>ERZ780226.239-NODE-239-length-54358-cov-17.460030_pt1 | contig 54358 bp, 64 predicted proteins | sample MGYA00511165_ERZ780226 | MGnify/ENA primary metagenome ERZ780226 (study PRJEB29588, sample SAMEA2152373) | human gut metagenome | biome: human gut; feature: human-associated habitat; material: faeces | place: Denmark | collected 2008/2010 ...
AAGCGAAACAAAATTCTGTGGTAACACCATGGTAACAACGAAAAAGATTTTGTATCTTTGTATAGTGAATTTAAAATCAAACAATTATGGCAACATTTATTTTACGGTGTAAAGAGGAAAAAGGTACTGCAAACGTCTATGTTCGGGTTCATTCCAACAAACCAAAAATAAACCTGTGTGTATCGACTTGTTTAAGCGTTGATATAGAGACGTGGAACAAATCACAAAAGGACGTAAAACAGATGCTTAAATTCCGAAAAGAAGAGCCGCAGCTGTGGAATAAGCTGGATTCTATTTCCGCAATGCTGGAATCATTCGTGAAGCAAGAAATAGCAATCACTTCGGAAATAGCAAAAGAACGTATTCACTCAATCGTGTACGCTGAACAAATCGCAGCCGAGAAAGAGCGTGCCGAGGCTGAAGCTAAAGCTCTGGAAGAAGGACAGGCAACTAACTTCAATGATTTTATATCCCAGTTCATTCGTGAGTGCGAAACCGGGAAACGAAAGAAGAAAGGCGGTACAACCAATGTCGCACCTGGAACAATTAAAAGTTACAAGGGTTTTCAGAGCCAGCTCAAGGAATACCAAGAAACCCGGCTACGGGTGATTGACTTCACAGATTTGACATTGGACTTTTATAACGATTTTCGGCTATTCTTAACTGATAAAGAATATTCCCCGAATACTATTGCCCGAATGGTGAAGATATGCAAAACCATCTGCTATGCTGCCGAACAACTTAAACTTATGGATGCAAAGAACGTTCGTTCCGGTTTTGATGTAATTTACAAAGATGTTGACAACGTCTATCTAACAGAAGAACGCATACAGGAACTTTACGAATATGACCTATCCAATCGTCCGGCATGGGAGAAAGTAAAAGATGTGTTTGTAGTTGGTTGCCTGACCGGGCAGCGTGTTAGCGATTATAAGCGTATCAATTCAAATATGATTGTAACTCTGACTGATGGGAACCGTTACATCAAACTAAAGCAAGAAAAGACCGGGAATACGGTTTACATACCTTTGGACTATCGGGTAGATACCATCCTCAATAAATACAAGGGTGAATTGCCGAAGGTTTATGACCAAAAGATTAATGACCATATCAAAGAAATTGGAGAGGCTTTAGGTTGGACTGAAATAGTAGAGTTAGAGGAACAACGGGGAGCAATGGAGTACACCGCAAAGAAAAGGTTCTGCGACTTACTGAAAACTCACACGTGCCGGAGAAGTCTTGCAACCAATATGCAAAAGGCTGGCGCATCCCTTAGTTCCATCATGGCAATAACCGGGCATAGCAGCGAACAGCAGTTAAAAACATACCTCAAACTTGATGAATCGGAAAAGAGTATGCTTGCTGCAAAGGAGAACTACTTTACTAAGTTAAGGATAGCAAAGTGATATAATGATGGGCGTTTCAGTTGGATATGTTATGCACAGCGATATTCCGCATACAAAAAGTAAGACATTATAAAACTGATAAATAGATGAGTTTTTGGACGTTTATAATAATATGGTTGATTCTTGGTGCAATCGGCAAAATAGGTAAGGAGGATTAAGATATGGAAATTGCAAAAGAAATGATTCGGCAGCAGAGTTTTCTAAAGGAATGGTTTGAACACGCAAACCGTCAATACACAATCGCTAAAGATGAGTATAAGGACGGATTTAAGCGAGAATTTGACAACCTTATTGAAGATGGTTATAAGCTGGCTCAAATGCCTAAAATTGACAGTTTAGACTTGTTATGTGATATAACAGACGGTAGTCCTCAAAATGAATACCTTGCAACGGAACTCAAAGAAACGTGGCTTATACACTTAAAAGAAGGAGACATAAACCATAAACTTAGATTCTTTAATTCTCTTCTTGATAGCAAGATAATTTCATTCAAGGAACATTCGGAAGCCTATCATTTAGCCCATGTCCTAAATTGGAACATGGAAAGTAATGCCATTGCAGGCAAGCAAGCACTGAAAAGAGCGGGATATTACGGCATTTCACAGCAAGAATATCCTAAAACGGAGGATGTTGCATCTGACAATAAGCCACTACAACATGAAAAGCTACAAGGTGGACGCAAATACAATGACAACCTTGTAAAGTTATTTAGAGGTCATACGGAACTGATTAATAAATTGATTGGGCTAACCGATAATGAAATTTTCATGGAAATAGAAAAATGGAGCAAGACAGATGATGAAAATGACACCAAACGTAAACTGATAGATAATCCACATGACTACGGGAATGCTATAAAATTCGCCACTTATCTCAAAGATGAAAATATGATTTCTTCACAAATTGACACCTTTAGGAAAAAGTTTTCATCAACTGGAAAGTAATAGGCAAAGATTAGGCAGGCTGACAACCTGCCTTTTTTGTGCCTATTTATGCCAGGCTTGCCATGTTTGCCAACTATCGTGCCATGTTTTCCAACTGTTTTATTATCAATATATTGCAGTATAACTTTGCATTGTCAAACAGAAAGCAAGGGGGATTCCGCACGCTATAAGTTCGCCTACTTCCTGCAAGACCCGTCCCGGAAGATGGATAGATGGTAAGAGATTTTTCTGATATAGCGACCATCCAGAAGGGGCACTTATTAATATGAACACAGCTGAAATTCAAAAAGCAGTGATAGTTCTTGCAGGGTTATTCATGCCCTACATCCAAGAAGCCGTAAAAGAAGCAGTAGCCGATGTTATCGCACAACAAGAAGAAGCACACAACACACGAACGGTAAGCCGGGCAGAAGGCTCAAAGTTGCTAAATGTATCACTCGTTACATTTGACAAGTTGATTAATGATGGAGTTCTCACGCCTATAAAAATCGGCAGGCGTGTGGTTGTCGCAGAGAGAGAAATCAATGAGTTGCTTGCTTCGGGCAAGAATTACAAGTATTCACGCAAAAATCGGTAAAGCTATGGCACAAAAGAAAAGAGCGACCGAAGCCGCCCCGATGATTGACGATGCAAATGTACACAATCCCAAAGACTTGCGCAAAGTATTGGAATATTTTCGCTATACGGTAGGAACAACCTTAGATTGCTTCTTTGCTACCGGGGTTCTTCGGAATTGTATAACATGGTATGTTAGGGATTTGGAAAATATGGGCTTGTTGCAAGCCATCTACAAAGCCCCCGACAAGCGCACTCACTTTGTTGCAAAGCATTATTCGGCAGACCCTTCCAAATGGGAAAAGCAACCCGATACGCAGTTATCACTATTCAAGGAGGAGGTATAATATGGGAGTAAATGCAATACAAGTACTGGCTGCAGAACAAACCAAGTTCAAAGCGGAAATAACAGAGGACAGATTTAAGTATAAAAATCATGTTCTGGACTTATCACAGCCAATCAATGAGCCGAAGTTTTTGTTTAATATCGGCAATATCCCATCAATCCCGGCAGGTGAACTTATCGGAATTAAAGGGCGTGCTAAACAAGGAAAAAGCCAATGGGAATATATTCTTATTTCCGTAATGCTTTCCGGCATTTCCAAAGGTGATGTTATGCCTTTACAAGACCGCTACAAGGTTTTATTATTCGATACGGAGCAGTCACAAGCAAGCTTAAAGAAATGCTGTCAGAGAGCCTTAAAATTCGCTGGACTTCCTACCGATAAAAACGATACACGTTTTCTCCCTTTTTTCATGCGTCCATTAACCATTGAGGAACGCAGAAAAACGATTGAAGATGCCATCAAAGAAGAAAAGCCCGATATTATTTTCATTGACGGTGTACGTGATTTGTTGCAGGACTTTAATAGCCTTGAACAAAGTAACGAACTTATCCAGTGGCTTCTTTCTTTGACTGCCGAATATGGTTGTACAATCGTTTCAGTGCTACATCAAAATAAATCAAAAGAAGATGGAAACATGAGAGGGCATTTAGGAACGGAGCTTCTCAACAAGCTAACCGATTGCTTTGAAGTATCAAAGAAAGACGGAAAGTTTCTTGTTACTTGTACTGATAGCCGGAACGTACCTGCTACCGACTTTGCTTTTTCCATTGATGCTAACGGTGACTTTTGCGTGGAAGAAGTAACAGATGCAACCACAAACGCTGCACGTGTGGCAGATATCCAGAGGGTTTTAAAACTTTGCTTTGATAAATTGCCTAACTATGGATTTCGTGAGCTTGTTTCCGCTTATGCTTTGGAAGATGCGATAAGCGAAAGCACTGCCAAGCGGAGAATATCAGAAGCGAAGAAAAACGGCTTTCTAAAAGTGGGGTCAGACGGTAAATATACATTGAACCCAGGGCAGCCGTAGAAAGTGGGGTCAAGGGTCACGCCTTTATATTTAGGCGTGAACCCATGAACCCACCCACACTTTCGGGGTCAGTGAACCCAATTTGAACCCACTTGAACCCATGAACCCATTTTTAAACCAAAAGAACTTTATTGATATGGAATATACATACAGCTTGCAGAAATACACTGGGCGAAACAGCCGCCATACGTGCCCGGCTTGTGGAAGGAAATTTTGTTTTACTCTTTATGTGGATGGAAACAACAATCCTATTGCCGAAGACGTAGGACGGTGCGAACATCGTAATTCATGCGGCTACGAGAAAACACCGAAAGACTATTTTTCAGAGAACCCGACAGAACTCAAGGAGTTCAGACCTATTCAAGCACCCCAGCCAAGGAAAGAAGAAAAGCCCGACTACATACCTTTTTCTTTGATACAACAAAGCGAAAGCACCAACAACACATTGATGGACTACCTACGGAAGTTCTTCGCTGAAAACGACCTAAACAAAATCACAGCCGATTATCATTTAGGAAGCACTAAGAAGCGTGAGGTTATCTTTCCACAAATAGACCGTGTGTCAATGTGTCGCACAGGCAAAGTTATAGACTACGACAAAAACGGACACCGTATCAAGAAAATGCAGGGCGATGCGGTGGATTGGCTTCATGCTCGCCTAATGAAGAAACAAGGAAAGCAGGCATCCGATTTCCATTTGAAACAATGCCTGTTTGGTGAACACCTTCTTTCTAAGCGTCCTAACGACATTGTTTGTATGACCGAAGGTGAAAAGAGTACCGTCATTTGCTCATTGATATTCCCTCAATTCGTTTGGGTGTCGGTGGGCGGTAAACAGAACTTCAAGCCAGCCATGTGCCATGCGTTGAAAGGACGTGACGTGATTGTTTACCCCGATGCGGATGCTGTCAATGAATGGGCTGTGAAACTACCTCAATTCGTTTTTTGCCGTTCCATTAAGCTATCGGACTGGGCAAAGAATGAGCCTCAAGGCAACAAGCGTGATATTGCCGACCTTATAATGGAGCAACGCAAGCCAATAGAGAAGCCCACCACGATAGGCGATGTTTGCCGATGGATGGACGAGTTAGGAATACCGAAAGGACGTATCACTTTTAATATTTGAAGCTATGGAAGTAGAAGTAATACACGGTCAGATCATCGCCAAGGCTAACCATTACCAAGCAGTGCCGGGAAAGTTCGGGCAAAAGCGCATTATCAAGGACGAGATCATAAGGGCTTATGAGCGTTCTTTCATGGAACAATGCAAAGTATATCGCAATAGGCGCATTTCAAGCCGTTTCCGGCTCTTTGTCCGGGTGTGGCATAGTTCGGAACGCTTCGGCCTTGACAACTCGCTAAAGACGCTCCTCGATTGTCTGCAAATGGCAGGAGTAATAACCGACGATAAACTTTGCTATCAGATTGAAGCGGAAAAGCATTTGGATAAGTATCATCCCCGAATAGAATTTGCCTTGCTGGAAGTAAACGAGCAGAAACAACTTTTTTAATAATTAAAGATATGGAGCACAAAAGGATTACAAAGTACGATATTGTGCAGTGGGAGTTTCAAGGAATGCCTATTACCTTCCGCTTATGGAAAGACGGTAGCGGAATTATAGAGATTAAAGTAGATAAGTACTTTGCCATCGCCAACGGCTACAAATCCGTTTCAGACATGGCAGCAAGGACTATCGGTCAAGCAAAGTTCGATGAAATGTTTGGCGGTGTGCCAGAATGGATAAGGGCAGATCGGAACGGGAATTTCTTCTTTGTCGGATTACCCAAGCACTTGCAAAATTAATTAATTGTCAAAAATAAGGAGGACGGTCGCTGATTGGTGGCCGTCTTTTTTGCTAATGACTTTTATTACATTGATTTTTAACAAGTTACGATAAGAAAATAGAAAATAAACACGAAATCAGCACCCCTATCCCCTATGTGTGCATGTGGGTTGCTCCTATCTCATTCACCAGTTTTTGCAGGAACTCCAAGCGTTCCCCGTAATCTTTGTAATCATGTTTGTTATCCTTGCTTTTGCGGTAACGTCTTGCCGGTGGTATATCAATAGAAATTGGCTCTAACCTCCTATAATCACCATCGACAATCATTTGTACCGTTCCGTCAGAGAGTTTACCAACTTGTATTGAAAGATTAACTACCCTTTGCCCGGACAGGCAGCGGAGCAAATAAACGAACATAGCGGATTTGAGAAAGAAAAGTACATGATACTCATTCACTCCGTCATGCAAGCACACACACCAGTAAGGGAAGCCATGCCATTTGATTTTTGATACTCCCATAAATTTCCCTTCTATCTGTGAAAACTCCAGCTCCTGATCTGCATAAGGTGGCACACATCGTAACCTACCACGGCTCACCCGTACATCAATAGGAGTTCCACTAAAGCAGGGCATATCATCGTTTATACTCATAACAGTTTCTTTTTAGTGTCAATAAAAAAGGAGTGAACAATTTGCCCACCCCTCATTTGCGGATAACAAGCACTGGAGTAACCTTTCTCCCTTTCACCGCTTTAGGTTCTTTCATCGTGCCCGGACATCCTTCGTTATTTATAGCGGTGAAGGTTCGTAACCGCTTGCTATCATTGGAGGATAGAACTATTCTTTCTCACCCGGTAAGGTATTCAATATATTGGGATTGGGCTTGTAATGTTCCGTCTTATCGTCATTTATTGTTATGAAGCCTTGCCACCGCCCCCAACATTCCACCGCATCCGCAAATGCGTTGTTTCCCTCAATGGCCGATTGCAACTCATTCAGAACCTTTGCAGCCTTAACACTTAGTTTCCATACCTTTTCGGCTTGTTCGCCACCGTACACGCTGCATTCTACTTTCAATGCTTCCAGCCCATCCTTATCAAGCAGGCAAACACCATCCTTTATTGTGACTTTATCCACCATTTGGCAAGGCTTCTTTGCCATCAATGTTTTGTGGATAGCTTTCACAGCGTCAGAAATACCACCGTCAGAAAAGGCGGTGGAAAGCCGTACCGACTTCGGCAGGTTCGCCATGTAAGCATCATACTCTTTTCTTGCAGCCCCAACAAGTTCATCACACAAGGCAGAAGGGCTTGAAAGGAACTTTGTAATTTGTTCGTCTGTAAGTTCTTCACACACTTCTTTCAGTTCCTTGATAGCAAGGTTTACGGCTTTCGTCCAGTCCTCATTATAACCAATTTGTAGCTTTAGACGATTTTCATTGGTGTAGATAAGTTTTTTCATCTTCTGCCTCCTTTCCCTTGTTTTTCCCGGCAACGTGCATCATTTCGGATTGCACTAACGACACTTTCCATAAAAGAGCCGTACTTCGGGGCTTGTGCCTCACGTTCTCTTTTTACGATTGCTACCACATCGGCAGTAAGTTCTTTCATTTCTTTTTCGTTCATGTTATCCTCCTTTTTAGTTTAATGCAAATATAAATATAATTATGATGTTTTAGGTAACATAACTCATATATATCATAATGGTACATTAGAAAATGAGTATTTTTATGATGAATATAATCAACTTATAAAAGAACATAATTATATATTAAATAATACAATAAGATATAAATATGATAATTATGGAAATATCTTATTCAAAAAGACATATAAATTAAATACATATAATCAATTGAGTCAAAATATTTATGAGTATAAAAATGTTAGATGGAAAGATCAATTAACTAAATTTAACGATGATATAATAACATATGATGCAATTGGAAATCCACTTAATATTGGGAATACTGTATTAACATGGATAAATGGAAGGCAATTAGCAAGTTATGATGATGGAATAAATCAAATTACATATAAATATAATATTGATGGTATAAGAAATAGAAAAATAATAAATAATGTTGAAACAATATATAAATTAGAAGGGAAAAATATTATATTTGAAAAAACAAATAATAATGTGATATACTATATTCGTAATGGTGTAGATGATTTAATTGGATTTAAGTATAATAATGAAGTTTATTATTATCAAAAAAATAATCAAAATGATATTATTGGTATATTAGATTGTAATTATAATATAGTTGCAAAATATCAATATGATAGTTTTGGAAAAGTGATTTTGATAACAGATGGTAATGACAACATTATTACAGATAATGGGCATGTTGCGCATATAAATCCATATAGGTATCGTGGTTATTATTATGATAAAGAAATCAAATTATATTATTTGAACAACCGTTATTATAATCCCGAGTGGGGAAGATTTATAAATGCAGATGGAATTATAAATGCAAATAGGGATATTGTAAGTTGCAATTTATATGCATATGTTTCAAATAATTTTGTAAATAAGTTTGATTCTTCTGGTAGAGCACTTTTTTCATTATTTTTAAAGGTCGCAATTGCGGTTGTTGTTGCTAAAGTTGTTGCATTAACGGCTTCTAAAATATGTTCAAAGAGTTTGCCGCTTGCTTCTAAAATGCTTGATAAATCATTAATTGATAACAAAAAAACATTAAAAAATTCTATCTTTTATGATGATGTAAATAATATAGGTGCGAAAGTTACTCAAAACTCTAAAGAAATAAATGATATTGTTTCAAATGGAATAAAAAACAGTAATGGAACTTCTTTTAATACTTCAGGAAGTGAAATTTTTAATTCTACGAAAGATTTACACTTATCTATAAATAAAGCAGATTATGTAATAAGTGGCACAAAAATTAAAGATAATGAATGGCTTATAAATGTTCATTTAGATGATAAATACGATTTTGAATGGTTACCATTACTTCCCGTTGATGATGGTTTTGTAATAAAATTAATAAATAATGGAGCATATTTATATCAAAGTATTGGTTTATTAACGACATATGAATGGGAAATAGAATATCAATTTATTTATAGGGAGTGATTTTATTTGAAAAGTAATTATTTATTTTCTCGCAAAAAAATATATATTTTTATAGTAGTTTTAATTATAATTATATGTTCAGTATTGTTTTATTATAGGTATAATATAAAACTTTGGTTTAATCATAAGGTCTTGTTGCCAATAGGAAATAAAAATCATATTTTGTATCAATCGCTTGGTATAGATCATAGGGGTATATTTGTATATAATTTAGATTATAAAAGAATAAATAAAATAATTAAAAATAGAAGAACTAAAAAAAATGACAATAAACAATTAGACAAAATATTTAATGAAGTGATTGAAGGACAATATGGTTTTTTTAATGATATTAATATTTGTGAGTATATAGATAGAGATAAGCTAACAAGTGAAGAAATGTATTATATATTTATAGAGGATATTTATTGTAAAGAAAATGAGAAAGTTACAAAATGTCGTTTATCTGATTTTGAACTTTTTATAATAGATATTGTTAATAATAAAATATATGAAATTTATTCTGCATAAAGGAGAGTTATTTAACTCTCTTTTATTTATATTTAGGAGGAAAAAATGGAATTAATTTTAAATTATTGGATAGAACTTTTATTTACAACTATAACTGGATTATTGTTATATATGTTCAAACAGTATGTTGGTTTGAAGAGTGGCATTAAAGCTTTACTTAATAATGAGATTATAAGAATATATGAATTGTATTCAGAACTAGGTTATTGCCCTAGTTATATAAAAGAGAATGTTGAGGAAATATATAATAGTTATCATAAATTGGGAGGAGATGGAATGATAACTGCTATGGTAAAAAAATTGTATGAACTTCCGAATTCATTATCTGGAGGTGATAAAAATGGTTAAAGTTATATTAGGATTATTTTGTGTAATGGTATCAAATATATTATTTGGTGTAACACTTGCAAAGATAAAGGGTATGTTTAATAAAGATAAGTTATTAAAAAGTTTTGTAAAGTATATTTCTTTAATTTTAGGTGTTTTCTTTATATATATTGCAGGAGTATTAAACGAAAATGTAGTTGTTGCAGAAATCGATGGTATTTCAGTAAATTTAGTATCTGGAATAAAATTATTGTTTACATTGGGTCTTATGTATTATGGTGGACAGTCATTAATTAAATTAAAAGATTTACTTGGAATTAAAATAGGTCTTATTTCTATTGATAAGGAAAAGTAGTATTATGCAAAAGGCATTATTTCCAATATTAAAAACGTGGGAATCACAACCCATGAATAGTGGCTCTCATAAGGATACAAAAGCAATTGATTTTGGTGTATTAAATCCTTACAATGATACAAAACTAATTGCACCATTTGATGGAAAAATCGTATATGTGGATAGTCAAGAAAAAGGTGGAGGAATAGCATTTGAAAGTTTAGAAAAGGTAAAATATGCAAATGGATATGAAGATTATATGACTTTATGGACAGGACATGATAATAAACCTCCTAAATTAGGTTCTATTTTTAAACAGGGTGAATATTATTCTGATATGGGTACAGCAGGTGGTGTAGATATACATTGTCATTTAGAGGTGCAAAAAGGAAAATTTAGAAATCCTACAAAAATAACTTCTGTAGGTAGTTATAAATTAGAAAATACAATAGAACCTTATAATGCTCTGCTTTTAAGAGAAGATACTTTTATAAAGAAAACTAAATACAGTTGGAAAAGAGAAGGTGATATTATTTTAGCAAATGATGTGAAAAGAAATGAAGAGATACCACAAATAAAAGTAATTGCATCTGAACTTAGAATTAGAAGTGGACCAAATGTCAATTCTAATATATTGGGATTTGCAAAAAAAGATGGTATATATAATGATTTGGAAGTATATAAAGATTCAAAGTATATATGGCATAGAATTGCAGATAATCAGTGGGTGGCAGATAATGGAAAATGGTTAGAAATACTACCGATTATAAATTATAAAGAGCTTTATGAATGCGAATTAAAAAAAATAGAAAATATAAAAGAATATATAGAGAAAATTGATATTATTATAAATAAAGTATGAATAATAATTTAAGTGTTTAAGTTCCGTGATACTAAAAAATCATATAGATATGTTAAGCAAAATTATTGACAAAAATTTTAGATTATATTATTATTAGAGTGTACAAATGATAAATTTGTGCACACTCTTACTGTTTTGTGTGAGAGTGAATTCAACCAAAACCCCCTGAAAGGAGTCTTCCCCCCAGAAGACTCCGCCTTTTTTAATTGTGAGCACAATTTGTTTTATAAATATGTGAAATTTAATTATTTATGATACAATTAACTGTGAAGGTGTGATAATATATTTAATTTGCCATGATAAACGTATTTTAAAAGTGCAAATTTAGGAGGAATTGAACTAAATAAGAGTATTGATTAAATTTTAATTTCTCTAAAACCCCCAGTTTTTTGTTATATTATGGGGGATTTATTATGATAAATATAGAATAATATAATTGAATAAAAAATATTATGAAAGTATGGAGTTGATTTAGTGTTAAGTTTAATAAAAAGATTAGATAAAAAGCAATGGTTACTTATGATTATAAGTGTAATATTTATTGCTTTGCAGGTATTTTTAGATCTTAAGATACCTGATTATATGTCGAATATAACATCTTTGCTTCAAACAGAGGGAACTAAGGTAAGTGATTTGTATATTCCTGGTGGAAAAATGTTGCTTTGTGCTTTTGGTTCTCTTGTATCTGCAGTTATTGTTGGGTATGTTATATCTTTTATTGCGTCATCTTTTTCTAGAAATTTAAGAAAAGATATATTTAGTAAAGTTATGGATTTTGGTATGGAGGAAATAAAGAAATTCTCTACTAGCAGTTTAATAACTCGTACTACAAATGATGTGACGCAGGTTAGAATGTTACTTTCTATGGGATTACAAATGCTTATAAAGGCACCCATTACTGCTGTTTGGGCAATACTTAAAATATTAGGTAAGAGTTTTGAGTGGAGCATTGTTACTGCAGTTGCTGTATGTATTCTTTTATTGATTATAAGTGTTATAGTTATATTTGCTATACCTAAGTTTAAAATTATTCAAAAGTTGACTGATAATTTAAATAGAATTACTTTAGAGGGCTTAAAGGGTATTAGAGTAGTTAAGGCATATAATGCAGAGGAATATCAAGAAAGTAAGTTTGAGAAGGCAAATGATGAACTTGCTAGTACTCATTTGTTTACTCAAAAGATAATGTCTATAATGTCACCTGGTATGTATTTGATAATGAATGGATTAACTCTTTCTATATATTTTATAGGAGCAATATTGTTAAATAGTGCTTCTATGATGGATAGAATAGGTATATTTAGCGATATGATAGTTTTCTCAAGTTATGCAATGCAGGTTGTTATGTCATTTATGATGCTTTCTATTGTGTTTATAATGTATCCTAGGGCAAGTGTGTCTGCAAAAAGAATACTAGAAGTTCTTAATACAAGTTCTAAAATTCATGATGGAAGTGTATTAAGTACTAAAAATAGGGGAACAGTTGAATTTAAGAATGTTTCATTTAAATATCCAGATGCAGAGGAGTATATGCTTAGAAATATAAGTTTTAAAGCCAATAAAGGTGATGAGATTGCAATTATTGGTAGTACTGGTTGTGGTAAAAGTACTTTGATAAATTTAATACCGAGGTTTTATGATGCTTCTAGTGGTGAGGTTTTAGTGGATGGTGTTAATGTTAAAGATTATAATTTAGAAAGCTTGTATAATAAAATAAGCTATGTTCCACAAAAAACAGTAATATTTAGTGGAACTGTTAGAGATAATATTTGTTATGGTAATAATACAAAAGGTGAAATAACTGATGATGAAATGAGGAAATCTGCTGAAGTTGCACAGGCATCTGATTTTATAAATAAAATGGAAAATGGGTATGATGCACATATTGCACAAGGGGGTACTAATATATCTGGTGGTCAAAAGCAAAGATTAGCGATTGCAAGGGCTATTGCTAGAGATCCGGAAATATATATATTTGATGATTCATTTAGTGCACTTGATTATAAGACAGATTATTTGCTTAGAAAAAAGTTAAAAGAGTATACAAAGAATGCAACTTTATTTATAGTTGCTCAAAGAATAGGAACTATTAAAAATGCAGATAAAATAATAGTATTGGATGATGGTGTATGTGTTGGTATGGGGAAACATCAGGAATTATTGAAAAATTGTAAGGTGTATAAAGAAATTGCTTTATCGCAATTATCAAAGGAGGAGTTAGAAAATGAATAATAGAAGATCTCCTGCTAGTAAGCCAAAGGATTTTAAAAAGGCAATTATTAATTTGTTTGGTTATTGTAAGGATTATTATAGATTAATAATATTTGCAATTGTTTTATCTATTATTAGTTCTATATTTTCTATAATTGGGCCAGGTAAGGTTCGTGATATAATAAATGAAATAACTATTGGACTTACTAGTACAATAAATATGGAAGTTATTAAAGATATTACGTTGTTTCTTGCTGTAATGTATGTTTTAGGTGCGATATTTCATTATGTAGAAGCATATTTGATGGCAATAATGACTAATAAGCTTTCTAAAAATTTAAGGAATAAAATATCAGTTAAAATAAATAAAATACCACTTAAATATTTTGATTCTACTAGTTATGGTGATATTTTGTCTAGGGTAACTAATGATGTTGATACAATTAGTCGTACTTTGAGTGAAAGTGTAAGTGATTTGGTTTCTTCAATAGTTCTTTTTATAGGTGTTGTGTTGGTTATGTTTATAACTAATCCAGTAATGGCAATTACAGGTATATTAGCGTCTTTAATTGGATTTTCTTTACTTGCATTTATATTGGCTAAATCTCAGAAGTATTATGAGATTCAACAAAAAGAGTTAGGTAATTTGAATGGACACATAGAAGAGGCATATTCTGGGCATAATGTAGTTAAGGTATATAATAATGTTGAAAATTCAAAGGATGAGTTTGAAAAAATTAATGAGAAGATGTTTAATTCTTCTATAAAGAGTCATTTTTTATCAGGACTTATGCCTCCAATTATGGGGTTTATTGGAAACTTTGGATATGTTGCTATATGTATAGTTGGATCTATACTAGTAATAAATGGAAAAATTAATGTTGCTACTATTGTTTCGTTTATGATGTATACAAGATTGTTTACGAGTCCGCTTTCAACTATTGCACAAGGTTTTATAGAGCTTCAAAGTGCTGCTGCTGCAAGTGAGAGAGTAAGTGAGTTTTTAAGTGAAAGTGAATTAGAAGATGAGAGTAGTAAAACTTTAGTACTTGATAGAAATAAAGTGGAAGGTAATATAGAATTTAATCATGTTGTGTTTGGCTATGATGATGATAAAAATATTATTAAAGATTTTAATGTAAGTGTTGAGAAGGGTGAAAAAGTAGCTATAGTTGGACCTACTGGTGCAGGTAAAACTACAATGGTTAATTTGTTAATGAGATTTTATGAAATCAAGAATGGAAGTATTACAATAGATGGAGTTAATACTAGAGATATAACAAGGGAAAATGTTCATGATTTGTTTTGTATGGTATTGCAAGATACCTGGGTATTTGAAGGAACTATTAAGGAAAATATTATATATAATAGAAAGAATATAACTGATAATGAAGTAGAGGATGCTTGTAGGGTGGTTGGACTTGATCATTTTATAAAAGCATTACCTCTTGGTTATGATACGGTATTGGATGATATTGAAAGTTTATCTGCTGGTCAGAAGCAACTTTTGACTATTGCGAGGGGAATGTTAAGTGATGCACCATTTCTTATTTTGGATGAGGCGACTAGTAGTGTTGATACAAGAACGGAGGAACTTGTGCAAAAGGCAATGGATGCTCTTACAAAAGGAAGAACCTCGTTTATTATTGCACATAGATTGTCTACTATAAAAAATGCTGATTTAATATTGGTAATGAAGGATGGTAACATTATTGAGCAAGGTAGTCATAATGAGTTAATGGAGAAGAATGGTTTTTATACAGAATTATATAATTCGCAATTTCAGAATTAATTGTTAAAAATAGTTAAGAATATAAATGGTGGTTTTATGACAAAAAAATACATTTATATTCTTTTTTCTTCATTTGTTTTATTTTTGGTTTTTTCATTCAAGGGCGAAAAAACTATTACTGTTTTTAATGAATACGAATATATAGATGATTATAAGTTTGATAATTATATATTAACTTTTGATGATTGTGAATTAAATTTATCTAATTTTAAGGATGTATTTAGTTATTTTAATGATTTAGAATTTAAGATATTGGAAATTGTTCCATATAAAAATGATAATATTAAGTATTTGTATTATAGTGATAATATGGATTATATAATATCTAATTTTAAAAGCAAATATTTAGATAGCGTTATAGATAAATCTAGTTATATTACTAATATTTGTATTAAAAATGTGAAAATAAATACTGCTAATAAGTATATTAGTGAATTTAGAAATAAGAAAAAATAAAACCCAATTCTATTATTGAATTAGGTTTTGTTTTTATTTAATATTGTATGGATCTGATAAAGAGCCATTGCCTGAGTGATATAGTACATCATTTCTAAGTGCTATTATTGGTTTTATTGATTTTCTCATGTATGCATCAGTTTTCTTAACTCCTTCATAAGTATCAATATAATATACCTTTGATGTATCATTAACATCTGCAGTAATAGTCCAATTGTTTTGATTCAAGAAGTTATAGTTTTGACAGTTTTTAGTATTTGTTGTACTGCAAAGTGGATCTAAACTTGCGTTCATATAATCGTTTACTGTTATAATTGATGCATTTTGGTTATCTAAGATTTTAGTACAAGTATCTACATTTGTTTGCGACATATCTACTTTACCAATACAAACACTGAATTTTGTTAATCTAGATAATCTTTCAGCATTAAATTCTGCTATATCCTTACTATATAAATTGTCTAAATATTCTTTTAATCTACTTATTTCATAATCATTAATACCAACTTGATTGTCTTTGTTATTGTTATATCTATCGTCCCAAGATATATATTCAAATGGTTTATCACTATATACCATTTTTATATTATTAGAAGAGTCAATACCTATTATTCTCCATTTAACACCTGCAAACATTACATAGTTGTTTGGATTTTCACCTCTAAATATATAAGAACCATTGTAATTATATAACCCGTCATTTGTCGTTTCTATATTTTGCATTAATTTGCTTACTAATGTTTTAGAATCTCTATCACAATTTATAAATGGTGTATATATGTATTCACCGTTAATTTTAGTTACTACTACATACGAAGAGCAATTAGCACCTTCTTTATTTTCGCTTATGTATCCAGTTGATATCAAAGTAGATAAATTAACTTTACTTGAATCATAATTTTCTTTTGGTAATAATCCGGTATGTTCGTTATAATATTTTATTGCAGCATTTTTCAATAAATTATTATTTATTCCTTTATTTTTATTTCCTACTATTATAACTGCGATAATGATAATTAATATTATTATAACTATTGCTATTAATAGTGTCCTAAGTAGTTTATTTTCAAATAGTTTTTTTAAATTTTCCATTCTTTCACCTCAGTTAGATTATAACTTTCAATATGATTATTTGTCAACTAATCTATATAAATTAAATGATGGTTGATTAAATAATCTTAGATTTACTTTACTATTTCCAATTCCTCCAGATATATAAAAATCAGTATTACCAATTTTGTAATATGGGTCATAATAATTTTTTGCATTGTTTGGTTTATATATGGCTCCAATTTTTGGGATTCTTACTTGACCATTATGTGAGTGACCTGCAAGAACTAGATTAAAATCATATTTTAAAATTTTATCAATATTATCAGGGTAATGTGTTATAAATATTTTATAGTTATAATTTTGTGTATTTAACTTTTCTTTGACATCATTGTTTATCCCAGATTGTATATCTGTACCAGTAATAAATATACTAGATAGATCCTTACTATATATTACTTCATAATTGTTGTTTAAAGATTTGAAATGTGATTTGTCCATAAGTGCTTCATATGATATGTTGTTTTTATCTTCATCTCCATTTACATAATAATTTCCGTATGTACTTTTTATTTTAGATAGATTGTTAACTAAGATTTTTTCAATGTCTTCTGTTAATTTTGTTTTGTTATCTAATAAATCTCCTGTAAAGAATACTATATCTGGTTTGGTTTCATTTATTAAGTTGACAAGTTTTTTTAGTTTGTTATCATCAACTCCCATTCCATAATGTAAATCTGTGAAATGTACTATTTTTATTCCGTATAGAGATTTTGGAATTTTACTTGTAACTTTGTATTCTCTTATAATTATTCCTTTAGTACCAATAAATCTCATTGTAAGAAAAAGGAATGTTATAATAAGAATTACTGTCAAAATTATTTTCCATTTTAATTTGAGTTTTTTCTTAATCATAAAATCCTCCTATACAGCGCCACTTATAAAATATAAAATCATAAGTATAGTATTATGTATAAAATGTAATGTTATTGTAGTAAATATATTTTCACTATCTGTATATATGTACATAAATATTCCACCAAGTATTCCGTATGGAATTATATATAATAAATCAAGTAAACCAGAATATGTTCCTACAACATGTGCGAGTCCAAATAATAGAAATCCCATAAAAATACTTAATTTTTTATTTATGAATATATTATTAACTGTTTTTCTAAATGCAAGTTCTTCTGCAATTGGTGCGACGATACAAGTGGACATTATACTATAGATAGGTAATATCTTAGTAATTTCTCTTATAGCAGTTTCATTACTTGAATTATCTGTTTTTGTTATGGTAGAAATTATAATATTTGCTATACCCATTAGAAATATTCCAAGTAACCAATATTTGATATATTTGTCTGCATATTTTTCAATATTTGGTTTAAAATCATTTAAATCCTTTTTTAAATCTTTTTTGTATATCAATATTAATCCGATAAGTGGTATTAGTTCTATAATATATATAAAACCAATTCTATATATTATGTTTAATTTTGATATATCAATACCTGTTATAGTTAGAATAAATGTGACTATATAGGAAAAAGAAAAATATAGTGTGAAAATTATAATACTTTTAATTATTTTTTTAATTTTGTCTTTCATAAATCCTCCAATTATAATAATTATAACACAAAAAAGATTGTTTTTTAAATAATATATGATATAATACATTTGACAACGAAGAGTGGGCAATACCCACTCTTTGAATTTGATTGGAGGATATATGAGTTTAGAAGATAAAATCTTGAATGTGATTAAGAAAGATGTAAATAATATTGGAATAGAAATTAAAGAGGTAAAGTATCTTAAGGAAAATGGAGTAAATTATTTAAGAATATTTATAGATAAAGAACCATTTATAAATATAGATGATTGTGTTAATGTTACTAATTTAATAAATCCTATATTGGATAAGTATGATTTTATAGATGAACCATATATGCTTGACATATCATCTGTTAGTAAAGGAGGTAATTATGAATAAGGAAGAGTTTATTAAAGCAGTAGATATTGTGTCAAAGGAAAAATGTATTTCAAGAGATGTAATATTTGAGGCGATGGAATTAGCACTTCAGAGTGCTTATAAGAAAAATTTTGATTCTAAAACTAATGTAAGGGTAAGTATTAATAGAGATACTGGAGATATAAAGGTTTATTCAGTATTAAATGTAGTTGATGAGATTAGTGATGAAGATGAGGAGGCATATTCTAAAATATTAGTGGATGATGCAGAAAAAATAGTTAAAGGGATTAAAGCTGGTGAAACTATTGAAACAGAAGTTACTCCAAAGGATTTTGGTAGAGTAGCAACTGCAACTGCAAAACAAGTAATAACTCAAAAAATAAGAGAAGCAGAAAGAAATAGTATAATGAATGAGTTTGAAGGAAAGCAAGATGAATTACTTGTTGGTATAGTTAGTAGAGAAGATGCTGTTAATTATTATATAGATTTAGGTAGAGCACATGGAATTTTGCCTAAGAAAGAGTTGATTCCTGGTGAGAAAATAGAAATGGGTTCTAGTGTGAAAGTATATGTTACAAAAATAGATGATACTGGTAAGGCACCTTTAATACTATTATCAAGAAGTCATTATGGTTTTATTAAAAGATTATTGGAACTTGAGGTACCTGAATTACAAGAAGGCATAGTTAAGCTTTATAGTGTTGCAAGGGATGCTGGTTCTAGAAGTAAGGTTGCTGTATATTCTGATAATCCAAGAGTGGATGCTATTGGTGCATGTATTGGTGAAAAGAGTTCTAGAATACTTAGAATGATGAAGGAACTTAATGGTGAAAAACTTGATATAGTTTTATATGATAAAGACCCAGTTAAGTTTATTAAAAATGCGTTAAGTCCAGCAAAAGAGGTTAATGTAATTATAATGGATCCTAAAAATAATGTTGCTCTTGCTGTAGCAGAAGGTGATCAATTATCTCTTGCTATTGGTAAAAAGGGTCAAAATGTAAGATTGGCTGCTAGATTAACAAAGTATAGAATAGATGTAAAGACAAATGAAGAATTAAAAGAATCTGGCATAAATATTTCTTTTGAGTAGGTGAAGTATGAAAAAGATACCTATGAGAACTTGTGTTGTTACAAAGGAGAAATTAGAAAAAAGAGATTTAATAAGAGTAGTAAGAACTCCTGTTGGTGAAGTTGAAATAGATTTAACAGGAAAGATGAATGGTAGAGGAGCATATATTAAAAAGGATATAAATGTAATAGAAAAAGCGAAAAAAACTAAGATTTTGGAAAGACATTTGGAAGTAAGTGTTCCTGATAGTGTTTATGAGGAGTTAGAAAATTATGTAAAATAAATGATGAGAAAGAGGTGAAAGATATGATGACAGTTAAAGAGTATGCACTTGATGTAAATAAGGATGTAAAAGTAATTTTAGAGAAATGTGCTTCTTTGGGGTTTGATAAGTATAAAGAAGATGATTTGTTAACAGAAGAAGAGGTAATTGATTTAGATAATGCTGTTTATAGTGAAGATGATGAGGAAGAAAAACTTATTGATAAAGTAGAAGAGATTGTGTCTAATATGAAGGTAGATGATACAGTTAAGGTTCAGAAATTAAAAAAGAAAAGTGAAATAAAAGAACTTTCTGATTTTAAAAATAAGAAAAAAGAGATGTATAAACATAAGGAAAAGCTTATGTCAAATGCACCAAATAAAGAAGATAATAAAATAGTTTATAAGGAAAACATGACTCTTTCTATGTTTGCAAATGAACTTAATGCAAATCCTATTGATTTAATAAAGAAATTTATGTCTTTGGGTGTAATGGTAAATTTAAATAGTCCTATTTCATTTTCTGATGCTGAATTAGTAGCAATTGATTATAATAAAGAATTAAAGAAAGCAGAAACAATGGATGCTACTAATTTTGAAAAGTTAGAAATAACAGATGATGAAGAAAATTTAAAAGAAAGACCTCCTGTTGTTACAATTATGGGACATGTTGATCATGGTAAAACTAGTTTGCTTGATGCAATTAGAAAGTCTAGTATTACAAGTGGTGAAGCAGGTGGGATAACTCAGCATATTGGTGCTTATCAAGTAGAAAAAAATGGTAAGAAGATAACATTTATTGATACACCTGGACATGCTGCATTTACTGAAATGAGGGCAAGAGGTGCTGCTATTACTGATATAGTAATTGTTATAGTTGCAGCTGATGATGGTGTTATGCCTCAAACTAAGGAAGCAATTGATCATGCAAAAGCAGCAAAAGTACCAATAATTGTCGCTATAAATAAAATAGATAAACCAAATGCAAATATAGAAAAAGTTATGACAGAAATGACGGAAGCTGGTCTTACTCCTGATAAATGGGGTGGAGATACAACGTTTGTAAATATATCTGCGTTAACTGGTGAAGGAATAGATGAGTTGTTAGAAACAATATTGTTGATAGCCGAGTTGAGAGAGTTAAAAGCAAATCCTAATAGATATGCATTAGGTACAGTAATAGAAGCAAAGTTGGATAAGAATGTTGGTTCTATTGTAACTTTACTTATTCAAAATGGTACTTTAAGAATAGGGGATCCAATAGTTGTAGGAACGTCTTTTGGTAAAGTTAGAACTCTAAAAAATGATTTAGGTGTTGAAATAGTAGAAGCATTACCTAGTACTCCTGTTGAAATAACTGGTGTAAATAGTGTTCCATCTGCGGGTGATAAATTTATGGCTTTTGAAACAGAGAAACAAGCAAAATCTATTGCTGATGCAAGAAGTGAAAAAGCAAAGCAAATGCAAAATAAGAATACTAATTCTCTTTCATTAGATGATTTGTTTTCTAAGATAGAGAGTGGAGTAAAAGAGATAAATATAATACTTAAAGCAGATGTAAAAGGTAGTGAGGAAGCAGTTAAAAATGCTCTTGAGAAAATTGATGTTAAGGGAGTTAAAACAACTGTTATAAGAAGTGGTACTGGTACAATAACTGAGAGTGATGTTGTTCTTGCCAATGCGTCTTCTGCAATTATTATTGGATTTAATGTGCGTCCATCTTCAAAAACAAAAGAGTTAGCGAAGGAATATAATGTTGATATAAGATTATATAATATTATATATAAGGTTATAGAGGAGTTAGAAGCGGCTATGAAGGGTATGCTTGATCCAGAATATGAAGAGAAAATATTAGGTGAAGCAGAGGTAAGACAATTATTTAGATTTTCTAAGGTTGGTACTATTGCAGGAAGCTATATAACGAATGGTATTATTAAGCAAAATAGTAAAGCAAGATTAATAAGAGATGGAGTAGTGTTGTATGATGGTGTTATCGCATCTATTCAAAGGGAAAAAGATTCAGTTAAAGAAGTAAAACAGGGCTTTGAATGTGGAATTACGTTAGAGAATTTTAATGACATAAAGGAAAAAGATGTGATTGAAGCATATGAGATGGTAGAGGTAAAAAGATGAAGGTAAAAACAGAGAGATTAGCTAGTTTATTACTTAAAGAAGTAAATGATATATTATATAGTGAGATAAGAGATGAAGATATAATAGGTGTAACTGCTACTTATATAAAGCTTGCTGATGATTTGAGTTATGCAAAAATATATTGTTCAGTATTTGATTTATCAAAAAAAGATAAGGCGTTACATGATTTAAATAATGCAGAGGGTTACATAAAAAGTATTTTATGTAAGAGAAAGTTGCCTTTAAGGGTAATACCTGAATTGGAATTTGTATATGATGAATCAATAGAGTATGGAATGAAAATAGAGAAAATATTAGAAAATACTAAGAGAGAAGATTAAAGCACGAATATGTGCTTTTTCTTCATTACATTTTGTGATAGTATAGTTTTGGTGATATTATGGATATACAAAAAAGTATAATAAAAAAGTTTAGGAGAAAGATTTGGAGTAAGTTTGTAAAAGTAATAAAGGAATATGAACTTATTAAAGAAGGGGATAAAATAGCAGTATGTATAAGTGGTGGAAAGGATTCATTTTTACTTGCAAAATGTTTGGAGGAATTAAAACAACATGGACAATTTAAGTTTGATTTAGAGTTTATATGTATGAATCCTGGTTATAAAGATGAAGTTATGAATAAAATATTAGAAAATGCAAAAATAATGAATATTGATTTGAAGGTATTTAATAGTAATATATTTGATGTTGTGAAGAATAATGCATTGGATTCTCCATGTTATTTATGTGCTAGAATGAGAAGGGGATTTTTATATAGTAAAGCAAAAGAACTTGGATGTAATAAAATTGCGTTAGGGCATCATTTTAATGATGTTATTGAAACATCTTTATTAAATATTATTTATGCTGGTAGGTATGGTGGTATGCCACCAAAACTAAGAAGTGATAATTTTTCTGGTATGGAACTTATAAGACCTCTTTATTTAGTTAAAGAAGATGATATTATTAGTTTTGCTAATTATAATAATTTAGAATTTATTGATTGTGCATGTTTGATATCAAAGAAGAAAAATGATTCTAAACGGAAATATATAAAAGAACTTATTAAAGAATTGGTAAAAGATAATAAAAATGCTGATATAAATATATTTAGAAGTTTAGAAAATGTAAATTTGGATACTTTAAATGGATATATTAAAAATGATTTAAAATTTAACTTTAATGACTTGTATAAAAATAAGTAACCTGATATAATTAAAACATCCTATATATGTGTTATCATAAATCCGAACTAAGCGAATTATAGGGAATCTAAAGTATAGTTGGTGTTGAATACTTGTATTTATATAAGGATCCTAAAAACTATATGGGGATACCCACCTTGATGAAAGTCGGGGTTTATCGCTGTAACACGTTTATAGGATTTTTTTTATTTTATAAATTTGTTGATAAATAATAAATTATTTGTTACAACTAGATTGTAAGAGGTGACTAGTATGGAGAATAAGAAAAAAATAAATGTATTATTATTAATAATTTTAATAGTAATTGTACTAATAGCGATTGGTGTAGCTTATTTTGTATCAAAAAATCAAGATGATGACGTTAAAATATTAAGTGTTGATAACTATACTAAATGTACAAAAGATAATCCATGCACTTTTAAAGTGGATGATGAGGATTATAATATTGTTTATGAGAGAAAAGATAGTGATTCTTGTGAAAATAGTGATTGTGAGATTATTTATTTGAATGATAAAGAGATTAGAAAGGTTAAGAATTCATTTGGAGATGTTTTTAGTATAAAGTTATTTAAAGATTTATTGATATTTGAAACTCATTTTGGAACAGATATAAGAAATCATAGTGTGGAAATTTATAACCTTTCTGGTGATGTATTAAGAAAAATATCTGAACTTGAAGATGTGAGTGGTATGGAAGTTAGTAATGATTTTTCTGGTATGGATGCTGATTATGTTAAAATTGAAGAGGATAAATTAATTTTAACAGGTACTAGGAGATATCATGGTGATACGAGCGTATATGATGGAAGTTATATTGGATTGTGTAGTAATGTATCAAAAGAAAATAGTAATGATTATGGAGATTTGAGGTTATCTGATTTAATAGATAAGGGAATTCTAAAAATTACTGATCCATTAACAGCAAAATATGAGATAACGTATGATGAAATATTAAATAATGATAAACCGAGATTAAAAGAGGTTATTGAAACATATAAAGATTATGAATTAAAGAATTGTAATAAATCTTAAAAGATTATTACAATTTTTATTTAAAAAGGGTTTGATTTAATGTATAATTTTATTGGTGGTTTTATGTGGCTTGATAGGTTAGAAAAAATACTTAATAGTGATTGTATTCAATTGTTAAAAAATAAAACCGTTCTTATTATTGGTATTGGTGGTGTAGGTGGTAGTGCACTTGAAAGTATAGTAAGAATGGGTATAAATAATGTAATTATTGTAGATAATGATAAGGTAGATATTACTAATTTAAATAGGCAAATAATAAGTTTAAATTCTAATGTTGGAGAATATAAGGTAGATGTTGCTAGAAAAAGGGTATTGGATATAAATCCTATTTGTAATTTGGTAACTGTTAAGAAGTTTATTGATGCATCTAATTATTTGGAATTATTTGATTATAATATAGATTATGTAATAGATTGTTGTGATACAGTAAGTACGAAGATGTTGCTTATTAAAGAGTGTTTAGATAGGAATATTAAAATTATTAGTTGTATGGGAACTGGTAATAAGTTTCATCCAGAGATGCTTGAGATAGTTGAGCTTAAGAAAACGAGTTATGATCCGCTTGCTAAGGTTATTAGAAATAAGTTTAAAGATGAAAAAAGAAAGATTATGGTAGTCTGTTCAAAGGAAAAAGGTGTTTCTATTAAAGATAGAACTCCTGGATCTTGTTCTTTGGTACCTAATGCAGCTGGTATAATGTGTGCTAGTTTTGTAGTAAATGATATTTTAAAGGAAGTGTAATAATGGCAGATTTAGTATTTAAATATGGTTCAATGGGAAGTAGTAAGAGTGCTTTTGCACTTATGTTAAGGGTATCTTATATGGAAAGTGGTAAAAATGTTCTTTTGTTAAAGCCAAGTATAGATACACGTGATGGATGTGATATTATTAAATCGAGGGTTGGTATAGAGGCACGTTGTAAAACTTTTTCTAAGGATGAAAGAATTATTACAAAATTTATAGATGATTTACTTGTTTGTGATGTAATAATTGTTGATGAGGCACAATTTGCAACTAAAAGTCAAATTGATGAATTAAAGGCAATATCTGAAGATATGGATAAAACTGTATATTGTTTTGGTCTTAGAACAGATTTTCAAACTAATATGTTTGAGGGTTCAAAAAGGTTATTTGAGTTATCTACTAAAATCGAAATTCTACCTAAGAAGTGTGAATGTGGTAATGAGGCGATAGTTAATGCTAGATATGATGATTCTGGAATAGTTTATGATGGTAATCAAGTAGAACTTGGTTCTAATGATAAATATAAAGCTTTGTGTTATACTTGTTATAAAAGAGGTAGATTACATGTTAAATGAAGAGATTGAGTTAGAAAAAGGTATTAGTTTAGATGTAGTTAAGAATATATCTGAAATAAAGGGTGAGCCGAATTGGATGAAGGAATTTAGAATGGAATCTTATAAATTCTTTGAAAAATGTATGATGCCTAGTTTTGGACCTGAACTTAATATAGATTTTAATAACATTACATATTATAAGAGAATAAGTAATAAATCATTTAATAATTGGGAAAGTGTTAGATGTGATGTTAAAAATACTTTTGATAATATCGGATTAATAGATGCTGAGAAGAAGTATTTGGGTGGTGCGGCTGCACAATATGAAAGTGAAGTAATATACCATAACATGCTTGATGAGGTTAAGGAAAAGGGAATAATATTTACGGATACAGATACAGCTTTGAGAGAATATCCTGATATATTTAAGAAATATTTTAATAAACTTGTAAATTATAGAGAAAATAAGTTTACTGCTCTTAATGGAGCGGTATGGAGTGGAGGTAGTTTTATATATATTCCTCCTAATACAAAATTAGATAGACCTTTGCAAAGCTATTTTAGGATAAATACTAAAGATATGGGACAATTTGAGAGAACTTTAATAATAGTAGATGATAATTCAGAACTTCATTATATTGAAGGTTGTACTGCACCTACTTATACTACGGATAGTCTTCATGCAGCAGTAGTAGAAATATTTGTTGGTAAAAATGCTAAATGTAGATATACTACTATACAAAATTGGGCATCTAATATATATAATGTGGTAACTAAAAGAGCAATAGTAGATGAAAATGGACTTATGGAATGGATAGATGGGAATATTGGTTCTAAGATTAATATGAAATATCCAGCATGTATATTAAATGGTAAATATGCACGTGGTACTTGTATAAGTATAGCAGTAGCAGATGATAATCAAATACAAGATACTGGTGCTAGGATGATTCATAATGCACCATATACGAAGAGTAATATAATTGCAAAGAGTATTGCTAGGAATAGGGGTAATGCAACATATAGAGGTACAGTAAGGATAAAAGAGAATGCAAATAATTGTATAGCCAATGTTAAATGTGATACTATTCTTTTAGATGAAACTGCTAGGAGTGATACTATTCCTAAAAATATAGTTATGAATGATACATCATCAATTGAGCATGAGGCAACTGTTTCAAAGGTAAGTGATGAGAAGTTGTTTTATTTGAAATCAAAAGGAATAGATGAAGATAAAGCAAGAGAAATGATAATAATGGGATTTATTGATGAGTTTAAAGAAGAACTTCCTATGGAATATGCAGTTGAACTAAATAAATTATTAAAAAATAAATTTTAGTATAAATATGGTTTCAAAAATTAGATAGTTGTATAAATAAAAATGTAAAATGAATTTATTTTAATATATGAATTCATTTTTTTATTATTTGAGTATTAAATAAATAAAATGTATTATTGCTTTGAAAGGAGAGAAATATGTTAAATCAAATAGTTATAGTTGGGAGATTAGTAAGAAATCCTGAATTAAGAGAAACAGAAGGAGGAAAAAAAGTAACTAATATTACTCTTGCTGTGCCAAGAAGTTATAAGAATATAAATGGTGAATATGAAACTGATTATATTGACTGTGTATTATGGACTGGTATAGCAGAGAATACTTCTGAATATTGTAAGAAAGGAGATATATTAGGATTAAAGGGAAGAGTTCAAACTAGGGCTTATGAAATTGATGATAAAAAGAAATATGTTACAGAAGTAGTAGCAGAAAAAGTAACATTTTTATCACCACCTCATAGAGATAATGTGTAAAATTACTTTTTAGTTAATTCGACACTTTGTGTTTTTCTAATCAGATATAATTCGCTTGAAGGTGGTATATATATGTTTATTGGAAGCAGATTGAAAAAATTAAGAAAAGAGAGAAATTTAACGCAATCTGAGTTGGGTGATTTGTTAAATGTTACAAAAGTTTCAGTATGTTGCTATGAAAAAGGAACACGTATTCCTAGTTTAGAAACATTAGATGATTTATCTAATATATTTGGAGTAAGATCTGATTATTTTTTAGGTAAAGATGTAGCAGTTGTAGGAGAAGACACCAATGAATATACATATTTTATATCTAATAGTGAATTAGAATTTATAAAACTGTTAAGGAAAAACAATAAATTGTATTCTCTTATTATGGGTGAACCAAAAAGAATGATGGAACTTATTGAAAAGAAATTAAAATAGGTATTTGAAATATCTATTTTTTTAACAAATTTTTCTTATTTGTATGATATAATGAGTATAAGAAAAAAGTGGGTGTTTATATGTATATAGTTGATTTAATAAATAAGAAGAGAAATAATTTAGTATTTACTAAAGAAGAAATAGATTATATTATAAATGAATATACAAATGACAATATAAAGGATTATCAAATGTCATCTTTACTTATGGCCATATGTATTAATGGTTTAAATAGTGAAGAAACGTGCCTTTTAACTGAAGCAATGTTAAATAGTGGTAAAACTATAGATTTGAGTAGTATTCCAGGTGTAAAGGTTGATAAACATTCAACTGGTGGGGTTGGGGATAAAACAACCCTTATAGTTGCACCTATTGTCGCATCATGTGATGTTCCTGTTGCGAAAATGAGTGGTAGAAGTTTAGGGTATACTGGTGGAACTATTGATAAACTTGAATCTATACCAGGATATAAGGTAAATATTCCAATTGATGATTTTATAAAACAAGTAAGTGAAATAAAAGTTTGTATAAGTACTACTACAGAAAATCTAGCGCCTGCTGATAAAAAAATATATGCATTAAGAGATGTGACTGGAACTGTATCTTCAAAATCACTTATTGCAGCAAGTATAATGAGTAAAAAGTTAGCAACTGGAGCAGATAAAATATTACTTGATGTAAAATATGGGAAAGGTGCATTAGTAAATACTAAAGAAGAAGCGGTTGAACTGGCTAGATTGATGGTTTATATAGGTAATAAACATGGAAAAGAAACCAAAGCATTAGTAACAAATATGAATTATCCATTAGGCAGTATGATAGGTAATTCACTTGAACTTAAAGAAGTTATACAAATATTAAATGGAAGAGGAAATAAGGATTTAAGGGATTTATGTGTAGTATTATCTTCTTATATGATAAGTATGTCAAAAAATATAGATTTTATAAGTGCACAAGGAGAAGTGCTTGAAGCAATAAGAACTGGTAAAGCATATAGAAAGTTTTTAGAATTTATTACATATCAAGGTGGAGATTTGAGATATGTTAAGATATCTAATAATGTAGTTGAAGTAAAATCTACTAAAGAAGGTTATTTAAATGATGTAGATGCCTTAGAAATAGCAAAATGTGCATTAAAGTTAGGTGCAGGTAGAACTTATAAAGATGAATTAATAGATCATAGTGTAGGAATAGAAATAATTAAAAATATTGGAGAATATATAAATGTGGGTGATACTTTAGCTAGAGCTTATGTTGGAGATAAAACAATAGATTTCAATGAAATAGCAAGTGCATTTAAAATAAGTTTAATAAAGGAAGATAAAGAACCACTTATATATGGAACTATAAAATAGAAGAGCATATCTTCTATTTTTAAATTACACAAATAGCAAACAAAGGTTTCTCTTGACAAACAATAGGTGTGTCATAATAGACGTATAGTATAAATATAGGGAGCGAGAAATATGAGAAAAAGTGGATTCACGTTGATAGAATTATTAGCAGTTATAGCAATATTAGCAATAATATTAGTAATATCAATACCAAAGATATTAGATGTAATAGAAACATCAAAAATAAATACATTAAAAAATGCAGTAAAGTTAATAGCAGATAGTGCAGAAAAGAAATATACAGAGAATGAAGCATTTGGAGAAGAAAATGAAATAACATGTGAAAGTGTATCAAAGTTAAATAAAGAAGATTATAACAAATGTACAATTATTTTTGATGAGAATGGAATAGCAAAAGTAAGCATATTAGGAAGAGGAAAGTTTAAGGGATTAAAAGTAATAGAAGCGACTAAAACAAATGCAGAAGTAATAAAATTAGAGGCACCAAAATATGGAATAACAGCAGTAGAATATATAAATGGATTATATGAATATTATGGAGATTCATATAATTTAAAAATAGATAATACAAAAGACCAAAATGTAAGATATTATGGAAGTGATCCGAATAACTATGTAAAATTTAATAATGAATTATGGAGGATAATAGGAGTATTTAATGATAATGTAAAACTAGTAAGAAAAGATAGTTTAGGAAATTTATCATGGGATAGTAGCGAAGAAAATATAAATCGCGGTTGGGGAGTAAATCAATGGGGAGAAAGTACATATGAAGATGGAACTTCTTATCCTGGTTCTGATTTAATGCAATACTTAAACAAAATGTATTATGGAGGAGATACAACCATAACTTGTTTTAATAGTTTAAATAATACAGAAACAATTTGCCCAAAAGATAGTAATGATAAATTCTTAACAATAGATGAAACATCAAAAGTTTTAATAGATAATCATACATGGAATATAGGTGCAGTAGAGAGTTCTAAGAAAACAGATACTTTAGAATTTTATAAGAGAGAAAGAGGAACAAATGTTAAAACATGTACAAGTGGTAGTATTTGTAATGATAATGTGATAAGAACAACCATTTGGACTGGATATGTAGCACTACCATATGTAACAGATTGGGCCTATGCAAGTAGTGAAAGTATATGTGAAACAAATATGCAAGCACAAGATGATTCAAATAATTATATATGCAAGAATAATAACTGGATAAATAATAGAAGTACATGGACATGGTATTTAACACCAAGTATTGGTTCTGTTGGTGCCGATCGTGCGTGGGATATATTATATAATGGTAGTTTTGGTGATACGAGTACGAGATTCAATTTTTCAGTTTATCCTTCAATCTATCTAAAAAACAATGTTATAATAGAAAGTGGAACTGGAACAAGTGATAATCCATATATGTTGAAAACAAGTTAGGTGTGATAAGTTAAAAAAATGATATTAACAAATAATAGTTGTTAGTATTTTTCATATATTAATGACTTTTTATTAGAAATTTGGTACAATTTAGGTGGTGATACTATGGGCAAGATTAAATATTTGATTGGTAGAATAGGAAATATGAGTTTTAAAAATATGTTTAGTACTATTGATGAGATACATAATAGGACTAATAAATCAAAGGTATATTTATTTTTTGATATGATTATTTGTGCTATTAGGTATCAATCTGGGTATGTTGATTATCTTCTTTTTGAGATGTGGGATTTAAATAGTAAGGAGAGAAAGACTGTTTTGACTAGGGGTAAGAATAATATATTTGTAAGATATTATAATAATAAGGATTATAATCATATATTTTTGAATAAGAGTGAGTTTAATGAGAAGTTTAGGGATTATTTAAATAGGGAATATATTATACTCAATAATAATAAGGAAGAGTTTTTGAAGTTTATTAAAAATAAGAAAATAGTATTTTGTAAGCCGATTAATGGTACTCATGGAGATTCTATGGAGAAAATAGTTATTAAGGATTTTGTTGGTGATTTGTATGATTATTTGGTGAAAAAGGGATTATTGCTTGTTGAGGAGGTTGTTGTTCAGTGTGAACTTATGAACAAGTTATATCCTTATTCAATAAATACTGTTAGAGTTATTACTGTTCATAGGTATGATGGAGATGTTAGGATTGTTGCGGCATATCAGAGAATAGGGAATCATGGTAGGATAGTAGATAATTATAATGGTGGGGGCATGGTAGTACCTATAAATGAAAAAACAGGTATAATAGAGTATCCTGCGGTTGATAAACTTAAGAACGTTTATTATAAACATCCTATGACGAATACTAGTATAGTTGGATTTAAGATACCAAAATATAAAGAAGTTATTGAACTTGCTAAAAAGGCGTCTCTTGTAGTAGATGAGGTTAGATATGTTGGATGGGATATAGCTGTAACTGATAAGGGCCCTGTTATAATAGAGGGCAATGAATATCCTGGACATGATATATATCAGTTGCCAGTTCATAGGACGAATAATATAGGTGTTCTTCCTAAGTTTGAAGAATCACTAGGAAAAATAAAAGATTTAAAAAAATAATGATTGGAAGTGGAAATATGAAAAAAATATTAACTGGATTGCAACCAACTGGTGCGATTACATTGGGTAATTATATTGGTGCGATAAGTCAGATGAAGAAGTTACAGGATAAGTATGATTCATATATATTTGTTGCCAATATGCATGCTATAACTGTACCAATTGATCCAGAGCAATTAAGAAAAAATATAAAGAGTTTGGTAGCACTTTATTTGGCATGTGGTATTGATAAAGATAAAAATACTATATTTGTTCAATCTGATAACTTATATCATGCTAATTTGTCATGGGTTTTGGAGTGTAATACTTATTATGGTGAATTATCTAGGATGACACAGTTTAAGGATAAAAGTAGTAAGAATGTTAATTTTACGTCTGGTCTTTTAACCTATCCTGTTTTAATGGCATCAGATATTTTGCTTTATGATGTTGATTATGTACCAATTGGTATCGATCAAAAACAGCATTTGGAAATAACTCGTGACATAGCAGATAGATTTAATAAGAAATATGGAAATACATTTAAATTGCCTAAACCATTAATAAGTGAATCTGGAACTAAGATAATGGATTTAGTTAATCCTGCTATAAAGATGAGTAAATCAGCTGAGAATAAAAAGGGAGTAATATATTTGTTAGATGATTTGGATGTAATTAGAAAAAAGATAATGGGTGCTACTACTGATAGTGAAATGGTTGTTAAATATGATGTATCTAATAAACCAGGAATATCTAATTTAATAAATATATATGCATCATTAACGGGTAAAAATATAGAAGAAGTTGAAGAAGAGTTTAGTGGTAAGAATTATGGAGAGTTTAAGAGATGCGTTAGTGATAAAGTAGTTGATTTGATTAGCCATATTCAAGATGAATATAACAAGTATATAAATAGTGATATAATTGATGAAATACTTGATGATGGTGCAAGAAAAACAATTGCTTATGCAAAGGAAAAATATGAATTAGTAGAGAAAAAAATTGGATTTAAATAGAGAAATGAGGGTTTATGGTGGAAATTTATATTGATTTTGATGATGTAATAATGGATACTTCGTCTGTATTATTTAGTAAATGGGATAAAATACCATTTAGTAGATTGTTTTCAGAAGATTTAAAAATTAAATACATTAAATTGGCCAAATGGGAAGAATTAATAAAAAAATCTGATATAATTAAAAATTCTATTTCTGAATTAAAAGATATGGATCCTAAAATGACATCTATATTAACTAAAGTACATTCTATGGAAAATGAGAGTGTTGCTAAGGTTAGATTTTTAAGAGATATGGGAGTTAAACAAAAAATAATAATTGTCCCATATCATTTAAAGAAAACTGATATGGTAGATGCATGTGGTAATATATTAGTTGATGATTGTGTTAGAAATCTAGATCATTGGAAAGAATGTGGTGGAACTCCAATATTTTTTAGTAAAAATGATAGTGATATTGATAATTGGGGTGATGTTAATACTTCTTATACTAAAGTAAAGTCATTAAATATGTTAAAAAAATTATAATAATTATTTTATGTTGTAAAATAATTAATGAGGTGTAAAATGAAAAAGATACAAGTTTTAATATGTAAAATAGCTGGCTTTTTGTTAAAGTTATTTGGTAGAGGTTCTAATTTCCCAGGTGTACTTGCTCTTAAGTTCGATAAAAATATACTGTCTTATTTTAAAATGCCAAAGATAGTTATTGCAGTTACTGGTAGTGCTGGAAAAGGAAGTACATCTACTATTATAAGTGATGCTTTAAGGAAAGATAATAAAAATGTAGTTCATAATAAATTTGGTAGTAATATGACACCAGGTATTGTAACACTTCTTATAGAAAATTGTGATTTATCTGGAAATATTAAAGGAGATGCATTGGTAGTTGAAGTAGATGAAAGATATACAGAAACTATATTTAGGTATTTAAAACCAAATTATGTGGTGGTTACTAATATATGTAGAGATCAACCACCTAGACATGGACACTTTGATTTAGTGTTTGATAAAATAAAAAATGCACTTACTCCTTCTATGCATTTGGTATTAAATGGTGATGATCCTTATTTGCAAAAATTTAATTTAGATAACACATTTAATGTGACTTATTATGGAATAAATAAAAATAAATATTCTTATAAAATGAATAAATTTGATAATATAAATATGTATTATTGTCCTCTTTGTAATAATAAATTATCTTATAATTATTATCATTTTGAATCCATTGGCGATTATTATTGTAATAAATGTAAATTTAAAAGACCTGATATATCTTATTTGGCTAGTAAGATAGATTTGGATAATAGTAATATGATAATTAATAATAGTCATAAATTATCTATTGCATTTAATGTATTATATTATGCTTATAATATACTTGCAGCGTATACTGTATGTTCTTTATTAGGTGTTGATGAAGATAAGATTTGCTCATATATAAGTGAGATGGAGAATAATAAGAAGTTAAATAATTTATATACTTATAAAAATAGAAAAATATATGTTATGAATAATAAAAATGAAAATAGTACTACATTTAATGAATCAGTGTTGTTTACAAGTAATAAAAAAGTATCTAAAACTATTGTTGTTGGTTGGAAAGAGATAAGTAGGAGATATGAATTTAATGATATGTCATGGTTATATGATATCAAGTTTGAATTATTAAATGATAATTTGACTGATAAGGTTATATGTGTTGGACCAGATAGATATGATATAGCTACGAGAATGAAATATGCTGGTTTTAAAAAGAATCAAATAAAGATATATGATAATTTAGAGAGTGCAAGAGATATGATTAAAAATAAATCTAGAGGAGATATATTTGCAATATTAAACTTTGATTACGTAATACCTTTTAATGATATAATGGAGGATAAACAATGAAAATAAATATATTACACTTGTATTATGATTTAATGAATTTGTATGGTGAAGTTGGTAATATAAATGCTATTGTACATTCATTAAAAGAGGAAAAAATTAAGGTTAATGTTGATAATTTGACTATAAATGACCAGATAGATTTTAGTAAATATGATTTAATATATATTGGTTGTGGTACTGAATTAAATAGAAATATTGTTTTAAAAGATATATTAAGATATAAAAGTGAAATATTTAAATTTATTGAATCAAATGGTTTTGTAATTGCAACAGGAAATAGTTTAGAATTGTTTTTAAATAGTATAAATGATAATAAAGGTTTAGGTATATTTGATTATAATGCAAAAGATATTGATAAGAGAATAGTAGGAGATTTAGTAGTAAATGTAGATTTTGTAAAAGAAGAAGTACTTGGTTTTAGAAATCAAGGAAGTAATATTACAGATAATATTACTGATGGTATACTTAATTATAAGAATTTCTATGGTACTTATTTACTTGGACCTATTTTGGTTAGAAATCCAATATTACATGAATATATAATAAAATCTTTAATAAAAGAAAAAAATAAGAAATTTAAATTTAAAAAACTAGATTTAAGTTTAGATATAAATGCAAAAGAAGTATATATGAGTAAATATCATTCGAAATAAGATTTATTCTTATTTTTTCTTTTGTTTATAGTTATTGTTAAAGTGGAGAAGTAGTAAAGCAGTAGAATATATAACTATTATAATTAACAAGATTCACATTTTAACTAAAATGTATTGAAATATACTTTAATTATTGATATAATGTGGGCAAAATTTAGCACTTGTTAACATAAAGTTTGCTGCGTTTAATCAAATGTGATCGATAAGGAAGATTGGGGTGATGTAACTATTGACAATTTGTTAAATACTAAACTAGATTTAAAAAACTCACTTAACAATAGAATTAATTTGTTTGAAAATGAAAAAGTTAATAAATTATTAGAACAAAATTCTACTTTGTTTAATAGATCGGATTTACAGAATAAAGAAGTGAATGTGTTGGATGATAATAAAAACATAAAAATATTTAGTTTGGCAGGAAATGTTATTGAATTAGATGAACTATACTATTATGACTACAATACACAAGAATTAAAATATATATTAAAAACAGTAAAAAATGTAAATGGTTTATATGACGCAGATGGTATAGAAATTATTATTTAGAGAGGTGATTTTGAAATTGACTAAAAAAAATATAACTATTATTGTTGTAATTGTATTGTTTCTTTTTGTGAGTATGTATTTTGGTTTAAGGAAAGATAAGTTTATAAAAAAATACATTGATAATGGTAAGGTTGTTGAAAGAATTGATTTTAGGCATGTGGTAGTCGAATTGGAAACTAATTCTGTTAAAATGGATGTTTATTCAAGTGTTTTTAATACGGATGACAAATTAAAAGTTAAATATTTTAAAAAGAATGGGAAATATGTTATACATAAGATAAAATCTTTAGCAAATACGCAATTAGAAAAATCTAGGTTAGTAAGTAATATTAATAATGATGTAATATTACGCGAATATAAAAATAAAATTAGTGGATATAGTGATATAAATTCAAATGAATTTATTGATGATAAGAAAGTTTTAATATCTAAATTTTATGTGTTACCGAATAAAATTTCTAATCAATATTATGAAACATTAAATTCACTTGAATTTTATAAAACAAAAAATTATTTAATTGATACAGAAGAATTAAGTATAGAGAAAGATTCTCTTGTTACATTAAATATAGATTTGGAATTTAAAGTGTTGAGTTTTAAAAATATATCTGAAACTGAAAAAGTAGATATTAAATTTAAACATGTGGGGGATGAAGTTATTTTTAAATCACTTGGTTATGGTATATATGAGATGCAAGTTCAATTTAGAAATGGGGATATAGTAGATTATTTGTTTATGTGATTAGATTATTTTGCTGATAATGTTAAACATTGGTTAAAGATAATATTAATAAAAGCAAGGACATTGCCAAAGTTTGTAAAGATGGCCTTGCTTTTTATATTTTACTTTTATATTTTATTCTTATTTTTTCTTTTGTTTAATTTACTAACTTAGTTATTATTGATATAATTAAACTAAGGAAGTGGTTAAATGTTAGAATATATTAAAGGAATTGTAACAATGATTTTACCAAGCTATATTGTTGTTGAAAATAATGGCATTGGTTATAGAATATATACACCAAATCCATATTCTTATAAAGAAGGTAGTGAGTATACTATTTATATTTATGAACAGATTAGGGAGGATGAACATTCTTTGTATGGTTTTAATGATATATCAGAAAAAGATATGTTTTTAAAACTTATTGATGTTAAGGGACTTGGTCCAAAGATGGCTTTACCTATGCTTGCTACTGGATCTATAAATGGTATATGTGATGCTATAAATAGAGAAAACGTATTATATTTAAAGAAGTTTCCTAAAATTGGAGATAAGGTTGCTAAACAAATAATTTTGGATTTAAAGGGAAAAGTGAGTACTAGTGAGGAATATGTATCTAGTAGTGAATCTGATGATTTAGTTGAGGCATTGGAAGCACTTGGCTATAAAATGAATGATATAAGAAGGGTTATACCAATGGTTGATAAGAATAATGATGTTGAAACGCAGATTAAGGATTGCTTAAGATTGTTACTTAAATAGGAGGAATTATGGAAGAAAGTGTTTTTATGAAGAAAGAGTTAGAAGAAGATACTTTTGAAACTTCAATAAGACCTGATTCAATTGATGAGTATATTGGACAAAGAGAAGTTAAAGATAATTTAAAGGTATTTATAGAAGCAGCTAAGTTAAGAAGTGAAACATTGGATCATGTGCTTTTATATGGTCCTCCTGGGCTTGGGAAAACAACGCTTGCTTATATTATTGCAAATGAACTTGGTAAGAATATTAAAACTGCAAGTGGGCCATCTATTGAAAAAAGTGGAGATCTTGCTGCTATTTTATCAACTCTAGAACCAGGAGATGTATTATTTATAGATGAAATACATAGAATGCCTAGATATATAGAAGAAATATTATATCCTGCTATGGAAGATTTTTCGTTAGATATAATAGTTGGAAGTGAAGGTAATAGTAGAAATATTAAAATAAATCTTCCTCCATTTACTTTAGTAGGTGCAACTACAAGAGTAGGAGATTTATCTTCTCCTCTTCGTGATAGATTTGGTATTATATCTAAATTGAATTATTATACTATAGATGAACTTAGTGAAATAGTAAAAAGAACTGCTAGAGTACTTGATGTTAGTATAGATGACGATGCTTCTTTTGAACTTGCAAAAAGAAGTAGGGGTACACCTAGAATAGCAAATAGATTATTTAAAAGAACAAGAGATTTTGCACTTGTTATGGGTAATGGCATTATAGATTTAAATATAACTAAACTTGCTTTAGATAGATTAAAAGTAGATGATATGGGACTTGATGAAGTTGACATTTCTCTTTTAAAATCTATAATATATAAATTCAATGGAGGACCTGTTGGTATAGATGCGCTTAGTGCATCTATTGGAGAAGAAGTATCTACTATTGAAGATGTGTATGAACCATATTTATTGCAAATGGGATTTTTAAAAAGAACTAGTAGAGGTAGAATTGTTACTAAAAGTGCGTATGATCATTTAAAAATAGAACATCAAGAGGAATTGTTGTAGGAGGAATTATGGAAGAAATACATTTTATAACACCAGAAAATATAAAGTTTTCTGTTCCAGTTTCTGATATTTATAGTTTTTGTGAAAAATATTGTGAAGAGTATATATCAAAAAGTGAAGAGAATAAAGAAAAATTTTTAGAGTTTAAAAAAAGATATACTTATTTTTCTCCATATTATGATTTTTTGATATGCTCTTTAAAATGGATAAGTTATCCTTCTTTAATAGATGAGACATCTTATGTTACATGTAGTGATAATGATAATGAAAAAAGGTTAAGAACATTAAGTTTAATAAGAAATTTTGATTATGAAGAAATGGATAAGAAGAATAGTAAATATACAATGATGTTATTAAATTCAAATGATGAAAATATTGGACTTGAGAATGAATTTACAAAAGTATTTGAGGGTTTTTTTGATGAGTATGGAACGTATTTAAGTAATGATGTAACTAAGTTTCATGAAGTAACTGCAATGATTATATTAAATGGTATTTGTGCATCTAATGGAGAAGTAATTAAGGATTTATATTTATATAGAAAAGATAGAACTAATCTTTATGAAGATTATTTAATGGAAAGATTAGGATTCTTGATAGTAGGAAATTATAGGGGAAATATGCAAATTATGTATAATCCAAACCTTGTTTCACCAAGTCAGAGAAAGTTAATATATGAATATTCTGATTATGGTTATACAAAAAGAGAATGTGATTTTGAGTATGACAAAGATGGATCGAAAGAATTTGCTACTAATTATAGAAGGAGTAGATTATGAAAACCGAGGATTTTAACTTTTATTTGCCTGAAAATTTGATTGCACAAACTCCTCTTTTAAAAAGAGATTCATCAAGATTATTAGTTCTTGATAAGAATACAGGAGAAGTTTGTCATAAACATTTTTATGATGTAATTGATTATTTAAATGAAGGAGATGCTTTAGTACTTAATGATACAAAAGTAATACCTGCAAGATTAATAGGTACTAAGGCTGATACTAATGCAGTAATAGAAGTGTTAATGTTAAGAAATATTGAAGATGATATTTGGGAATGTCTTACTAAACCCGCTAAAAGAATTAAAGAAGGTACAATAGTTAAGTTTAGTGATAAATTAAAGTGTATTTGCGTGAATGTATTAGATGAAGGTATAAGACATTTCAAATTTATATATGATGGAATATTTATGGAAATATTAGATGAATTAGGTAGTATGCCTTTACCACCTTATATTCATGAAAAACTAAGTGATAAAGAATTATATCAAACAGTATATGCAAAAAATATAGGAAGTGCAGCTGCACCAACAGCAGGTTTGCATTTTACTCGTGAATTATTAGATAAAATAGAAAAAAAGAAAGTAAATATTTTATATATTACTTTGCATGTTGGTTTAGGTACATTTCGTCCTGTAAATGTAGAGGATGTTACTAAGCATAAAATGCATAGTGAATATTATGAAATGAGTGATGAGGTTGCAAATAAATTAAATGAAGTTAAAAAAAGTGGCAAAAAGATAATAAGTGTTGGGACAACGACTACAAGAACACTTGAAACGATTATGTGTAAATATGGAGAATTTAGAAAATGTAGTGGATTTACAGATATATTTATATATCCTGGCTATAAATTTAAGGCAGTTGATAATTTAATAACTAATTTTCATTTACCAAAGTCAACTTTGATAATGTTGGTAAGTGCACTTGCTGGAAAAGAAAATATAATGAATGCATATAAAATTGCAGTAGAGAAAGAGTATAGATTTTTCTCATTTGGGGATGCTATGCTAATTAAAGGAGATTTATGAAAATATTTGAAGTAATAAAGGAAGATAAAAATACTTTGGCAAGATATGGTTTTATTTCACTTAGGGGTAATACATATGAGACACCTATGTTTATGCCTGTTGGGACACAAGCAACGGTTAAAGGAATGACACCAGAAATGGTTAAAGAATGTGGTAGTGCTATAATACTTGCTAATACATATCATTTATGGGAAAGACCAGGTGAAGATATTGTTTATAAAGCCGGTGGACTTCATAAATTTATGAATTATGATGGTCCTATGCTTACTGATAGTGGTGGTTTTCAAGTTTTTTCACTTGCTAAGCCAAAAGATATAAAAGAAGAGGGCGTTTATTTTAAAAGTACAATAGATGGAAAAAAATTGTTTCTTTCTCCAGAAAAATCAATTCAAATACAAGAAAAACTAGGAGCAGATATAATAATAAGTTTTGATGAATGTCCCCCATATCCTGTAAGCCGTGAATATATGAAAAATAGTGTAGAAAGAACTTTAAGATGGGCTAAAAGAGGTAAGGATGTACATACAACTGATCAATTATTATTTGGAGTTGTACAAGGTGGTGAGTTTTCTGATTTAAGAGAATATAGTGCAAAAGAACTTATTAAAATGGATTTTCCTGGATATACGGTAGGAGGTACATCTGTAGGTGAAGGAAAAGATGTAATGTATAAAATGATAAGTGATTCTACTAAACATTTACCAAAAGATAAACCAAGATATTTAATGGGTGTTGGAGATCCTATTGATATTATAGAAGGCGTTATTAGAGGGATTGATATGTTTGATTGTGTTTTACCAACAAGAATTGCAAGACATGGCAATGCGTTTACAAGATATGGTAAAATTAATTTGAAGAATGCAAAATATAAAGAAGATTTTACTCATTTAGAAGATAAATGTGATTGCTATACATGTAAACATTATACTAAAGCATATATAAGACATTTACTTATGTGTGATGAAATGTTAGCAGGTACATTACTTTCTATTCATAATATAAGATTTTTAATTAAATTGACAGAAGACATTAGAGAAGAGATAAAGAAAGGAACGTTATTAGAATTTAGAGATGAATTTATTAATAATTATGGAAAAAAACAATGAAATGTCCAAATTGTAATCAAGAGATGATTGAAAAGAAAGATTTTTGTATTAATTGTGGAAAAAGGTTGATTAAAGAGAAACAAGTATCAAAAAAAGGGATAATTGTATTTATGATTTTAATGGTAATTGTTGGTTTTATTACTTGTTATCTTATTATTAATTTAAATACTGATAAAGAGATTGAACCATATATAAAAGGTGAATATAATGTTAGAAAAAGCAAGTGAATATAGTAAATTTTATATTGAAAGTCATCCTGAATTAAAAGAACAAATAGAATATGGATTAAATAATGGTTTAGTTTTTAATTTTGGTAATGACGAATTTGAAAAATTAAAAAGTTTAAGTTATGTTGTTATATTTGATGATGTTATAAATTTATTTAAAGAAGGGTATAATTTAGGTAATTGTAGTGAATTTGCAAAATTATTAAGTTATGCTTATGACTCTTCAAAAATAGCAATTGGTTATTTTAAACCAAGTTATAATGGACAAAATGGACATGCATGGATGGAATGTGGTAATTATATTTATGATACAACTCTTCTTTTAAAGATAGATAAAGAATATGCAAATGTTCTTGGTTATGTTAAATTAAAAGAATATGATCCAATGACTAATTCATTATATAGAAATAGAAAACAAATATATAATGAAAAATATAATGTGATAAAGGGTAAGTAATACTTATAGATAGGCAAATATGAATAAGAAAATTAGAATAATTGCTGTAATAATTGGTGTTATCTTATTATTAGTAGTTATATTTTTATCTTTGTTTTTTAACCGAAGATTTGAAGTTAGATTTTATTTAGATAATGGTGCGAATGTTGGAACAGTACAGGTTAAATATAATAAAATGATAAATGAAGAAGATATAAAAGGTAAAGATGTTTTAGGAGAATCATTTATTAATTGGTATGAGATAATTGAAGCTAAAGATGGAAAAGATGTATTAGCTGATAAACCATTTGATTTTAAAACTAAAGTTACCAAAGACATTAAGTTAAAAGCAGTATTTGATGAAACTAATAAACTTGATTAAATATGGATGCATAGAAACAACTATACTTGGTATCTGTCCCCCTGAAGTTCCCTCGAAAGAGGGAACATTTTTTATTGAAAGCCAGTAATTATAAGGCATTGTGGGCTTTTTTAATGCCTTAAAGAATTACCATTTTTCGGTATTAGATACGAATTAGATGCGATTTCTTCGATTAATCCGTAATTAATTACTATTTTTAATTAACTAATAAAGGGATAAATATTTTTTCTTGTTTTCTTAGGATTATCAAAAAAACTGTGGTATAATTTACTATGCGAGGTATTTATATGGAAAATATATTCAATAATAAAACATATAAAATAAATAATATATTTTGTGAAGATTGTGTAGAGGGCATGAAAAAAATTAAATCAAATAGTGTAGATTTAGTTGTTACATCACCGCCATATGATGGTATTCGTAATTATAATGGATTTTCCCTTGACCTTCATGAAACAGGGAAAGAGATATATCGTATTCTAAAAGAAGGTGGAATCTGCGCTGTTGTTATCCAGGACCAAACAAAGGATTTTGGTAAATCGCTAACATCGTTTAGAATGATAGTTGATTGGTGTGATAATATAGGATTTAAATTATTTGAAAATATTATTTATCATAAAAATGGTACAGAAGGAGCATGGTGGAAATATAGATTTAGAGTTGACCATGAATATATTCCTCTATTTTTGAAGGGTAAAAAGCCATCATATTTTAATAAAGAACCATTAAAAATTCCTTCAAAGCATGGTGGCAAAACCATGACAGGAAGCGGGAATAGAAGGACTGACGGAAAAACAACAGCAACTGTTTCTAGACAAATAAATACAATGAAATGTAGAGGAACTGTTTGGGATTATATGATGGCAGGAGATAAAAATCCATTAAAAAGAAAACATCCTGCAGTATTTCCAGATCAAATTCCAACAGATATAATTACCTGCTTTTGTCCAGAAAATGGAATTGTATTAGATCCATTTATGGGATGTGGCTCAACTGCAGTTGCCTCAGTCAGATTAAATAGAAATTTTATTGGATTTGATATATCTCAAGAGTATTGTGATTTAGCATATGAGAGATTAAAAAAAGATACATTATTTTATAACAATAAAAAAGAAAAAGAGTAGCGTAATAGAGCTATTCTTTTTAATTGAAAAATCCTTCTTCATCAATTGTATATTCAATTGCTTGACCTGAGGTAATTGCCATTGAAAAACATTTTCCTTCTACCATTTCTGTATAATTTTGTTGGTTAAATGCTTTGTGTTCTCCTTTACCATCTAAAATTCCTTTAGAGAATTTTCTTAATTTAAAGTTATTAAAATTCCATTTTTCTAACTTTGATTCCCAACCCATTAATGAAGCTAATAAATTGATAAACTGTTTTACCCTTTCTTGTTCTTTATCTGTAATATCAAATAGATTATTATCATTAAGTTTTATATTAATTGGTTGTCCTTTTGAATTTGAAATCATTAATTTGTCACCAGTTCTTGAACGATGTTTTTCTGTTGTTTCTAATGTAACAAAATTATATGTTTCATTTGAATTTAATTTATCCCTTTCTCGTAAAAAGGAATTTATTTCTTCCATTACAGTATAAAAAGAATTATCACCACAGAAAATGTCATGAAGAATTGAATCATTATCTTTTATATGTAACCATTCAAACCAATCTAAACAGTTTTCTGTATATCCAAATAAAACGTTCCAAACACCGTCACTAAATAATAAAGGAACAACTGCATCATCACTAAGTTTTATATCTTTAACTTTACTTAATAAAACTAAAAGAAAATGTATTGTAGCAAATGGATATTTTCTTTGAAAATCATGAGTTTTATCAAATCCCCTTAAATTATTAATTTGAATGCAATTATCATAATTACTCCAGTTTGATGGGTGATTGTTTTTATTAAAGCATACCATATGATGCCCAACACTTTTAATTTTATTACAATAAACATCCATATCTAGAAATAAACAGTCTTTTGGATCTATGTTTTCAGGGCACAACATTACCTTACCATCATAATATCCAACTACTTCACCACCAAAGTAATTAATATATAATAAAGCACTTAAAAAACCATCGCTATCTGGACTAATAATCAATTTTTGATTTTCTTTACATATCCATGGATATTTTTGTAATATTTCATTCGAATCCATCTAATCACCTCTAATTAAATTATATCACATTTTTAATAAACAAACTATTTCCATTTATTTAGATACAAATTAGATACGATTTAGATACTAAAAATATAAAAAATGAGTTTTAGATACTTCGCAAGCCCTTATTTCACCGTGTTTATGGGGTAGTGTTCTCTTCTAACTGAAGAGAGCAGGCCCCCTAGTGTCGATCGGTCGCGTGCCAACCTTGTTTGGCGTGTGTATGGTTATGGGTATGGCAGTCACAACTTTTCTGCTCTCTCTCATTTTGTTATACCTTCAATCTATCTAAAAACTAATGTCATAATAGAAAGTGGTAATGGTAGTAGTACTTATTCGTATATACTTTCTTTAGATGTGTAAATGAATATGAAATAAGTTATATATATAAATATATTGTTAATACTAATATTGGTGATATTATGCAATATGATATTAGAAGTGATTTATTAATTGAGGCATTGTCTATTGATACTGATGGTATAGTAAGTGATGTTAGAAATAAAAATAATTTAACGATTACAACTGTAGATGTAATTGATGAGGATATTACTAAAAAAAAGAAGGGAAAATATATTACTATTGAGTTTAATGATATAAATAGTGATAAAGAAAATCTTAAGATTGAGTTAAGAAAGTCGCTTGAGTATTTGTTTAAAATCAATAATATAATGAAGGATAGTAGTGTTTTAGTTATTGGTCTTGGTAATGCAAAAAGTACTGCCGATAGTTTGGGCCCTTTGGTGATAGATAATATAATAGTAACAAGGCATTTAGAGGAACTTGGATATAATAATATGAGAACTGTAAGTGCAATAAAACCAGGTGTAAAGGGGGAAACTGGTATAGAAACTAAGGATATAATAAAGGGAATAATAGATGTAATAAAACCGGATTTTATTATTGCTATTGATTCTCTTGCTAGTAGTTCTATATCAAGGATAAATAAGACAATACAACTTACTGATACTGGTATACATCCTGGCAGTGGTGTAGGTAATAAGAGAGAAGAATTGAGTAAAGATACAATATCTATTCCTGTTATAGCTATAGGTATACCTACTGTTTGTGATGCAGTTACAATAGTAAATGATACGATAGAAGAGGTATATAAGCATTTTGCAATAACTACTAAAAGTATAAATAATCCAGTATTTAAAATGACACCATTATCTAGTATAAAAGTTGATAATTATACTCCATTAAATAAAGATGAGAAAGAGAAATTATCTGGATTAATAGGAACTCTTTCTTATGAAGATAGAAAAGCTTTAATATACGAAGTTCTTTTGAAAACGAATTATAATTTAATGGTAACACCTAAGGAAATAGATTTTATAATAGATAAATTAAGTGATTTAATAAGTATAGGTATAAATGAAGTTTTACATGATTTTAATCTATAATCGACAATTTTTATAATATGATTTATATATTATTTAATTGGGTGATTTTATGAAGTTAAAGGGAAGAAAACATATTTTATTAAAACCATTATTAGTTTTAGTATTTATGTTTTTTATTTGTTATATGACAATAGAATATTTAAGTAATAATATAGAAATATCTAATGAGGAATATGTTCGGTTATTACTTAGTGATTCTTATAAGAGCAAAGATAGTAATTTTTATTATAATGTGATTAGTTTTTTTACTGATAAATTTAATCCGAAGGAAATGCTTAATATTCCTGAAAATAAGGAAGTTAAGATAAAAAACAAATTTGTTAGTAATCCTAATAAAAAGATTATTACTGATCCAGTATTATATATTTATAATACTTATCAATATGAAGAATATAATAGTAAAGATAATATATTTGATATTACGCCTAATGTAATGATGACTTCATATATATTAAGTGAGAAATTAAATAATTTGGGTATAAGTAATATAGTTTTGGATATAAATTTAGATAGTTTAAATGATAGTGATTATATGAAAGTAACTAATAAAATATTAGCAGATAAGAAAAAGGAATATCCTAGTTTAAAATATTTTATTGATATTAGTCGTGATAGTATAGATTCTAATGTTAAAAGTATTAAAATAGATAATAAGAACTATGCTAGAATATTATTTATGATAAATAAAAGAAGCACTAATTATAGTGATAATTTAGAACTTGTTTTGAAATTGAATTCTAGATTGAATGAAATTTATCCAGGTATAACAAGAGGAATAAGTAAAGATGAGAATAGTGATTATGATGGGATTAGAATTGAATTTGGCAATATTTTTAATGATTATGATGAGGTAATTAATACTGTAGATGTGTTTTCGAATATATTTAAAGAGGTATTATATGAATAAAGAATCTGCTGTAAAAACTGTATTTATTTTGCTGTTTATATGTTTTTTAACTATTTATATATCACAGGCAACTGGCTATTATGAGTATAAACTTCATAAGAAAGCAGAATTAACAAAGGAACAAATAAAAAAGTTTGAAAATGATGTTAAGAATAATGAAAAAATTGATTTAAATGATTATTTAAAGGATGGTGTAAAAGATTATTCAAATAGTGTTTCTAAAATGGGAACTGATTTTTCTAATGTAACTAGTAAATATATAAAAAAAGGAATAGATGGTATGTTTAAAATTATAGATAGTTTGCTTACGTAGTTTACAAAATACTCATTTTAAGATATTATTATAATGTGGTGGATTATATGAACGATTTAAGTAAGTATAAGTTAAGTTATAATGATTATAAAATAGATATTAGTGTTATAAATAAATTGTGTTTAGATATAGATGGTGATAATAAGGAATTGTCAATCTTGGAAGTTGTAGTTACAAAAAAGAACGGAAGTGTTGTTTATTTGGGTGATTTTTATGGATTGCTTCCTAAGGTTTTGAGTAATGATGAGATTAGCAAAATGATATCTTATTTAATGGATAATATTGATTATATATTATATGAAAATTCTGGGTTCATTGGAGTGTTTGATGGCAAAGAAGTGACTTTAAATGATAAAATAACTGCTGTTTTAAGAAGAAAAATGAATAATAGTAGTGAACTTGAATTAAAGAACATTTATGAAGAATATATGAGTATGAAGAAAGATACAAAAGAACATGTGAAATATGCTCATTTTTTAGAATTATATTTTAATAGCCATAAGATACCAGATTCAATAGTAGGATCTTACTTAGGAAAAAGAAGAAAATCTATATTGGATTATGATGATGTTTCTTGTGAAATAAAGAAAGATTTTAATATGAATGTTTATGATAGTACATCTACTTATGAATATGAGAATAATTTGGAATTATTAAGTAAATTAAATATAGAAATAAATGAAAAAGTAGAGGAACTTAAGGTATTAGAGAGTTTTATTAATAAGATAGATGATTTGTTAATGTTTCAAAATAATAATATTAAAACGAAAAAAGAGATTGGAACTATTGAACAAGAATTAGATGAATTGAAAATGTTTGACAAAAGAAAAAAAGAATTGAAGCAGAGATTAAAAGAATTAAAAAATGGATTTATTAAAATTGATATGGTTAAAGTGAGGGATGAATTAAAAGTTGATATTTCAGAAAGGTATACGAGTAAGTATGCGGATACTCATGGTATAATAGCTTTATATGATAGGTTATCTTTAGAAGATTTATATCAAGTGTTTAATGAAATACATAGTGTAAGAGAAAGACAGCATTTGAGGTTGTTAGATAAGTATAATAATGTATCTGAAATGGTTCATTATCATGAAGAAAACTTTGTTGATATTGGAGATTTATATGATAGAGTAGATAATAGTAATAGAAAAAAATCATAAAAAAAAGAAAAATTATTGACAGTAAAATTGTACTATGCTATAATTTATCTTGTCTTGGGGAATTAGCTCAGTTGGCTAGAGCATCTGCCTTGCACGCAGAGGGTCAAGGGTTCGAGTCCCTTATTCTCCACCATTAGATAATTAACCCTTATTTTATAAGGGTTTTTATTATATCTTGATATTTTATATACCATTTATATACCAATTTTGATAGTTTTATAAATTATTAATGCAGTTGACTACGTCTTAAATATTTTGCTACTAGAACAATGCTGGTGCCATTATTAATTAATAGTGATGCACAACTATGCCTAAAGTCATGTATTCTTATTTGTTTTACATTTGCTTTTTCGATGTAATAATTGAATTTTTTTCTCAAGCATGTGTCCGAATATGGCTTGTTTGTTAAATAATTAAATAATATAGGTAACTCAGGGTTGATAGTTACCTTTAATTTTTGTTCAATGTATTTCTTATAATTTTCAATTTCTTTAATTAATTTTGGTGAAACATCAAGTTTTCTTTGGGATGATTTTGTTTTTGTAGTACTGAAAAAAATTTGAATCTTTTGTATCATAATTTATGGAATGCTTAATTTATAATCTATTACCTCTTTTGTTGACCGGATTTTACGATTTTCCCCTTAACGGGAAAATGTTTTTTTCTTTAACCTCTGTATTCATTTTACTCATCGCTTTCTTACTTCTATTTTAAAAATATCTGTACTAGCATACTTATTTTTTCCTATCTCCAAAATAATTGATTGTTATTTTTGACAAGCATGTATAAATGTGATATTATAAAAAACATGTTTTTTTAGGAGGGATTTTATGATAAGTAAAAAGGAGTTGCAATATGTTGGAGGATATCCTAATAAGGTGCCTTTTCCAGGAAAAAATTATGCTATTTCTGTAATGGAATATTTAAAAAAATGTTTGGAAGTTTATAAAGATGTATATTCAAAAAAAACATTTAGTTTTATTTTCTCTGATGGTGAAGAGATTAATTTCGCATTGCTAAATAAGAATTTATGCCATTTATTAGGTATAGATTTTAAAGATTTAACTAATGATGATGCTAGTGAAACTATGCAAGATGTTCTTGGCTTTAATAAAGATGAACGTAAAACTTCTTTTGATGTTTTGGTGCGTATAATTGATAGGGCTGATGATGTTATTGAAAATGATTCTATTCCTAGCAATTATAAGATTATGAATTATTATAAATCTTTAACTAAAAGTGAAATGTTTTTGAAGTTGTCTAAGTTTGATAAATTTAATTTTGGCTGTATTAACTTTGATAAGAAAACATATGAATCATTTGATTCTAATTTATTTGGACCACAATCAACTAAGTTTTTATTTACGCAAAGTAATGAAGCAGTTGCTCCTTATTTTATGATGGGACTTAAGTATGATGAACAGTGTGGCCATTTTATACCTGAAACGTTAATTGCACCAAGTGATTTTACAAAGTTTTTTAGAGAACAAGAATTAGTTATTCCTACACAAATATTGATTGATAATTTGGATAATCTTAGTAAGATAAATGCTACTAGTGAAGAAAAATTAGCACTTTTAAATTTATATAAATTTATTATTAATACTTATAAACTTAATTCAAGAATAAATATATTTAGTGATTATGAAAGTGTTTTATCAAGTGGTAAACAGTTATAACTACTAAATTTAGTAAAAAAAATATACTATTTTAATATTTCGTATATTTTTTCTAAACTTTCTTTTTTACTTGGATAAATAATTTCTACATTATCATTTTTGTATCTAGGTGTTAGATGCATATGATAATGTTTTATTTCTTGTCCATAGTCATTGTTCTGAGTAATTGTAAGTCCATCAATCTTTAATTTTTCTTTTAGTAATTTATACATATTTTTTGATACTTTATTTATGTGATTTAGTGTATCTAAGTCGATATCTGATAAATTAGTAAAGTGTTTTTTTGGTATTATAAGTAGATGTCCATCTGAACTTGGATTAATATTTAAGAATACTTTTACTATTTCATCTTCGTAAATGGTGTAAGATGGACTTTCATTATTAACAATTTTACAAAATATGCATTCCATATTTAACCTCCTATTATTATTGTAGCAAAAATACAAATTGTATTCAATAATAAAAAGTGTTATAATTGTTTTGGTGGTAGCATGAAAAAGTTAACAGTTAATATGCTTTCTATAGCTAATACTGTAAAGGGTCAAGGAGTAGAAACTGCTTATAATGAGCTTACTAATCTTTTAGATAAATATGGTAAAGATGACATAAAATATGTGGTTAATAAGGGGTTGGGTTATGATGTGATGCATATGCATACTGTTAATCCTGCTAGTTATTTTAAGCAAAGATTTTCTAAGGGTGTTTCTCTAACTTATGTACATTTTTTGCCAAATTCACTTGTAGGAAGTTTAAAACTACCTAAGTTTTATATGAATGTATATGCATGGTGGACTAAAAGATGTTATTTAAAATCTGATTATTTAGTGGTTGTTAATCCACTTTATATAGATGAAATTGCTAAAATGGGATATCCTAAAGAAAGAATATTTTTTATACCTAATTTTGTGTCTTCTTCTAGGTTTTATGTAATGAGTAATGAAGAAAAAGATAGAGATAGAAAAAGATATGGCTTTAAGAAATCTGATTTTATAGTGATATCTGTTGGTCAATTACATAAAGGTAAAGGAATATTTGAATTTATTGATATAGCAGAAAAAAATCCTGATATAGAGTTTTTGTGGGTTGGCGGATTTACTTTTGGAAAATGGATGGAGGGCTATGATGATATTAAAAGGATTTATGATAATCCTCCAAGAAATTTACATTTTGTAGGAGTTGTTGATAGAGAAGAAGTGAATGTGCTATGTAATATATCAGATGTATTCTTTTTTCCGTCTTTTTATGAGTCTTTTGGTTTGGTTGCACTTGAGGCGGCATTTACTTTAAAACCACTTGTACTAAGAGATTTGGATGTTTATAAAACTGTATATAAAAACAATTATTTAAGTGGAAATACTAATGAGGAATTTATTAAAATAATTAGAGATTTAAAAGATAATAAAAAGTTATATGATGAATATGTAAAAAAGAGTAATAATATAAGAAATATGTATGATGAATATGGAATATATAAAAAATGGCTAGGTTTATATAAAACTATTTCTAAAAAAGAATATCAAAAATGATATTTTTTTCTTCTATTGTGGTAGAATATTTATGTTTGGAGGAGTTTTATGCTAGAGATAAAAAATTTATGTGTAAAAGTTTTGGATAAAGAAATACTAAAGAATTTTAATTTAAATATAAGAGATGGAGAGATACATGCTATTATGGGTCCTAATGGTACTGGTAAATCAACTTTATCAAAGGTTATATTAAGAAGTGATGATTATAAAGTAACTAGTGGTAGTATAGATTTTTGCAATAATGATTTATTAAAGTTATCTACAGATGAGGTTGCTAGGTTAGGAATATTTCTTGCAATGCAATATCCTACTTCTATAGAAGGAGTTAGTAATGCAGATATGTTAAGGACGGCTCTTAGTATAAAAGAAAATAAGCAAATTAATTTGTTTAAGTTTATTACGGATTTAGAAAAATGTTATGATGAGTTAAAGTTTGATAAATCTACTATTCATTCATCTATAAATGAAGGGTTTTCAGGTGGCGAAAGAAAGAAAAATGAAATTATACAAATGAATTTATTAAAACCAAAACTTATAATATTAGATGAGATTGATTCTGGTGTTGATGTAGATAATTTAAAGGTAATAGCTGAAAATATAAAGAAGTATAAAGAAGAAAATAATGCATCGATTTTAATAATTACTCATTATCCACATATTTTAAATTATATAAAACCAGATTATGTTCATATTATGAATAATGGTTCTATAGTAAAAACTGGTGATTATTCACTTGCACTTTCTATAGAAAAAAATGGATATGAGGCAAGCATTATGAAGGAAATATAGAAGTATGAATAAGATATTAATGAATGAAGTAATAGATGGTATAAGGTTTGATAAACTTAAAGATAATGTAATAAATGTATTAAGAAATGAAAGAAAAGTGATTTATTTAAATAGTAGTGATTTTAGTAATTATGAGTTTAATTTGGAAGAAAATGCGTATTTAGAAATAAATAAAATATATAATTTAGGTGAAGTTAATGAAGAAGTTACTATAAATTTAAATGGTATAAATAGCCAAGTTTTATATAATTTTAGAACGCTTTCTTCCAGTAATCAAAAATATATTATTAATGTTAATCATAATAATAAAAATACTATTAGTAATGTTATAAATAGGGCTGTTGTTTTAAATGATTCTAGAATTATATTTGAAGTAAATGCAAGTGTTGAAAAGGGGAACAGTGGTTCTGTTTTGAATCAAGAAAATAAAATTATTACTATGGGAGATAATAATAGTGAAATAAGACCTAATTTATATATTGATGAGTTTGATGTAGAAGCAAGGCATTCAGCAATTATAGGTAAGTTTGATAAAAATGAAATATTTTATTTAATGATGAAGGGTATTAGTTATGATAAAGCAAATGAATTATTAGTAAAGGGATTTTTGAAAAGTCATATAGGAGGTGATTAAACTGAATACAAAGGATTTTAAGATGTTAGAAAAATCTTTGATATATTTTGATAATGCTGCTACAACTTTTAAGCCAAATCAAGTAATTAATAGTGTAATTGATTATTATTCAAATTATACTGCAAATGCTCATAGGGGAGATTATGATATTAGTTATGAAGTTGATACTAAGTATGAAGGCGTAAGAAAAAAGGTAAAAGAGTTTATTAATGCGAAAAAAGATGAAGAAATAGTATTTACTAGTGGTACTACTCAATCATTAAATATGATAGTAAATGGCTTTTTTAAGGATTATTTAAATGATGGGGATGAAGTATTGTTAACTAAAGCAGAGCATGCTTCTAATATACTTCCTTGGTTTAATATAGAAAAAGATATAAAGATTAAATATATTGAACTTGATAATGAACTTGTTACTTTAGATAATGTTATTAAAAGCATTACACCTAATACTAAAGTTATATCTCTTGCACATATAACTAATGTAATAGGAGATGAAAGACCTATAAAAGAAATAACTGATTATGCACATAAACATAATATTTTAGTTGTATTGGATGCTGCTCAAAGTGCACCTCATGTTAAAATTGATGTAGAAAATCTTGGTGTAGATTTTATGGGATTTTCTGGACATAAAATGTGTGGTCCAACAGGAATTGGTGTATTGTATGGAAAATATGAGTTATTGAATAAACTTAATCCACAAAATGTGGGTGGTGGAATGAATAATGATTTTGAGAGTAACATGACATATAGATATAAAGAATTACCATATCGATTAGAAGCTGGTACTCCTAATATAGAAGGTGTTATAGGACTTGGTAGTGCAATTGACTATATAAATAGTATAGGTATTAATAATATAGAAAACTATGTATCTAATTTAAGAAGTTATGCTATAGATAAATTAAGTAAATTGAAAAATATAGATATATATAATAAAGATATTAAATCATCTACAATAATTTTTAATGTAAGAGGAGTACATAGTCAGGATACATCTACATATTTAAATAAGCATGGTATATGTGTGAGGGCTGGTAATCATTGTGCAAAAATATTAAAAGATGAGATAGGTGTTACTAATACTTGTAGAATAAGTTTATATTTTTATAATACAAAAGAGGATATAGATAAACTTGTAGAAGTTTTAGATAATGATAATATATTAAGAGATTCATTAATATAAAAAAAGTTTAGATTTAAATTAATTTTCTAAACTTTTTTAATTTCTAAATTTGTTTTTGAATATATAGGTATATTATTATATTTAAATTCTTCTTCAATTGTACCTATATCATAAGGTGTATTGTCAAAAGCATAATACAAAATTTTTACTTTTTTATTTTCATATAAATAATTATTTGCGGTTTTAATCAATTTTGATGA
>ERZ780226.249-NODE-249-length-53082-cov-23.027439_pt1 | contig 53082 bp, 81 predicted proteins | sample MGYA00511165_ERZ780226 | MGnify/ENA primary metagenome ERZ780226 (study PRJEB29588, sample SAMEA2152373) | human gut metagenome | biome: human gut; feature: human-associated habitat; material: faeces | place: Denmark | collected 2008/2010 ...
TAATATACACTCGTGAGGTGAGGACATGGCAAAAAAATTGCTTAAAACAGTTCTTGTAATTCTTGGCATAATTCTTTTGGCAGCCGCCGCATTGATCCTCTGGCTGTCGGTCACCGAATTCAAACCCGGAGACGTTATGGATGTTAAGGTCGAGGCAAACTCGGAGGTCAGCGGCCTTTCACCGTTCCTGGATGAGGAGTTTTCGGTCATAAGCTGGAACATAGGCTATGCCGGTCTCGGCAAGGGATCGGACTTTTTTATGGACGGCGGCACGAATGTCTCTTCCGCCGACCAGGACACGGTCGCAGCGTCGCTTTTAGGCATATACAAAACGCTTTACTCGTCATCGGATCCGGCGACGATATTCATGCTGCAGGAGGTCGATAAAAACTCCTCCAGAACCTACGGGAAGGACGAGGCTTACGCGCTTGGCATAAACAACAGCACCTATGCGCTCAACTACTCGTGCAAATTCGTCCCCTACCCCGTGCCGCCTATCGGCCGGGTAAACAGCGGACTTCTGACGACAACGGTGTACGATATTGACTCGGCCGAGCGCATATCGCTGCCCTGTCCGTTCAATTGGCCGGTCAGTACCGCAAATCTCAAGCGCTGCCTGCTCGTGAGCTATCTGCCTATATCCGGAACGAGCAGCAAGCTTGTTATCGTAAATCTCCACCTGGAGGCTTATGACGACGGCGAGGGCAAGATCGCGCAGACAAAGCAGCTGCGTGAGTTTATTCAGTCTGAGTACGAAAAGGGCAACTATGTCATAGCCGGCGGCGACTTCAATCAGATATTCCCGAACGGACTTGACAAATACCCCAACACGCACAAGGATCTGTGGGAGCCGGGCACGATAAGCGAGGATATCATGCCGGAGGGCTGGACGCTTGCATACGATCTTGAAACCCCGAGCTGCCGCCTTCTCAACCAGCCCTATGACCCGTCGGACACCGAGAACACTCAGCACTATGTCATAGACGGCTTCATTCTGTCGCCGAATGTTGAGCTTGTTTCGGTGAACACACTCGACGAAGGCTTCACTTATTCCGACCACAACCCCGTTAAGCTTCAGGTGAAGCTCAGCAGTGAAAAATAATTATAATTCATGGACGGCACGCTGATCGGTGTGTCGTCCATACATCCAAAAAGGAGATCTTTATATGACAAAAAAGCAGAAGGTTATTGCGCTCATTGCTTTTGTGCTGATCATTGTTCTGATCGCTCTTATATGTGTCAGCCTCCAGAACAAAAGAGACAGCGGAACTGCCGATGACACCCGGACGAGCGCCGCGCCCTCCGAGAGCCTTGAGCCGACACCGGAGCCTACGCCCACTCCCCTGCAGTTCACGACCGCGCCCGAGGGCTATTTTAACGACGCGCTGTTTATCGGTGACTCACGCATGGTGGGCATTCAGATGATGGAAACGATCGACGGAGCAACGTTCTTCACGACCGTAGGTCTCAGCCTGACCGGTGCAATGAGCACAAGTGCAGATGTTTCCGGAGTCGGAACGACTACTCTTCCGGCGCTTCTGCAAAGCAGGCAGTTCGGCAAGGTATATGTCATGCTCGGCATAAACGATATCGGCGGCTCTGTCGAAGCGCTCAAGCAGACCTACAGCAATCTTATTGATAAGATACGCGATTTTCAGCCGGATGCGATAATCTACATCATGTCGAACCTTCACGTTTCCGCAACGCAGGATTCGCGCGGTACCGCGGTGAATAACGCAAATCTTAATAACCTCAATGATTATACTAAGACCCTCGCCGACGGCGAGACGATCTTCTATCTTGAGTGCAACGATCTGTTCGACGACGCAAACGGCACGCTTTCCTCGGACATTACCTCCGACGGTATCCATCCCGACGGCAGCGCCTATAGAAAGTGGGGCGAGTGGGTCAAGCAAAATGCAATAGTGAAGTAAGAGCAAGACACCCGACCGACGGTCGGGTGTCTGTAGTTTTTGATTTATTTGCCCATGTATCTGTAAATAAAAGTCACGATTTGTCCGCGATTGCAGCCATCATTGGGCGAAAATGTTGTAGGTGTGGTTCCTGTTGTTATATTCATTGCTGCTGCCCACAGCACGGCATCATAGAAATAGTCGCCTTTGACAACATCATAGAACGGATTGTTGCCGGAAATCATCGGCTTATTTGCCATACGCCACAGGAATGTCACTGTTTGCGCACGGGATACCGTTGCATTAGGGCTGAAGGTTGTATCTGTCGTACCTTTGGTTATACCTTCCGAAACTGCCCACAGAACCGCTTTGTAATAATAATCATCGCGTTTTACATCATAAAACGGGTTTGACATTCCAACCGGTTCCGGTTTACCGGCTGCACGCCAGAGGAAAGTAACAGTCTGTGCGCGAGTGCACGTTTTTTTAGGTTCAAAGGTCGTGGGCGTTGTGCCCATTGTTATTTCATTATCCACAGCCCATTTGACGGCATCATAGCAATAGTCGGTCGGATGCACATCGTAAAAACTATACGAGCTGCCGAAATTGAAATGTGCAGACCAAAGAGGCTCGTTACCGGTGCCTACCGGCACGTTGATCCATTCGGAAGGTGAGCCTTCATAGTTTGCAACCTTCAGGTCATGACAATTATAGAAAGCATAATCTCCGATACTGCTGATCGAGCTTGGAAGGTCAACTTCCGTTATGCGTGCATATGTTCCTTCGCTTTTTGATGAGTGAGTAGCAAACAGGCGTTCAGGTATCACCGAAACCGATTTCCCGAACGTTACTTTCAGGGAATCAGAATTTGAGCCGACATTATAAAACGGCGGAGCAATAAATAGTACCGGATTTTCACTGATCGATGATTGTATATTATCCTTGATCGTGCCATTTATTTTTATTGACTTCAGACTGGTGCAATGAGCAAAGCAGCCCTCGATCAACGTGCAATCACCGTTTATGGTAAGCTCCTTAAGTGAATGACAGTACAAAAACGCATATTTACCGACAGTGCAGTTGCCGTCTATCGTCAATGACTGTATGGCAGTGTTACGAAATGCATTTGTACCAATAGATTTCACTCCGCTTCCCAGGCGAACCGCCTTCAAATCGTGGCAGTTGTTAAATGCGCCCAAGCCTATACTTGTCACCGAATCAGGGATCGTAACGTTGGTAATGTGAGGATAGTATCCTTCACTTTTGGAATATGTAGAGTCAAACAGATTACTCGGTATAGCCGTGACTTCCGGGCCGAAAGTAACATTCAGGTAATCGGAATTTGCTCCAATGTTATAGAATGTGTTATCAACGGTATAAACTTCATTTAAATCTCCGTTAATGGTGATCGAATTCAAACTTGTGCAATTGGCAAACGCCTGCTTTCCGATGCGGTTGACAGTTTCAGGCAGGACGAGCTTTTGAATAGTGGTGCAGTTTTTAAAAGCATCTTGATGTATGTTTCTGACCTTGTATGTCACTCCGTCATAATCAACTTTTGACGGTACGCTCACGGATGACGACGAACCGTTGTATTTTTTCACACAAGCGACCCCGGTTTCGATCACGAATGTAAAATCTCCACTTCTAAACGTATCGTCTGCCAAAGCTGACATCGGCGCAAGGCTTAATAACATTATCAAGACAAGAACTGTGCTAAGAAAACGTTTTCTCATCTAATATCCTCCTAAAACGATTACAAATTTCGCGATATTGGTAAATAAATTATATTGTACTGTATATCTTTTTGTCAATACACACTTGAGATTTTATGCTAATACCGTCATGCCATTGAGTGCATCAAAAAACTGCACCGCACGGATATCCTCCGTGCGGTGCAGTTGTATTTTGTAGGGCATATTCTACCGAATTGAGGGCCGCGGCGCGGCACGCAGTACCGGCATAGTGGGAAACGACCTTGCAATTGCCCTCTTCGTGAGGTATTATACCACATTTTGTTTACCCGACAAATAGTGAAAGTTTGCAAATTTGTGTGCTTTTGTTTGTCTATTTTGTTGAAGCGCACATGTCAGGACAGCATCAGGTAAGTCGGTAGCAAATTTGAATTTGCCGCCGGTTCCTTTTCTTCTAAACGAAAAAACAGCCGCCACACTGTGACGACTGTTCATATTGGTCCGAGTGACTGGAGTTGAACCAGCGGCATGCCGACGCTTTGCGTTCGGCACGCCGAGCGGCGGATTTGAATTTGCAAGAGGCCGCTGGTCCCTATCACCTGAATAAAAAAACAGCCGCCACACTGTGACGACTGTTCATATTGGTCCGAGTGACTGGAGTTGAACCAGCGGCCTCTTGAACCCCATTCAAATAAACGTTTTTGTTATTTTATCTAAATTGTTGCCTATTTTCGCGTTTTAAGCGTTTTAAGGCTTTGTTTTTGCCGTAAAAGTTATTATATTTCATGGCAAAATTTAATAAAAATCGCCCGAAATGCTGCAAAAATGCCGTCTATTACAGACGTATTACAGACATTGTTTATTCCACGTCCACAATCCCAAAGTAATACGCTGCCATCTTTGCATTGGGGCTTTTCGCGTCCTTATCGAACAGAAACGCCTTTGCCATGCAAGCGTAAAATTCGGGTGTGCCTACGTTGTATTTGTTGGCGACGGTGCAGTAATCCGAATACATCATGTTCATTGCGACGTTCCAGCAATAATCGGATATATGATCGAATTTTACGCCGATAGACTGTGCGACTGCCGTTGTCTGCGCGATCGTCCAGTGTCCGCCGGTCGTGCCGTCGTCGTTCAGCATTTTAGCGTTCCATGCCTCCGCGTCGTCACGAGTGAATTTACCTGTGCGGCATAGGCACTGTTCCATGCTGTCTATCGCTTCCCAGCAATCTACCATGCCGTGCACTGCCTGATACGTCCGTTCTGTAGACGGTGAGGCCATGTATTCAGATATGGCATTTTCAAGCTTTTCTTTGTAAGCTTTGATTTTATCTTTCATGCCAGTTTCACCATGCTTGCGCAAACATGCGTAACGGTACCCGCAATACCGCCGATAACCGCGCTGATCGTCGGCGCGCCATTGCAACATACGGGAATGTAAATTGTGGTTTCTACATGCAGCGAATAAATATTATTTGCCGCTGTAGTCACCTGCGCATCTGCGCACGGAAGCGCGATAGTGTCTTTAAACGCATTCAGCGTCGCCGTGCCTGCGCCGCCTGCCGTGAATGTTACATCATAGCTAATACGATAAAGGCCGCTGGACGCGACTACAAAGCCGCCTGTAACGGTGTCGATAGAACATCCTGTGTCGGTGTTCAGCACGCCCAGAACATTAACCGGAGTTCCAGCAGCGGCGAAAGTCTGCGATGCATTGTTATATGCATTCTGCGCACTTTTGTAGTGCTGATTTTTCAGTTTTGAATTACAAGCCATTGTAAATTTTCCTTTCAATTTTAAAATTAAAAGCCCGGACAGCGTAAACCATCCGGGCAAACGCTGTTAAAGCGGTCTAATGCGTGTTATGCACAGCCGCAGCCGCTATTGCAGCCGCAGAAGGGCGACACACCGGCATTATAAGTGTAGCCGTTAGGATAGCGAACCACGCCATACATACGGTTATCCATTTCAAGGCTGGCAATACGCGCCGACTGTTCGGCAATACGCTGTTCAAGCTGCGACTTTTCCAGCGCTGCAAACTTTGCTTCGAGGTTCGCGTTAACGCCGTCAATCGCTCGCTGTGTCTTGCAGCAGCAGTCGGCAAGCTGTGCCTGGATGCTGTTACCGGTCTGCATAATGGTCATGTTCGTGCCATTCTGAGCAAGCGCCATCTCTTTACCGAGCTGGCCGATGTTGCCCTGCACATCGTAGCCAAGATTGCAAATGCCGTTGCCGATACTGGTAAGGCGATCATTAAGCTGGCCAAACTGCTGGCCGAAAAGGATCTCCTGCTGTGATGCAGCGGTTGCGTACTGGCCATAATCACCGTTGCGATTGCCCCAGAAGCCGCCGCCCATGAATACAAACAGAAACAGGATGATAATCCACCATGCACCGCCATTGCCCCAACCGTCATTATCGTTGCGAGTTACGGCGGCGATGTCACTGAGAGACATAGTATCCATCGTTTTTCTCCTTTCGTAGATTTTTTTATAATAAACCGTGTCGACCCGGCTTATTTCAGAAATTTCATAAATTCATCTGCTTGCTGTTTAAGCTGTTCAAACTGCGCCTGTGACATTCTGCCGGAACTTAAAAACTGCTGAACTTGCTGCTGGGCTTTTTCGGGTGTCATGCCCTGCGCGAATTTGCGAAATTCAGCTATCATTGCAATAGGGTTATTCGGCATTCGCTTTCCCACGCTTTGCCCTAACATCTGCATCATCGGATTTGCCATTTAATATGTCCTCCAGTCGCTTTATTCTGATTTCAAGATCATTTACGTTTACTTCGGGCGCTGGCTGATAAGGCGCGATGGAATACGGCGTTATCGTCGGATAGCCTGCGCCGTCAGTCGTTTTTAGCCACACTATAGGATCGTTTTCATCCAGCAGAAGCACCGAGCTGTCAGCGGCCATCCTGAACGCGTCAGCGCCGTTTCTGCCGTTCACTTTGATAACTTGGCATCTTTGCGGCATCTGCGCTCCTGTGCCCATCTGTGGCGTGTAGGGCGGTGCATATCCATAGCCGTTTTCGTAACCGTACATTCCGTTCATGGGTTAACCCCCTTTATTTTTTCTGTCTAAATCATCGCATAAAAAAAGCCCCGTAACGTGTCAGTTACAGGGCGATAATGTGTCATAAAAAAACAGGGTAACGCATAATGCGCTACCCTTTAACTATGTCCGCTATTTTGTTTTTGATGCTGCGTATACGCCGGTTGATCGTTTCAACACTGCAATGCCGCCGGTCGGCTATTTCGATGATGGATAATCCGTCGGCGCGTAGATTAAGTATCGTCTTTTCTTCAAGCGTAAAGCCGCATTCAGCTATCAGCCGTTCGCGCAATGCCGTTGGAAATTGCAGCTTGCATTTTCGCTTCGGCTGCGCTATTTCTTTCAAGGCTTCCATTGTCACCGCCTATCAAAGCTTCATAGATGATATCGGCAAGGTTTGCCGATGCTTCGTCAATGCCGTTTATCCGGCAAAATTCTTTGATGGTTGCAGTCATCAAACAGCCTCCGTTTTATGGTTTACAAGGGATTACTTATCACACTTCGGCTTATCGTACTCCATAGCCTGCTTGCTGTCGCTGACTCCGGCGGTCGTCGGGTCTGTGACAACGCCGAGGATGGTCAGCACCGCGAACAGCGCGTTTACAACGGCCAGCAGCTTGTCGCCCAGCGCGTCAAGCTTCAAGTCGATGCCGAACACAGCCGCCACTACCTGAATAAGCAGCAGCAGCGCCGGGACGAGCGCGAGCCAAAAGGTTTTGTTTTTAAGTCTTACAGTCCAGTTGATTTTCATAAATGTGCCTCCTGTTAATGATGATTTTTCATGTCGTCCTCAAGGTCTGCTATCCGGTGATTTACCACCTTGAGCTGTTCCTCTACCACAGGCATACGCTTTGCAAAATTGTTGTGCTCCCTGACCTCTCGTGTCAGCTCGTTCACCTTTGTTTCCATGACCGCCTGTGATTTGCTGTTGCTGATAAGTACGCCGACAAGCGTTAAAACGCCGGTTATGATAGCGACTACTATGCTCTCTGCCATACTTTATTTCTCCAACATCGTTTCAATCATTCTTTTGTTATATATCATTACCCTGAGCATATCCTCCGTCAGGTCGATAACGCCGTTGCCCTTGCCCTTGATTATGCCGTCGTTCATGAGCTGCTTTACGGTATCTCTGTAAAAGCCCCCCGGCACATCCTCTATCGTTTTCCATCTAACCATTTCTTCATCCTCCGTAAGTCTTTTGTTTACCTCGGCCGCTATCTGCCCGTGCCGCTCATAAAGCCACTGCCCGGGGCAGGCCTTGTTTTCATAGTCGCGGTGAACGGTCATGTTACAGCCGCCTTTGTGGTTCATGCGGTCGTATTTGTCCGTTGACCAGACCAGCTTTGCAATTCCGTTTCGCTTGCAGACATCGGCCACAAGGGCTATCAGTTTTTTATACACGGCATCTTTAACGGCGTAGGGGTGCCGGTTATCGCACGCAACCTCGATGGTCACGGCGCGCGCATCGTTGGCGTTGTTGGACGTGCACCAGCTTCTGTCTTTTTCTTCGACGTACATTCCGACGCGCCCATCTGCGCCGATACCGTAGTTAGCACTTGCCTGCTTGGTCTGGAACAGCCTGCCTAACGTTTCAACTGCCGCCTGTGCCGCTGCGCAGTGGATTGTGATAGTGTCTATCGCGTGCCCGTTACGGCTGCCCCGGTGTGGGGATATCTGCGTGTAGTCCACAAGCGGACTGTTTGTGTAGGTCATTATACTTCCTCCCTAACCATCGCCGCGATATGCCGCAAGTCCTCAATCGGGGCGCTGTAAAGCTCGTTGCCCCACAGCCAGTAGTCAACATGGTCGCGGCGCTTGTACTTGCGGCTTATCTCGTCAGCCCAGACTTTATCCCACCGTGCCTGATGGTCTTCGTCCTGCTTCTCAAGCGTCTTAGTAATGCTCTCTATCAGCTTGCCGCGCTCTTCTCCGTTGCCGTCGGCGGCGTAGCAGAAGAACTTATGCGCCGTATCGCTCGCGGTCGTGCATATTGGGCTGCCGTCGAGAAACAGAAAGCCGTCGCTCTCGCTTATCTCCGTGCCGTAGGGGATGTTGACCGCACCGCACAGCGCGTTGAACTTCGCCCTTTTTCGGCAAATGTAGTCAGCCATTGACTTCCTCCCACTGCCACAGCCCTTCGGTATCGGGCGCCCAGACGCACGGTGTCATCGTCAGCTTGCACAGATAGGTTTTGCCGTTGTAGCTGTAGTATTTTTCGGCAACAGTGTCCATGCCCGAGATATACGGTATCGGGTCTTCCAATGTGCCTGCATGCGTCTGGTCTATAGGGCGATACACGGCAAGCATGCCCTCGCCATGGGGCGGCTGGTGCTCCTGTGGCGTCACGCCATCTGCGGGCACAACGCGATACAGTGTGCCGCCATCGTTGATGATTGTGTTTGCCGTAAGCGCCGCTCCGGCTTCCAGCACTTCTTCCCACGTTTTGAACAGTCCCGGCATCTGCAATGCAACGGCATCGTCAAGGTCTGCTGCTGCTTGTACGAAAACTTTTGCTGCAACCTCCATCTGCCCTGCCATCTTGGTGTTGTCAACAACGGCTTTGTTCGTTGCCGCAAGCTCATTGCCCATGTCCACTTCAAGCAAGAACACCGTCTCAAGCCCATCCATCGCGTCTCGGTCAAGCAGATGATAGGGCTTGCCGTTGTGGGCAATGCCTGTCGCTTCTGTCTCGCTGCAAAGCACATAGCTGCCGTTTGCGGCGATTTTTATGTATGTCGGCTTTTCCGTAAGGCCCACTGCGCTGTTTTCGGTTGATATGATTTTGTACATTTGTGCCTCCCTTTTCAGACGTAGAATATAGGAGCGGAGAGTATCCTTGTTGATGTCGCAAAGGCTTTAATCTCTTCGCCTGAGTACCCAATGCCGTAACAACTTGACTTCCTGTTAAATTGGTTATATTCATCTCGGAGATAAGTGCGTCTCTGGCCGGTTCCATCTTTAAAGCTGTCGTCGGCTGTCGGCTGATTGTCAGTTGCCCAGTGGACAAGCGAATTTCCAGCTCGATAATAATCGTATTGCTGCTGATGACTGCCCATCGAAGAAAACAGAACCGACTGCTCGCCGAAGCACTCTACTGTGCCCATTAAATGCAACGTATCGGAGTCCGGTTGAACTGAAAACGTCGGAATCTGAGAACCAGTTGACGAGACAGTAGCTTGTTGATAATACTTCGTCGTCGTTTTCCAAACGGCCGTTAAATCGGCTGGCAGTTTCGTTTTAATCGTTGCAAGCGGAATTATTGAGTCTTGGTAATAATCTGACAAACCCACTTGTTTTCCGTTCTGCTTGCCGATATGAAAATGTATTCGGTTGGAACCCTCGCGCGCGGCGTTATGGTTAAATCCCAAGATGAATGCGTCCAAAGTCACGTCCAAATATGACGTCGTGGATGGGGTATATGTTTGGAGTGATGTCACGACTATTGACTTCGTGTCCCCAACACTCCAGATACTTGGCGCAAGCCCAGCATCGCTTGCTACGCGAATTTGAGCCCATGTATTGTCGTTTAGAACTGGGCTAAACGTGCTCGATGTCGCCGTCAGGCTCACCACTCGCCGCGCAGTCTGATATTTCTTTTTCGCGTTATAAGCGAAAGCTCGATAGTAATACGTTGTTCCGGCAGTCAGCCCGGTATCGGTATAAGTAAGCGCTGTGCCCTCGTACACCACCGTGCCGTCCGAAACCTTCTCGGGGGCGCTCCCGGCCTTGCGAACAATGCGTACACCTACAAAGCTGCTGTCTTCGTCAACCGTCGGCGCTTCCCATGACAGCCGGGCAGACAATGCGGTTGAGCCGGGGATAACTTTGAAATTCTCCACCTGTGCGCACAGCTGCGGTGTGCCTCCGCCGCCGCCTGCGTGATTGATAAGAGGCATTACAAATCCCTCCTTACGATGATGGTTACCGGGATATCAATAGTCGGGACATCACCCAGTGCCACAAGCTGTATGCTGCCCTCTGCCTGCGTGCCGCCGACTATCATTGCACCGCTCAGCGCTTCCATCTGCGCCTGCGTTATGCCGTTGTTCTCTCTCGGCAGCAGCTCCACCGCTGATGTTGCAGTGATGTTGGAGTTGCTGAGCGTGTATTTCTTCGCCGTTGTCCAGCTTGACGCATACAGCGTTAAATTCACTTTCGACGACCGCCCAGCGGAATACACCTCCCACGTATACCCCGTAGCCGCCGCCGCTGTGCAGTGATAAACAAGCTTTGCCGCCGTGTCGATGTACTCCTGCCCGACTACGCCGACGGTCGATGTTGTGGGTGGGGTGGTGCCGATGATGGGTTCGGGCGCTTTTTTGCCGAGTTCGATGCGGATATCGTTATGCGCGTTTTTGCTTGTGTTGTGAGCGCTTACCGCCTTATTTGCTGCGTCTTTTTCTTCGTAGGTTTCAGATAAATCCGGCAGCAGATTATCGGGCAGCTTGCCGTCACTGCCGACAACGGGACGCTTTTTCAATTCCTCGTCGATGATATCGGCGTTGCCGTTTAAATCGGCAATATTGATGAAATCACTGTCAGCCGGTTTTTTCAGATTGTAATTGGTGGTATATGTAGCCATCAGGCAGATACCTCCTCTTTAAGATTTTGCCATGTCTTAGTCTTCACGCTGCCCCAGGTCTTTGTTTTCGCGCTGCCCCAAATGTTATAAAGCAGGCTTACGGAAAAGGTCATGTTGTACGGCAGCATGCGTTCAAGCGTCTCGCGTATCACGTTTTCCTGCTTCTTTACGCCCAGCGCAACTTTTACATCAACATTGAATTTTGAAGTTGTGATAGTAAGCACATAGCCGCCCTTGCCGCACAGCGTTTCAAGCCAGTTTTTCAGGCTGCGCCGCGTGTAGGGCACGTTTTCAGTGTACAGGCTTTGCAGCCTGAAACGCCTGTCATCGAGCGTATCGGACGCATACGGCGATATGCCAAGCATGCTTTCTCGCCGCGCTATGCCGTCTTCGGTAGCTGTTTGTATAAACTGATCGTTCATGCAGGCTTCGGCGGCATCCCATAGGGCTTGTATCTCCGGCGTTTCCGTGTCCATAACGGCGCGGATTTCCGCAACGTCCTTCAAAACGCCGGGCAGATATTCTTTCAGATCGATAGTGCGTAGATTATTAAAGTTGCGCATTGCTGAAAAGCCCCCTGACTGCTACAGCGTCCTTATCCAGCGTTAAATTACTGGTTTGATTGTTTATCTTCGTGCCGGTGATATCCACGATGCCGGGAACGGCCAACAGCCGCGCTTCTATCTGCGCTATGCGGACTATCAGGTTGCTTTCCTGTGCCCACGTTGCATTAAGCTCTGAATAGTATTTATCCAGCGTCGCTTCAATGTAAGGTTCACATTCGGATAAATTCCAGCCGCTTTGAAATGTCAGCGTGGTAAAGATGTTTATCGTCGTCCCCGTCGCACCGACAACGGTGACTTCATGATCGATGGGCGCAAGCCCCATGCCGTCGCCGCTGTTCTGCGTGGGGTCTATAGTCGTCTGTACGGTGCTTACAAGCGCCGTAGACGGCGGCTGATAGTTGCTGTCGGTGATAACAAGCTTCACCGTTCCTGCGCCGTTCCACGCCCTGTAGGGCTTACAGCCGCCCACGCCGGGCAGTGCTTCGGTAACGTCGATGTACTGACTTCGGTTAAAGCCGTATGCCTGATTGCTGAAGCTATTCAGATATCGTGTGCGCAGTGCGTCGGTGCTTTCCTCATCCTCGCCGTTTATGCTGATGCTTGTCAGCGCCGCCGCCGTCAGGCCGTCGATATAGTCAATCGGTATCAGCTGGCCTAAATAGTTGCCGGGGTCTGCACCTGCCGTTTCACAGGTAAGATAGAATTTGTTATCTTCAATCTTTTCGGTAACAGCCCAGTTGTATTTATCGCAGCTGAAACGCGCACCGATGGGCACGTTCATATTGAACACGCCCACGCCGACCGCGTATGTTGCAGGTAGCGGCGCGATTCCGCGTTCCGCACAGCGCTTTATCAGGTATTCGCGGCTTGCGGTATCGGCAAACGTTTCATTTAGAACGCTGTCCAGCGCGATATACAGCATTGCGCTTTCAAGCGAATTCGGCGCAAGGGCATCGTAGATTATAGACCCCTCGCGTTTGTCCAAATACGACGCGACGCGTGCAAGCTTTTCCTGCAATATCGCTTCATAGGTTTTATCTTCGTACATCCGTAGTCACCTCCGTTTCGCCAAAAACGCTATGCACGGTAAATATCACATGCACAGCGTTCTTTTTTGTTTCAAATTTGAAATTATCAACCGCCGTTATGCGGTCGTCCTGTAACAGCGCATCGCTTATGCGGCGCTTGATTTCCGATAAAACGTATTCTTTCGGCTGGCCTATAAAGCCGTCAAGCTCCGCGCCGTAGTTCCATGAATAAATCAGGTGCGCGAAACGTTCTGTGCTCAGTGCCAGATACACGGCCTGTTTTACCGCTTCAAGGCCGTCCACCTTGCCGCGTATTCTCCCGTTCTCGGCATCAAGCGCGTAAGTTAATGAAGGCTGTGTTTCGTCTTCCAGTGTCAACAGTTCATCATCAGCAACAGGTATCATGCCGGTGTCACCACCCTATCTAAAATAATGAATTTCTGCCCGCCGTCGGCACGCAGCAGTATAACGCGTTCGCCCGTTTTCAGGCCGTAATGCAGCTGGTATTTTTTCTTTTCGCCGCCCTCCGGCGTGATATACACCGAATGATCGCGCACGGCGTTTGTAAGCATCAATTGCGCCGCCGTCAGCTCAAGCTTTTGATCTATCTGCACCTTAAGCGGCGATACGCTGTTTACAGTGCCCAGCACGAGCGCAAACGGCTTTGATGCTCTAACCGCCTCCATCGCTGCGCGTTTTACGTCGTTCAGAAACGGTGCAAAATCAGCTGACAAATTGTCCACCTCTCAATTTCAAGTCCATTAGGTGCTGCCCGTTCGTGAAATTGTGCGTCACACTTTCGACCATAAGATAGCTTTGCACGTTGATATCGCCAAGCCCCAGCTTTACAATGACGCTTGAGCCGCCGCGCACACGGATATCGCCAAGCGCGTTTGATACGGATAATGTGCGCGTCAGCGAATTATACAGCTTTAACAGCGCTTCGGCCTTTGCTGCGCCCGATGTGGATAATTCAACGCTGTCGGTGTATTGCAGCAAGCCCCAGCGGTTTATATTCGCACTATCCTTTGCAATGAATACTTCGCGCTTGCCGCTGTCCTGATTTTCAAACGTTATCTTGATTTGATTGTACGTCTGATCGTCGATTGATGTGGTATACGAATAATCGCCGATAGTATCAGCGTCTATCAGCAAATCAAGCTTCATGCTCTCGATGTTCTTAAGCGTCAGCTTGCCAACATCGTCGTACAGTACATATAGTTTTGTTTTTGCCTGTAGCGTTTCGTCAAGCGCGTTTTGCACGATATCGAACAACGTGCTATCGTCTTCGGTACGTGAACCGATAACATATCCCGTATCTTCAAGCGTTCCGACTTTTAAATTAAAGTCATCGGCTATCATGCGGATTACTTCGTTCGCCTTTTTATTGGAATAAACGTAGGTATCTTTATTCTTGAAGTATCGCAGCTGATCGTATGCGGTAACTTCAATCACATTCGGCGACGTACCCGAACGGCTTTTTTTAAATACAAAGCCATAGAACAAATCAACGCCATCAATTGTCAGCTTTACCGGGTTACCTTCGGCGAAAGATATCACATCGTCCTTTATAACGGAAAATGTCAGTTTACCGGGCGTTCCCTTGCGTTCCCACATAAGCTTTACGTCTTCGGCAACAATGGGATAATAGATGGTGCTGTCACGCTGTATCAAAATGTCAACTTTCACGGGATAGTCAACACCTGCCCTACGTAGATCAGATTAGGATTGCTGATCTTGTCCTTGTTGGCATTGTAAATTTTCGTGTACTGTGCACCGTTGCCGTAATACTTCTTTGCGATAGTCCACAGGCAGTCACCGCTTTTAACGGTGTAGGTCTTTGCGGTCGGCTTGCCGGAAGTCTCACGCGGTGTTTCGGTTTTCAGCGTTGATTTGCTGCTGTTATCGGGCTTCGTAACCGTTACTTTCTTCGTCGCATAGTCAATATACTGTTTCAGATTTATGCTTACAGTTACGTCAAAGCCGTCTGTAGCGTCCTCTGACACCGTGTAATCTTCAAGGCTTACTTTTATGTTCGTATCGTAAAGCTTGTCACCTGACGGCGATACGCGGCTTACGATGAAGCGAAACGGCTTCTTTCCCGTCATATAGCTTTCAAGGATGCCTAAGTAATAATCCGGCTGGTGATATTCCGATGCGAAAGAATACTGCTCAAGCATCGGCAGCAGCATTTCAAAGCTGATTTCCGTTAAGCCGGGCGAACGAAGAAAATTAATATCTCCCTCGTTCACCAGCGTCAGCGTTTTATTGTTGCCTTTGATTTTAACGGACAGCTTCGACGGGGTAACAGGCAGCTGCATATCATCGAAAAAGAAACTATACATTATGCGTGTACCCCCTCTGCTGCGACGGTAAGGGCTTCGGCAAAGCCGTCAGTCAGAACGCGCAGAACACCGTCTAAATCCATGTCCGAAGAGATTCTGTTCGTCATACCCGTCATGTCGATTTTAACCTCTGCCGTTGTGAAACGGTTGATTGCTTCCTGCTCGGCGAGATCGCGCAGATACTTCAAATCTTCGCTTGTGTTTTTCAGCGAAGATGCCGCACTACCTGTATTCTCCGCTGTGGCTTCCGTGTTGGCTGCTGTTTTAGCTGCATAATCAGCTGCGCTACCTGCACCTGATATTTTGCTTGTAAGGTTTTGCCCAAAATTATAACCGGCATTACGCGCAGCACCTAAATTAATAGTGGAAAAGCCGCGCTGAAACGCATCGACGAAATCAATATATTCCTGCCTTTTGGATTGATGCTCTGCTGCTTTTTCTGCAAATCCGCTTGCTGCGCTGCGTAAGCCCGAAACATCTATATTTACGAAAGGCAATTTGTTCAGTCCTTCAGCAATTTCAGCTATTACCGTTGTCGCTACCCTTAGCAAATTCCAAAACACAGCCTGTACACCGTGTATAGCATTGTTAAACGCTATACCGATGTTAGCAGCAACGGCGGTAGCAGCTGTGAAAATGCCTATAAACACATCAGCAATAAATGCACCCGCCACTGCAAAAGCGGCGCAAATCGAACCTATAACAGATGTAGTTTCTCCTGCTGCCTTTCTTTCCTTGTTAATTACTGCCGCTATCAGCGATATTATAACGATGATTGCCATAATAATAAGCGCCAACGGATTAAGCGCTAATACCGCATTTAGCGCGGCCTGTGCAATCGTTACGGCTTTAGTTATTACATAAAAGGCAGAAAACCATATGTAAGCACCCTTTGTAACCAGCAGCCACACGCCGAATGCTGCCGCGATGCCTAATACAATCGGTGCGATAATTGACCAGTTTTTAGCTACAAACTGCGCTATTGCACTGATGAGCTTGAACACCGGCGTTAGCACACGCATTATAACGTTTGAAACGACCGTCCATATCTGCGACCATGTATACGGCATTTTACTGAATCTTTTATCTATTTCGTCCGCGCTTGCAATCATTGCGTTTTTGACAATTTCGGCAGTTATCTGCCCATCTGCTGCCATATCACGAATTTTGCCTAACGGAACATCAAGATAGTCAGCTACAGTTTGAATAAGCGGTGTAGATTGTTCAAAAATCGAATTCAATTCCTCGCCGCGCAGGACACCGGAGGCCATAGCCTGAGTTAGCTGCAAGGTTGCGGCTTTTTGCGCTTCAGAATTCGCATTACCGATAACGAATAGTTTATTAACGCTTTCGGAAAAGCGCAGCAGTTCATCAGTGTTAGCAAACGCGCCCTTTGCACCTACACCGGCATTCGTGCCCATATCGGTTACAAACTTAGCCGTATCCAAATATCCGGCGCGTGAACGGTTAGCAAGTGAATAGATCGCGTCATTCATCTGGCTTGCCGCCGCATCGCTGCCGGTAAGCATCTTCATTCGGCCTTGCGCCTGTGTAAGATTATCGGATAATTCAACAGCTTTTTTTATAGCTGCGACACCGCCGACAGCTGCCATGATTTTTCTGAATTTTGATGCTGTTTTATCGGCAGTATTACCGGCTCTTTCAGTTTTTTCTTCAATATCATCGATAGCAGCGCCCATTTTTGCCAGTTCGTCACGTGCAGCTTTCAGCGCCTTTGTATCAACAGGCTTGCGCGTTGCTTTCTGCATCTGCTCCATGCTGCTGATAACAAGGTTCATCGCCCTGTTTATGCTGCGCAGGGGCTTTGTCATCGCGTCCTGTATCGATAATACTGTTTTGATAGTGGCCATAATCGACCCCCTTTTTAACGGAAGCGCCGTAGCAGACCCCGTTTACTTCGGCGCTTATTTCTTCTTTATTTTGGCCGCTTCTTTTCTTTCCTGTTCGACCTTGCGGTCTATCGCCGCGATAACAAATGCCTGCTCCTGCGGCGACAGTTCAAGAAAAACATGCGGTGCCCAGCGGAATTTGTGAAGGCAATAATAAGCATAGTTTGCTTCGGGGTCGCCCTCATCAATTAGTTTTTTGCTTCTTCAACAAGCTCCTCGCCGGTTTTAAAGCCGCACTGCTCTATTATCTTTACGGTGTAATCGTCAAACTCGGCAGGTGTAAGCATAGCGACGATAAGGTTATCTGCGCTTCTTACATGATACGAATTCTGTAATTCACTGTCGTTCAGGTTCGGGAACACGGTGCAACATGCAGCCAGCTTTGCGGTATATGCCGCCTCGTCAAATTCCTGCGTGGTCTGTCCCTTGCGTCCACCGCGAACGGGAACGGTGCGCATACACGTTTTACGCAGTTCCGCGTTTTCTGCTGCCGTGATGCACTTTACTTCCCATTCAATAGCGTCGCCGTTTTCGTCCACAAATCGGTCGGAAACGGCGTACTTTATGTTATCAATTTTCTTTGCGTTTTCAGCAAGAAACGCGGAAAGCGAATTAGCCATGTATTATCCTTTCTTTACTGCATGCCGTTAAGCAGGTTGAATTTTTCGGGCATCTCCCAATCGTCAAACGTGCCCTCGATATCCTCATCAAGCGTCTCGGCATCGGCATCAAATTTGGTAAGCGTACCGCCCTTGAAATAGCAGTTTTTCAAGATGATCGTCTGCCTGCCGTTAGAAGCTGTGGGATCTTCGTTGGTTACCTGGATATCAAAGCGAGGTAGTTTGCCGGTGCGCTTGTATTCCAGCATCATTTCCCTGAAAACAGACTGGTTATACTGCGCATTGCCCGACCATGTACCCGTCCAGCCGGTGGGCTTGTTGCCCTTGCCGGACTTGCCGAGAATGGGAACCTCAACAAGATTTATCTCCGCACTTGCTTCAAAGGATACGAAGTTTATCATTCGGTATCTGTTGCCGTCAGCAAGCGTAATAAATGCCTCGGCCTGTGCACCGGCTATCGCATCGAGCGCGTCCATATGAATACGATCCATAATTTATCCCCTTTCTTACATAATCACGATGGACATATAAAGCTGTTCCATCGCGTTGATAATGTTCAGGTCTTTGATCGTGCACAGAACGGAGCGCTTTGTCTCGCCCTGTTCCACAGTCACGCTATCAGGTTCAAAGTTTTCGATTGCGCGAATATTCTCAAGCGCCTGATGCAGCTTGCAAATATCATTCCACAGCGAAATGCGGCCTGCCGCGTCGTTTGCGACAACACCGAGATAGCGCGTGTTGAACAGCACCGCCGCATCGTTGGCTATCTGATCGCATACCCTGATAGTCTGATTGTTCTTGAAGATATCGCCCTTTGTTTCCGATGTGGTAGTGAGGGAGTTTATATCCTCCAGTACGCGAACATCGCCGTTTACGTTGTGCATAACAAAACGCCCGGCTTCGATATCTGCCGCAAGATCGGCCTGCGTCTTGTCAACATCAATGTTCAGCTCGCCATCGTATTTCTTGTTAGTGTTGGATTTGTTCACAGCGCATCCGGCAGAGGCGCCGGTGACCCAGTAAACAAGTGCATACTGGCCGATGCCTGCAACGTTCGACGGGTAATCAGCCGCCTTGCTTGCAACTTCGATGACTCCCTCATAGTCGGCAATTTTCGCATTGGCAGACAGGTTGAAAATAACCGTCTGAAACTTTGCGCCGACTTCATCGCGCATACGCTTTGTGTAATTCATGTATAGCTTTGCAGTGGTAGTATCATCGGTAGGACAACCGAGCGTGTTAAAGCTGTAGCTTTCAAACTTATCAAGCGCCGCCTGATGTGCCGCTGCATTGGCAGTGCCGTTAATGCCGCCGCTGAGTGCGGTTTTAGTCGTTACTTCAAGCGTTGCATTAGTTTTCCATGTAACAAAGTCGTTGTCTTTCAGCGCCGTTGCCGCCGCTACGGTCTGCGCATCGAGCAGCGTAGTATCGTAATACAGGCTTACATCGAACATACTTGTATTATCGGCGTTTGCAGCAATAACTACATACAGCTTGTTGCCGGCAGTGCCCGTGTATTTGGCCGTGCAGAACGTGTTAGCAGCCTTTGCGCCGCCGCCGTTAAGACGGTACGCATACAGCGTCTGTGCATTCATGAACAGCTCGCGCAGCGGCAGCATTTCATCATCGTTGTAGTTGTGGCCGAACAGTTTCAGGCAGTTTTTCTGAAAATCAGCGCTTGTAACAGTAAAAACCTTACCATCAATGCCCCAGTCCAGCATCAGCGGCATAGCCACATAGCCCCTGTCGGACAGTGCAGCCGACGCTTTCGCGGTGCTGGCGAAATTGATGTATGTACCCGGCAGTACCTTATTTTGAACAGTCCACAGACCGCCACCAAGTGCCATATTAATTTACCTTGCCTTTCATATAGTTTTTAATAGCAGCATCGACGGCATCAATTGTATATTCGCCGTCGTCATCCAGCAGCGCACCGACAAGATCGCGCCGCTTTGCGTAGCGTTTGGATGATAGCAGCTGCTGCTTTGTATAGGTTATCGGTGCGGCTTTTGCCGCCTTTTTATCCTTCATTTGCTTCACCCTGTTTGATTTTTAATTCATCCATTGTGGTATCGTAGTAAGGCGCATACACGAAGTGATTGTAAGATATGAAGAAATGCAACGCATCGTCTGTTATTTCCGACGACATATCCACGCCGCGCACCTTATCGCCGGACGGAAGCGCTATGACTTCAAGCACCTTGCACAGCTTATCTGAAACGCTGTAGCATTCCTCGCGCTCCGTTTCGGGGAAATAGATAATATCAAAGCGCGGCAGGTTTTTATGCCTCTGCATCGGGCGCACCTGTGTTTGAAACGACACCATACGCACGATAAAAGCAGGAACATTAAGTCCCTGCTTCACTTCGTTTGATGTTATCATGCTGTCCGGGAACGCCTTGCGCAGGGCAAGCGTTATGCCATCAAGTATAATGTTTGTGTTGATTTCAGCCATTCAGCACCTCGTGTAGTTTCTTGTTAATCATCCGCTGCAACACAACCGGTGAAATCTGCTTTAGCTGTTCTTCGGAAATGGTCAGCATATACCGACCCTCGACCCAGCCGCCGCTTTTTGTGCGGTGTCCGAATTCAACATAGGATGCATATTCGACTGGATTGATGATTTGAATTTTGTAATAGTCGCCAACTTTACGCACCGGCAAGCTTGCGGCATATTCTTTAGCCGGTTCTCCGCGCTTGCCCGTGCCGCTTGCTGCTTCATCATGTGTTTTTGAAGTCCAACCGCGCCGCAATGTACCGCCCATTTTGACGGTATGCCTGACAACCTTTGTCTTGCCAGTGTCATACCTGTGTCTTTTACCTGCTATATCGTCCGTTCCGTCTTCGCGCCAATAATCGTATATTTTTTTGGTTTCATACGTATATTTATTTTTTCCAACCGGCGTTGCCGGAATAACGAGAGCCAAAAGTCGCGCCGCTAATTCCTTGCTGCACTTAATACACAGTTCTTCAATATCGGCATCCGTCAGCTTTTCAAGCCTTTCGGCGTATTCTTTCAGTTGATCGAATTTACAATTTCCCCACTTAGCCATTATGCGTAATCCTCGAACGGTATCAGCATGATTTCCTGATGATATTTGTATATCGCCGGTTCGCCCGAACGTGCGTATGCGTTGGTAACGCCGTTTTGCGTAACGACGATCTTAGCGCCTGCCGGTATATCCAGCGTACTATCAATGAACAGCTTCACCGACTGCTGAATTATCGGCGCACCGTTTGCGTCGCCCGTGCTTTGTATGCTTTCAAACGACAGGCGGCAAGGCTGCTTTTCAAGCTTCAGAACCTCTTTAACTTCGTCCCTGCCTGTTTTGCCGTTTACGGTATATTCCTGCATATACACGTCGCAAACGCCGCGCCACAGACTTTGCAGTGCTGTTTCACGTGTAGCCATTTACCACACCAGCTTTCTATACGCGGCTATCACTTCCGCACTGGGATTTATCATTTTACTGATAACCGCATTAAACTGGTCTTCGGCTGAACCTGCATCAGATATTGCAAACGTGACCGATGTATCGCCTTCCGATACGCTTTTTACAGGCGCATCAAACGTATATGTATCGCCTAACGCGCCTGTAGCTTTCTTGTCGGCAAGGAACATACCAACGGCCATATCGACCCATACATATTCAAGACCTTCAGGCACTTGCTTCTGATTTGTCTGCGCTATCAGATACGCTTCGGCGCGGCGTATGTTATACTCAAGCGTCGAATTATCATCATCCGTCACTTTATATCCAAACGCCGCTAAACGTTCCTTTGCGGTCGAAAGTATGTCCATGTTGCGCCTCCTTATGCGATGGTGTACCAGCCCTTAGTCTTCGGGTTATCACCGCTCTCGGGCGTGACTGCGACGTAACCCAGGCCGACTTTGGCGTAATAGGTAGTACCGCTGGTAACGGTGGTTTCCGACGCTGCGGTTGCAGTGCCCTTGAAAATCTTTACATCCTTAGTCTCATCGGTAAGTGCTGCAATGTAGTACTTACGAGAATAGATGCTGTTTTCACGGGTATTGGGATCGCGTTCTGTTTCGGTCTCCGTGCCCTTCTTGTTAAACAGCGTTACAGCTTCCTTGGTTGCCATGTAGATAGAACCGGCGGTTGCATCTTTCTTGGTGTAGATGTTTACACCGGCCACACTGCCGACATAGCCGTTTTTAGCGAATGCTTCAACATACTGCAAGGTGTCCTTAAGCTCCTTGCGCAGCTCGGCCACATCGGCAGGGCAGACAAACGCGAAAATGGTCACGTCTTCAAGGTTCTCAAGGGCAAGAATAGACTGTGCATCTGCAAAAGCGCCGAAATCAAACTTGCTGACAACGGCAACCTGCGTAGCCTTTGCAAACTCGCCGTAAATATCCTTGTTGACGGTGTTGAACATGTCAGTGCCCATGTGCTTAGCGCCAACGGGTACAAGCTGCGGATCGGTCATGGTCTGCTCGTCGTAGTATTTGAAACGGTTCTGCGCAAGCTGAATGCGATATTCATGCGGAGTATAGCTGACTTCGATGCTTTTGGTGTTGCCAGCGCCCATAGCCAGCTTTTCAGTTCCGTCGGTTGCTTTGTAAACGTTGATTTTACGCAGCATACCGGCAGTACCCTCAAGGGTGTTATCTACAGTACAGAACGACTGTAGATCAAGGTGCGAATTGTACTGATCTTCGATTTCATTCGACAGATAAAAATTGTCATAAATCCGATGTGCCATTAATTAGTTCCTCCATATAGTTTTTTGTATTCTTCGGGGTTTTTCTGCGAAAAGTTGAAGCGTTCGACCGGCGACAGCTTTCTAAAGCTTTCAAGCGTCATGCCGCCGTTAGGTTCGCCGCCCTTTTCGCCCGGCTTAAAGCCGTTAAATTTCTGCTGCTGCTTTTCGGTTTCAAACATAAACGCGCTATCGGAAGCGGTTGTAAGCTTCTTAAGCTGCTCGGCCAGCCCTTTGACTGTGCCATCTTCATCAAGCTCTGCTTTATCAAGATCAAGTAGCGCCTTTACCGCCTTAACGTTTTTAGCCTTTGCGCTCGCCACGGCCATATCAACGGCAGTATCGATTTTCAGGCGCTTTATCTCCGCTGCGTGGGCTTTTTCCGCGTCAGCGTTGTCCTGCTGTAGCTTGCTTATCTGATCTTTCAGCGCGGCCACGTCGCCGGTGGATGCTTTCAGCGTTTCAAGCTGCTTGTCGCGGTCTTTTACAGTGCCGTTAAGCTGTGTAACCGTCGCTTCAAGCTCCTTGACCTTACCGGCCTTTTCGTTGAAGTCTGCACGCGATACAAAGTCCTTGCCGAGAGCCTGCGCCGCCGCATTGTCCATATCATCCGTGTAAACGTCGCCTATGATGTCCTTTAACCATTGCAGTTTCATGTTTACGTCCTTTCTGCGCCGTTCCTTTTTATCGAGCCAGTCCTCGTATTCAGCGCCGCCCTGCTTGTTATCCGCCGGGCACGCGGTAAAATGGGTATGAAAAAAGCAGCCCGCGAATTAACGCTTGACTGCTTCGATCATTAAGTTGTTGGTTTTTGGCATGAAAAAAGCACCGTTTTTAACGATGCTTCTATCTTATCATTGCTAATCTTCGATTATTTCCCAACGGCCGCCTTCGCTGCTACCGTCAAGCGGTGCGGGATTTGTCATTGAATATAAATAATCTTCGCCACTGTCATCAATTACTCTGTAAAATCCATCTTCTTCTGTGGCTTCGTATATTTTCCCGTCCGTTAGGCTATCAACGCCGAAAGACTCTCCAACATAACGCAATTTCATTTCTTTTTCTCCGTTCTGTTTTTCAGTTTCACATCATGCTGTATGCCGTCATCGCGTTCATACCAATGAACATCGAAAACATACTTTGCACTGTTTATCTTTCCAGCTTGCTTTTTCCACTCGTCAGCAGACCCACCGTAGTTGCGAATAAGACGTTTAATATCGCCGATAGCCTCGTCGCTGCCTTTGCCTGCTATAGTCGTAATTTTTGAAAACTTTGTGTTTTGGGGTATAAAATTCTTTTCCCCTTTCCACTCGTAACTTAGTTTGTTTTGCAGATGCCTTGTACTTGTGGGTATTATACCACTTTTCGTTGATTTTTCAAGCGGTTTAACGGTTTTAGCAAGCCCCGTTTGCTTTGCCGCCCACTGCTTATAGGTCATGCTGCCCGGCACGGTGTATGTCTTGCCCGTCTTGGGGTCTCGCGCCCAGCGTTCGGCGATATCGTCCATATCGTCAAAGTACGGCGCTGTTGTGCCCCTGCACCACGGGTGAAACGGTGGAGCTGTTACGCCTATAGCGTATTCGGACATGGGGTATACCTTGCCGTCAAGCTGTGCGCACAGGCCGCATGTTTTACCGTCAAGCGTTTCAACGATGATGTACTTTTCAACATCAAGATCTTTGAAACAGTCCTTGCGTGCTATGTTGGCAAATGCCGCGCTTTCCGTCATCACCAGCCGCCCGGCCTGTGATTTAGATACCTTGAAACGGTCGGCAATGGCCTTGATTGTGTTATCTGGTGCAGCGCCACGCATTACCATTTGTGTTATCTGCGTGTTAACGGTATTCACAAGCGCCTGTTTATTCGCCCATATGCGATCACTGAACGTCTGCTTGTCCAGCGTCCACGGGCGAGACAACACCTTTTCTATCACATTTTCATCTATCGCATGAAGCGTCCAGCCTACGCCTACGCCCTTTTGCAGTTCAAATGCAGTGTGGTAGTAGCTCGATTTGTAAACTCCCTCCGAAACGCTTTTGACGGTCTCTGCTTGCTTTGCGGCTAAAGCTTCGGCCTGCTGCTGTAACTGAAGCTTTATAGCTTCCAGCCGCGATATATGAACACGCGCCGATGCATTTTCAAGCTGCTTTATCCATGCACCGTTAACGGCATTTTCTTTGCCGTATTTGATGTATTCTTCGACAGTCCACTTGAATTCTTCAAGCTCCTGCGAATTAAGCAGCTTCCGTGCATCGTTCAGCGATATTTCGTTGTTTTTCGCAAATCGCTGATACCAGTGCGCTATATCCGTTTCAATATCGCGTATGGCCTTATCGTATTGGCGTTCAAGGTTCTGAACGTATTCATAGCCGGTATCTAATAGCGCGTCCTCAAGGATGCGCATGCGGTTAGCCCAGTATGCATCATTCTTCATCTATCGTTGGTGCGCCGTCATCGGCGTTCTGATTATTCCGCGCCATTTCAAACGCCGCTCTGTAGGGGTCTGCTTCTTCCTTCTGCTTTTCAAGCTTCTTAAGCTCGGCGGCAGGGTCTTTTACCCAAGGATGCATGGAAACTATCGTATCGTCGGATATGATGCCGACGGACGCAGCACAATTGCTGATAGCTTCAGTTTCGTTAATCAGCACATCGCGGTTAAATATCACTTCTACATTCTCGGAGGCATCGACCGCCTGACCCTTACTTGCAAGATAGGTGTTCACAAACCACAGGATTTCTTCAAATGCTGCCTGTAATTCAACCTCTGTGTCATTCGCATCAAGGTCAATGTCCGAGTACATCGACTGTATGTTCATCTGATTAGGCGAATTCGACATGCGATCGTCTTTTGCATCGTAGCTGCGTAGATTTTCTATCAGTGACTTTTTCAGCAGATCAAGTATTGTTTTATAGTTTTCGGCATTTACCGTGATTTCAAGGCTATCAACACCGCCGTCAACACCCTCGACCGTGCGCACCTTTACAGTGCCGTAAGTGCTGAGGTTCTTGCGGAATTCGCCCAAATCCTGGCCGTCGTAGTTTTTTAGGACAAGCACAGTATTTCGTGCGTCTTCCTGCATGTTGTTTACAAAGTCGCTTTCAATCAGGTTGATAGCGTCCTGTAACGATCTACAGCGGCGTATGAGCGGAATTTCCTGCGCGTTATACTTTATGGGTATCAAGGGGAAATGCGCCCAATTGTAGCCCTCTGTGCTGCCGCTGGCATCGGTAAGCGTTATATAGCTTTGCTTTGTGCTGTCTGGCGTAAGCGTACCGTTTTCAAAGATGTACGTTGCCACGCCGTCCGGCTTAAAAACATCGGCCTTTTCGATTATTTTCTTTTCGCTTGCGTAATACACTTCTACCTGATACAACCTTATAGCCGCATCAAGCACCGTGTGTTCCGCATCTGCCCAAAACGGCAGGATTTCATAGCCAGGAAACAGCTTAAACGCTAACTGCCCCGTTCTATCGTAATACGGGTACAGCCAGCTAATACCGCTGTTGAAGCTTTCAATAACAGCATTTTTTATCGTCCGCATGAAGCGTGCGCCCAGCACCTTTTTAAGCGCATCAAGGTACGTTTCGTTTTTGCCTGCGAACGTTATAGGCTTGCCAACTATGTAATTCTTTTTAACATCGGCATGCTTTGCATACTGGTTATCAACGATCTTGTTATTGGGCAGATTATCAACCGCTACAAGCTGGCCGTCTTCACCTATGCTTGTACGCTGTCGGCGTAGAATATCCTGATCACCGCTGTAGTACCGTGCGCCGTCAAGCATTTCTCTTCGCGCTTCGGAGCAGCGCCAAGCCTCCAATTCACGCGCAAAAAATTGTGCTTCGGACATTGGCTGATTGGCTTTAATGCGGTAATTCCACAATTCTTGTTCTATCGGTTCGTTGAATAAAGGCATATAATATCCCCTTTAAAAGCTAAATCTTGATGGTGCAAATGCTGCACGCACAAAATAACGGGTGCTGTCCATGCAGTTATGAACAATCACACCGTCATTTACAGAAAAATTGTGATATTTTTCTACTTCCATGTTATATACCGGCGCTTTGCCGGTTTTCTTTATATCTTGTATACCCACATAATTTATGTGCGCATTGTGGGGAACAGGTTTTCTTGTTTGCATATCTATTAACAACAAATTCACCCCCGCATATCACACAGTGACGTGTTTCATTGTCTACGCCGCTTTGATACCTTGCTTTTGTTCTACAGGCATTAGAACAATATTTGTTTTGCCCTAATGGTTTTTTAAAAAAGTGCTTTCCACAGCATTTACACACAAACTCTTTTTCGCTAAGATTAGCTGTTATGCGTTTGGCATGTTCAGAATGCCAACGCCGCCCTTCATCGCTACTGTGCCATTCAGCAGCTTTGGGGGCGGCGTTCTTTATAAGATTTTCGCGGATTTCGTCATAATGTTCTATGGCGCGTTTTGAGGAATGATACTTCAAGTGAGTATGTTCTTTTACACATTTCAGGTTTTGAATATCATTGTTATCTTTATCGCCATCCGCGTGATGAATATGATAACCATCGGGGATATCCCCGTTATAATAGCGCCACACATAACAGTGCAGTCTTTCACGACGCACACCGTCTGTTTTCCGTGTAGCAAGAAAATACCCGGTTTTTAAGTCTTTGCGAAACTTAAAACCATCAAAACAAGCTAATCTTTTATCCTGGCTGTATTCTACTTTCATTTTCATTACCCCCAATACAAGCAATCACATCATTGCTGCGCAGGTCTTTGACTGCCACCCAGCCGCGTTTCGTCAAAACTGGATGATCGGCAGTCGCTTTAATCGTCTTTCCGTTATTCAGATTTATTTCGTAAATTTCGGCGTTTTCTTGCGTCATACGGACGTTATGAAAATGCCCTATTTGTACTGTCTCGCCGTCAGTGCAATAAACATTGCCGGTTTTGCCTACAAGCTTGCTTATGGGAATTGCACCATCAACAGTATCAACAAGTGTATCACCTGTTAGGCAGTGGTCATTTGTCTTTAGCGGCCTGTCTTCTGCGGCCTTTTCATCCCAGCGATACAGGCCGAATTCGCTTATGCAGTCCTTGCAGCAGTCGTTAAATAAAATATCACCGGCGTTTAAATGCGTCGCCACGTCGCGTATGCCGTCGATAACCCGGTTGCTGGCCTGTTCCACCATAAAGCGCCCGTGACGGCGTATGACCTCGATAAACGACGCTGCCGACGGATCAACGATTATCTTTCTAATAGGCAGGTCACCGGCTAACGCTTCAATGGCTGCATAATGTTCTTCGTCTGTGCGCTGCCGCTGCTGCTTGCGCCCGTCGTAGTAGTATTCACGTATACAATACCATTTGCCATCACAGCGCCCCCACAGTTCAGCCGCCGTAGGGTTAAGTGTGCCATAGTCGCACGATATCATGTAATCGGTGTACGGGCGGTCTACAGTCGGCACAATATGCTTATCCTTATCGAACATCGTGTAAATAAGCCCCTCCGCCACCACCCACAGGCCCCGAATAAAGCGATCATAGAAAACGCCAGAGTAAAGGCTTTCATACCTTGCCTTGACTGAGGCGGAGAGGCTGAGGTTGTCATCCATGGTGAAATGGAGGTGCAGCATTTTCCGCCTGCTGGCCTCCAGCACCCACTTGGTATAAAACCAATGGCCGGGGCCCTCCGGGTTGCAGTTAAACCACAGCTTGGCCCCCTCAACAGAGCAGCGGGCCGTAGCCTGGTTGACAAAGCTCTCCGGCATCAGGGCCACCTCATCCAGCAGGATGCCTGCCAGTGTGATGCCCTGGATGAGTGCGGCGCTGCTTTCGTCCTTGCCGCCGAACAGGTAAAAGCTGTTACTCTTGCCGTTGGCGCTCACCACGATCTTGTTTTCAGTGCGGTGTTCCTTGAAAGAGAAAACGCCCGCCAGCCAGACGGGCAGATTGCTTGTCACATTGCGGCGCAGGCTCTCAATGGTCTTGCCGCAGATGGCAAAATTGCAGCCGTCAAAGCGGGTCATGGCCCACATGATAAAGCCCACCGTCATGGCCACTGTCTTGCCGGAGCGGATGGAGCCGTCACAGATGATGCCGTCATAGACATCAAAGCCGGGCCTATTCCACCAGGTCATGGCCAGGTTTTGCCGGGTGCTCAATCTCTGGTATTTCATCCGTGCCTATCTCCTCTCTGGTGCTTTGGTCAATGACCTCAAAGATGTTATTCTCTGGGGCCTCGCTGCCACCGTTCTTGCTGTCGAACATGCCCAGGTGCTTGGCCAGCAGCTCCAGGGCCTTGACCTTATCGTGCACCTTGACCTCCGTGCCATATTGCCCCTCCTTGATGGAGGCAATGGCCTTCCGCTTTTCATCCGACAGCTCAGAGGTGGGGGTGATGCGGACAATGCCATTTTGGTTGACGGTGGCGAAGTCAGCACCGTTAGCAAAGGCGATCGCAGCCAGCTCCTCAAGCACTTTTTCCTGGGTGATTTCCACCCGCTTTTGACGCTTGGCCTGCTGCTTTTGGATTTCGGCAGAAACTTGAGTTTTATTGAGTAGTTCCACGGCTATCCGGGAGGCGCTTTTTTCGCTATACCCGGCACGCTTGGCAGCCGCCGTGGCATTGAGGTCCACAAGGTATTCCTGCACAAATCGCTTTTGCTTTTCAGTTAGTTTTACCACATTTACCACCTCATGTTATTTACCCCCATGATAGTTTTCTAAATACCTCGCCGTACTGATGCTATCAGCGTACAGGCTTTCAAGTATCATTATCCTGCCTCGCAGCCGCGTCCAGTCGGACGTCTTGCAATCAGCCCGTGCAAGCTCTGATTTTAATTCGTTTATGCGTTTAAGCAGCAAACCGGCATTAGCGCGGTATTCTGTTGCCATGCGTTTAAGTGCTTCACTCATTCGGCTGTTACCTGAAAAAAGTTATAAAATAAGCAAGCAGCATATTTCAGCTGCCTGCTTACTCGCGGCGGGAGCGCGGAAAGGGAACGTGGAATTTAAGAAAGGAAGGAAAGGAGGTTCTATGACAAAAAATAGAGAAAATGTCCGCGAGCCGCCCCCACCGCCGGAAAGGAAAAGAGGGATAAGGAGATAACAAATAGTCTATCTATTACATTTCCACAATATCATTTTACCACAGATTATGGGCTGTTTTTTCGCATCTTTTTTGCATCTCTTTTCAAATTGAAACATATCCCAGCTCAAGTGCTATCTTCAAAAGCACATCGTTTATATGCCTGTAAGCTGTTGCTTGGTTTACGTGCAAAATTTGCGCTGCACCTGTTACGGTGTAAGCCTGCTTCCAATAAACAAGCTCCACAAGCTTTCTATCGATGTCATCGGCATTTTTAAGCACATACTCAATTGCCTTGCAGCTGCGTTCCGTCTGCACCAAATAAGGGGATGTTGCAATACGAAGCGCGGTGTTTTCAGTGTCCCGGCTGACTTCCCCGCCGCCTTTACCGTCCGTATACTTTAGTGTTGCCGACGGTATCATATCAGCCCAATATTGCTGTATTTCATCTTTGTATTCGCGGTAATGTTCAAGCTGCCATTCCACCATACCCCGTACACGCGGTGATATTGATGATTTGTATTTAGGCATTTTGTTCCCTTTCTGTATTACCGACGCGGCCTGTAAACGATGCCGCTATATATGCGCGTGTCAACTCTGCCGCTTCATACTTGTTAGCACCGGCATCTAACGCGGCATGATAAAAAACCACGCACACTTCCGCTATAGCGCCTACGCCTTCAAGCGCTTCCTGAATTTCTGCTTTGGTCATTTTTGGCCTACTCATATACTCGCTCCTTTCGGTATCATGTGATAGACTTCGTAGTATAGTTGATCGGCGTTTTCGATTGTTCTGTTCTTGGCATAGTTACAACCGGCAGCCTCGATTGATTTGTAGAATTCTGCAATTTGCATGTTGCTTCGGGTATATTGCTGTTCACGATTTGAATTGATTATATAGGCGGCTATTATTTTGTTTTTGCGTTCAGCGCCTATAGCAGCGGTTATCATGCCTTTAGCGTGGAGGTCGTAGAGCTCACGGGCTTGGTAATATAGCAGCTCGTCAGCCGGTGATCGTTCGCCTTGTAAAGGCAAATTTTGAGCCGCTTGCAGGATGATGTTATTTGCAGTTATTGACAAATTGGCTATTTTGAACACCTCCGATTTTAGATTTTTTAATACAGGACAGGGGACGGGCGGGCACGCGGTTTCCCTATATAAGTGTTTCGTTTTCTTATATGGTGTACACCATACTCTATTTTACGGAATACTCTTTTTATATTACTTTACCTGTCCCCCTGTCCTGTAAAAGAGAAAAAAGATAGATAATTCAAGGGATTGAGCCACGGGACAGGGTACGGGACAGGGGTAGGACAGGTCTATACCCTGCCCCGTTTTTGCTGTGACTTTTGCACAAAACCAACGTATTTTGATTGTGCAAAACGTCAAAAAGGTAATTCGTTGATATTCTTGATAGCTCCCACTTTTTTCTGCCAACATCTTTGCCGACCATATTTCGCGGTATATTTTCTACCAATGTTTGTCCATTCAGGTATTGTAGCGACGATACGATAAATCTCTTGTGTCTCTTTCGGCGTTAAGTCTCTTTGGAAATCGCTGTCAGGAAATAGCGCCTCACATTTTAGCTCCTTAATGCATACGGTATCGCCCGGCGACTTCTCATCAAGGTACTTTTCAATAACGCCGATACGCCAATCATCCTCCATTGCTTCATCCTGCGCATGCTTGTATTCGGACAGCAGAGAACGATCTGCGAAAGCTGGCATTTTGTCTTGCTCAAATTTTACACGCGCTTCTGCCCAGCATTGAATAATATAGTCGCGGCATTCCTGCTCATGATCGTGTAGGTCATAACCATTGCTATTGACTGTTACGGGATAAAAACGACGGTTGCCGGTCTTGTCGCGTAAGAATTGTTCGTTATTTGTCGTGCCTATAAAGATGCACCGGCGCGGAAACTCCATTGCATTAACGTCGTAAGGCGGCCTGTATTTGTCGCGCTGCCGTGTTATGTAGGACTTGACGGCCTCCTGCTCTTTCGTTTTGGTAAGCGCAAGCAGCTCCGCGACCTCGCATATCCACGCGCCTTCTAATTGCTCTATGGCCTTTTGACCGTCCATTTCGGTTACTTCGGAAAAATAACTATCGTTAATGGCAAGCCATTTGACAAGCGTGGATTTGCCTTCGCCCTGCTTTGCACCGATGAGTACGGGAACATCATCAAACTTGCAGCCAGGCAGATAGAGCCGGTTAATGCCGCCGGCAAATATCAGGCGGCTGACCTCACGAGTGTAAGCGGTGTCTTCGACTTTCGCCCATTTAGCGAGAAAATGTATGCAACGTTCTTCTCCGTCCCATTCAAGAGTGTCAACTATGTCCTTTATCGGGTTATATTCGCGTTCCTTCCACAAAATGCGTAAAGCGTCAGAGTGTTTTTTGTCGCTGTACAGGCCGTAATTGGCTTCACAGAAATTTCGGCTTTGTGCCGCATCCGCGTCCGACCATCGGCATATTTCGCCGTTATGCGTGATCTCAGGTGAATTGCGCAGCACATTAAAACGAATGCTGCTATATTCCATTCTCCCGCGCATGATTTTAAGAAAATTGTCGATAGTCGGAACGGGTACGCCTTTGTCGTTTAAGCGTAGATCAAGGTCGTTTCTATCTTGCGCCTGTGATTTTTTAAAATCAGCTTCAAGTTGCTTGTCTTTTTGACGGTACGCGCCGAGCTGACGGTTAACGACTACTTTTGCACCAACTTCTGCCGCTCTTATCTGCATAAGCGCCTGTATGCGTTCGCGTTCTATCACGTCGGGGATATCAAACGAAACCAAAACGGAGTTTATAAGCTCGGCAGCGTCCATGTTTGCTATGGCTTCATCCGTTAATTGGTTGCAGTCAATCAGTTTCGTCATACTATCCCCCCTTATGAATATAGCATCAGCCGGTAAGCCGCACCGTCGATTTCCTTACAGGCAATGACGTAATGCTCGTCTAAAGGCTCTGTAGGGCTTTCAGGGGCATATTTGCACTTCCACTTATCAAGTGTAGCATATACCCATAAAAGGCGCTCATAGCGCTGCTGGAGTTCTTTTTCGGCTTGCTTGCATTTGTTATATTCCGTTATTGCCGCATTATAGGTTGCTGTGATCTCGCTGTCCTCGCGTAAAGTCATTTTGCGGTCGGCCACTATCGGTAAGTTGAAATCGTTAATCAGCTTTCGTGTAGACTGTTCAAAATCAAGGTTGAATAATTGGCCGGTAAAATTGATAATATCGCCTGACCAGCCACAGCCAAAGCAATGGGCGCTATGCCGGTTTTTGATTTTGAATGATGCCGTTTTCTCGGCGTGAAAAGGACATCTTGCAAAACCGGCGCGATTAAAATCAAGCCCGTAAGCTGTAGCGACAACAGCGAAATCAAGCATATCTTTTATTAATGCGCTTTTATGTTTTGCATTCACTTAGCATCATCCTTTCCAGCATTTCGCGCCCTTCACGATAAAGAATATCGTGTATCAGATTGCCGCTTGTGCGTTGATCGCAAAATATGATCTGGCAGCGGTAACGCGCCAACCACGCAAGCAGCGACGCAACAAACGCCTGCGGCTTCATCTGACTGCGATAGTTGCCGCTATAAGCATCCTCCCAGCATTGATTTTCGATAAGCAGATAGATCTTTGCGTCGGCAGCTTTGGCACGTTCAAATTCCCGTGCAAAGCGTGCACGGCCATTACAGAAGCATTGAGCTAATTCCGAAAAATCCATCTTGCGCTCTACGGCGGCGTTTAGCATCAGCCATTCGCCGCCTACAGAAAACTTCGCCGAGTAGTCGCCAAAATCGAGCTTACACCTTTCATAAAGGCAGTTCATGCTTTCCAATCGCGCTCTGAAGCGTGGTGTATCCTGTTCACGCGTATCTACCAATATCACCATGCCCCCGAGCGCTTCTTCGATTTCGCGTGGTGTCATGGGCTTTAGAACGGCAGGTCGCTATCATCATCGTCCATTGTTGTGAACGTCGCAGCCGGATAAGCGGATGTAGTATTGGCCTTTTTAAGAGGCTTGTCCTTCGGCATTTTGAAATTGCCGTCGCGTACGTCCTGCGCAGTGGTAACGGCGCAACATTTGGTTGTCCAGCCGGTATTGCCGTTATATTCCCATTCCTTATTACGGAACAGAACGCCGAGCCCCTTGCCCTTGAGTTTGGCTTCATCCCAATCCCAGTGGTAGCCGTTATTAGTTTCCTCAAGGCATGCTATAAGGTTGTTAAATGATTTCTTCTGACTGTCGAAATACTGATTGCTTTCGTTCGGGATGTTAATGCGATAGCAACCGCGCCATTTCTTATCATCGTTGATGTTTGCGCGATAGTCTGCCGCGAAAAAGCCTTTGTGTTCACCTTCAGCAACGTCGAAATCGATTTTCAGGACGCTGCCCCAATCGTAATCGATAACGCTTGCGTCCATGATCTTAGCTACATAGCCGCCTGCCGGGAGTGTTTCACGCGCTGTGGTGCGTTCTGCTTTAAAGCCGTTGTAAGATTTAATCATTGTTTACTTGTTCCTTTCTTGTTTCAATATTCAAGTGGGCAACTGACACCCACATATTTGTCAGGCTCGGCGCACACTTCGTTATTAAGCATGCACCTGTAAGTATTACATTTGTAGAAATAGCACTGTCGGCAGTTGATGTGCGCTTTGCCGGTCGTGTCTATCGGGAAAAATACCTTGACGGTTGCCGTACCCTCTACATAACCGGGTACACCGTTTTCAAACTTAGCCATATCATAGCCCCCAGTACTCGCGGATTGTTTGATCGACGGATTTTAAATCGTTCTCGATCTCAAGCTCAAACATGCCCTCCGGCGACTTGCTTATATCGCTGCCGTCAGACTGCGTGATAAACATATGCTTACCGTCGCGGACTACACATCGCAGCACGATAGTTGCCATGCCTTCAATGCATACTTTTTCATTCAACAGTTTGCCAATTGTGCGTATTTTGGTCTCGCCGTAGTCGCTTGTGTCTTCGTGAACGACTATGTATACAATGACATCTTCGGGCAGCTCGTTTTTAATGAACATCAGCAGTCCCCAAAAGCTATCGGCAATGCTGTTATACAGATCGAATGAGCTTGATCCGCTTTTCGGCGCCGAGTGGCCTTGCATAAAAGCGTTAGTCATTAGATAACCGCTATCGTCGATGACTGCCGTTTTTACCGGCATCTTTTTCAGGCCGTTCATGATCTTAACAGGATTGTCGCTGACCATCGTATACTTAAATTTTTTTCGAAACGGCAAGCGTTTTGCGATGACGTTAACAAGAAAAATTTCGTCCTCGCCAAAATTCAAAAGGCTTCGGCTTTTTCCGCTGCCGGATTTACCGTAAACAATAACGCATTCTCCCATATGGTTTATGCACCTCCCCTGCGTCCTCTGCGTTTATAACCTCTGCGCCGATAAGCTCGGCAAGTTCTTCGGTCGGTAAATCGTTGATTTCTTCTCTAAAGCAATCGGGGCACAAACGCCGACCGTTGGAAATGTACATTAAATCGTCGCCGTAAAACCAGCCGTCGCATTCCTGGCATATGCAATCGGGGGCAGGAAAATCAGGCGGCTCTAATGGCCGTTCTATAGAATACATATTCACTTTACCCTCTTTCCATTGAATAATCTTGTTTTTTTCTTTCGGCGTATATAGCCGTTGATCAATACGCCGTTCGGTGCATTATGCTTGTCCAAATACGCCTTTTTCGCCGCTTTATCGGCCTTGTTATCTGCGCAATAGGCTTTATAACTATCGCATTCAATATGGCAAAACGGCGTTCTGTCCGGGCAATTACGGCAGTCACTTTCCATAGCTTACAGGTTCAAAATCGTTACACCAGCCGTTGCGCTTTTCGCAGTTGCAAGCGCACTGATCGCAGCACCAGTCGTAATAGGTGTTTTTACTGCGGCGGCAGATTTCACGGATAGCTATGCGGTAATCGCGTATTTCGTCCTCGTATTCGCAACATATCATGTTGTGGTCTCTGCGTTCGCTATGCAGCAGGCCATGTAAATAATCATAATGCGGCTTTGACACACCGCCGAGAACATCTAACAGCCATAGGCGTATTGCGTATAGTAGTTTTTTCATGTTTCCCATCCTTTCAAAATGCTATGCCCGAATGTTCGCCGCGTTCGGGCAAATCAACCATTTCAGGCCGTTTTATTTCCTGCTCTACAGCCCACGCTATATTCCATAGTGCCGCTACAAGGTGATGCGCTTCCGCGTCGCCCTGTATGTACAGGCTAAGATGCCGTATGCCGCTGTCTATCAAGCTGTGCTGGGGTATGCCTCGATCTACGTTCCTTTCCCCATAGTGGATAGCACCGCGTTCACAGTGCTGTGCAAGGGCGTGTATCGCCCCCCACGGCAGCAAATCATAGCGCCCTTTCCCGTCGGCCTTATCTCTCACTGCGCCGGTAGAAAACTCGCGGCGTTCATCCTTTTCGAATTTCACTATCCTCCCACCTTTCGCCGATATCTTCTAAAAAGTGCAGAAATTCATGCGTATCTGCGCAATAATATTGTTTGCCGTTAACGGTCACGGTGTAGCTGCCGTCGTGGTTGCTTTTGGCTTCCCAGCCTACGTTTTTTGCCATTTCATCCTCCTAAAAATAGATTTATCTGCATGGAGTGTTCTCTGAAGCGTTCTTCCTCTTTTTCGAAGTAATCTTTATCAATTTCACATCCCACATAGTCAAAGCCCATATTGTAAGCGGCTATCCTGCTTGAGCCGCTGCCCATGTGCGTATCAAGTATCTTGTCACCCTCTTTTGCGTAACGGCTATATATCCACTCATATAACTTCACGGGCTTCTGTGTTGGGTGAAATCGTCCGATTTGATTTTGCATATTAATGTCAATCACCTTTGCATTATCGTTGAAGCTTGTCCATGCGTATTCACACATTGCCATTGAGAAATTTTCGGAAATGTTTGTTTTCCGGAGTATCAGGAAGCATCTTGCCGGCGGTAGGGCAAAATAATTGCCGCCCCAAATAATTTGGTTGCGTGAGACACGAAAAAGTTCTGTAAAATACTCTTCCTTCGGGGCAATGTCCCACGCTTTTATTTTTTCTCCCCCTTTGTAGCGGTCAAATCGTCCCCCAAAACGGCTCTTGTCTGCTCGTTTGAACGGTTTCATGCCGTCGCCGTATGGCGGGTCAACAACAGCGAGTTCAAAGGCATTGTTGGGCAAGGTTTTCATATACTCCATACAGTCGATGTTGAATGCTTCAGTCATGTCCATACCTTTCATCGAATGGCGAGAAGTTATCCTCGCCCACTATTTCACGGATGCGCCGGTCAAGAACGGTTTTCGCATATACGATCTCATCGTCGGCCTTGCTGTCCTCGACTACAAGGTCAGCGATCTCGTTTGAATATCTTACAAACGCCTCGCCGAATGCCCGTGCACGGCCTGAGCCTAAGCCCAGCACTTCATTAGCGGCCATAAACGCGGCATCTTCCGCAAGCTGCATACGGTTACGCCCGTAAAGCTGTAGCTGAATGTTCACTTCTCGCTGCACGGCTTTTGCAAATGCCGATTGCTTACTCATTCTTAGTCACCACCTTATGGCCTACGTATTCGTCGATACTCAGTCCGAGCGCATCGGCAAGGATTTCTATTGTATCTATCCAGCCGCCGCGTAGTGATTTGCGTTCAAGCAGACTTATCGTGGCTTGAGCTATGCCGGATATTTCGGCCAGCCGCACGATGCTTAACCCTGCATCCAATCGCGCCTTGCGCATATATTCCCCGCGTGTCATTTTTGTCCCTTTCTTATCGTCGTTTTAACGCTTTCAACGCCGTCACGGAGTGTAGCCGTCAGCACATCGAAGTTTGCGTTTATGCAGTCCTCGCTGAGCTTCCGCGCCGTTGTCACCGTCTGGCATATATCGTCTGCCGCTTCCGTTATCGCGTTTATCGCTGCGTCGAGCTTTTCAAGCAGTTTGATGATTGCCGCCGCCGTGTTGTCGATCGGCGCTGCTGGCGGCTTGGGCTGCGGTGCTGCTTCTGCCGCTTTGGGCGTTGCGTAGCGATACCGTACCGCCTCAATAGCCTCCGCGACCTCCTGCGGCAACTGCGTATCGAGGTATTCGCAAGCCCAGGCAATTACCCCGCCGGTTGTCGCACTCCGAGAAAATTCTATTAACTCGTCCCACTGCTCATTGGCAATGTGCTTTACCACAGTGTACAGTTTGTGGCAGTAGCTCCCGCTCGCGCCGACCGCAAACGCCGCCTGTTCGCTCGTCTTGCCCATCGACATAAGCGCAATTATCTTTTCGTTCGTCGCGTTAGGAATTCGTCTTGCTCCCATTTTTGTCAGTCCTCCCAATCGATTTTCTGCCCGCATTTTTTGCAGTAGCTTCTGTTTAGCTTCTTACAGCCTTTTTCTGTGATTTTGTGTCCGCAACTTGCGCACATCAAGGCACACCTTGTTTCTCTCGGCTTTTTCGGTATCTGCTTGTTAATAGCATTGATTGCTAAGTACATTGCCTTTTTGTCTGCTTTTGTGAATTGATTATTGTTTAAGATGCAAACAAGGCGTTCTTGTGCTTCTGCTGCTGTCATTCGTCTGGCTCCTTTCTTTTTCCTTCTGCACAGTAGAAATTCGGCGGTACTTCACAATCAGCACAAACACCGTGCGAACAGCACAGAGAACTTATATCGTCGTAGCTGTATTCGCAGTCTTTGCAGCGCACCACCTGCTCATAGCCCAGCTGTGCCGCCATGCGCTTAAACTCGCTTTTTGTCGGTTCGTGAATATAAATAGGCTCAACAGCAGGCGCACACTTAATGCGCTCGATAATTTTGTGAGCGCCTCGCATTTCTGCGCTCGTTATTTTCCCTCTTGCCGTATATACCACCGATTGTTCGATGTCGCGTAACAGCGCTTCACGCTCTATGTATTCAGCCATTGTCAGTATCATCCCATTCTAACGGTTTGCCGCACATCGGGCATTTTTCAGCTTTCTGCTCTTCGACCAACAGCCCCAACTGCCGCTTGCAATGCGGGCAGTACGGTATATGCCACCAGCCGAAACTCCTGCCGAGTTTCCATTTCTTGTCGCGGTAAAAAGGCTTTTTAGGTTCAGCCATCTTCGCCCTCCTCAATCTCGAAGCCGAGCCACTTGAAAAGCTCCTCAAACTCCTCGTCCGTGCACTCAGGATACAAAGCATATACTCCTACCACCGAATACACAAAGTCTGCAAATGCTGACCACGCATCATTCTTTCCGTAGGCTTGTGTTGCAAGTTTTCTCGCTGTCTCATTTTTTACAAACAATAACTCTACATCGCCGGTTCTTGCATATCCCCGAACAATCCTTGCAAGCTCGCGCAATGTGCTCCTCTTTATCGTTTTCATTTTTTACTTCTCCTTCGGCGCATCCGGCAGCGGCATCCAGTGACTCACTTTTACTTCTACGCCCCTGAAAAGCCAACTTTCTTTGTCATCGTTATATACCCCGACACTTGCTGCTTTGAAATAGGGCATATAAATCAGATAGTTGATGTAGGTGTTATCGTCGTCGTCAATCCATTCCTCGGGCAACTTCTCGCTGCACGGAATCCACTGCATTTTAAGTTGGTTTCGTAAGCGCATGATCTCTTTGCCCGTCCATTCAAGCTCCGCTCTCAGCGCTTCGTTTTCGCTCCGTAGGTTTTGGATTGTTAAATCTTTTTCTGTCATAGCCACCTCAATAACCGTACGGGTATGCCGCGACCGCATTTGGCGCAGTCGTTTGCTTTTCGAGTTCGGTAAGCCTACGGGCGATATCATTGAAAGCTCTGCTCATGCGCTTATCAAGCTCGTTTATGCGCTCATCATTCCAGCGCTTTTCTTCGCGCTCTTCCGCCCACTTTTCATACTTTGCCTGTTCCTCGACGCGAACCTTCGCCATTGCTTCTTCAAACTTTTTCTTTGTGATTATCATTTTCTGTTTTCCTTTCTTCCAAAAATCCTAAATCAATCTGATTGATCTGCACCGCATCCATCCCGGATATTCTGCAATCGCTGCAAGGGCAGCTAAAGCAGCTTGGTGAATACGGGCAGGGCTTGTTTACTGTTGGTCGACGCATATTCCGCCCCACTGTTCAGCCATCGCTTTTGCTATGCCGAGGCTAAATTTACTCCTTGCTCGCGCCGCTCCTCCCGCTCGGCTTGCCCCTGCCTTGTCAGGGTTTCCTTTGTTCGCGCTCGTTCTGCACGAAACCAACGGCTTGTATTCGGTTAAAATTTCTGTCGGCACTATATGTCGCAGCTGTACGCCTCGTGCCCCTTTGCACGGAAAGCCTTGCACACCGTCTGGCTCTCCTCACAGGCTATAAGAACTTTCATAGTATATCCTCCATCTCAATTTGCGCGGACGGTGCAAGCATTTCATCTTTCGCACGGCGGTAAAAGTTTTTGTCAATTTCAAAGCCGTATGACGGTCTGCCGAGATCACGCGCGGCGCGCAATGTAGCGCCTGAGCCGCAGCAAGGGTCTATAACTACATCGCCCTCATCTGTGAAAATCTCAATTAGTTTTTTTAAGACTGCTACCGGCTTTTGCGTCGGGTGTATTTTGGGGATGTCTTTTCCGTCGCGCTGCCATGAAAACCAGTCAAAAACCATATGACCCGTGCCGCGTATCGGCTTGCCTGTTTCGGGGTCAAGCTGCCTGCCGTTATTGAATTTCGGAAGCTTGTCACGATACAGCACAATTGCAAATTCAGTTGCGCCAACGATCCGCATATTTGCTTTCAGCACTTGCGCCGAATAGTTTTTGCAGAAAAACAACGGAAACGAATTATTAAATCCGTATTTCTTGCCGTAGTCAGCTACCGTCTGCAACTGGTCAAACGCGCAGAATACTATCATCGCCGGGGCTTTGCCTTTTTCCTTCGGTTCAGGCTTTAAAAGGCGGCTGCAAAAGTGCATATATTCAGCGATTTTAAAATAGCCGTCAGAATTGAAAAATGTTTTTTTGGCATATTTGCTTTCGCCGTTTTTATTATCGCCGCCGTTATACCACATCGGATTGCTGCCATAAGCATCCGCGCCGATGTTATACGGAATATCAGCTATAACCAGCTGCGCCTTTGGAATGTTGTATTTGCGGTAATTTTGAAAATTATCGTGGAATATTTCACATTTAATCATCAGTACACCGCCCTAAAATGATTTTTAACGCCATCGCCCGTGAACCACAGATATTCGCTGCCCAGTTCACGCGCGACCTCTGCGCCCTGTTTCTCCGCCGCCCAGCGCTGCATAACATCCAGCGCAACGGCGTAAAGGTTGTCCCACACGGGAAAATCAGCCGAATAGCCGTAAAACTGCCCCGGTTGCGACACAACGCCGATAATGCTGTCAGGAAAACGCGCATCGTCCACGCGATTAAGCACACACCATACGCACTGCTGCTGATTTAGCAGGCTACACCCCCGTGCTTCACCGTAAAGCATCTGCGCAAGGGCTATCACATCGGCCTCGGTAAAGTACATTTCGTACTCAGGCTCTGCCACTTCCACTACGCACAGGCCGTGCGTGTCAACCTCGGGCGGCACACCGTCCGCATCGGCCTTGTTGCCCCCTTTGCCAAGGGCAAGCAGTACCATGACTATCAGCGCCAGCAGCGCCGCGCACACCTGGGCTATGATGATCGTGTATTTATTCATCGGCCACCTCAACAAATTCGCCGTCCGCAAGCTTATACCATGTATCAGCCTTTATTATTTTGCCGTCAATCTGTGCTGATTTAACGCAAACCGGGATGCCGTGCCCGTTTTTCTTGTAGGTTTTGCCTTCTTCGTACTGATACCCCCTGCACACAAGGCCGGGCTCATAGGCTTTGTAGCCGTGTTTGTTATCATTCATCGTTGTTCCCCTTTTACTTTCTTATTGTCTCGCGCCTTTTCACGCACTCGTCCTCGGCTGTGTTGGCAAACCACACAAGCGCCGATATTACGCCGCCGACGATGAAAACAACGCCCATAACGGCTATGAAAAATAAAGCGATCATCATTCTTCCTTACCTCATTCATCAAAGCCGGGCAAAAGCTGCACAGTATCAAGAAGCAATTCAAGATCGCTGCGGCTAAGGCCGGATTTGCGAATAATATCATTTACTCGCTCGATAGTTTCGGGATCATCCGTCACATATTCCTGTTTCGTGATGGGCGTATCACGGTAGTAGTATTCCCTGCCTGTAGGTACGCTGTACACAAGATGTGAGTAAGCATACTCGATAGCCCTTGACGCCACTTCTGACAGCGAACGTCTTGTTTCTTCCGACATCTCGCAGACATGGGCGTAGGCTACCATGCTGATACGGATGCGGGGGTATTGCTTCTGCCCGCCAACGCGAGTGCCGTTGTTACGGGGCATTACGAATTTATCTATTTCTTTTGTCATTTTCTTTTCCTTTCCTTTCTTGCACAGCACCGACCCATATGGTAAAATCACACGGGAGGTGATACGCTGTGACTGTTGATAAAATGGTTGAATACTTAGGCGAGCCGTATTGCGCATCCGTAATTGATGGCGAACGTGTTGTGTATCGCAAACTTAACGAAGATTTTGACTTTGAAGTATCGGGAGTACGTCAGGGTAAAATGCTGTATTCGTTATATGTTTGGCGGCTTAGACCGCATCGTGAAATCGTAGGGGTCTATCACAACATTCATGGCGCAGAAGTCTTAAAAGACTTTCTCGGCTATTGCGCGATCAGGTACGGAAATCGTCTAAGCGGTATTCAGACCGAACGCGAAGAGCTGTAACTATCAGCGCCAGCTCGTACCGGCTCAACCCTGCGCGGTTTATGATGGCTTCGAGCTCATTCAACCGCGTAGGGTCTTTTTCTACAAGTTCAAATCTACGAAAATTCATCTTTCCTCCTTCCGCGCATAAACGCAATAAAAGCCTCACGCGGTATTTTTACGCGGTTGCCTATGATGATTACGTCAAAGCCCAGCAGCTCCGGGCGCTGCCTTGCCGCAACGCGGATAAGCTGAGGGTCGGAGTGCAGCACACTTGCCACCTGTGCCGGTGTCAGCGTTGTCGCGTCCATGCGTTCAACTTCCGATAGCGTCATGCGTTTTTCTCCTTTCTGATTAGTCTTTATCCTGATCGTTCTTCTCGGCCTGTGCCTCTGCCATATCCGCTACGCCGTTGGCATAGCCGTTGAAATACTGCTGCTTATCGGCAGGCAGCTTGCTGAAGATGTCGGCCATCGTCTTGATGGTCTGCTTTTCTTTTTCACTCATTTTTTCACCCTCTTTCTATTGCGATTGTTTACATTTTGTGATACCCTCCTGTAAAAAGGAGGCGCTTTATTAATGGATTTCGACAAGATTTTTCTGTCTGATATGGACACTCATATCATCCTTGCGGTTGATACCGCCGCTGTTGTACGTCTGCATCCTGCCGATACAGGCCATTTGATTTCTCTCGGGTTTATAGCTCCTTATGCCTTATCAGAACGCACAGATGAATATGTCATAACGTCTGACGGCTCACGCTATTGTGAGTACTATCGCGAAAAACAGGCTGAGAGAAAACGTTCAGAAGAATTTGCGCGTTTCTCGCGTAAAGTATCACTTGCGTCTTTGTTCGTGGCGATATGCAGCTTTTTGCTTTCTCTTTATGCGATCTTCTTTAAATGAAGAAAAAGTGTTCTCAGCAATCGCAAGTATGATAATCATCCCCGTACCCACGCCAGCACCGAACGCTGCGAAAATACCCATGAGCAAATCAAGTTTATCTATGCTTACTTTCCTCACCCCCTTTCTGTATGTTGCGGTTGTTTTACTAACCTTGTGAGATTATAATAACACCTAAGTTAGAGCTTGTCAATAATGTTTTTGCACTTTTTCAAGGTTTTTTATTGACAGTGTTAGATTGAAGTGTTATTATGTATGCAAGGAGGTGAAACCATGAACGAACGTGTTAAATGGTTGCGTGCCAATCTTGGACTTACGCAGACCGATTTCGGCAACAGAATAAATATTTCGCAAAATTACGTTTGGATGATCGAAAAAGGTGAACGTGTTCCCGGAGACCGAACAATAAAAGATATTTGCCGTGAATTTAATGTAGATGAAGTTTGGTTACGCTCAGGCATTGGTGAGCCGTTCAAGGCCGTAAGCCGCGCTGATGAAATATCCGCGTTTATCGGTAAGGTGTTAGGCAACGACGGAACACCGATACAACAGGCGTTCATAACGGTGCTTGCACGGACTACGCCGGATGAATGGGCGCTGTTTGAAAGCAAGCTGCTTGAACTCGCAGCCGAAGTCAAAAACATAAAAAAAGAGACCGACCAATAAAGGCCGGTCTTTTTGTTACCGTGTTTACTTCATATTAAGCAGTAGGATGTACGCGCACCGCAATTCGTAATTGCTTGCTTCGTTGATGAGCCGTTTTAGCTCCTTAATCAGTATTTCCCGTTCTTCTTTTGCCGTCATCTTTGTTCTCCCTTCCATTTTTGCTCATTCTCTTATTCTGATATTATTTATCGTTTATTATCTTGCAAAGATATTAGCACAATTGCGTATATTCGTCCATTCTTGTTATGCACAAACATAAAACATCCTTTTTGTGCAATTTGCGTGGTGGATTATATAGGCAATGTACACAAGCCGAGATTGCTGTTATTAAGCAATCAGCCGAAATTGTTGAAAAACGTGGAATTTCGTCGTTAACATTGGCCGTCTTATTCGCTATTACTGCGTTTAGTTTTTTGTTTGAAGATACTATTACGGCTGCAAATGTTTTCGGCTTTTTAGTATTTGTAGGATTGGCAATTCTCTTGGCGAAGCCGAAAAAAGAAGCGCCGCCAGCTAAACCCGTGCAGCCGACGCCTGAGCCGGTCACGTCGCCGATAAGCAACAATATATCATCGGCGCAGGAATATGAAGCCGGTGAACAGTGCGTTGTGTGCAAGACCGATGATATGCAGGCAGACAATTCGGTGTATAATCCAAGTAGCAAGCCCGAAGACATTGAACACCTTGAAAAAGAAATAGCTTTATTGCGCGAACAGCTTTCCCCCGAACAAAACAAGCTTGTTGATATTCGCCAGGATATTGAAAAATCAAAAGCAGAAAAACATAAGCTTGACGATAAAATCAAAAAGCAGCGCAAGTGCTTAAAGGAAATCAAGAATGAAATCGTCGAAACAGAAGATGTGGCCTTGATGCAAAGCTTCGGATTGTATACACCGCGCTATGACTTTATGCGCGCCGACGAATACAGATCGCGTTTGCTTGAAATTCGCGCCCAACAGAAAGAAGCAATACGCGACGGTACGGCGGTCAGGGGCAGCACGGCATGGGCTATAGACGGTAGCACCAAAAAGGGCAGTAAGATGGTCGCCGACATGCAAAAACTGCTTTTGCGCGCGTTCAACGCCGAATGTGATGATATTGTGGAACACGTCAGATATAATAATATCGAAGCCAGCGAAAAGCGCATAACCGCATCAACTGATGCTATTTCAAAACTGGGGCAGATGATGGACATCGGAATAACATCGTACTATTACCGTTTGAAAGTCGATGAACTTCACCTTGCGTTTGAATGGCAGCAGAAGAAGCAACAGGAAAAAGAAGAACAGCGAGAAGCCCGCGCCGAATTGAAAGAAGCACAGCGGCTTGCCCGCGAGTTGGAAGAAGAACGCCGCAAGCTTGAAAAGGAACAGACGCATTATCAAAACGCGCTGGAAAAAATCAACGCGCAGCTTTTACAGGCGACCGGTGACGAAGCCGCCGCCATAGAAGAAAAAAAAGCTCACATCGAACAGCAGCTTAATAAGATCGACACTGCGTTCAAGGAAGTTGATTACCGTGAAGCAAACCAGCGTGCCGGATACGTTTACATTATATCTAATATCGGCGCGTTCGGCGAAAACGTGTATAAAATCGGCATGACCCGCCGCCTTGACCCCTCAGACCGTGTTGACGAACTGGGCGATGCGTCCGTACCCTTTAAATTTGATATTCATGCAATGATATTTTCCGATGATGCGCCGAAGCTTGAAGCCGCGCTGCATAATGCGTTTGCAGACCGCAAGCTGAATTTCGTGAACCAACGCAGAGAATTCTTTAACGTCACTCTTGATGAGATTAAAAAAGTAGTTAAAGAAAACTTTGATAAGTCCGTCGAATTTATCGATACGCCCCCAGCCGAACAGTACCGTGAATCGTTGCTATTACGCGCACAGGCGAACGCAAATACATAGTTTTCAACTCACCCTGCCTGCCGCTGCAACCCGGTAGGCAGGGCTTGTAACAGATATCCCTTGTAAACCTTTTATCTGCTACGGTTATAGCGTAACAAAATGTACCTCCGAAATCTACAACGAAATCGCCGAAATGACGCTTTTTCAGTAGTTTCGCCAAAAACAAGAATGTTTTGGAGATGATAATTAACCGTGCAATCGACTTATGAAATTCCCGATTTGACTGTGGTTTTCGCCAAAATCCGCAAAGGTAAGGACGCATCGGGGCTAACTAATCAGGAAATCGCCGACAAGTCCGGCATCACGTACAACACCGTGTGCAACATAACCGCCGGTACTGCAAAGCAGGTTTCGTTCCACAGTGTCGCCGCCATATGCGTTGTTCTCGGCCTGTCGCTCGATGAAACGTTGGGTTTGCGCGACACCGATACTAACGACTATATCCGTGAGCTTGAGATTGAAAACGCCTGCGCGAAAAATGACGTTGAGCACCACAAGCGCATGAACGCCGTTTACAGGCCGCTGATCTTCTGCCTTGTCGGTGTATGCGCTATCCTGCTATGCGCAACCATCGGATACGTAATATTTGATGTACAGCTAAAGAATATCGGCTTGTTCAGATCCGGCGGCTTAACGGTGCTGGCCGTGTTCCTGGCTATCGTGGTGCTTGCTGCCGTCGCCCTGATCGCCTTTGCGGTGAAAACCGTAATCCACGATGCCAAAACAACAAAAAGCCCACAGGACTGACTCTGTGGGCATTATTCGCTATAAAATTATTTTCGGCGAATAACTAAGGGGGTTAAAGCGAATAATGAAATGCAAAAAATGCAAAGCCGATATACCGGACGGTTCAAGATTCTGCAATATGTGCGGCGCACGTGTGGCAGCAGGCCGCAAGCCGAAATCTCGCGGTAATGGCACAGGCAGCGTCTACAAGCGCGGTAGTGGCTGGACTGTGGTAATCGTCGAAGGATATGTAATCGACGAAAACGGCAAAGTACACCGCAAGACCCGTTCTAAGGCCGGCTTTAAGACGAAAAAAGAAGCTATAGAATATATACCTATCCTTAAACGAGCGCCAGCGTCAAAGGCTAAAAACGCATCATTTACGCAGATGTATGAAGCGTGGTTACCCACGCACCGTGCCGGTAAAAATACAATAAACTGCTACAAATCAGCGTATAAATACTTTGAAGCTGTTTATCATTTAAACCTGCGCGATATCGAAATAGAAGATTTGCAGGAATGTATCGACGAATGCCCACACGGACGGCGCACGAAAGAAAACATGCGCGCACTATGCGGCCTGATTTACAAATATGCCATACCGCGCCATTATGCCGAGTTGAATTACGGGCAGTATTTGAACGTTGACGGCAAGCACAGCAGTAGACCCGGCCTGCCTGATGATGCGCTGCCGAAGCTGAAAGCGCACGTTAACGGCGTGTTTGGCGCGTCCTACGTCATTTGCCAGTGTTACTTAGGCTATCGCCCTACCGAGTTTGTCGCGCTGGATGCGTCGCAGTACATCCGCGCTGAACATGCATTTATAAACGGCATAAAAACCGAAGCCGGTATAGATCGCATCGTTACGATATCGCCGAAAATACAGCCGTATATCGACGCGCTGTTGCCGCCCGGCAAAACGTCCGGGGCGGTGTTCGTCGACAAGGACGGCAAAGCTTTTACCGTAGAACGCTACAGGGCTTTATTTTATAACGTGCTTGAAGCCTGCGACATAGATAATCCCACACAAGAACGCGACGGAAAAACCTTTTATACATACACGCCGCACAGTTGCCGTCACACGTTTGCTACCCTTATGAAGCGTGTAAAGGGCGCGGATAAAGACAAGCTTGAATTGATCGGGCACACCAGTGATGATATGTTAAGGTATTATCAGGACGTAAATTATGCTGATTTGCGCAAAATAACCGATGCTTTGTGAAAAAACGTGTTGTGCTATTACAGACATATTACAGACAAGGCCATTTTTCAGCAGAAATGCAAGGTTCAAATTTAGTAACTTTTCAGGGCAAAACATACCCGTAAACGCAAAAAAGACCCGAAAGTTTACACTTTCGAGCCTTATTTGTTTGGTCCGAGTGACTGGAGTTGAACCAGCGGCCTCTTGAACCCCATTCAAGCGCGCTACCATCTGCGCTACACCCGGATTTCCAACGCCCGATTATATTAACACATTTGATCGACAATTGCAATACCTATTTTAAAATATTTATAAAATTCCTCAAAATCCGTGTGAAAACGGCTGTATCCGCTTTCCTGCCGCACGAGCCGTGCTGTGTGCAAATTTGTACATAAAATACGACTTAGCTATTGCTTAGAGGTTCTGTTTGGGCTATAATAGTTATGGTAACAAACCCAAAGAGGAATCAAGAGTAAGATTTAGGAGGAATTGAACATGAAATGCCCTCGCTGCGGACATGAAATGACCCTCGATACCCATCGCAAGTACGCGCTGAACATGTGCTACGAGTGCGGCTATATCGAAGGCAGACTCAACGACGGCCCCGGTGCCGGCGCAAGCAACTACGCTCGGCTCAGAGCAATGAACTTTAACGAAGCCGTCGCATTTATCTCCGGAGGTCTCGGTATCGAAGAAGCAAAGGTTGCCGACTGGCTCGACAACAAGGAATAAGTCAGACAATCAGACAGCACCCCGTACTCACGGTACGAGGTGCTGTTTTTTCATATTCAAGCGTCGGCTTTTGCGTCGGAGCCGGCCTTTGCCCGGCACTGCATACCGGTGTTGTCGATAGTATAGTCGCCTGTCAGCAATATCTGCGAAACAGGTACGATCTTATATCCGTCGGCAATAAGCCCCTCAATTATGCCGGGAAGTGCCTCGGGAGTATTCTCGGCGGCGTTATGAAAAAGGACTATGCTGCCGCTTTTCACGTTTTTCAGCACGCGACCGGATATATCGCTTGCCGATATCCCCTTCCAGTCGAGGCTGTCAACATCCCACTGAATGGCGCTCATTCCCATCGAGTTTACGGTGCTTATGACAGTGTCGTTATACTCGCCGTAAGGGCAACGGAACAGCGTCGGCTCTGTTCCGGTTATTTTCTTGATCTTTTCGTTGGATGCCGTGATGTTTGACTTTATCTCATCTGCCGAGAGCTGAGCAAAGTGCGCGTGGTCATCGGAGTGGCTCATCACCTCGTTGCCGGCATCGTGCAGAGCTTTGACCGACTCCGGGTACTTATCTGCCCACTGGCCGACGACGAAAAACGTTGCATTTATGTTGTACTTATTTAATATGTCTATCAGTTCCTGTGTATCCTCGTTGCCCCAGGCCGCGTCAAATGACAGAGCGACCGTTTTATCGTCGCGCTGCACACAGTAGATCGGAAGCTGTCTGTCGCTTGCGGCAACGCCTACCACCGTTGGGCTGTTGGTAGTCCAGAATATCACCGCCGTGAGCACAACGAGGGCAACAGCCGATGCCGCAGCCTTTCGATTTTTTATTCTGCCTAATAATTTTTTCAAAAAAGATCCCTCCCGTAAAGGCTTTGTACATTACTATGCCTGTTCGGGAGGGTTTATGTCAGCAGAATACAAGCTGATATGTCACGCCGAATGCTTCGCGGATAAAGTAGTTAACCATGATCGGCAAATAGGTCGTGTGCGCCGCAACGGAGCCGACACTAACATCCAGCGACTGCGCAAGAAGCTTTGCGCGGTATATGTGATATTCGCTTGTGACCACCGCGCAGCTGTCGTTCGGATCATCGCCGCGCTGACGGATAATATTGAAGCTGTTTTCAAGGTTTTCAAGCGTTGAGGTCGCCTTATCCTCAGCGATTATGCGGCTTTTGTCTATGCCCTTATCCGTAAGCCACGCAGTCATCGCCTCGGCCTCGCTTATATTCTCATCGCTGCCCTGTCCGCCGCTGACTATGGCGATCGTTTGCGGATGAGTCTGCATATAATCACGTGCGGCGCTCATACGCTCAACGAGCGACAGCGACGGCGTATCACCATGCACGGCAGCACCCAGAACGATGATGTAGTCATATTCCCTGTCACCGTCGCCGGAGGCTGCGCCTACTATCGGCACCTCAATTGCTATGAGGTAGACAAGTCCAAGCGCCGTGAGGATGCATACCGTGCGCTTTATCCACGCTCTTTTGCAAAACCGCATTATTGAAATAAGCGCCGCTGCAAAAAACAGCGCATAGGCGATATATCCCACGCCGGTGAAGAAAAATCGCAGCACAAGGCCCGAAAGCACAAGCGCGCCGGGCAGCATAAGTCTTTTATTCATCGGACAGTTCCTCCCACTTATCATACAGAGCGATAAGGAGCTCGTTTATCTCTTCTTTCTGCGCGCCAAGCTCCATGAGCTTCTGATAGTCGCTCGCGTGCTCCTGCTCGGCTTCTTCAAGCGCTGCTATCTGCTTTTCCATAGCTGCGATATCACGCTCTATCTTTGCTATGCGCTTTTCCTTATTGGGCGAGGACTTCTTCGCAGACTTATCCGGTTTTGCGGCCTTGGCCTCGGCCTTTGCCGTACGAGTGAAAACCTCCTGACGCTTGAGATATTCGCGCATCTGCTCGTACGTTCCGCGGTAATCGAGCAGCTTTCCGCCGTCAAGGTACCATATACGCGTTGCAAATTTTTCGATAAAATATCTGTCGTGCGAAACGAACAGCAGCGCCTCGGAATAATCCGACACGGCGTCCTCCATCCACTCGCGGCTGGCAATGTCCAAATGGTTTGTCGGCTCGTCGAGGATCAGAAGATTTATATCACTGCCCATGAGCATACATAGCCTGAGACGGCTCTTCTCGCCGCCGGAGAGTGCTCCAACAGGCGTGAACACATCCTCGCCGCGAAAGCCGAATGCAGCAAGTCTGTCGCGCGCCTCCTGCGGCTGGCAGCGGCAGTCATACAGCATCGTATCGAGCAGCGAGCGTTCCTCATTTGAAAAATGTATTATCTGCGGCAAATATGCCGGGCGCACGGACGGCCCGAATTTTATGTATCCTTCATCCGGCGTTTCCTGCTGCATTATCATTTTAATAAGCGTGCTCTTGCCGGTTCCGTTATCGCCGATGAGCGCTATGCGCTCGCCGCCGGAAACGTTAAGCTCAAGCCCGGCAAAAAGTTTCTTATCGCCGAACGCCTTGGAAACGTTATGGCACACGAGCACCTCGTCGCCGTAGAAATCCGATGACGAGAATTTTGCAGAAAGCTTTTTTGCCTCGGTCGGCTTTGCGGTCTGCTCAAGCTTTGCTATGCGCTTTTCCATTGAAAACGCGCGCTTGTGCAGCTTATCGTTGCCCATGAACGCCCAAAGGTGCATCTGCTCGGCAGCTCGTGTGAGCTGCTCGATCTTGGCCTGATCCTTTTCGTATTTTCTAAGCTTTTCCTCAAAGCGCTTCTGCCGCTCGACGACATAAAAGCTGTATCCGCCGCTGTAAAACTCCGCCTTGCCGTCGCTTATATCGATGCAGCGCTGGGCGATCTTGTCGATAAAATATCGGTCATGGCTTATAAGCAGAACGGTTCCCTTGAAGTGCTGGAGATAATCCTCGAGCCACTCGGTCGCGCGCAGATCAAGGTGGTTTGTCGGCTCGTCGAGCAGAAGTATGTCCGTTTTTTCGAGGATGAGCCGCGCGAGGTTAACTCTCGTCCGCTCGCCGCCGGAAAGCAGGTCAAAGGGCTGTTCACGCATGCTCTGCGGAATATCAAGGCCGTTTGCGACGCGGTTACGGTCAGTGTCCATATCATAGCCGCCGAGGCGGGCAAAATCGGCCGAGAGCCTGTCGTATTCCGACAAGAGCTTATCCGACTGGTCGTGCTCCATTTCATGCGCAAGCTCGTCAAGGCGCGCGCTTATGGCGTAAAGCTCGCGGTGAGCGTCCCTGAGAACGTCCTCGGTCGTCCATCCGTCCGGGTAGACGGGTATCTGCGAAATAAGCCCCAGGCGCTTTCCGGAGGCAATGGCCACAGCACCCTCATCGTAGTCTATCTCGCCGGTTAATATGCGGAAGAGCGTGGTCTTTCCGCAGCCGTTATGGCCGAGAATGCCGACGCGCTCACCCTCGGCAATGTCGAAGCTGAGCCCGTCAAGTATGTTTTTACCCAATTCAAAGGACTTTACAAGTCCGTTGACGGATATATCTGTCATTATATTTCTCCTAAACTATTTTGCTACCGCTGCCTGGAGCACGGTGTTGATCACGCTGCCGGCAGCACCAAGTCCGCTGCCGCCGTTTTCAACAAGGCAGACAAAGGCGTAGGGGTGCGCTTCATCGTTTAAAAAGCCGACAAACCAGCCGTGCGAGGCCTTTCCGTCGCCGACCTCGGCGGTGCCGGTTTTTGCCGAGATGTTAAGCCCCGGGAAGCGATCCTGGCCGTAGTGATACACAACGTTGTAGTTCATCATCGACGCTATCTTCTGCGCCGTGTCGGCAGACACAAGCTGCGTGGTTTTGCTCGACTGGCCAAGCAGCGACGGCTCAACGACTGTGCCGCCGTTTGCATAGGCTCCGGCAAGGCGCATCATCGCGTAGGGGCAGACAAGGTCGTTATACTGGCCGATCCCCGACCATGCCATGGATGCGCTCATAGAGCCGTCCTTATCGTAATTGCCGGCCTGAGTTGATATACTGTCGAGCTTCAGCGACGTGGTTATGCCGAGCTTTTCGGCATACTCGGCAATGATATCCGGGCCAAGCTCAAGCGATATCTCCGCAAATGCGCAGTTACAGGAATTAGAAAGAGCCTGCTCAATGGTCTGCTGGCCGTGAACACCTGTGCAGTTTATCTGCACGCCCTTTACGTCAACCGAGCCTGCACAGTTGAAGGTGCGGTGGTAGATATCGTCGATATTTTCAAGCGCCGCGTTGAGCGTTACGAGCTTGAATATGGAGCCTGGGGTAAACGATGCGCTCAGGCAGCGGTTGATATACGCGCCGTCCGGCAGCGTTTCCGGCGGATTGAGCGGATCTATAGACGGCGAGGATACCATGCAGAGCACTTCGCCTGTTTTGTAGTTATAAACCATCACGGCTCCCTTGCGGCCGTTTAACGCTTCATAGGCCTTGAGGTTTAAGTCCGCGTCGATGGTGAGCTGGAGGTTTACATCGTCCTGCTCCTCGATGCCGGTTATAAGACTGAAGCCGGAGAGCTTGCTTTTAAACGAGCTGAGCGCGCCGGTGCCGACGTTTCCGGTATAGTCGCCTGTAACATGGTAGCAGGCAATGCGAGTGTTTGCGTTTTCGGCATAGCTTTTTTCGCCGCCGCCCATTTTTGCAAGCAGCGTTCCGTTGCGGTCTGTGAGCGTAT
>ERZ780226.251-NODE-251-length-53009-cov-26.171507_pt1 | contig 53009 bp, 48 predicted proteins | sample MGYA00511165_ERZ780226 | MGnify/ENA primary metagenome ERZ780226 (study PRJEB29588, sample SAMEA2152373) | human gut metagenome | biome: human gut; feature: human-associated habitat; material: faeces | place: Denmark | collected 2008/2010 ...
AATTATTTCAAAAAGTTCTAATCCAACAATACATTTTGTTATTAAACATCCTAAATTAACTCTTGCTATTAAAAATTTTAACCCACTTGTAAAAGAATAATTATAAGAAATCATATCACTTCTTTTTAATTTATTAATATATTTTAACACTAAAATAAATAATGAATATAATAAATTGATGAAAGGAGTTTATATGAAAAGAATAATTATTGCTTGTGTGTCACTTTTACTATTAGTATTACTTGTTTTTTTAGCTTTTCCTAAAAAGCAAGAAAATAAAAATGAAAAAGTGAGAATAGCAGAGGTAACACACAGTATATTTTATGCACCACAATATGTTGCTATAAGTGAAGGGTTTTTTGAAGATGAAGGAATAGATGTTGAACTTATACTAACACCTGGTGCTGATAAAGTAACGGCAGCCGTTTTATCTGGAGATGTTGAAATTGGTTTTTGCGGACCTGAAGCTACAATATATGTATATCAAAGTGGCGAAAAGGATTACTTAAAAACATTTGCACAATTAACAAAGAAAGATGGATCATTCTTAGTATCAAGAGAAAAAATAGACAATTTTAAAATAGAAGATATTAAAGGAAAAACTATAATTGGAGGAAGAAAAGGCGGTATGCCAGAAATGACATTTGAATGGGCATTAAGAGAAAATGGCATAGATCCTAAAGAAGATGTAAATATAGATACTAGTATTGCTTTTGCTGCTATGCAAGGTGCATTTATTGGTGGAACTGGTGATTTTGTAACACTATTTGAACTTAGTGTAAGAAAATGAAGTCTCCAAGTGAAAAATTATATGCCTTTTAAAGGCAAAAATAATAATTCACTTGGTAATAGACCTCATATCTTTTAGTTCCCCTAGTGTCATATCCTCTTTTAAATTCATAACTACTTCTTAAAATAGGTTGTAGTTTTTTCTTTTCATCATCCTCTTTGTAAGATAAAAATATATTTAATTCCATATTATTTTTATTATTGCATATTTTAGATACTACAATACGCTCTAGTAAAGAACTAATTATTTTATTTATTGTTGGTTTAGATTTAACTTTCTGTTTTAAGTTTTCAGCAAGTTCTTTAGTTTTATCAGTTGTTCCTTTTAATTTTTCTTTATAATTTTTTAAAGTATCAAGTTCATTCTCAAGTGCTTTAATCTTTTCATTAAATGAATTATTTCTTTCATAAAACTCCGTGTTTGATAAACTACCTTGTAAACTAAGTTCCAATAACTTGTCTTTTTTATCATAAAGATTATTTATTCCTCTTTCACGTGATAAAATTTCTTCATCTATACCAGTATCTATCTCCAAATGTTTATAATAATTCATAAGAATATCAATTACTTCATTTAAATCTATTTGTAATTTAGAAATTAAATCTCTAAAAATAGCATCTAGTTCAGATTCTCTAATATTAGGTGAATCACAAGTAGTTTTACCATTTTTTAAATAAAGAGAACAAACCCAAGTAATATCTTTTTTATTTTTTCTAAATTCTCTTCTATGAAAAACTGCATTGTGCTGTCCACAAAATATTTTAGCACTATATAAATATCTATTTTTATAAATACTTTTATCTTCTTTTCTTTCACTAAATGTTTTTTTTCTTTTTAATAAACGAGTATTAGCTCTATCCCATAATTCTTCATCAATTATTGGTGGTATTCTTGTTTTATCTTCATAAATAATCCAATCATCTTTTTCAAAGTATTTTATCTTCTTAGTCATATAATCTACTATTTCAGATTTTCTAGCACAATAATATCCTTTATATTTAGGGTTTTCTATCATTCGTGAAATAGTAGATATAACCCATTTTTTACCTTGACAAGTTTTTAATCCTTCACTATTTAAAGTTTTAACAATTTTTGAAAGTGATAGTTCATCAACTGCATAAAGTTCATAAATCCTTCTAACAACTTTTGCTTCTTCTTCTATAATATTTAATACTCCAATATCCTTATCTTTTTTATAACCATAAAGTAAATCATTACCAAGTATTTCTCCACGTTCTATTGCACGATTCATACCAAATTTAACTCTTTCAGATAACCTTCTTATCTCATCTTGTGCCATAGAAGCCATTATGGTTAATCTAAGTTCAGAATCAGGCATAACAGTATTAATATTATCATTTACAAATAACACAGCCACTCCATAAGATAAAAGTTCTCGTGTATATTTAATACTATCAAGAGTATTCCTTGAAAATCTTGATATCTCTTTTGTAACTATTAAATCAAACTTACCACTTCTAGCATCCTCAATCATTTTCATAAAATTATCTCTTTTAACATCACTTGTACCAGTTATTCCATCATCTACATAACCTCCTACATATGTCCAATTCGGATTTTCTTTTATATATTGTTCAAAATGTTCCACTTGATTTTGAAGAGATTTCTTTTGTTCTAAATGATCCGTTGATACTCTTGCATAATCTGTTACCCTAAGTTTTATACTTGTAAGTGGCATTCCCATATTTAACTGCTTTCGAACAGTGTATAAATCCAATTCTTCTTCTCCTTTCTAAAATTTTTCACAAATTTAATGCGCACCACTTAAATTACAACTTTTCAATTCCTTTAAAATATTATCTTCAGTATATTTAAACATTTTATATGAAATTTTATTTTCATTAAATAACTCTTTATTTAATGTGAGAGCCACCTCTAAAAGTATTTCTTTATTCTTATTTTTTACTTCTTTACTTTCCATAAGACAATTATTATTCATAATCACGCTCCCTTATTTAAAACTATGAGAAATAATACAAAATAATACTTTAGAAAAAACAGAAACTACTTAGAATCTGGTTTCTGCTTAACTTCTTTTACATAAGTAATTTTTAAAGTTTTTTAGAACTTAATTAAATCTTTAATTTCATTATAAAAAATATTATTATCTCTAATCACTTTAATATCTTATCTAGAAATCAACAGATTTTTAACTAGCTGACCCTGTTCATATTTTATTAACGATACCAATAACTTCGCTTATCTTTGATAGAATCTAAGTTCTACCTTCAATATTCTCTTTATATAACGTTTCATAAATACAAACTATTCTTACATAAGCAGCTAAATGTGGACCAAATCCATATTCAATTGCTTTCTTAGAATTAATCTATATATTTTCATTTTTATATTAACATCTTTCTATTTTTGTATTAGTTCATAAAACCTGTTTTTATTTTTATTACTTAAAGCATTCATTATTTCTTCTTTAAATGCACGTTTACTTTTATAATTTGGATACATTTCTTTTAACATTTCAAAAATAAAATCATCCGAATTATCAAGTTCTTTCATTTTTCTAATATAATAACATAATTCTTGATACCATTTTCTATCAAATACTCTTTTAGATTCTTCAAGTATTTGTGGTTTATATAAATTTAATAGTTCTTTACCATATTTTTCTTTTACACCATCTTGGTATTTAGCTAATTTAGACATACTAGGATTTTCCTTTAATAAGTTAAATAATTTATCTATTTCATTTTCTTCCGTATAAATATCTTCTAAAATATTTCTATTATTAGGTTTTATATTTGAAATAATTTCTTCTTTTATATTCTTCCATTCTGACTCATCACATATATTTTTTAGTTCCTTATATCTTATAAAACTAGATGTTTCTATAATTACTTCAGGTAATAATTCTTTCTTTTCTTTTACCATATTATTTTCATCATAAATTTCTAATAGTTTATCATAAGCTATATCTTTTCTTACATGATTTTTAACATCATCTTTTAATATTCTTATTACTTCATCTATTTTGTTTTCTTTTTTTAAATAATCTATTAATAATTCTTTCACTCCATAATGTTCTATATTTTCATAACATAATTTTATAGCATTATTTTTATCAATATAATCATAAGTTAGTGATATTTTATCTAATGTTGTATTAACAAAAATACCATAATCTAATTTAACGTTGTCTAATATTTTAACAACTTTTTTAGCTGATTCTTTATCATGTACATAAAGAATAAATGAATGTAGTGGAGAATCTGAAAAATCATCTAAAGCATTATTTGAAGTAATTTCATAGGTATAACCTAGGAAAATATCATAATATTCCTCATTATATAAAAGTTTACTTGCACTTTCATTAATCAAATATAAAGAATCTTGATATTCTCCATTAGAGCCATCCATAAAAGCATCTTTTATAAAATTATAAGTATATTTTATTAATTCAAATGCATCATTATAATCTTCATTATTTATAAAATCATCAATATAATTAGAAACATTAGATATTAAATCTACAAAATATCTTCCATTGTAATAATTAACAAATCCATTTCTATCACTTATTTTTCTTAATTCATATTGTATCTCATCATAGATTTTAGATAATTTAGACTTTTCTCTTTTTTGTTTTAATTGTTTTTTATCTGAAATTTCTAATTCAGGTATTTTATTTTCTCTCAAATAATATAATACTGCTGCAATATGTTTACACATAAATTCTCCATCTTCTGAATATGGACATGAGCAACAACTATTTAAAATCCCTTTATCATCGGCTTTTAATTCAACTCTATATATTTCTGAACCATCAATATATGCAGTTATTAAATTATCTTGACACCAAATATCTAATATTCTATTTTTCCTATAATAACCTTCTCCACGAGATAAAATGTGTGACTCAAAATAATGTTCAAAATCATAATTTCTTAAAAACTTTTTCATACAACACCTACTATTCAAATTCAATATTATTTTTTTTGCACCAATTTATTGCAATTTCTTTATATCTTTCATCTCTAAATTTATACCAATCATTAATAATATCAAAATTGATACAAGTGTCTTTAAATCTTCTAAAAGCACCATTACCATTGAGAGAAATATATAATTGATTTTGTAATCTTGTATCATCAATTGTTTCCGTAAAATCTTCCATCATTTCATATTCATTAATATCATATCTAGTCGGTAACATAATAGATTTTTCAAATAGTTCATCTAACTCATCTTCATCTAAATCTTCAAAATCTCCAATGTTTGACATAAATATTTTTTCTGTATCAGGATTATAATAGTATTCTATTTCATTATTTGTAAAAACTAAGGCATCAATAACTTCGCTTAATTTTGCTTTCATAAAAATCATACTCCTTCCATAAGTTCTTGTTAATCTAATTATACCAAAAAAAGTTGAGTTTTTTCTCAACTTTAGTAATACTTTATATGGAAATTTATTTTAAACAATTATACTTGCACTATTTAATCAAAATAATATGATAATACTTTCTCATAAATAAAAAAAGATTAGTTTCCTAACCCTTACTATAAACACGATTACATCTTACAGTAACTCTTCTTAAATTATCATTAGTACATGTATAAATAGTCAAATCAAAATCACTTTCTACCATTTCCTTTATGTCAGTTGAGCCAATTTCTTCTTTAGTGGTTGATATACTAATCATTTTCAGATTTTTGTCAATAAATTTCAAAAAATTTCGGCATTTTTTAATTATTCACAATATCTTATGCAAAATATTTACTAAAAATAATACAAATTTACATTTTTGAATAAACTAGCATATATGGCATTTGCGATAATAATCTTTTTATTGTATAATTTTAATTAGGAGGTAAAATATGTGTGGAATTGTTGGCTATAAAGGAGCCAGAAACGTAAAAGAAGTATTAATAAAGGGGTTAAAAGCATTAGAATATAGAGGATATGATTCATCAGGTGTTGCACTACTTGATGATGGGGAAATAAAAATAATAAAATCCGTTGGAAAAATAGATGAATTAGAAAAAAAACTTAATAAAGAAAATATAAATAAACCAATCATGGGAATTGCACATACACGTTGGGCAACTCATGGAAAAGTAAACGAAAAAAATTCTCACCCACATAAGTTAGGAAGAGTTGTACTTGTACATAACGGTATAATTGAGAATTATAAAGAAATTGAAAAAAAACTAATAGAAGCTGGATATAAATTTGAAACAGATACAGATACAGAAATGATTGCTGGTCTAATTGATTTATATTATAATGGCAAAAACGAAATAGAAGCAATCCAAAAAGCAGTTAAAGAATTAAGAGGCAGTTTTGCTATTTTAGTAATGTTTAGTGGAGATTCAAACAATATTTATGGAATAAAAAATGCAGCACCTTTAATATTAGGCGTTGGTGAAAATGAAAACTTCTTAGCAAGTGATATTTCTGCTATACTTTCATATACAAGAAAATTTATTATATTAGATGATAATGAGATAGTAAAACTAAATGAAAATAAATATGAAATATATCATGATGATAAAATAATAAATAAAAATATAGAAGAAGCAACATGGAGCATTATGGATGCTGAAAAACAGGGTTATGAACATTTTATGTTAAAAGAAATAAATGAACAAACAGAATTAGCACATAAATTATATGCAAAATATACACCAGATAATAAAATAACTGATGATATAATTGACATAACTAAATATAAAGAAATTGATATAGTTGCATGTGGAAGTGCATACTATGCTGGACTTATTGGAAAAAGTTTGATTGACAAATATCTATATGATACTCATATTAAATGTGATACAACTGTTGCAAGCGAATACAGATATAAACCACACGTTTTTGATAAAAACAAACTTGTAATTGTCATATCACAAAGTGGTGAAACAGCTGATACTTTAGCATCACTAAGATTAGCAAATAAAAATAATGTCGATACACTTGCAATAGTAAATGTTACATCATCTACAATAGCAAGAGAAGCTAAATATATTATTCCAATGCTTGCAGGTCCCGAAATAAGTGTAGCAACTACTAAAGGATATTTTTCACAAAGTTATATAATGTCTCTACTTATATTAAAAGCAATGCACAAATTAAAAAAATTAAACGAAACAGAAATTACTAACATACTAAAAGAAACAAAAGATTTAAATAAATTAGTAAGTAAAGTTATAGAAAATCAATCATATAAAGAAATAGCAAAATCTATATATAAGGAAAATGATATGTACTATATAGGAAGAGGTATAGATAGTGAAATATGTGAAGAAGCAAGTTTAAAATTAAAAGAAATATCTTACATTCATAGCGAATGTTTTAAAGCAGGCGAACTTAAACATGGACCTATTGCTTTACTAACAAAAGATACACCAGTTATTTGTATACTAACAGAAGATGATTTAGTAGAAAAAACATTAAGTAACTTAACCGAAGCAAGTTCAAGAGGTGCTAAAACAATACTAATAACAAAAAATAGTATAAACACTTCTAATATAGTAGCAAATTATATAATAACTGTACCTACAACTACTCCTTTTATGCAAAATTTATTAATTATAGTTGTATGTCAATTACTTGCATATGAAATTGCACGCTTACGTGGTTGTGAAATAGACAAACCAAAAAATCTTGCAAAATCAGTTACTGTAGAATAAAAACGAGATAAACTCGTTTTTTTACATAATAGTTCTTTATAATTTTACATTAACACAATACAAAACCTTATATCTTTTTGTACTAACAACATCATTACCCCTCATAAATTCATAAATCTTATCACACCAATTACAAATAACATTTAAATATATATCAAGTTTTATTTTATCAAAATCTCCATACACTACTATTTTATTTAATAATAACCTAATGATATCCCATCTCACTACATTAGATTTAAATAATTCAATTATTTCTTTCTTTAAATCATATTTACTATCTTCTATTTTTAACAAATTATTTATGCTTTTGTTAATTTCATTTATTTTTTTATTATATTCACAATTCTTCCTTATAAACTCATCTTTTGTTATATATCCATCAATATTTAAATCCAATAACTTTATCTTCTTACTATTTATATCCTCTACACTTTTCTGAAGTTTCAATATATTTAAGTCACTATTACCACATTTAGTATAAATATTCATAAGTATTTTAATCACTTTATCAACACTTAAACTATTATTAATAATATCATTCAATATAAAAAAAATCTCTTTTCCTCTAATAATTGGAGATGAACATATTTCCACACCTCGATTTAATTTACAAGAGCATACCCAACAAATATCATTCTTACATTGCTTTCTTCTATGAAAAAAGTTTAAATCATTTCCACAATATATTTTAGCACTAAATGGATACCTATTTTGATACATCACCTTATCATAAGATTTACCAAACTTCTTACTCCTCTTTTTTAACCTTTCATTTGCCAAATTCCACATTTCAACAGATATTATAGGAGAAACCTTTTCATTATCTAAATACGTTATCCACTCACTATTTGGAATTACTTTAACCTTCTTTGTCATATAATCAACAACTTCAGATTTCTTACCACAATAATACCCTTTATATTTAGGATTTCTTAAGATTCTTGAAACTGAAGATACACTAAAACTCTTATTTTGCCTTGTTTTTATATTGTTATCATTTAAATATTTAGAAATACCATTAATAGAATAATTTAAAACAGCATATTTATAAAATATATCTCTTACTATTTCCGCTTCACTTTCTATTACACATAATTTTCCAGAATCAATATCCTTTTTATATCCCAATAGAGTATCATTACCTAAGATATTTCCATTTAATATAGATCTATTCATTCCAAATTTAACTCTTTCAGATAACCTTCTTATTTCATCTTGTGCCAAGGAAGCCATAATAGTTAATCTAAGCTCACTATCAGGTAAAGCAGTATTTATATTATCATTCACAAACAAAACTGCTACCCCACTATTAAGTAATTCTCTTGTATACTTTATACTATCTAAAGTATTTCTAGAAAACCTAGATATTTCCTTGGTAATAATTAAATCAAATAATCCAACTTTAGCATCATTTATCATTCTCATAAAATTATCACGTTTAACGTCTGATGTACCACTTATACCCTCATCTATATATGGCTTTACATAAATCCAATTTTCATTTTTTTTAATCATAGAATCAAAAAAATCATTTTGATTTTTCAAAGAATTAATTTGCAAAGAATGATCAGTAGATACCCTTGAATAATAAGTTACTCTTAAATTTAACTCAGTTAAAGGTATACCCAAATTTAACTTTTCCCTTATTTTACACAAATCCATTATTTTTTATATCCCAATAAAGTTCTCAAGGCCTCATTATACATAGAAAATGTAATAACATTTTGATTATATAACTTCTCATTTATTTTAAGTGCTATTTCATAGTAAATTTCATTAACATCCATAAAATCACCTCAATAATTAATATGCTTTATTATTCACAATATGAGTTGTCAATCAATATGTAAATTTATGCGTAAACCAAAATAATTTTACATATTTTTTGTTGATGTTTTACATATATGATAGTACAATGATTATGTAAAGGAGGGGTAGCATGATTAAAAAGTTAAAAGTTCTTATGGTTTTAGTGTCTTTATCATTAACACTTGGACTAATGAGTCATACCTATTCAAGGTATATTGCTGATGCAACTAGTGATATTAAAATCCAATTCTCAAAATGGGAAATAAAAATTAATAACAATGATATAACTAATGGTTCAATATCTACAATGAAGTTAACACCAGTTATGGAAGGCAACAATCATGTTGCTAGTAATGTTGTAGCCCCTTCTTCTAAGGGATATTTCGATATAGTAGTAGACCCTTCAAACGTAGAAGTTTCTTTTAATTATTCCGTTTCTCTAAATATAATAAATGGAAATATCCCTGATTTAATAATCTCTAAATATTCAATCATAGATAGTAGTTATACTGAGGGAGATGAAATACAAACAATATCTCTAGTCGATGGAAAAATAAATGGAACAGTAAACTATAACCAAAACAAAACTTTCGAACCATTTACAATAAGAGTATTCTTTGAATGGTATGAAGGAGAAAATGAAAAAATGAATGATGAAGCAGATACTCAAATAGGAATAGATGCATCTAATAACAATACAGAACTACAAATAACAGCAACAATGAGTTTCGAACAAGAGGTATAAATTGCCTCTTTTTTCTATACAAAAAAGAGAAAAATTTCTCTATTCTATTAGCAATCCTTTAATTCCCCAAGATATATAATATTATTTTCCATTTTAATTGAAGGACCACAAGCACCACCAGTTATTCTTTCCCAAATATCAACATCAGCAATATTAGTATTATTAATAATTTTAGAATTAGAAATATAAAAAGCAGAATAACCAATTGATGTAACACTTGATGGGATAATAACACTTGTTAATTTATTATATCGAAATGCTCTTTCACCAATTGAAGTTATTGTATTTGGTATTATTACTGATGTTATACCTTTACTTTCAAATGCACTTGCACCAATTGCAGTTACTTTTTTACCATCTATTTCACTTGGTATAACAACATCTAATCCACCTTCTATATTATATCCAGTAATTATAATTGTACCTTTATCATATACTTTACTTGTTACTTTTAATCCTGCCAAATCATAACTTAATGACGGAATATAACTTGATTTTACATCATTAACAAGTGTTTCACTACCAACAACTCCACCATTACATAATTTTGTTGCATCTTGTTTTACTTCATCACTTGTATCATTCCACAAGTTCATTACATACGAAACACACTTAGTTTGATCTACGACTGTTACATTTTCATATAATTTGTAAACATCTTTAACATTTAATCCTGCTGTTTCATAATCTGATGCAGGTATATCACCTGCTTTTACTCCATCAGCAAGTGTTTCACCCTCACCATTTATAACTCCACCATTACATGCTGTTGTTGCAATTTCTTGTGGTGCAGAAAATTTTGAAACCAAATAACTCTCACACTTACTTTGATCTGTAACTGTTATATCATATATTTTATTATATACATCAACTTTTAATCCTGCTGTTTCGTAATCTGAAGCAGGTATATCAACATCACCATCAACTACTCCACCTGTACAGAATGTCGTTGCTTGTTCCTGTGATAAACTTGTAAATTCTGAAATTAAATAACTTTCACACTTACTTTGATCTGTAACTGTTACATCATATATTTTACTTTTATCATCAGTTAATCCATCTATTTGTACTTCATAACTAAAATATTTTGAATCTGTTTCAACAAGTTCTGTTACAATTGCATTATTCTTAGTTGCATTCTTAATTACTAATCCATCAAATTTACCACTACCTGTTATATTTACTGTTGCTTTACCTTCTAAATCAAATGTAATTGTACAACTTTTATAATCTTCTTTACTTAGTTTAGTTACATTTTCACAAGTTATAACTTCATCAATATTATTTAACTTGTTTGTTACATATTTCTTTTCTGCACTATCTGCTATTAATTGTGCTGTACTTTTAAATGTATTTACTTTTGATTCTTCTATTACATCTAACATCCTTGGTATTGATATTACTAGTATTACTGCTAGTATTACTATTACTGCTAGTAATTCTATTAATGTAAATCCATTTCTTTTTTTCATTTCTTATCTCTCCTTCTATTTTTTTATTATATCTCTATTATATCACCCCCCCCCCATAGTTTGTCAAGAGTTTTTTAAGAATTTTTAAAATTTTTTATTATTTTGCACAATTAAAAAAGAATTCTATTTTTTTAGAATTCTTTAATTTCTTCACATATATTCACTCATATATATTTGCTTTAGGTGCAATTATAACTGGTATTACATTACATGTTTCATTTTTTGAACTTTTATAAATTTTCGAAATTTTTTCGTCTGCTTTAGTAAATGCAAACGCATTATTATTATCATATTCTTTATTTATCCAATAACACCTATTAGTAACTAAATAATTATATTTTAAATTATCAAATGTAAAATATCCATCTCCATTTATTACTTTATTTGTTATACTTTCTACTCTCTCATTATTATTTATTGTACCTATTACTTCATTAGAAAGTCCTTTTCTTATAATATAAGAATTAAGTATATCTTTTGATATTGGTTTTAATATATCTCCTATTTCTAAACTTCTTGTTGTGACTTTCCAATCTTTTACTATATTAGATAGAACTGTATCATAATCACTATATACACCACTTCCATATGTTCCATACAATGTAGGAAGAAGTATTACTGATGTATCTCCTAGTTTACTACTTACATCAAGTATATATGTTTGTAAACAAGTAGCGCTTACCTCATTACATAACTTGTTTGATACAACATCATATAAAATTTGTTTACCTAAATCATAATCGAAATCTACTGAATTATTATTAGCAATATACTGTTCTGCTTTAATAGAAATTACTATTTTAATTGGTGTTCTCTTTTGATAAGTAGAATCATTTTGATATCTTTGCTCTTCATTTTTTGAAAATTCATAAGATTTGTTACCCCAAATGCTATCTAGCTTATCATTATCAGAGTCAAGAGGCCAAGATATAGCAACTTCAAAACTACTTTCTCCAGTTTGTTTTAGTGCATATTCTTTACTTAAATTAATATTAACATGAAATGGATAATCATGAGCAAGTGAATCTCTTAACTTATCTTCGCCTATTTCATCACCTTTATATTCATCATCTAATATTCTTGCAGATGTGATTGAATAGTTAATTTGTGCATCGGAATCACCGAAATTTTTAATATCAACTTTCTCATAAACTGTTTCCATTCCAGGATAAACATCAGATAATGATATTACTATATCATTCGATATTGCAGTCGAATTCTTTTGAAATTCTAAATTCCATGCTTTTACACCCATTTCCATTGAACCAGTTGCTAAACCACTATAAGCAAACCATGCCAAAGTAATGGATATAAATGAAATAGCAATGAAAAATATTGATAATAAATTCAATTTAACATACACCTTTAATTTATCTTTCATTGCTCCCACTTCCTTTTCTACCCTATTTTTCTTCTTTTCTCTTCTTTATTTAACAAAAATGAAACCATTTCAGAACCAATTATATAAAACAATGGCAATATGATAAATATAAATAAACCATATTTTGTAGCAATTAACCTATATATAAATGATAACACTACTGTTTTATAAACTATTACACCATATACTTGACTATAATATACTGTAGGATCTTCAACTATATTTACTAATCCTTTTGTATGATATATATAATTACCACTCTCATCTTGTTCTATAGATTCAACTCTATGCGTAATTACTTTATCTTTAAATCCACCTTTTTCACCAAGATAACTTATAGTATCTCCAACTTTTATCTTATCTGCATCTTTCTTTTTTGCAATAAGAACGTCACCTATATTATATTCAGGTTCCATACTACCAGACGCTACTGTAAACATTCTATAATTAAATAGTGATATTTTATTATTACTAAACCTTTGTAAGCATACTACTATCAAAAACAAAAAGCACACAGTAAATATTATTACATTTAGTATTGTTTTAATTATTTTGTATATCTTACTTTCTCTCAACTTCTTCATTATAAATATTCCTTTGTCCTTTCTAGATAATCATCCATAGCACTTTGAAATTTCTTTTTAACATCCTCAGCACCAACCAATCTTTGTGCTCTTTCATTTTTTATTTCTTGCGCTATCATTTTAAGCAATTGCTCATCATCAATTTTTACTCCCATGCTAATCAAAAGTGATATTATTCTATGTATTTCTTCTGTTAACAACAAAATTGCTCTTTTTGCTATTTTTCTCTTTTGCTCCCTTTTCGATACATTAACAGAATCTAAAACAAAATAATCAATTAGAAATGAATGATCTAAAAAACCTTTTAATATAGCATTTCCATCACTATTTAAATTATTTTTTTCATCCTCTTCATCTTCTTCTCCACTATAAATTGATTCCCACAATTTTACAGCTATCTTAAAATTTTGATTTTTAAGTATTACATTTGTTTTCTTTATAGGAGGATTTATAAGAGTTATATGAGCATTATCAAGTGCTTTTATCATTTCACTTCTTTGCCAACTAGCCGTATAATCCTTAACTCTTTTTAATCTTTTCTTTGCTTCTTTAACTTGCTCTAATATCTTTTTATCCAATTTCTTAGTAGGATTAGAACCAGCTGTAACTCTTACTTCAGCATGAATTTTCTCATTGCTAGTAACTGTATCTGCAGCATACTCAAGTACTTTTTCATCACTTAATGATAAATTATTTAATATATCTTCCTTTTTCATAATATATCTTATTAAATGATGAAGTAAGGTATACAAGAATTTATTTTCATAGGTATTATATGTTTCTTCACTTCTTATATCAAGTATTCTCTCTGGTTCTACTTCATTAGTTCTTTTATTTATTTTATTTATATACTCAGTATGTTTGGCTAAGTTTTTAACACTAGACACATCAATTCTTTTTGATTTTTCAATTTTTACTACATTTTCTTCTTTAATAAGTGCTATTTTGGGATTTCTCATAATATTATCAATGAATGGACATGCAAATTCTAATTCATCTAACCACTCAAATGAAAGCATTTCACTTGAATAAGACGATTTATAATCCATCTCTGATTCAATTTTGTTTAAAAATAACTCACTATTTTTTTTTATATCAACATCAGTTTCTACCGGTTTATTTTTTTTAGCAGTCATTTTATCAACCCCTAACTATATACTTTTCTTAATATTTTCCAAGTGTGCAATACACTCTTTCATAACACCTTTTCCATAATTTTTATTTAAAAATGCAATAAATGGATCTATTTCATCACGAATAAGTACAACACTTAATTGATCAAATTTTCTTAATATTTTCTTTGCAATAAAGTAATCTATTGCTTCTATCTCTTTTCCACCACAAGCAACATAAACTGGTGCAAAAGTTTGTAATTGTTTCATTATACGATTACCAAAAGCAATTCTAAAATGTTTAATAACATAATCATCTATTTCAACTACCTGATTAAGTCCCTTATCAGTAAGTGGATACTTTTCAACTGCTTCTTGAAACAATGATTCAAGATAACTTGAATTTATGTCAACTGCTTCTTGTTCACGACACTTAAATGGACTTACCTTAGTATTTATATCTATTGGCATAGCACGGTCATAAACTTTATCCGTAACCATAAATGTTGAATCATCATTATTTATTGTGCCTATATACCATAAATTACCTGGCAATCTTAACTTACCTTTTTCTAATTTCTTAGGATCATTTGGCCATGGACTAGATACTATATCTACTAACCATTCACTTCTACTTGGCATTTCAAGTATTGACAACAAATCAGCAAAATAATATTCGACACGTGCTAAGTTCATTTCATCCAAAATTATTGTATGAACATTATCATCAAAACCAGCTGTATATATCTCTGTTAAAGCTCTTGTTTCATTAAACTTCTTAGTAAACTCATTAAAGTAACCTAAGAAATCTGATTTATCTCTCCAAGACGGTTCAACAGACGCAACACACGAATCATTATTTACAAATTTACCCCAAGCATAAGCTAAAGATGTTTTACCTGTACCAGATATACCTTGTAAAATTATTAGTTTGCTTGATGCAAGTCCTGCAAAAAATGGTCTTAATATTGCATTATCATAATATAAATGTAATTCTGACGCTGAAAAGCATCTGAAATCATCAATCAACTCTTCTAATGTAAAATTATTATCATATTTTTTAATCTTATAATCTTTATATTCCTCATCAAGTAAAGTTAATCTTGGGAATCTTATTCCCTGTTGTCCTATTTCATCTTCTGGTTTAACTGGTTCATCAGTAGAATTATCAGATTCATCACCTTCAGGATTAATTCCTAATTGAGATACTTTCATTGCCATTAACTCATCTTTTTCCTTCATTAAATCAACTACTTTATCATTTAAGTTAGCAATTTCATTTAATAACTCTTCTTTACTTAAATTATTACTTGCCTTTCTAACTATTTTTCTTATCAAGAAAAATAATAAACCCGCAATTAATAAAACCATAACTATTAAGCATATAACTGATATTACCACAAAAACCTTTTCTCCACCATTAAAGTTTCCTTTATAACTATCAACTATTTTGGAATACTCACCAATGCTAAACATCTCTGTTATTCCTTTTATAAATCCTTTAAAAGCATTAAACAAGCCATCAAAGAATACTGAGATAAACTCATAGAAAAATCTAAAAAACGTATTCATATCATCACCCCACTAAATTTCTAATTTACTCATTATATCTTCATTGATCATTCTAACATGCAACTCTTTAGGTACAAAAAGCATTATACTATCTTTATTTGGATTTTTATTAGATAAAAACAAATAATCCATTAATTCTAACATACTTTGATCTCCTACTTTAAACTTCGTAGAATTATTTAAATCAACCGCAAAACGATAACCAGATTTAATTAATTTCTTAATTGTACCTTTATGACTTGATAAAGTATCATAATTAATAACAACAATTATATTATTTCTTGCATATTCATCATCAAACTTATCAAATATTGCATCTAACTTATTATCTTTATCATACATACTACTTGGTATTGATATCAAGTATTTATTTTTAAAATCTGCATTTAACATATTACCAACTAACTTAGATAACAACAATGCAAGTAACACCTCAATCTTATCCTCAGCAACAATTCCCTCTTTATATGTTTTATCAACTATATAATCACTATAAATCTTACTAAACGCAATATTATGTTCTAAACTAATTGCATAAACATTCTTAGAAACTTCATTCATTTCAAGTGTAAACATATTAGTTTCCAATTTATTTAAAGTATACTTTATCATTCCATCATATAATTTTTGATCTTTTATTATATTATTTATAACTAACTTAAGTTCCTTAACTTCATATTCTTTAAATTTTATAAATTTACTTATATTATTCGCATAAGTTTCTCTTTTTGATTTAATACTATCTAGCATCTCATTATCATGCTCTAACCTAATCATCAACTTAAATATCATTTCATATTTAAGAACTTTTTCCTTAAATTGTTTATCAGTTCCTTTATATGATTTTACCAAACTATTGGCTAAATCTTCCATTGCTTTTTCAAGTTTACCTATCATATTTCTTGAATTATACTCTACATTAACCTCACCGCAATAATTATAATATTTGCCATCTATATAACCCTTAACAAATTTATCTTTAATCGTTAATTCATTACTCTTTAATTTTTCTCCAACTAATAAATCATCTACTATTTTTTTAATTTGTTCCTCTTTTATAAACATTATTCTATCAATAACATTTTTACATTTCTTCTTTTTCTTTTGTAATATTTCCAAGTTTTTCTTTATTACTTCTTCTTTCTCAACTTCTTCAATTTCCTTTTTTATTGATTTTTCATCTACCTCAAAGCTTTCAACCTTACTCTTATCAACATATGCATCATCTATATCATCTTCATCTACTGATATCATTCTAAAACACATAGTTTTATCCAAAGCTTCTTCATCCTGTTCTACAACATTCTCTTCATTTATAACTTGAGTTACTTCTTCCTCTTTTATAATTTCTGGTTTTATTTCCTCTTTTTTTTCTTCGACAAACACTTTATCTTCTTTAATCTTATTTTCTTTTTTAATTTCCAATAATTTTTCTTTTTTTAACTTTGCACTATTTTTTACTTTTTCTAGTATAGCATCCATAAACTCTAATATTTTTTTAGATACATTATTTTCAGTTTTCTCATCACTTATATTATTCTTTTTCTTAAACAAGAAACCTATCAAATACAATGTTATTATTAATGCAATTAAAACTATTGGATTAAATAATACTTTCTGTATAACAGTAAAATTAGGTAATATTTTAACAACTTTTCCTACTATCTGATCCCTACTAATTGGTTCATCTTTTGCGTTATTAGCATCTCCCTTAGTTATATAAGTTCCATTATATGCTTCAACCACTCTATGAGTAATAAAATCTCCATCACGATAATAAGTTACGACATCATTTACTTTTATTTCATTAGAATTTCTAACTATTATCCAATCTCCAGCATTTATCGCATCTGCCATACTTCCAGTTTGCACCCCAAAAATAGAATATCCAAAAAAACTAGAATATGTATTTTTTAATATCTTTACCTGAATATTATTATATAACGTAATAAGTAATATAACTCCAAATATAAATATGGCTATATCTAACACTACATTTATTAACTTATCTACGATTTTTATTCTTTTTTTATTCATTTGTACCACTCCTACATACTACCCTCTACTATAAAATAGTATATCATATTCGACAATTTTTAACAATATATTTGCTACCATATTTATCTGTTTTATTAACAAAAAAAACTATGCAATATTTGCATAGTCATTTTTAAATAACTTATATCCTAATCTTTATCAGCACCATATTTAATTTCAACAATTAAAGCATATACTTGATATATAAATATCAAGAATATAGGTACAAGTACTATAAACAAAAATCCCCATTGTGACTCAATTACCGATAAAACTGTACCTATATTATTATGTACTTCATATGGTTTACCAGCAAGAAACTCTTTAGAATAAGTATTTCCATTTTTAAAAGTGATTGCTTGCTCTTCTTCATAAATTTTTCCAACATTACCAACTTGAACATGTACTGCTCTATTCTCATCCAATTTATAAGCAAATACTACATCATTTTCCTTCAAATCTTTTATCTTAGTATCTTTAACCAATACCAAATCACCTTTTTTGTATCCATCAAATGATACATCTTCCTTTATTATAATAAGTGACGTTTCTCCAAATTGAGTAATACCATACTTATTATAATTCAACAATAATATAGTCATACATAATGCAAATGCAAAATATAAAACTCCTACAATTGTTAATAATACTTTTTTTACTACTTTCATAATTCCTCCTACTATAACTACAAAATAACACAAATATATAGAATTGTCAATTAATTAACAATCTGATTCTATTAAAGAAAAATCATTTACTGTATAACTATCTGTTCCTCTTCTATAAAATTTAAAATTTCTATTACTCTTTGAATCCAAAGACACTATTATTTCATTTACATAACCATCAACATCAGTAGCTGAACTCTTTAACTCATCAAAAGAAACATCAATCAACAAATTACTAGAATTCCATGTTATCTTAGCACATTTTTTCTTATTATAACTATTTGAAACAACTAACCTACTATAGCCATCATACTCAACATAATTCATATCTACCGAACCATTTAAACTCTTATCTTTCCTAAGTTCAAAAGTACCAGTTAATACCTTCTTATATGGTTCAGTACTAGTTACTTTTATAGTTACTATAACACTACCTATTTCTTCATCACTAGATAAATTAAAATACAAATCTTTAACAGCAACTACATCACTCCACGTATATCCGTTTATTTCACAAGTAGATTTATCATAAGTACTCACATCAACATCATCTATATTATTTACACATGCCTTTTCACTTGATAACGTACCAGAATAATTACTTCCAATATCATTTATACTACATGTTATTTTAGGATTATTAGTACTACATTCTACTTTATATTTAATATCATAAGCAGTAATAAGTTCATTATTAGAGCTATTTTTAATATTAAAACTTATATTCTCACCATTCCAATAATTATTAACGTTCTTTAACGATTCATCTTTTAAATAATCACTACTAAAGTAAAACTCCTTTGATTCCAAATAATGATTCCACACAGATTTAGACGCATATATTGCATATGAAAATCCATTTGTAACTAATATCAAAAAGCAAAGCATAATACCAGTAATAATTATTATTTTAGTTTTCTTCTTCATCTTACACCTCTAATTATATCTTTTGCCAACTTTTTATTGCTATATCTATATAATCAACAACATCTTTATACATTTCATCATTATAACTCTCAGGAAATTTTACAACAAGTTTATAATTATCAAGAGATTCTATATTATGTGACATTTCTAAAACTTGAGAATTACACACAAGTTCATTATTCGAGTTTCTAGTAAAACTCTCATCACACGTTAAAACCAAAGTTTCCTCTTCACCATCTACCTTTTTTAGTTCTATCACAGTAGGCATAAAATGATATGTTTTAATAATTATCTGATAGTTGAGAGTTACATTACTAATTTTACTATCCTGTTTATTTGTAACAGAAAAACTATAATCTTTTGTAACTCCCGGATACATATCAGCAAGTGGTATATTTAATTCATCCACCTCTTTTGCCTCAAATACAAATTTTGCAATTTTTTGATTAACGCTTCCACTTGTATTTGATCTAAATATTGAATAAGTTATTCCAGACCCAAACAATATTGCAATTATAAGTACAAACACAATAATTACCCTTCTTTTCATACCACACCTACTTTACAATAAACTTCTTTTCTATAGTAGCTATTTTTACACTTCCACTATATAACTCAAATACTAATTTATAACCATTATTTTCAAAATTAGTATTTATAAAATTCAAATTAAATGCATTATAAGTACTAGCTTGTCCATTATAGAAAAGTGGACTTTTTATTGCATAATAGATATTATCAGATACTTTCTCTAATGAATTAGTAACATAATCTTTTAAATCTACTATTGTATAAGTTTGATCAAATGCAGTTAATTTATTTTTCTTATAAAGAGATACCCTTATATTTGGATTTATAAAACCACCATTTTGTAAAATATTAAATTTTACAGTTGTATTAGAATCTTTCTTTAATATAGTTTTATAAGTATCATCACTAAGTATATCAAAACTATAAGAATATCTAGTACTATTATTAGTCATTGGAATAGTTATTGTTTCACTACTTACATTTGTATCATATAATCCATCATAAGAAACATAACTATTTATCTTAAAATAATATTCTCCATTTAATAACTCACTATTATCTAATACAGTACTTATCACTAAATTACCAGTAAACGTATCTAAATTATTCAAATTAATTCTTGCTATTCCATCATTCTCAATAGAGTATAGAGTATCACCTATTTTATACTTAATATTTTTTAAGTACTTTTGCTCAATAATACCATTATCTTTATCTACTACCTTAATAGATATTCCTAGTTTTTTATCTTCTACAACTGTATCATTTACTAACACATTATTAACATACCCATAATTTAATTTTACAGTTAAAGGAATATTTGAAGTTGAATCAGAATCATAAGCAATAATATTACCACCATAAGTTGATGAAATACTAGCAGTCGCATCCTTATTAACATAAATATTTATATTCTTTAATGTACTATCAATTGTAGGCCTTGAAGTTTCTTCATTTGAATCAATTAACTCCAAAAACAAATTTAAGTTTGTATACTCAAGAGTTATATTTGTTTTTAATAAATCAAGAGTTACAGTAAAGTTCTCATCGATATCCCCATTTTCTAATTCCTTAAAGAAATTATTATTTGTAGATTTACCAACCTCTTTAAATAACGTAAACGGATATATCGCTTTTCCCTTACTACTATAGCCAAAATCATCATCCGTAGTAATTTCATACACATATCTCTTATTATTTTTATTATCTAATATAGTTAATCTACTACCTTTAGGCAAAACATAATTAGATACAATATTATGAGTATAACCAGGTTTGTATCCATTAGTATCTACATATACAAAATTTAATGAAATACTAGATTTATCAGTAATATTTATATTAACTAAATCAGATAAATTTTTTCCAACATACACATTCTTTATTTCATATCCACCATAAGATATTATATCTGAGTTTGCATAACTAATATGATTAGTATTATCAACTACTCGTGCATATATTATATAATTTCCTTTTCCATCTACAGAAACACCATTATCATAATTTATCCAAGACGAATCATCCAAATTTTTAACCTCGTCACTAGTAAGTATTACATCAGATATATAATATTTTACTCCACTTATACCTGACAAATCATCAACACCATCTATCTTAAATACACTTTCTTTATTTATATATACATAACCAGGTACCTCATTCAAATTTGTCCATTTATTTTTATTATAAGATATAGAAACAGTTGGATCAGACATATCAAGTATAAGTATCTCTGAATTTAAATAAGTAACATTGTCATTATAATCAACAACCTTAGCATATATTATATATTTACCCTCTTCTGTTATCTTTAAAACCGAATCATATTGTTTCCAATCACTAATTGTCTCTATTTCACCTTTTCTAAGAGGAGTATCACTTCCTATATAATAATAATACTCTTTTATAGGTCTCAAATTATCTTCACTTTCTATACTAAATGTTATAGCAGAAGAAAAATTTATTTTATCAGGAACATAACCAACATTATTCCATGAATAAGTTCCAACGTGTAAAGTTGCAATCGGATTAACAATGTCATCTATAAACAATACTGGAAAATTATCTTCTTCATAAATCCATATATTTGATGGATTTGAAACCATATCATTGCTATCAACAAACTCTTTAAACAAAAGAGTATCAGTTAAAAACGTTTTATTCTTTAAACTAGAAAGTGCTATATTAGTTACATTTCCAGATATAGTTCCACTACTAATAACACTTCCACTTGTATAATATACCCCATCTGCAGTTATAGTTGAATTTGATATAGTATTTATCAAATAACTACTATTAGAAGCATTAAAAGAATTCTTTATAATACCATTTGAATTATATACTTCATATATTAAACCATTTACTTTAGTTCCTGTTAAAGTTCCTATATTATAACTATTTGAAACAATTACATTAGAAGTATTATCAGATATACTACTTACTAAACCAGATGAATTTATACCATTAATAGTTCCAACATTATAACTATTAATTAAAGATGATGAAAAGTCCATACTTCCAACTATTCCAGAAGAATTTAAACCACTATATACATAAGATTTATTAATTACATTTTTTATATTTGTATTAACTGCCTTACCAACTATTCCAGAAGACATTTGATTATTATAACTTATTTCATATTTTAAATTAGAAATATTATAAGTAGTCGTCACAAAATCAAAAGTAAGCTCTGTTACTAAAGTAGAACCCAAATCTAATGAAAATCCATTTATTGCACTCACACTATTACCATTTATAGTAAATTCACACGAACTACTGCATGTACCACTAACTTTAGTTGTTATAACATTTTTTGGTGCATCATAATTAATATTTATTTTCTTAGTTCCTTCATTTGAAACCAAATTATCAATACTAACGGATAAATTTGAATACTTAGTATCATTTCCTATTATATATCCTTCACTCATAATATTTTCTATATTCGAATTATTTGAAGAAGAAATTATAGTAGTAGTAGAACCACCATATAACATAGTATTCTTTAAATACAAATCATGAACATTACCCTCTAAATTTGTAAAAAGAGCTATATCACTTGCTGTTTTATTAGTCATATAAAGTCCATATATTGTATAAGAATTCCCATCAAAATCTCCTTTAAATTTATCTAAAGATGAAAATGAATTTAAAGTTCCTATCCTAGTACCCCTATAATTAACATTATCATAAAAATAATTAGTATAATTCTTAACATAAAATGTACTGTCATTTAGTGTATACATTATCTTCGATGTATCATCATAACTAAATACTCCATCATTCAACACAATATTATTATTAAGTTTAAAATATGTATTAGCATAACTATTAGTTTTAAGCATACTAGCAAAATATGCAAGTTCACTACCATTAGATATTATATATGGATCATCCTTAGTACCAGTACCTTTTCTATATGATTTTGCTATACTACCATCCCACACAGTACTTACATCTATTGGCAACCTATTCTTATATCTGGCCAATGTAGGAATTGCTACTATTGCTAATACTACTAACAATAATAATAAACCAAAATAATATATCTTAGGTATTTTCTTCAATCTATCCATAACTTACACCATCCTATAATACAAATACATTATAACATAATACGACATTTTTTTGTATAATTTTAAACAAAAAAACACAAACGATTAAACATTTGCATTTTTATTTTCTTTTTCAATAATTTTATCAACTTGCGAAATAAACCAAACATCATCAATAGTAATATTACTACTATTTATCTTATCAACTCTTAATATCAGTAATAACTTATTTTCAAGAATTTTTAAATTCTCTGGACTAAGATCTTCCTCAGTCATTTTAATATTATTTAATCTATATTTATTAGCAATAATTCTAGGTATATTTACACTCTCAAACACAGGTATACCAGCAACTATCACATTAGTTGGATTCATAGCAAACTCATCAAATTCCTTACTATGTCTAACTATACTATCATAATCTGTTAATTTAAACACTTTTTGAATAACTAATTTCTTAAGATAATCAAAACTATAATATAAATTCAACAAATCAGATACAGTCAAAGTATTACTTAATATACTCATAACTTTATCCTTAAAATATTCCTCATCATACTTCCTATATAAATCATATAATTCCTTTGCCTTTATAACAGATTCTGCTTTTAGTTTTTTCAAATCATTATCATTCTTAAATTCAAATAAACCAGGTCTTCCACCAAATATTTTCTTATTTAACTTATCTAATTCATTTTCCTTCTTTTCAATTTCATCTAAAACTAATTTTAAACCCTTATACTCCTCTTTTTTATCCCCAGTAGGAATTAATTTCTCATATTCCTCCTTAAAATTCAAAAATAATGGTTCAAACAAAAGATAATTATTAAATTCATCAATATTATCTCGTAATTTTTCCAACGAAAAACAAATTTTCTTCATAGTTTTATTATCACTATAATCAATGCCCTCTGGTATCAAAGACATAAAAGCCATAGTTCTTACCTTATTTCCAGGCATATATTGTTCTATATTAATTACATTCTTCTTAGATAACTCAATAATATCACTAACATTTTCCCTTTTATAAAGATTTAAATCAATATACTGTTCTTGTAATTTTTCTAAACAAGCAGCATAATTAGTAATACCATTTTTCTCCATTACTTCTTTTTGAAGTTCAACTATATAATTAGTAAATTTCTTTTCATTAATTTTTATAAGTTTCCTAAAATTAAGCTCAATATGATGTATTAAATCCGGATTTACCCAATAAATCTGTTCGAATATTTCAGATACCTTACTATAATCTTTTGAAGCACTACGACTCGCCTTTAAATATGAAGTCATATACTCATGTACATAACAAGTATAATCAAAATCATCCCCAGTAAGTAATATACCTACTAACGAAAACTTATCTAAAAATCCGTTTATTATATCGTTAAGTGAATCAAAATTAAAAGTATCAAAATTATTTATTTTATATAAAAGTTCATCAAATCCCATCTTTTCTAAATAAGTATTAGTTGGGTTCAACAAAAACTTTACATTATTTAACTCAAGTATTTTCTTTTTTAACTTATCAACATCTTCTCTATTATCTTTTATATCAATTTTTTTACTCTTCGCAACCAAATAATTCCTAGTACTTAACCTATACTCATCATACTTCTTTCTTATTTTTTCTAATTCCTGATTATATTTTCTTTTATTTGTCTTAGTTTTAGTAGGCAAAGTAGAAAGTAAATTCTTTTTTGATTCTATATCTTTTTTTATAAACTCATAAAAATTATTCATTATTTCCACCCGCCTCTTCTATTACACTTTCATCTAAAAACTGAATAAAATTGGTAATATCTTGATACACTTCAACTAACTCTTTTAACGAAAGAGCAGATAAATCAAAATCAACTTTCCTTTTTTCTTTCATAATTACCTCCCATTTATTCTATATCAGAATATCCCTTTGTGTCTTTTATTAGATTTATAGAAACAGATATATCAGATCCAGAAGAATCTGTTTCCAAACTATCAATATCTTGTCCCTCTATCCACAAATATACTCTTACCTTTGTCACACCATCCGGTATCTCAAAGAGTGGATCAGTAAAATCACCCTCTTTTACCGTTTTTTGTAATGCAAAGTAATTTGGGTCTAAATTAGGAGAACCACTAACAGCATTTTTAACGTATATAGGTCCACCAGTTTTTATACAACCATAAGTTGGAAAATACTCACCATCAACCAAATTAACACCATATTGCAAAGCCCTTTCAATTGATAAATTTGTATGATTTGAACTATTTGGTTCATATATTACAGACTCACAATTATTATTACATTTCAAATTCTGTATAACCGTTGGATTTGTATTAGTTGGCATGCTTCCTATCTTCAAAAATCCCAATCTAACAGAATTAAAAAGTCCCCTCATTTCTTCTTTTGCATCATCATCTATCCCAAATTCTGTGCCAGTTTCCAAATACAAATTATCAGGTATAGGTGAACCACTAACATTCTTTAAAAATAAATCAAATGCAATGAAATTATTAAATTCTCTTGATATACTCTCATTTGCAGGTGTTGTAGTAACAAAACCATTTTCCTTTGTTCTATTTCTGTATCTTACACCTGAAGTTGTACATATATGATAATAATTCGAATTAGAATCCAATATACCATTTGTTGAAACAGGAACTAATCCATTACCAGCCCACTGGCTAGTATTATTCGGGTATGTAAGTTTAAGTTCTTTAATAAGTTTATCTGCAGATATCTCAACAAATGTATCATAATTTATTGCATCAAGCGATATTGTTAGTCCCCCATTTTTAGAAACCAACATATTAAATGTTTTTACCTTAACATTTAAATTAACAGAAAACCATGCATAAGATGAGAATATAAGCAATATTCCAGATAACAAAATTATCAAAGGAGTAATTTTCAAATTGAATTTCTGTAATAGAAATATATTATTTTTGTTTTCTGATTTTTTAACACTTTTATTCTTATTACTATTCTTTACTATATTTCTTTTTTTATTTGATTTTATTTGCTTATTCACTAATTCACCACCTCATATATATATAAATAAAGGGTAACATTTAACCACATTACCCTTTATTACATATATTTTAGTATTAACCAGTAATGTTAAATATCTGGTTTATATTTTTAAATTAAGGTCCTACTGGAGCTGGATTATCTGTATGTTCACTATCAGTACCAGTTTCTGGTCCATTATAATCTGGATAATCAGATTCTTTGTATCTTTCTTTAGTGAAACCAAAGTTTACAGTAATCTTTTTACCTAATGAAGCGAAATCATAGTTATCTATGTCTTGTCCTTCAATATAAATATATACTCTTAATTTAGTAATACTATTTGGTGCTAAAGTCATAAATTGTGGACGATTTGCACCAGCAATATTTTTCATAGTATCTGTGAAATATGGGAAATCAACTAATTTATAAGTAGATTTATCCTCTGCTTGAGCATAAGTTTTATAATCCACACTGTTAGCAACATAACTATTAAACTTAGTTCCATCATAAATATTAACTTGATCAGCTATATCAATTCTTCTGCTTATAGCATAAGTAGGAACTGCTTCAGTTGTTGTTATTGCTGTACATTCTTCAGTACCATAAGATGTTTTGTCCATTACGGTAGTTCCATCTTCATTTCTTTTTAAGCATGAAGTTTTATACCAATTCAATGCATTTTGCTCATGTTTTGCATCATTTGGTTCCCAAATTTGAGCATCTCTACAAATACCAGTTACTTGAACTTGTCCTTCACCTGCTTCTTTATCAGCACAAGTAATTCCAGTAATATTAGCTGCTTCAGTAGTATCAGCTTTAACACGTCCTAATTGAACAAATGCAACTCTTACTGAGTTTTCTATACCAGTATTAGCAACACCGCCATCTACACCAGCATTTGCAACTTTAACTGTTGAATTTGTAGTTAAATAGATTGCTTCTTCATTTAAAGGGTTGTTTTGAACATAGTATTCTGCACCTGAAACGTTTTTAACAAACAAGTCAAATGCAACATATCCTTTACCTTCTTTATATTCTGTTCCACCTTCCTTTAATAAAGTATCATAATTATGTACTCTACTAGCAAGAAGTCTATATCCACCTGGTGAAACAGTTAAACTTCCTTTTTCATATAATTTCATTCTTGATGAATCTTTATCCATATCACCTACTGATGACATAGGAATAAGACCTTCGCCTTCACCATCTGCCCATGTATTAGCATTTCCCTCATAAGATGCTGTATTTTTAGCATCTAATTCATACTTCCAATCAGCACCATCCATTGATAAGAATAATCCTTCTGTTGTAGCTATCTTAACATCAAATTCAGCTACATTAACAGTTTTCATACCAATAAACCATGCATATGTTGAAACAGATAGTAGGATTGCGCATAAAGAACAAAATAACACTAAATTTCTAATCTTTTTGTTTTGCTTTTCACTACGCTTTTTCATTTTTCCTCCTATTAAATTTCTTTATAAACTATTAATTACCTTTTGTAGTTCTTGAATTTACATTAGTTGGTAATTCTGGTCCATGTGGTTCTTGATCATTATAATTAATATCATCACCATAATATCTTTCCTTAGTAAATCCAAATGCAACTGAAATTTGTCTTCCTAATGAAGCAAAATCATAGTTATCAACATCTTGACCTTCTAGGTAAACATAAATTCTTACTTTTGTTACACTGTTTGGCGCTAAAGTAATAAATTGTGGACGATCATTTCCCTCTAAATTCTTCATAGTATCAGTAAAATATGGATAAGCCATTAATTTACCAGTAGCAGCTGTTTCAGATACAGAACCAGCATAACCATTATATTCAGCACCATCATAGTTATCTACTTGGTCTGTTTCAATGATTGTTCCACTTACAGCATATGTAGGATAAGCTGTTCCATCTGTAACAGTTCCACAAGTTCCATTGTAAGATTCTGCTAATGTTAAATCAGCACCAGTTCTCTTCTTACAAGAACTTGTATACCAATTTACGGCATTTTGAACATGCTTTGTATCATTTGGCTCCCAAATTTGTGTATGAACATCATCACATATACCTGTAACATCACCTGCTGTATTACAAGTAATACCTGTGATTGCAGTTTCTGGTTGAGTAGATTTTACACGTCCGATTTGAGCAAACGCAACTCTTACTGAGTTTTCTATACCAGAATTTTCTATATTTGCAGTATCTCCCTCAAGTCCTGCGGCATTAACTTTAACTTCTGATTCAGGAGTTAAATAAATAGCTTCCTCATTTAATACGTTATTTTCTGTATAATATTCATTACCAGATAAATTCTTGATAAATAAATCAAATGCAACGTATCCCTTTGCTTCCTCTGGGCCATTGTTTTTAACTTGGCTAGCCATAATTCTATAACCACCAGGTGTAACCGTAAAGCTTCCTTTTTCAAATAGTATCATTCTTGAAGATGTTGTATCTATTTTACCAACTGATGACATTGGTACTAATCCTTCTCCACCCCAACTATTTGTATTACCATCATAACTAGCTGTTTTATGGTTTGCTTCGTTTATTTCAACTGTATCTGACCAATCCTTACCATTAAGTGATAAAGACAAGCTGTCAATTGCAGCAATCTTTACATCAAAGGCAGTAACATTAACAGTTTTCATACCAATAAACCATGCATAAGTTGAAGCGGTTAAGATTATTGCACAAAGTCCACAAGCAACGATCATTCTTTTAACACGTTTTTCATGTTTTTCATTTCTTTTCTTCATAATCTACCTCTTTCTTTTCTTGTTCATCAATATGTTCAGAATTAAAGCCCATATGAATTTTAAATTCGCCACCTAAGATATTATCTGTACACTCTGGATCATTTCCTTCAATCCACATTACTATCGTATATCTTACAATATCACCTGGTTTAAAGTTTTCTACATAATCACTTACCACTAAATCATCAGATTCAAACGGTACAGTATCTTTTTCAGGTCTACCATTTGAACCTAGTTTAGCATAGGTAACGGCATCACCATTCTTATAAATCCTAATTCGAACTGCTTCATCGACTTGTTTCACAACATCGTCAATGACAACTTCACTCCAATAATCAGATATATCATCGCCTATGTTTTCCACATAAAAAGTATACGCAAGATAATTATCTCCATTATGGGAACCTGCTCCTCGATTGTCAAGGTCCGTTGGAAGCCATTTGTACGAAACATTGTCAAACGATTTAGGAGATAGAGCATATAACTCAGTCCTGTATACTTTATAATTCGGATCATCATAAACAATTAATCCTTTATCGAAGTACAAGTTTTTGTCTAGCGTTATGCTAAAATTTCCACTATTATAAATAATACCTATAACGAAATACAAAATAAGCAATAAAAGTAAGATAAGAAGTAACGCTATACGAAAAAACTTCTTCGCTTTTTTTTCACGTTTAAGTTTCTCAGTGCTTAATTTTATCTTTCCTTCCATACAATACTTACCCCTTTTTCGTCACGCACGATAAGTACATCTACTTACATACTTCTAACTGCGATATCCTTTATAATACAAATATATTATAGCATATAGCCACTTATTGTCAATATGAAAAGACGAAAAATGTCGAAATTTAGACCTCTCCTTTTTCAGCAAATGATTATCATATCATTAAGAGAACCAAATGCTAGTGCTGTAGAAAATGAGGGCTACGGATATATAGTCGCATCTGTTGGAGAACTTGGTGGTAAAGCACCATATACTAGCTACAATGCAAGAAGTAGTTACATAAAAAATAACAAAGAAATAATAAGTGGATTTGTAAAAGCAATAAACAACGGATTAAAATTTGTAAGAGAAAATGATTCTAATACTATCGCAAAATCAATATATAATTTTTTCCCAGACATGTCTTTAAACGAATTAAAAACATCAATAGATAGATATAAAAATCAAGACACATGGAATGAAACAACTAAATTAGAAAAAGATTCATTCGATCATTTACAAGAAATAATGGTACTAGCAGGTGAACTTAAAGAAAAAGTTCCATTTAATGATTTAGTTGATAACACATATAATTAATGAAATTATTAGAATTTAAAAATGTTGGGAAAAATTATCACAATATGGAAGGAGAAATAGAAGCATTAAAAAACATATCATTTACTATAAATGAAGGAGATTTTGTAGCAATTGTAGGTCCTAGTGGATGCGGTAAATCAACCATCTTATCAATTTTAGCAAAATTAGATAACGTTTCTAGTGGGAAAATAATAACTGAAAAAGATCACTTAAAATGTGGTTATATGTTTCAACAAGATACGTTATTTGATTGGTTAAGTATAATGGATAATTGTTTATTAGGTCCTAAAATAAATAAAAATATAGATGATGAAATAATAAATAAATGTACAGAATTATTAAAATCCTATGATTTATATGAATTTAAAGATAGATATCCACACGAATTATCAGGAGGAATGAAACAAAGAGTTGCACTTATCAGAACACTTATGTTAAACCCAGATATACTTTTACTAGATGAACCATTTTCTGCACTAGATTATCAAAATAGATTACTTATTGCAAATGATGTATATAACATAATAAAAAAAGAAAAGAAAACCACTATAATGGTTACACATGACGTTGGAGAAGCAGTAAGTATGGCAGATATAATTATAGTACTATCAAAAAGGCCATCAACTGTAAAAAAAGTATACAAAATTGATTTAGATGACAAAAAAGACCCAATAAGTAACAGATTAAATAAAGATTATAATGTGTATTGCAATAAAATATGGAAGGATTTAGATGTTATACAGTAATGAACATATTAATTTTCTAAAGAAAAAGAAAAAGAAAAAATTCTTAATTGCTATTACACAAATACTTATATTTATAACGTTTATAATTATATGGGAATTATTAGCAAAATATAAAATAATAAATACTTTTTTGACATCATCACCTTCCTTAATATTTAAAACAATTATAAATTTAGCAAAAGATAATAACTTATTTAACCACATATTAGTTACACTATACGAAACCCTAATTAGTTTTACATTATCAATTATAATTGGTATTATAATTGCTAGTATATTATGGTGGAATAATTTCTTATCTAAAGTATTAGATCCATATCTTACTATTTTAAACAGTTTACCAAAAGTTGCACTAGGCCCTATACTAATCATATGGATAGGTGCAAATGTAAAATCAATTATATTTATGGCACTTCTAATAGCCACAATAATCAGTATTATAACTATTTTAAACGGTTTTAATTCAACTGATCAAAATAAAATAAAACTAATGAAAAGTTTAAATGCTTCTAAATGGCAAATATACAAAATGATAATTCTAAGAGGAAATTTAAATACAATTGTTAGTTCATTAAAAATAAATGTTAGTATGTGCTTAATAGGTATTATAATGGGTGAACTCTTAGTTTCAAAAGAAGGAATAGGATATCTAATTATGTATGGTTCACAAGTATTCAATTTAAATTTAGTTATGACAGGAATAATTTTACTAGCACTTATCTCTTATATTCTATATTTCATAGTTTGTTATATTGAAAAAAAATTAGTTAAAAACTAACTAATTTTTTTACTCTACAAATACATTCTTCTTTTCTTCAAACCTATCAACATAAAAACTCGTTTGATATTTTTTATTTCTATTTATCATAACATCATCGATTGGAATTAAAGTATAATCCTTAAGTACCACATATTCATACGTAAATGTTAATACCTCATCATAATACTTACTCAATAAATCTATTTTAAAAGTTGTAGTTATTGGTCCATCATCACCACTATATCTAGCTATTTCATAAAATCCCTTATCTGTTTTTAATATTCTGTCATTATAAATACGTAATATTTTTTCACCTTCATAATTACCATTCACCTTATATGTTGTTGCATGAACAGTTCTTTTTTCAGTAAAATGATAATACTCCTCTTGTATTTCATATAAAATATTATCTTTCACATAAAATTGATTACATCTTAAATCATAATCCCTAGTTAAATTATGTGCTACTGAATATAAAGCATTATCAACCTCTTTAAACTTATAAGTGGCTCTTTCAAACATATCAAAACTATCTTCTATATTATTATCTACATTATCATCATAAATAGTGTATTCCCTACCAGTACTATCATAAAAATATATATCTGCTCCATGAGGAATACCTATATTAGTAACTACAATATTACTTGGTATTTCATATACAAACTTATAGCTAAGCTCTCCATTTTTTAGTTTTTCTGGATTATATATATACGCTCTATTATTAGATATAAAAGCATATTCTATAAAATTAGTACTATCACTTAATACTTCTCCACCAATAAATTTTTTATAATCATTTTTATCCTTATTTTTATTTTTCAAAACTTCCTTAACCAAGCCAGAGTTTTTTATATCATTATCTCTATTAGTATTATCAACATCATTACTATTTGCCTTACTAAATAAAATTATCAAAATTGCAACAATCAATAACAATACAGTTACACCACAAATATAATAAATTAATTTCTTATCTTTCATAACACACCTATTAATCAACCTTATCAATATATCCTGTTATTTTATTTGTATACATTTCATCACCTACAGGTTGATACTTATTACCACTATAATCATCAAAAAAACCATTATATGCCTTATATATTTCACCAGTTTCAGTATTATATACTCTTTCATATCCAAGTATTGCATCACTCTGTTTTTGACTCATTATATCATAAGTTTTATTTCTATTTTCCCAAGCACTCATATATGAATCAAAAGCACTTTGAATAGAAGCACTTAAAGCAAGAGCATTCTTGGTTTGAGCATTCCCATCATCAATAGTTTGTTTTACATAACTATCAGTAAATTCAATTGAATTAATGGATTCAAGCAAAATATCTTTATAATCTATAAATCTATCTTTAACACTTGTTATTGTCATAATATCATACACCATATAATATAATGTATCTACGCCACCTTTACTATCATTACCAAAATTTACTACTGATGCTAAAAACATTCCCTCTGCTTCCTTAGCATTTTCATTCGTAAATGTCGCTCTTAATACCTTACTATCTAACGCAACACTTTTCATAGACGCAGTTGCTTCAGCTTCATCAATCTTTATAAAATTATTAAACGTAGGAAAATTAATTGACGAAAAACTTGAATCAACACTCTTCACATAACCTGCAATATCATTGAATTTTTTATAAAATCCTTCCGTTGTAGGATTATCAAGAACTACAGCATCACTAAATACTCTATATTGAGGATTATTTCCACTTAATCTATAATAAGATTCCCAAAAACTCTTTGATTCATTACTCTTTAACAATGGTTGCATTTTAATCATCAAAAATATTTGATTTCTACTATCAGTAGGATCAGTTACTCTTATTGCATAATAAATTCCATCTCCCCCTGTTGAAACTTGCCATCCCTTTGGTTTCTTCATAGAAAATACACTAGATTTATAATCTTCAAGTTCTATTTTTTCTAATTCCCTTAATTTTAACTTACCTTCACTATTTGTAACAATAGACGAACCAGTTATAACATCTACTAATTTAAGCATTCCAAATACAAGTAAAACAGTTAACACTGCTGCTACTACAATAAGCAATGTTTTATTATTCTTCATGCTTTCTTTTCCTGTTTCAGTTATTTCATCTTTTTCCATAAACTCTCCTATTCTTTACTACAATTTATTATAATAAATTTATTTACAGTATTCAATATTGAAAATACATTTTACTGTAAACAAATTTTAATTAATAAAATATTCACTACCATTATCATTATTTATCAAATCAAGTTCTCCATAAGTAAAGAAAACAGCATAACTATAAACCAACTTATCTACATTATAATAATATGTATAATTTGTTCTTTCTTCCAAAAATTTCTCATCATCTTTTAACTTATATTGTTCTTGCATATAAGTATCCTTAAACACTTTTAACCTATTAAGCAATTCATCCTCATTTACCTTACCATCTAAATATTTATAAACTACACTATTAATATTATTATTTTCAAAAAATAACATAATTACCTTATTGGTATTTATCTCACCTATCTTATACATAAACTCTATAAAACCCATAGTTTCAGCTTCATCATAATAATGAACAAAATAATCCCAATTATCACTTAGTTCTATACTAAAATTATTTTTTATATAATCTTTTACCTCCAAAAAATAATCTTCATTTTCATATTTTTTTTGAGATGTTTCAGGAATTTTACCAAGTTTTATACTCACACTTTTTCTATTTATATCTTCCTCCTTCTCTTCTTCTAAATTAATACGATGATTTAATTTTAATATTATTTTACCTCCACTATTATTATTATTATTGTTTAATGTACATCCAGTAAATACAAAACACACAATTATTAGTAAACAAATTATCCTTTTCACACTTAGCCACCTCTTAATATTTTGAGTATATCATACATACAAACATTCAACAACTCTTTCTATTTTATTATTGATTTTAATAAAACAACCAATTCTTCTTTATCAACATTTTGTAATTCTATATCAAAATTCACACCATTATAAATAAACTCAGTAAAATATATATCTTCATATTTAAATATTTTTATTTTAGTATCATTTATTATAGAATAAAAAGCTACATCATCAAAATGATAATCTCTAAACGGTTTATTTTTCCTTGAAAAATTTATATTTATTTCTTTATTATCTTCTCTATTAATATATACTATATTATAACAATTAAACACATTATATTCTTTATCACTCTTATTCTTTCTCCCATAAATAGCATACATAGAAATATCATCATACTTTGACAATAATTCTATATCTTTATAAAATTTATACTCACTTATCCCTTCATTATTTTTATAATCATTGTTATTATAAATTGGAATTGCTATCGCATCAATTTTACTTCCACCCATACTTTTTCTTTCATTTATTATAATATTATCCTTAAAATCATATTTAGCATAATTATTATTCATAAACATAAATAACATAATAGTTAATACAATAATAGAAAAAGATAATCTTAATATTTGCACACAAGAATTTCTTTTTCTATTAGCAATTGCTAAAACTTTATCATGCACCTCATATTTCATTTTTTTATCAATAATTTCATTTATTCTACTTTTCACTTTTACACTCCTCGTATATTTAATTCATTTATAGTTCTATATATATAATGTTTTACATTCGATTCACTTATATTTAAAATACTCGATATCTCTTTTATTGTATATCCTTCATAATAATAAAGATAAATCACTTTAGACACAACTGCCGGTTTTTTACTTATTAATTTCCATACCAAATCAACATCATATTTCATAAAAATACTTTCCTCTAAGTTATAATCTGATGAGACATTATCTATCGTTGATATCTCTTCATTATACAAAAACATATTTTTGATCTTATATTTAAATCTATAAAACCTTTTTATTTTGTTCTTAGCAATACCAACAATATATTTTTTATCATTTACAACATCTATTTTTTTATATACCTCCAAATATGTACTTTGCAATATATCCTTTGCATCCTCTAAATTATAACAATTAAGAACAATATATTTTAAAATATCTCTATGCGTTTCATTATATAATTTATCAAACTTATCTTGGGTTTTATAATCGATCATTTTAACACCTCATTATAATAGTGCCACAAACAAATAAAAAAGTCCCAAATAAACTTAATATTTATTTAAGACACTATTTTTCTTACATATCTAATCTTTTTATTATAATTACTCATCAATTTTTTCCAGTTATTATCATAAAAATCTTTAATATCACTAGTTATATTTTCCTCATTTTCTATAAGAAAAACATATAATAATGAATATTCATCATAATTACACCATACCAAATTCTTAATAAATTCAAACAACCTATCAACGTCATTCTCATTATTTATATCCAAATTATAAATATTTAGTTTTTTAAACTCCTTATTATCTGATATAAATCTAATTATCTTTAATGTATTTTCTACAATAATCTTTTTCATATTATACTTATAATAATCAATATAATTATTATTTCCCCAATACTTCTTTGATAACAAAAACTCTGGCGCTTTATCCTTTAATATAAGTTCTATATAAACTTCTTTATTACACAAAGCCGCAAAATTCTTTTCAAAAAAATGTATAAACTCCGATAACAAATCAATAAATTGTTCATTAGCATTAAAATACTCTTTTACAGATAACACTGCATTTGTCTTAACAATATTTTCATTCGTTAACATAGATAATGCATTATCTAAACAACCACTATCCAAAAGCTTATATATAAAAACACCATTACTTCTCGTATTTAACGATAATTCCATTATTTCCTTTTTCTTTTCAGTTAATTCCATAACACAAAGCACTCCCTTGTAAATTTATTATAACATAGCAATTCGTATTTTTCAGCATTTAACTAATAATTTAAAATTTAATGGGAAAATTATATTGTGGTGATTTTATGTTTTTTGAAAGAATTTTCGAACTAAGAGAGTTACACGATCTACATCAAAAGGATATTGCCAGCATACTAAAAATAGATCGTAGAACTTATTCTGGATGGGAAACCGGCAAAGTAACAATTCCTTTAATACACTTGAATGAATTATGCAATTATTATAAAGTAAGCATGGATTACATAGTTGGCATAAGCAATAATAAAAACACAATAAAATTTCCAAAAGAATTAAATAAAGCTCTCATAGGAAAAAGAATACTAGATTTAAGAAATAAGTATAAACTAACTCAGAAAGATATTGCATCATTACTTAACACAACAAGTTCAACAATATGTTCTTATGAGAATGGTAATACATTACTACTTACATCTTTTGCATATCAAATATGCATTAAATACAATTTATCAATGGATTTCTTATGTGGAAGAACTAATAACTAATTAGTTCTTTTACTTATAATAAACCCGTCTAAATAATGTTTCATTCTTAATGTCATTATCTAAATATTCTCCCTCTTCATACTCTATTAATAACTCATACAATTTTTTCACTTCATTAAATATTTCATTAGGTAATACAATAGATTTACTCATATACAATATTTTTAATAAATCAGTTAATATTAGTAACCCTTCATTCACCTTATAATCTTTATAAAAGCTCATATTACACCTCTTCCATTTGCTCATATAAAACTATTGAGAATAAAAAATAACTAAACTTTTTAGTTACTTCATTTATCACTAATATTAAATTTCCGACTCACATAGTAACATTATAACACTTAATATAATAATGTCAATTACTTATTAAGTTGAGTTTCCGGATTTTACAATTTTTTTGTAGTTTTAACTTACTTATTTCCAAAGATTTTATAATTTACACTTTTTATTCCTTATTTTAGAATTTTTTTCATGCTTAAAACTGAGTATTTTTTTTACTCATTTTTTTCATTTATTATTAATTCACTTTATTTTACAGTAGTAATTTTAATTGTTTATATTTACTTATTTCTTCTATATCTTGCCATTCCTTTATTCCTGTGTATGCATACTTTAATATTTCTTTTATTCCATTTGATATTTGTCCATACCATACTAACAAACTATTTTTTAATGATTTACTCGCTTCTATTATTTTTATTACTGATAATTTTTTATTTATTTTTTCTGACAATATTCCATTATGTAACTATTCCTTTTAAACTCCTCACTCTTATATTTTATAAATCATACTCTTGCTTCTTTGCCCTAAAATATCCTTCTATTCTCCATCTTGAAAAATATAATCTTACTATTTTGATTAAATCCTTTTTTGAATGTAGTCCTCTATTAGTTAATAATATTAATGGTCTTTTTTCACTTAATCCATATCTATTACCAATTCATACCCTTTTTTATTAGATGGTAATGTTACTTTTGTATGACTTACACTAACTTCATATCAACAGTTATCATCAAATAATAATGTCATTTTTACCTTTCCTTTTCTTTTTATATATACAACTGTATTTATAAATATTATTTTAATTCTCTCATACAGTAGTATATATTTTATTAATATTTAACATAAACTTTTTACTTTATCTTCATAACTTAATTTACTCATATAAAAGCCTCGTTTCTATGTCCAAGAAACGGGGTTCATATCAAAATGATTTACTTTATAATTGATTTTATCAAAGTGATTAACGAATTTTTATCTATATTTCTAGTTTCTATATCAAAATATTTATTATCATAACTAAATGTTACTATATATTCATTACCATATTTACCAATTTTTATTTCTATACCATTTATAAATGATGGCTTCATCTCATCGGTAATATAGTATAAACACCTAGGACGTACTTTTTCAGTTTCTGATACAAATATATCAACAAGTTCATCATCATTAAAATACATAATAGAATATCCTATCAACATATTATATCTTTCACTAGTAACGTCATTACTTGCATACATCAATCCTGTTCTATTTTCCTCTAAATTATTAGGTATTATCACATCTTTAACAAATGGTAATATTTTTTCAATTTCATTTAAAGAAATTTCCTCATATCTTCCATCAATATCTCCAATAACTTCATCTTTATTTTTTATCTCATTTACAAAAATATTTTGTTTATCTACACCTACTTTCTTATTATTCACAACAAATATTGCACATATTATTATCATAACAAAAGTAGGTATTACATATCTTAAAACACTATTATTTTTCATACTATTTTTCCTTTCTAATTTAAATAAAACTTTATTATATATTTCTTTTTTATTTATTTTTTCATCAAAAATATCCTTAATTGTCTTATTCATTATAATCCCCCTTTAAAAATTCATTCAGTTCTCTTATAGTTCTATACAAATAATGTTTTACATTTGATTCACTTATACCTAGTTCTAAAGAAATTTCCTTAATTGTCAAACCTAGTTTGAAATATAAACAAAATACTTTTGGAATTACTGCTTTCTTTTTCTTTAAATATTTCCACACCAAATCAACATCATATTTCATTATAGTTGCACTCTCAATATCCACATCAGATTTATAATCCACTTCTATTTCCTCTTTACTAAACATTTCTAAAATTTTTCGTTTATAATTATATCTATAATAATCATTAACTTTATTTTTCGAAATTCCCATAATATATGATTTTGATATATTAGGCAATTTTTTATAAACATCTAAATAAATATTTTGAATTATATCTTCTACATCAGATATATTAGAACATTTACAAACTACATATCTTAAAACATCATTATAAGTTTCATCATATATTTTACTGAATTCATCTAAGGTTTTTTGATCGATCATTTTAACACCTCACTAATAAAGTCGTTATATTCAATTAAAAAGTTCCAAACAAATTAATTAAAGCATCAAAAAGATGCTTTAACCTATTTTCACAATATTTAAGTACACACTAGTATCATCACTTGGTGTAACTGTCGTTGTAACAGAAGATTCAAGTCCTAAACTTATTACATCGCCAACTTCAAGTTCTGTAATTACACTTCCGTTAAAACTATTATCTTCATTTGCAGTAAATTCTTTTGTAATAGTTCCACTAGTAATAGGATTTGCGTTTTTTAACACTTCCATAGTTATTGTTCCTGTTTGTGCTGCACTACCCTGAAAAAAGTAATCAATTTTATATACTCCTGCTTCTTCAATAATAAGTGCATTTGCAGTTGTTCCTGTTATTCCAGATATAGGTCCTGAGCTAGAAATAGGTATTACACCTAATACATTTTCAGTTAGCGATATTGGAGTAGCGGTACTATCATATTTACTTCCATACACACTTACTTGCGCTGGTCCAGTTGGTCCAGTCGGTCCAGTGGCACCCCTAGGTCCAGTTGGACCCACAAATCCCATTGGACCTGCTGGTCCTCTTGGCCCGGTTGGACCCATAATTACCAAATTTTTCGTACACTTATCATCGTTGCTTGGACAACATCTATTATTCATTTTCATTCTCCTTTCATTAATATTTTATGAACATAAACAAAAATGATTTTTACTATTGACTAAGAGTGCACATTAAATAAATTTACATACTCATAGTATACATCATTTCTGCTTAATCATAAAATATAATAGGTGAAAATATGGAAAAAAAATATAAAATATGTATATATGCAATTTGTAAAAATGAAGAGAAATTTATTGATAGATGGTTTAATTCGGTTAAAGAAGCAGACGGAATTTATGTTCTCGATACCGGTTCTACCGATAATTCTGTAAACAAACTAAAAAAATTAGGAGTAGTTGTTAAAAAACAAAAAATAGAACCATGGAGATTTGATGTTGCAAGGAATATATCTCTAGACATGATTCCAGATGATTACGATATATGTATATGTATAGATTTAGACGAAGTTTTAACACCAGGTTGGAGAAATAAACTAGAAAACATATGGAACAAGAACACTGACAGAATAAAATATATTTATAACTGGAAATTAGATGCTAACGATAAACCATTAGTAAGCTTCTATTATGACAAGATTCATTCTAGAAAAAACTATAAATGGATTTATCCAGTTCATGAAATACTAAATTACCAAAAAGAGGAAAAAGAAAATATTATTACCACTGATGAAATAATAGTTAATCATTACCCAGACGAGAAAAAGTCAAGAAATAGTTATTTACCATTATTAAAATTATCAGTTAAGGAAAATCCAACTGATGATAGAAATATGCATTATCTAGGAAGAGAATATATGTTTCATCATGAATGGAATAAATGCATAGATACACTTATTAAACATTTAGATTTGCCCACTGCAACATGGAAAGACGAAAGATGTGCATCTATGAGATATATTTTAAGAAGTTATAAAAACTTAAAAAGATATAAAGAAGCTAAAATGTGGGGAAATTTAGCAATAAATGAAGCTCCATATCTACGTGATCCATATATGGAAATGGCTATTTTAGAATATGAATTAGGTAATTATAAAGAAGTTATAAAATTGTGTAATACTGCTCTAAAAATTAAAACCCATCCAAAAACATATATAAACGAAATATTTAGTTGGGATATGACAATATATGATTTACTCTCAATTTCACTATTTTACGAAAATAAATTAGAAGAATCACTTAAATATTTAAATATAATATTAGAAAATGAACCACATAATAAAAGAATTATAGATAATAAAAAAATAATTGAAAATATGCTTAAAAGTACAAAAAAACAACAAAAAAAAGAACTTTAACGTTCTCTTTTTACTAATTAAACATTTTCTTCTTAAAGAATACTAATGTCATAAATATTGCTATAGACATAACTGATACTACTACAGAATAATCACTAGCATAAACACCTGTATCTGGAATTGTTTCATAAACATATGTAATTACTAATTCGCCATCTATATATTTACCTTTTTCATTTCCAACTACTTTAGATAATTTATATTTTGCAATTTCCTTAGCTTTTATTTCATAATCAGTACCAACTTGTCCTTTGATTATTTCAGGTTCAATTATTTCTTTATCATTTGAATCAACATATTTAACTTTTACTGTCCCATGTAAAACTGTATAGTAAATATTGATTACATTTGAACCTGTAGTTATAGTTAATTCTTCTGGATTAACTGAATTAAATACATATCCATCAATTGTAATTATTTCATCACTTGCATTGATTACTGCATTAAATTCTACATTGTTAACTTCTTTAGATTGATTTAATACTTTGTTTGTATCTTTTTCTAAGTAGTTAACTGTATAACTTAAATCTGTTCTCTTTGTGTAGTAAATATTGATTACATTATTTTCTACATCTATTACTAATTTTTCTGGATTTAATGAGTCAAACTCATAACCAGTAATATCTATTATTTCTTCACCTGCATTGATTACTGTTTCAAATTCTACATCATTAACTTCTTTAGATTGATTTAATACTTTATTTGTATCTTTCTCTAAATAATTAACTGTATAACTTAAATCTGTTCTCTTTGTATAGTAAATATTGATTACATTTGAACCTGTAGTTATAGTTAATTCTTCTGGATTAACTGAATTAAATACATATCCATCAATTGTAATTATTTCATTTCTTCCATTGATTACTGTTTCAAATTCTACATTGTTAACTTCTTTAGATTGATTTAATACTTTATTTGTATCTTTCTCTAAATAATTAACTGTATAACTTAAGTCAGTTCTCTTTGTATAGTAAATATTAATTACATTATTTTCTACATCTATTACTAATTTTTCTGGATTTAATGAGTCAAACTCATAACCAGTAATATCTATTATTTCTTCACCTGCATTGATTACTGTTTCAAATTCTACATCATTAACTTCTTTAGATTGATTTAATACTTTATTTGTATCTTTCTCTAAATAATTAACTGTATAACTTAAGTCAGTTCTCTTTGTATAATAAATGTTCATTACATTTGAATCTGTTCCAATTGTTAATTCTTCTGGATTAACTGAATTAAATACATATCCATCAATTGTGATTACTTCATTTCTTCCATTGATTACTGTTTCAAATTTTACATCATTAACTACTTTAGATTGATTTAATACTTTATTTGTATCTTTCTCTAAATAATTAACTGTATAACTTAAGTCAGTTCTCTTTGTATAATAAATGTTCATTACATTTGAATCTGTTCCAATTGTTAATTCTTCTGGATTAACTGAATTAAATACATATCCATCAATTGTGATTACTTCATTTCTTCCATTGATTACTGTTTCAAATTTTACATCATTAACTACTTTAGATTGATTTAATACTTTATTTGTATCTTTCTCTAAATAATTAACTGTATAACTTAAATCTGTTCTCTTTGTATAGTAAATGTTCATTACATTTAATACTGTATTATCTGATAATACTAATGGATCAACATTAACTGAATCATAATTATAACCTTTTATTGTCATTATTACATCAGCTAATTTTATTTCATCATATACATTACCGTCTTCAGATTTTGCATCGTGTAATACTTTATCAGTTCCCTTTTCTAAATAATTAACTACATATTTAGTTGGATTTTTAATTACATTTAATGTAATAGTTGTCACATTACTTCTAACTACTTGTGATTTTCCATCTATTGTAACCGTTGTTTCTACATAATACTTATAAGTTATTTTACCTAAAGTATCTTTTGTTGCATTGTAACTAAATGTTCCATCTTGATTTAAAGTAATATTTTCTGCTTTTCCATTAGTTTCATTATCATAAACAAGTACTATTCTATCTGTTACAGTTGCATTCTCATCTAAATTCTTATGCGTTAATTCATCATTATCTAAAATTCCTTTTTCTGCTGGTGTTATAAATGTTGTTCCTTGCTTAATGTCATAATAATCATCAACTGTATAATCATCTTTAACTGTAACACCTGGAATTGGAACATATGGCTTATCAAAATCAAGTGATATTGGATTACTTGAACCATATTTTGGATTTCCATCTACTGATTTAGCATTTATAGTTGCACTTACATTGGTGTACATACTTCCGTACTCACCTTCTTTAGCTTCAACTGTATATGTTAAACTATTTGTTGCAGTTGACTTTATATCACCAATTACCCAAGTAATAGTTGTTGTACCATCTTTATTTTCTATTGCAGTTGCTCCTGCTGGTAGTGTACCTTTTTTGATTTCAAATCCTGCTGGTACAATATCAGTAACAACAGCATCAGTTGCTACTGTAGTAAAGTCATTTACTATTTTTTTAAATGTTTCTTTTAATCCTTCATAATCAGATGCAGTATATCTATACTTATCTGTTGGAGTTGATGCTACTTTTCCTAAGAATTCATAAGCATTACCTGACGCACCATTACCAAAACCAATAGTATAAATTTTAGTACCATTAGCCTTCATAGTTGTTGCTTTATTATTAGCATTTGTACTTGGTTTGTATTCATCTTTAGTAGTGAAAACTCTTCCATAATCGCTATATTCCATAGCAACAGTATTATCATTTTCACTTACATAACATTTACCACTATAATAACTACCTTTACAATAATCACTCTCATAATTATCTGAAGTACCCATACCATGTCTTTTATTATCAGTTCCTATGTAATATGTTGGTTCACCATCTGATAGTAAGATTACTATCTTTTGTGTATCATTACCAGAATTCTTAAGTAATTCTTCTGCTTTTATCAATCCAGCATGCACATTTGTACCTTGATTATTTATACTACTTGGAATACTACCAATAATATTTTTTAAAGTAGTTACATCATTAGTAAGTGAATCACTAGTATAACTTGTTAATAAATCAGACCCGTATGTTACTATAGCTGCTCTAGTTTTAGCTTTTGTTTTATCAGTTATTAATAACTCAATTAAATCTTTAGCAGCTGTTTTAGTATTATTCATTGGAGTACCATCCATACTAGAACTTCTATCAAGTACTAATACAACATCTGTTTTATCAACAGTTGTAAATCCATTTGCATTTACAGTTAATGTAACGTCTGCACTTCTTCCTTCCTCTAAATCTTTTTTACTTGCTGTTTTACTAAGTAGTATTTCACCTGCACTACTTTCCGCATTTACATAATTAACCCCAATTAAGAATACGCTAATTGATATTAATAATGTAAATAAATATTTTGCAATCCTATTCATTTTTCCCTCCTATACCTTTTTTGCATTTATCAACAAAAGTGAGTTAACTGGATTATACAAGCAAGTTTGTATAATAAGTATCTCATCTTCTGGTGTTGCCTTTGTATTTGTAGTATATATTGAATTATTAAGTGTATCTATATGTTTAATCCAATCATCAGCATCTACATCATAGTGTTCATAATCATTAGACACTATTTGTACACTAAATATTTCATATATACTTTTTTTATCACCATCCCATAACTCAATATATTTGTGATCAGAATAATATTTATTATCTAAATAATTTTCTAACTTCTTAAATATAACATCATAAACATTCGAATTATGTCCATAAATGTTTATTTGTTTTGAGTTAAGATCAGTTCTATAATCAACAAATATGCTACCTATTATGTCATATTCGTTTCTTATTGAATGGTTTAAATAATACTCATTGTCATTACCTTTTACTAACAATGTTTCTATGCCAGTACCTTCTATTTTAAGTGATCCCACTATATTATCATTTTGATAATATTTCTTGTAATAATCTAGACTATGCTTTGAAGTAGTATTTGTATCTTTCATAAGTGCCACTACTTGTTCAATTTCTGAGGAAACTTGATATTTTTTATATTGCATTACAATAGAGTTACCAACAGAATATAGCATAAACACAAATGATATTACTATAAGAAAACTCATAACCTTTTTTAAAATATTCCTCATAACAACCCCCTGTTATATTTTAGTAAATTTGACTTATATACCCCAATTCATCAACAAATTTACGAATACTGCTTATAATATTCAAAATTTTATTTTTGTCAACGTTTTATAGTAAAAATAGCTATATTTATTTCAAAAATTAAATTATTGTAATAATATCACATCTAAAAAACTCATTTTGTCTACTTTTATGATGAGTTTATTATTATTTCTTATTCAAAAAAAAATAGGCATTCAATCGCCTATATTCTACATTTTTAACTATATCTTTTTATATATTCATCTATACTATCAGTTGCTTTTGCATCTAAAGTTAAATCACTTATAATGTTATTCTTATAAGCATAATAACCAGAAGCTGCTATCATTGCTGCGTTATCCGTACAATACTTAATAACTGGTATAGTCAAATTTATATTATTTTCATTACACATCTTACTAAATTCTTCTCTTATTCCTTTATTAGCAGCTACACCACCACATATAATAAGATTATTTACATTATATTCTTTTAAACTTCTCTTTGTTTTTTTAACAAGTATATCTGTTATTATTTTTTGAAATGATGCTGCTAAATCTTTCTCATTTATTTCTTTTCTTCTCTCTTTTTCATTATGTACCAAGTTTATTACAGCACTTTTAAGTCCACTAAAACTAAAATTATATGTATCATCATCTAATGGAATTGGCAACTTATAAGTACACTTTCCTTCATGAGCAAGATTATCAACTAATGGACCTCCTGGATAAGAAAGACCAATAACTCTTGCCACTTTATCATAACATTCCCCAACTGCATCATCTAAAGTTCCGCCAATTTTTTTAAACTTGAAATGATTACTCATATAAATTAAATCAGTATGTCCACCACTTATTACTAATGCTATAAGTGGAAACTTTAACTCTTTTACTAAATTATTTGCATATATATGACCAGTAATATGATGCACTGGAATAAGCGGTTTATTATACACAAATGATAAAGTTTTTGCAATTTGAAGCCCTACTAACAAAGAACCAACAAGACCAGGTCCATAAGTTACTGCAATTGCAGTAATATCTTCCATAGCTATATCTAAATTTGAAAACAACTCATCTAATACCATAGTAGCACTTTCTATATGACATCTACTTGCTATCTCAGGGACAACTCCACCATATTTCTTATGTATATCCATCTGTGAAAGTACAATTGTTTTTATTTCATCTGTACCATTTTTTATAATACTAGCACTCATCTCATCACATGAAGATTCAATTCCTAATATATAAACATCTTTCATAAAATCACAACTTTCTTTGCATTAAATAAGCATCAATTGTACCATTTGAATAATATTTTTTTCTAACACTTATTATTTTAAAACCATTGTTTTTATAAAGTTTTATAGCCGGCTCATTATTAGTTTTTACTTCCAAAGTAATATTATCACAACCCTTACTACTAGATATATCAATTATCTTTTTAACTAACAAATCACCTATTTTCTTATTTCTATATAACAAAGCAACAGATACATCAATAATCTCTGATCGATCATCAAAAACATCAGCAAGAATAAAACCAACTATTTCATCTTCTAATTCATATACATAACAAACACCAACTGGACTTATTTTCAAAATATAATCATTTGATATTTCTCTTCCTAAAACATTAACTAAATTAAAGTCATTTTCATTATATTCTCTAATCATTGTAACCACCCATCTTTTCAACCGCCTCAACTTCTTTTAAATAAACTGGCTTTAGTGCATGACAATTTATACCAATATCATTTTTATAATAATCATATATTCGTTTAATATCTAATTTTGGTTTTACTGTATTAAAATCTGAAATAGGAGTATTAGAAATAATTAAATAATCTTCAAGTTTTATAATTTTATTTATTAAATCATCTTTGTTAATATATGATTCATCTAAAATATTATTATAATTACTATCATAAATAGCCGCATATACATAATTCCTTCTAGCATCAATAGAAGAAATATAATATTTATAACCCATATTAGATATAGCATATGCTTTTAAAGTAGATATTGGTACTACATTTATATTGCATGCCCAAGCATATATTTTTGCAATAGTAACACCAATTCTGATGCCTGTAAAAGAACCAGGTCCGTTTACAACCATTATTTTATTAACACTATTTCTCTTAATATTATTCTTATCAAATATACTTTCTATTGCACTCATAGCATACTTAGAATGTTCACTAGATGGCAAAGTAATTGCATCAAGTATAACATCATCATTAATAATTGAAACAATAAGAGTATCTGTACTTGTATCTATAAATAAAGTTATCACAAAATTGCCTCACACAACTCTTCATATTTAATACCATGTGGTTTAAAAATTAAAATTCTAGTATCTTCATCAACAACCTTAATTTTTACATCCAATCTTTCCTCAGGCAAATAATCTTCAATTAAATCTGCCCATTCAATAATAACTACTCCACCTTTTGTAAAATACTCCTCAAGTCCAAGGTTTTTAACATCTCCATTTAACCTGTATAAATCCATATGATATAAATTCATTTCACCAGTAGTATATTCTTTTATTATATTAAAAGTAGGGGAAGTTATATTCTCATCTATACCTAATGCCTCAGCAAAACCCTTTGTAAAAATCGTCTTACCACTTCCTAAATCACCAGTTAAACATATAACCATATTAGGAAATTTTTCTGATTCAATGTTTTGTGCTATCTCCATAGTATCTTCTTCACATTTAGTTGTTATCTTATAATCCATTTCTATCACCTATTTAATTATAATAAAAAGATTTATTTAATACAAGCCAAAACACATAAAATTTACACACACAAAATAAATAAAAAAAAATAAGACAAGGATCTTATTTTAAAAAATAAAAAGACTGGCGACGACCTATTTTAGCATTCACTATTTTCGGCGTTTAAGTGCTTAACTTCTGTGTTCGGGATGGGAACAGGTGTATCCACTTAGCAATCATCACCAGTACAAATATAGAGAAATTAATTCTCTGAAAACATGATAACATGGGTTGCAACAAATTAGATAGGGTTAAATCCTCGACCTATTAGTATTAGTCCGCTCAATTTATCACTAAACTTCCACTTCTAACCTATCAACGTTGTAGTCTACAACGGGTCTTACTATATACATATGGGAAAATTCATCTTGAAGAAGGTTTCACGCTTATATGCTTTCAGCGTTTATCCTCTCCGCACATAGCTACTCTGCACTGCCACTGGCGTGACAACAGATACACCAGAGGTGCGTCCATCCCGGTCCTCTCGTACTAAGGACAGCACTTCTCAATTTTCCTACGCCCACGACGGATAGGGACCGAACTGTCTCACGACGTTCTGAACCCAGCTCGCGTGCCACTTTAATGGGCGAACAGCCCAACCCTTGGAAGCGAATCCACCTCCAGGATGTGACGAGCCGACATCGAGGTGCCAAACACCACCGTCTATGTGAACTATTGGGTGGTATCAGCCTGTTATCCCCAGGGTAACTTTTATCCGTTAAGCGACGACCATTCCATACTGAATCGCCTGATCACTATGCCCTGCTTTCGCACCTGCTTGACTTGTAGGTCTCGCAGTCAAGCTCCCTTATACCATTACGCTCTGTGAATGATTTCCAACCATTCTGAGGGAACCATTGGGCGCCTCCGTTACTTTTTAGGAGGCGACCGCCCCAGTCAAACTGCCCACCAGACACTGTCCCTGATCCAGATAATGGACCTAGGTTAGAAATCCAACATATTAAGGGTGGTATTCCAAGGTTGACTCCACTAGAACTGGCGTCCTAGTATCAACGTCTCCCACCTATCCTCTACATAACATATCGAATCTCAATATCAAGCTACAGTAAAGCTCCATGGGGTCTTTCCGTCCTGTCGCGGGTAACCTGCATTTTCACAGGTATTAAGATTTCACCGAGTCTATGGTTGAGACAGTTCCCAGATCATTACGCCTTTCGTGCGGGTCAGAACTTACCTGACAAGGAATTTCGCTACCTTAGGACCGTTATAGTTACGGCCGCCGTTCACTGGGGCTTCAATTCAAGACTTTGCAATCGACTTACGTCAGCTAATCCATCCTCTTAACCTTCCAGCACTGGGCAGGCGTCAGCCCCTATACATCGCCTTACGGCTTAGCAGAGACCTGTGTTTTTGGTAAACAGTTGCCTGGGACTCTTCACTGCGGGTCTATCGCTAGACCACCCCTTCTCCCGAAGTTACGGGGTTATTTTGCCGAGTTCCTTAACCATAGTTCTCTCGCTCACCTTAGGATACTCTCCTTGACCACCTGTGTCGGTTCTCGGTACGGGCACCTACGTAATTAGCCCTAGAAGCTTTTCTTGGAAGCATAGCGTCAGAAGATTTAAGAAATCCGAAGATTTCCGTCAATATCACACTTCAGTTGTATCGTATACGGATTTGCCTATATACTAACCTTTGTGCTTATACCAAAATCCAATAATTGGCTCTTCTTAGCTTTCTCCGTCACTCCATCAGTCACGTAGGTGGTACAGGAATATCAACCTGTTGGACATCGACTACGCCTCTCGGCCTCGCCTTAGTACCCGACTTACCCTGGAAGGACGAACCTTGTCCAGGAAACCTTAGTCAAACGGTGGGGAGGATTCTCACCTCCCTTGCGCTACTCACACCGGCATTCTCACTTCCATACGCTCCAGTAGTCCTCACGATCTACCTTCAGCGCATATGGAACGCTCCCCTACCACTTAATACATAGTATTAAATCCGCGATTTCGGTATTCTACTTAGCCCCGGTACATCTTCGGCGCAGTGTCACTCGACTAGTGAGCTATTACGCACTCTTTAAAGGGTGGCTGCTTCTAAGCCAACCTCCTAGCTGTTTTGACAACTCCACATCCTTTCCCACTTAGTAGAAATTTTGGGACCTTAATCGGCGGTCTGAATTCTTTTTCTCTCGCGTATGGACGTTATCACCCATACACTGACTCCTGAGTATACAACACTGGCATTCGGAGTTTGATTAAATTCAGTACCCCTATACGGGGCCATCATTTATTCAGTGCTCTACCTCCAGCGTGCTAAACCTCAAGGCTAGGCCTAAACCTATTTCGGGGAGAACCAGCTATCTCCAAGTTCGATTGGAATTTCTCCGCTAACCACAAGTCATCCGGGCACGTTTCCGGGTACATCGGTTCGGTCCTCCATGACATGTTACTGTCACTTCAACCTGCTCATGGCTAGATCACTTGGTTTCGGGTCTACTACATCGTACTAAGTCGCCCTATTCAGACTCGCTTTCGCTTCGGCTCCGTCTATTCAACTTAACCTTGCACGATACAGTAACTCGCCGGTTCATTCTGCAAAAGGCACGCCATCACCCATTAACGGGCTTTGACTTTTTGTAAGCATACGGTTTCAGTATTCTATTTCACTCCCCTCCCGGGGTTCTTTTCACCTTTCCCTCACGGTACTTGTTCACTATCGGTCATTAGAGAGTATTTAGCCTTACGGGATGGTCCCCGCAGATTCCGACAAGATTACACGTGTCCCGCCGTACTCAGGATACCCTATAGAGATTACAATATTTCGTTTACAGGACTATCACCTTCTACAGTTATTCTTTCCAGAATATTCAACTATATTGTAATTTTGTAACTCCTAATATAAGGTCCTACAACCCCAGTCCTAAGACTGGTTTGGGCTATTTCCTTTTCGCTCGCCACTACTAAGGAAATCGATTTTTCTTTCTTTTCCTCTGGTTACTAAGATGTTTCAGTTCACCAGGTTACTCTCAGTTTAGCTATGGATTCACTAAATGATACTAGCGCATTACCACTAGTGGGTTCCCCCATTCGGAAATCTCCGGATCAAAGATTACTTACATCTCCCCGAAGCATATCGTAGTTTGTCACGTCCTTCATCATCTTCTAATGCCAAGTCATCCACACGTACGCCCTTACTAATTTAACCACCATCATCCTAATTTGATGAGATCTTTTGTATTAAACAAAAATGAGATCTTAATGTAATACTGCTCGTTACAGTATTACACCCATATTATCAAGTTTTCAAAGAACTAACTTCTTGAGAGAATAATCTCTCAAAACTAAGCAAAACATACAAGTAGCTAAAGATACATATCGTATAAATCTTTCTCCATAGAAAGGAGGTGATCCATCCCCACCTTCCGGTAGTGATACCTTGTTACGACTTCACCCCAGTCACCTGTCCTACATTCGATGGCCCCCTCCAAAAGGTTAGGCTACCAGCTTCATGTATTACAGACTCCCATGGCGTGACGGGCGGTGTGTACAACACCCGGGAACGTATTCACCCCGACATTCTGATTCGGGATTACTAGCGATTCCAACTTCATGGAGTCGAGTTGCAGACTCCAATCCGAACTGAGACCGGCTTTGGTGATTTGCTCCATCTCACGATATTGCATCATATTATACCGGCCATTGTAGCACGCCTGTAGCCCTAGACGTAAGGGGCATGATGATTTGACATCATCCCCACCTTCCTCCGGCTTATTACCGGCAGTATCCTTAAGGTTCTCAACTTAATGTTAGCAATTAAGGAAAAGGGTTGCGCTCGTTATTGGACTTAACCAAACATCTCACGACACGAGCTGACGACAACCATGCACCACCTGTGTCCAATGTCCCCGAAGGGAAAAACTTATTTCTAAGTCGGTCATTGGCATGTCAAGTCTAGGTAAGGTTCTTCGCGTATCTTCGAATTAAACAGCATGCTCCA
>ERZ780226.253-NODE-253-length-52738-cov-10.476586_pt1 | contig 52738 bp, 71 predicted proteins | sample MGYA00511165_ERZ780226 | MGnify/ENA primary metagenome ERZ780226 (study PRJEB29588, sample SAMEA2152373) | human gut metagenome | biome: human gut; feature: human-associated habitat; material: faeces | place: Denmark | collected 2008/2010 ...
AGACATTAAACATCAAATATGTTTGTGTTGACGTTGGATTCGGTACTTGGTTGACCGAGGGATTGTCAAAATACTCGGATAAGCTAGGATTTATCCTTGAGGGTGTCAATTTCCAAGGAGGGCCAACAAAAACACGTATCAAGGCAAGACATTACAGTGCAGCATATGCTTTCAATCTAAGAGCGGAAATGTATTTAGACTTTCAGCAGCTAATGGACAGTAAGAAATTGACTTTCACAACGGAAGTCGCAAAAAGATTAAAGCCTGAATTGCTTGCTACAAGGACTGTATCGAAGAACAATAAGAAGATAGCCATTATTCCTAAAGAGGAGATAAAACAACGCTTAGGACACTCTCCTGATGCCCTAGATTCCTCAGTACTTTCTGTCCGCAGTTGTTTAATGTATAATCTAAGCAGTGAAATACTTGCGTATGCAGAGAACGATTAGGAGGTGCTAATTTGAGTCGAAGAACAAAAAAAAGACAAAAGGATAGAGTTAAACTAGCATCCAATACCTATGTGTCACCTAACATTTCGCACAATATTCACAGTTCTAATGCAGAAACCGAAGCCGAAAAGGTAATGGAAGCTATGTTAAACTGCAATTCAGATTGCATCAACGGATTTATAAAGACAAATTTTAAGAATCAGTTTGATGAGATTGATTGGATGATAGACAATCTACCAACGCTACCATATGTTATCGGTAAGGTTATTGACTTTATATTCTCAAACGGAATCACAACGGGTGATGAGAATTTAGACAAGAATGTTCTTATGCCATTCCTTTACAAACACAATGTACAAGGTGTTACAAACTATTCTGTACTTCAAAATGCTATTATGCAGTCCTTGTTGTACGGAAAATGCGGTATTCGTTGGCTAGATGAAGATAAAGGAATTGTTACAGAGAATTATCGTAATTATGTTTCCATCATGCGTGAAGATGATGAATATAAAGGCTTTAGAGTTCCTATCTGTTATGCTATGTCGGCAGACGATAAAGAACCTATCTCATTAGGAACAAAGGAAATCGACTTTGATGAAGCGTTATTCCTTAAAACAGGCAAATTAATGTCAAAAGACGGAACAATCATTGTAGAGATTCCTGATAATTTCTGCAATCTTAGAAACGGAACAGACCATGAGAACGGATTATCTTGTTTATTACGTGATAAACAACGTCTAAAACTATTAGGTGCGGTTTACGAGCGTTTGAACTACGATATTCAGTATGATGGCCCAGGACGTTTGATTTTTTGGCTAAAAGACGGATTTGCCAAGGGAGACACGATTGATTTATCGGCTTCACAAGTTTTAGACGAATCATCAAGTTCTAAAGCAGACAGAGCCGACAAAGCAAGAATTGAAGCTAAACGTTTAGGCCAGGAAATCAGAAATTCAAAATCAGACAATGTAATCCTTGCAAGTTCTATTTTTGATAAGATGGATCACTTGCCTCGTGTTACAAAAGGTACGGAGTTCTTAGAATACCTTCAAATGAAGGAAGGTTCTATTATTTGTCAGTGTTTCGGACTTACTCCTGAATTAATTGGTTTAGGGGATGTATCAGGAAACGTATCTATGGAAAGAATCATAGATAATGCCATGACAAATACAATCGTACCAATGCGAGAAAGGTTCGCCACTCAGATTTCTCCTATGTTAAGTGAGAAATTAGGTGTACCAAAGGTTTATTTTGATAAATACGAATTGAAAGAACAACAAGACAAGTCTGCAAAGACATATAAATTGGCATTGTCAGTTACTCAAATCGTAGGTGCTATTGTCAACGGAGCAGAAGCGTTAGACAAGAGCACAAAGAATTACATGATGAAATCAGTTACTAGAATGATGGATTCTATCGAGAAAACGCTATAGCGAGAGGAGAAAATAAAATGGAAATGGATATTTTAAAAAGTATCTTATCTGAAAATGAGGTAACACCCCTAGGAAGTTTGAATGGGACTCCGTTATATTCATTTGAAGATGCACAGAGAATCAACAAAATTGGATTGGTAAAAGAGAAAATCCAAGGTAAAGAGGTTGAATTTGGTGAAAGACCTATGCGACCTGATGGATTAGGGTATTTGGAAACAAAAGCCAATGCAATTGCAGTTCCAACTTCTTTCTTTGAGAACAGATACAGAAAAGTAGAAATCGTAAAAACTGTTGCCAATGAAAAAACAAAGAAGGAAGAAACTGTTAAAGATGTATATTACGAAGTCGTAACAGACTACAGAGCTTGCAAAGAACAGGCTAGTGGACGTGTATATACAACTACAATTCCTGTATATCAGATTGGAGCTAAGAAAGATTCAAAAGGAAATGCTGATTTATTCTTAATTGGTCAAAGAAATATTTCAGATACAGACTTTATCAACGAGTTCAAAGGTAAATTGAACAAAGAATCAATGGTCAAGATTCTTAAATTGATTGGTAATAACCCAACAAAACAAGTAGAAGATACATTAGAGTTTTAATAAGAAGTAAAAAGTAGAAGAAAACAAGGCAATATTTGGAAATAAACAAAAGGTATAAACAGTTTTCACTGTCTATATAGATTTTTGCATATTTCGAGGTATTGCCTTTTTATATGCAAAGCAACGAAAGGAGATACATAAATGTCAATTAAACGTAGTTTCACTGTAAAAATCACTTTTAAAGAAGGGTACGGAGGCCCTATCACTTTAGAAGGAAAAGATGCGACTGCTTTTAACGCTGCTTGGAATAACAAATTGAATGACCAAGACGGAGCTATTGGATTTGAATGGCCAGTTATTACGACAACAGGTGAATCACCTAATCAAAAAACAGTAACAACTTGGACTTCGTTCTTATTCTGCAATGTAGCAAAAGTAGAACGCTCAGAACAAACAGAAACAAAGTATACAGACGATCAATGCCATGATGCTTAGAAGGAGAGACCATGCAAAACAACGTACAAACTATTAACGGTGTTACTTGGTTCGATTCCCTAGAAGAAAGAAATTCTTTCTTAAAGCAAAATGGTAGACATGAGTTCGCATTGGAAGAAGCAGCAAAGAACGCAAAACAGTATTTGAAACTTCTTGATGTTATAGAAGAAAAAACGCAAATTGACGTTTATTCAAGATTAGATAGCGGTACTTTGCTATACGGATATGTAGTTCTAGAGCCTAAGAAGAAATATAAGATTCCCGAAGATAAAGTTTTGTTAGAAGCACTTAGAAACAAAACTATTCAAAAAAGATATGATTCCACAATGGAAGAAATATTAAAAGGAGCAAAGATTCCATACGAAGTCAAGAAGTGTAATTCATGTGGTGGAAGGATTCAGAAATTGTTCTATAAACCCGTAATTGTAGTAGAAACGGAGACTAAGAAATAATGCCACAAAAGAAAAGAGTTCCAACATATGTATCAAGCATTAAAGATAGCCTTGATCGCAGAAAAAAAGGAAAAGCATTTTATGACAATGCAATCACTTTATCTAGCGTAGATAAAGAAAACCATTATGTCAGTGTGAACCTATCATCAGGGTACGTAGAAAACAAACCTACACGTCTTATTGACGAGGGGGCAATAACATATGAGGGTGGAGATGATATTCGTCTATACATCAAGAAAGGGGCAGTACAAGCGTTCTACGATAGCTTGAGTTCTGATTATGTAGGATATATCAACTTAGCTCACATCGACATTACATCACTCCCTTTAAACTTAGGTACATGGACTAAAGATGATTTAACAGTTGTCGATATTGGGGATGGAAGAAAAGGTCTTGATGTAAACGTCAAACTAAATAGGGAATTGCACATAGTGCAAGATTTATTGAAACAAGAAATACCATTGAGTATTAGTGCAGAACTGAGAGGAACACTCGATTTTGAATCGTCATTCAAATTTAATGCACCATTCTACAACGAAATCGAGATTGCTGGTTTCTCAGTTGTTGCAAATCCAGCCAATGTAAACAGTACAGGCGAAAATTTAAACAGTAAAGGAGACTCAGAAATGAACCTATGGGAAAAGATTTTAAAGTTGAGTTCTGAAAATAAAGAAGAAAATAAGAACGAAGCTTTAGAAAACAAAGAGGAAGAAAAAGAAGAAAAAGAACCTTCTAAAGAAGAAAAAACACCTGAAAGCAAAGCAGAAGGAACAGAAAACAAAGAAGAAGCTAAAAAAGGTGAAGAAACTTTGGAAACTGTTGAAATGTCTAAGGATGACATGGAAAAAATCAACAAATTCATGGATGCTTTTGAAGCTTTAAGTGCAAAAGTTGAAACATTAGAACAAGAAAATGCCGAATTGAAAGAAAAATTAAAAAATTCTAAGAAAGAAAAAACAGAATTTGAAAAGAAAGCAGAAAGCACATTAGACAGATTGTCTAGTTTGATCTCAGGACAAGCTAACGATAAAGAAAAGAAAGAAGAAAAATTAGCTTCAACTTCTAAAGTTAGCGGAGATATGTGGGGATAGGAGGTAAACCATGTTAGATTTATTATTTACAAATCCTGATAACACATTATTAGAAAAAATGGCAGTTACACCAGGAATGGTAGAACGTCTAAGTTCTAATATCGAGGATTTAACATCATTCTCAAGAGCTTATATTGATTATGAAAAAGCAAGACAGAATTTAGCAGCAAACGCTGCTAAATCAAATGTAGGAACAGTTGGTATCGGTACTGATTATTCAGATAACTCACCAGCCAATCCATTCCAAAACGTGTTCCCATTAGTTTCTTGGTTAATGAACACACCAGCTTCACGTAAGATGCAAGGTGCTATGAACCGAGGAGCATGGAGCGTAACAAAAAAAGAAGATGGCAAATTCTATATTCAGTTGCCATTCACATACGGAACAACAGAACCTAAATCAACACAAGGTGAATGTTGCTGGGTTCCATTAGATTTAGCTAAGTGTGGTAGCAATGCTCCGTTGGCATTGTTGTGCTTAAAGAGTTGCGAACCTATTATGGATAGCTTGGTAAATGAAACACGTAAAATCAAAGCTAATGACATGGTTTGCTACTTCCAACGTGAAGGAGAAACTATTAAAGAAGCTCAGAAACGTATGGATTTAATTTCAATGGCATACTTCACTGCTATTAACGTAATCTTAGGGACAATGTCTACAGGTACTCCTACATTGAAACCATTCCATGGATTATTGGAAGTAATGGAAAATAAAGCGGTTATCAAAATCGTAGGTACAAACGTATTATCTGCGTTTGATTCAGTTGGTTTACGTTTGGCAGCTTTAGGAGATGGCGATTACAAATTCGCTTGTCACCCATTGGTACTTGAAGGTATCAAATCTGTTATTGTTCCAGGTAAATTCAACGGAGAATATCCTGATGGATGGACTCGCAATAAAGAAACAGGCGAAGTCGCATTTAAAGGACATGGATTTATCGCAGATAAATTAGTTCCATGTGACATTACAAAAGGCACAGGTGATGTATGGGTATTAGAAGGAAATACAGTAGGTTTGGTAATGGGAACTACTTTCCAACCATCTGAAAAATTCCAACGTCATACATTCGGTGCTACAGATACACCATCTGAAGGATGCGGTACTCAATGTGATTACTACTACAACTTTGGATGTGCATTTGGAACTGATGCAAACCGATTAATGGTAATCCAAGGTATCCCAATGTCAGCAGCTACATTAGGAGATACATTAAACGGATTAGACCTTGTATTAAAACCAACAACTATCGTACCAATCAACATTGGTGAATAATGTACGAAAAAATTGTCGAACAATTGAAAAATTATTGTTCGTGCATAAAGGAAAGCGATTTAGAAGCAGATAAGCTTGAAAAGAATGTTGGAGAACTAATTGATTTAATTAGTACCATCACTTGTTGGAAAAACCATCCATGTGAGACTTTCCTCTCATCTCAAAGAGAGGAAGTCTTTGATGTTGGTGAATTTAAGAAATGTGGATGCGATTCAGGGATTGTACGCATACCGCTATTCTATCCAATGATTGACCCAACAACGATTGAAGTATCTGTTATCACTAGAGAAAGAATTACATTTACTACTCACAAATTAGAAGTCGATAAAGATTTTTCTTATAACCCATACGACAGTATCGTGTACGTTGATTTATCTAATATCGACTACAAAGATGTGTGCAATTGTGGATGTGATGAATTATCTAAGATCGTTGTCAGTTATGTAGCTGGATATGAAACGATACCTGAATGTCTATTGCCTGTATTCTGCGACTTTCTACAATTTGTTATCGCAATGAATAGATGCGAATGTGGTTGTAGCACTTGTGAAGAAACAGATGGTAGTGATGTTCTTATCTCAGAAGAAAATTCTGATGCTCAGATTTCAATTAGTGTGTATGTTCGTGAACATATTACAAAAGCGTATTCAGAGCAGTTAGGTATCTTGTCAGTATGTAATTCAAAAGACACATGGGTTGGTGCAGTAGTATGAGAATTAAATATATTGGAATGAAAAGTTCCACAAAGAAAAACGGATGCCCTGTATGCGGTGCGAAAGCCAAATCAAACACATCTTATGAGTATTCAAAACGTATGTGTTTGCCTAGTGGCCTAGTAAAAATATTCCTTATGAACAAAGTTGAGGAAGTATCGTATGAAGACGGTGTATTCCTAAAAGGCTTTAAATACGTCTATGGAGGCAAACTTTATTACCCCTTTATCGAGGTGTAGGAAATGCTAAAAGGCCTCTTAGAAGATGTTATAGAAGCGTGTGAAGAAGATTTTGAAGGATTGGCTAGTGAATTAGAAGAAACTATGCGAGATGAAGCTCCAAGAGGGAGTAGATTCTATGCTCAAGAAATGACAAGTATGCCATGGAATGAATATAGGCCAGGTGCTTTAAAGGATTCAATAACGAAGGAAAAAGTATCTAATACCGAATATCTAATCGGAGTAGATGCAGACAAATTAGAAAAAGATTCTAGAAACCCTTCTCATGTTGATTACTCCCCAATGGTACAGAATGGAACGAAACGAGTTTATACGTTAGTACGTAAAAACGGAAGGCCATTCGTTTGGGTAGATGAAATGGGAAAGAAACACTTTGCACACAAAATTAAGATGCCACCTAGAAAGGCAAATGATTTTGTTGCTAGAGCGGTATCTAGATTTGATGCAAAAGTTAAATAAAGGAGATTAAAAAATGGAAGAAAAAGTTTCAAAAGCTAAAAAGACTCCTGAACAGAAAGTAGATGTTCAAGCATTTGTTTCACGCAAACTAAACGCTTTAAATCAATTAGGCGGTGCTAAAGCAGAGCGTGCTATGGAGCGTGTACTAAAAGCTACAATGGGAGGACAAAAATAATGTCTAACTGCAACATTAACAAAATCATTAGTGACAAATTAAGTGTCTCTAAATTAACTAAAACTCAAGAAATTGATATTACTATCATGAGTGATATTGATTCTTGTTTAAAAATCAATACTCGTAAATTTGAAAAGATTACAGGTACTTCTAGTGCTTATACATCACGTACTATTGCACCTGATTTAATTAACGTTTGCGAATCATTTGGATGCAAGAATACAGGTACATTGTTCATCACTTCTAAAGAAACGGATGCAGAAGGTGGAGAAGGAAACAAAGTACACACAAGTGGTGCGGTATTTAAAGCATTGAAAAATGCATTAGACTTTGCAGCAGGTGTTGTTTACTACTACGTAAATGTTCCTCAAGCAGGTACTTACACAATCACAACAAAGATTTCAGATGTTTTAGATCATGAAATGACAAATGCAGACGAATATACAAGCACTTTAAAAGCAGATAAAGAAGGATTCTACCCTGTACAGATTGACTTATCAACAGTTCCTACAAATGTAGTAGGAAAAGGATGGGAAGCAAGTACATCAGGTGTCCGTTTAAGCATTGAAGTAGCATTAACAGATAAATCAGCAGATAGTATCTTGATTGGTCTTTCTTCAATCAGTTTCTTTGAAGAATTTGCAGACTTAGATTCTAATAACGACATTAAAGTAAGTTGCTTATCAGGATTTGATGGTGACGATACTGTAGACCCTGTAGATACAAGTTGCTTTGATGATTCTTATGATGATGATTCTGCTTCTATTGAGCGTTCATTTACAGGCACTCAATTAACATCAAACTACTTAACTATGAATCCATTTATCGGCAAGGGAGATAAGTCTCAAGGCTTTATGATGCGTACTCAGGAAGTGGTTATTGAAACAGATAAAGAACATTCCGAATATGGTTCAATCCATATTGCAGACCACTTTGTTGAAGAATGTGGATTTATCTATGCAGCATTGAGCGACCAATGTAATATCACAGATTCTACATTGAACCGAATTAACACTCCATTGTTGGCTAATTTAGATGAGTCTCAATACCAAGTATTGAACAGTAAAATCAATCCAAGCTTAGATATTGAGGGTTCAAAAATTTATTTCAACAAAAATTTAGTAGGTAAAACATTAAAGATTTCTTATCCAATGACTGTAGATGTATTGCAACACTATGTAGCAAACAACGATAGCTTAAAGAATAAGAGAGCAAAAGTTACAATCACTCGTTATAGAAGTGATGGAACTGCGGAAGTATTTACTTACCACAATGCAAAAATCACTTCATTCCCAATGGGTATCCCTGATGACGGAGCGTTTGAATTTAGTTTAGCGTTCAAGAAAGATACTCGTGGAAACTGGTATGAAGTTTATGTAGTAAACAAAGCTAACGCTAATTTATAGAAATTGAGAGGCAAATGAGATGGAAGAACAAAAGATTTTAGAACCAACACAGTTAAATGCCATGATTGAAAAGTTAAAAGTAGCTCGTGAGGATGATACTCCTCACGCAGTCTATGGCAATGGTGGTGAAATTGCAGTTGTTGGTGATGCAAATAAGACAGATGTTAAAACAATTGATATTGAAGTGAGTTTTAGATTCACTGAAAAAGAAATCGAAGAACATAAAATTGATGTTCCTAATAACGCTAAAAGGGTAGGGCAATATGTTATGTTCGATAAGAAGTTTGAAAATCTAACATTATCTCCTAGACAAGATATGAAGATGGTAGAAGCTTTAATCGAAGTAAAACCATTGCTATTGGATGCAGAACAAATCCTAGACCCATATAAAGAAAAATTCCAAGAAATCGAGGAATACTATGGTCACAAATTCATTGAAGGAAAAGATGGAATCGTTACAACAGACACAGATGATGAAGAAGTGAGCAAAACTATGGTTCAGATTTATGAAGCGTATATGAATGAAGCAAACGAACAGATTTTCCATTTATACGCTCAATCCTCTACAAATTTAGTTGATGGACTTTATAAAGTTGTTGCAATTTTCTTAGGATTAGATGAATTTTATGAAGATCACATGATGCAATATTCAGTTTTAACTTGCATGATTAGCCTAATTATCAAATATCCTGAATTATTTAATGAGGTAGAAACAGTTTTTATCAAATAATTGATAAGGGGGATGATAAAAAGGATTCAGTAAAAAAAGCAAAGTCTTATGTTGCAGAACTAAATCTTTATTCAACCATGGCTCATTATGTCGGTAAAATTCTAAAAATACGCCCCAATGAGATATTAGACCATTGGGGTGTTTCTGAATTAGTTGTAGCCTTTGGGTACTACGCAAATCTACAAAGCGATAAAACATGGAATGAAATTAACGAGGCAAATAAAAATTCTAAAAAGAAAATACCTCAGATTGACAGATATGCGGTTCATTTCATGCAGAAAACAGATTTAGCGAAGGAGTCCGAAGATGTCAGTACGTGAAGTCGGTGCTAGGTTAGTCCTTGACATTAAGGATGCCAAAGCAAGATTAAATGAATTAGAAAGACAAATAAAAGCTATTGAAAAAGCTAAAATTCAATTTGCAGCTAACACTGCGGAATTGGATAGGTTGGAAAATAGATTAAAAGAAATAAAAAAAGAAAGAGATTCGCTAATGAAACAAAGACTTGCTATGCAAGTTGATTTAGATAATTTAGCAAATCTTAGAAATAAATTAGCAGATATTAAAGATGATATTTCAAATCTAAAAAAAGAATTGTATTCTCTGAACAATAAAAAATTAGCTATCGACATTGAGTTAAAGCAAAACGCAAACGATATACAAGATGTATTAAATGACAAGACTTTGAGCGAAGGTAAAAGAGACGATTTGCTTAAAGGATTGTACAGTGTGCGTGAGAAGCTTAAATACGAACTTAACGAAATCGGTATTGAAATAGATAAACTCCAACAGAAAATCAACAACTTCAACAAAGAGAAAATCAAAGTAGAAGCTGATATTTCTGCTTTAAAAGATGCCGAAAAGTTAGCTAATGAGTTTGATAATACGATTGCGGATTTAGACAAAGAAGAAATTGATATTAACGCTAAAACAGACAAATTAGAAAATGCCAATAAGCAGTTAGGCGATATGATTTCAAAAGAAGGCGAAGTCAACAATACTACCGCAGATGTTAAATCGCAAATTATCGGTTTTGAAGATAGTATGAATAAGCTTAACAGACTTCAACAAGCTGCTAAAGCATTAAAATCAGCTAGTAAGATTACATTTGATGTTGGAAATAAGATGTCAAATCTAGGCTCTAGTATGTTGAACATTGCTAAGAATTTCCAAAACAATCCAATAGGAGATATTGGACGATTCTTAGTACAAGGTGTTGGATATTCTAGCTTGTATAGATTGGTTTCAGGTGCACAAAACGCAATGGGCGAAGCATTTTCAAACGGTGTTAAAAGATACGATACAATCAAAGTTGCGAAAAGAACATTGTCCACTGTAGTAGGTGATGTAGACGATTCTACAACGAAAATCCAAAAGATGATTGATAACCTAGATGAAAGCATTTTGGGCCTACCAACCACTTTAGATGACGCTCTAAGCCATGTTACGAGATTTACTTCAATCAATCATGATTTAGATAGGTCTCAAAAGCTATTCTCGGCAATTAATGATTCCATTTTGACATTCGGTGGTGATTCTGAGGGGGTAAACAATGCGGTTACTCAGTATTCTCAAATCATGGGTTCTAAAATGGATGCTCGTACATTGAGATCAATGGAAGATGCAGGTATGACACCAGCCTTAACTGCTATTGCAAAGAAATTTAATATGTCATTTGCAGAGTTTAGAGAAGCATTTACAGGTTCAAATCCAACTATTTCATTACAACAATTTGAAGATGCTCTGATTGAATTGGATGAAAAAGGTGGTGGTGGCCTAAATTCGTTGGCAACTATGGTTAAATCATCTGTAGCCACAATCTCAAACGGTCTTGACTTAATCCCTAAGAGATTTAGTAAAGCCGAAGAAAAGTGGTTAGGTGCATTAGATGAGGTTTCAACGGAATTAACAGGAGCTACAATTTACGGAAATATCTATAAACTTTCTCAAAAAGTTGAAGGCTTAGGAGATATAGGAGCAAACTTCATTAGAAGCCATAAAAAAGAAATTGGCGAAGGCATAGACTTCATTAAAACGAAGTTCTCTGAATTATTGAGCGTTTTAAAAACGTTTAGTTTCAAAGATTTTGTTGGTGGATTTAAACAAGGATTAGATGATTTCAAAGGAGCAATTGATTTCTTCAAGCCTCTTGTTAGCGGTCTATATAATTTTGCAAAAGATAAAATCACCGAAATGGGAGACGGAAGCTTTTCTAAAGGATTAGGACGTTTCGTATCAGACTACATACAAATTGGTATTGGATTAAAGTATGCTGGTAAGTTAATGAAACTTGGAAGCGGTGGAATTAGCCTTTTAGGAGATTTAGTAAACATTTCTTCAAAATTCAAAGGAAAAAGTTTCAATATTCCATTCCTAGGAAAATTAGGGAGTAAATTTAGTTCTATTAAAGATGCATTCAAGAGTTCAGATGAGATTACTACTGCGGTAGGCACTCCAAAAACTTTTGATGTAGAAGGATTTAAAAATAAATTATCTTCATTAGCTATCATAGCTGGTGGGGCAGGAACAATTATTCTTTATTGCAAAGCGATAAAGGAAATTGAAAAGAATGTTCCAAATGACATTACTACATTGCCTATGCGATTAACAAATTTGTTCTCTGTAATGGGATTGATGATGGGAGCTAACACACTTAATGCAGCAGTTTCAAAAGTATTAGAGATGAACAATGCCTTAACAGGACTAGCAATGATGATTGGTCAAGGCGGAGCTTTATGGCTATTTGCAAAGGCTATGCAAGAGCTAGATAAAACTATGCCTGATGGATTCGACACATTCAACGATAAGTTATTAGGCTTATTTGAGTGCATTGGCTCTATGACGCTTATTACAGGTATTCAAGGTGGTGCTGGTGTCCTAACGGGTGGAATCACTACATTGGCCCAAGTGCTAGGAATGGTAACAACAACAGGACTAGCTGGTACATTAATCGCTTGTGCTAAAGCTATGCAAGAAGTCGATAAGAATGTTCCTTCAAACACAAAAGGATTGAAAAAGAAAATCCAAGGAATTATGGATGTCATAGATATGTTTGAAGGCGGAGGAACATATTCTTCTTGGTGGAGTCAAGTTATTAAAAGTTCTGAGTCTTTATGGAAAAACATGGAGACTTGGAATATCACTAGGATTTTAAAGAAACTTGTTACTATTGGAGAATCAATTTCAAAAGTACAAGGAATGAGTATTGATAGTAGTTCTTTCAATGATCAATTCAAAGATATTCAAGAGGTAATCAAGAATATTAATGATTTTGAGTTTCCTACAGTTAGCACATCAAGTGCAACAAACATTGCGGATGCAAACAGTATCGTTAAGAACTATACAACAATGGCTTCTAGCCTTTCTAAAATGTCTAGTATCAACGGAAGTTCAATTAACGTTGAGAATTGTACAAGCATTTTAAAGAATGTAGCTAGTGTTGTTCAAGAAATGAAAAAGATTGTATTCCCTGATGTTACAAAGAGTATTAAATCTAATTTAAACTCTACAAATGCTCAAGAGTTCCTAGATACATTAAAGATTTTGGAACAGATTGTTCCTGAATTTGGAAACTTGCAAGCAACAATCACAAACAATCCTTTACCAAATGCAGAGGATATTAAAAAGACAATTACTAGTATTTCTCAAGCGATTGGATATATTTCTGTAGCTGGTGTTGGAACAGGAAAAGACAAGAATATGTTGTCTTACAACTTGAGACAAATGCCTGATTCTAAGCTATTTAATAACGCACTAAAGGCGATTACAACTTTAGGCGATATAATCCTCAAGTTTGGAACTTTGAACGTCTATTCAACTGATTTCGACTTTGAATCATTACGAGCAAATATTAAAAGTATTGGAAATGCAGTGAATGAAATAGCAACCAACAAAGGATTAACTGAAAACCTAGAGAACATGGACACAGTTAATAAGACTGTTTCTAAGTTAAAGAAAACGTGTGATAACTTAAATTCTATCGTTGGATTAAATCTAGACTTTGTTAAGGTTGGAGAAGTTACAACAGGTATTCAAACATTCCTAAACAATGTTAAAGGATTGAAAGTTGGAGAAGCTACTACAGATGTTGTTACAGAGGTGAACTCAATTGTTACTTCATTCCACAACATGGCCACAACTTTATCAAATATGAAATCAGAATTTAATACCTCTGGTACAGATATGGCAAATGGAATTATTGAAGGTTTCAAAAGTATTGATATTGAAGGTTCATTTGGAACTAAGATTGATAATGCTAAAGCTTCATTGAAGAAGAAAAGCTTCAAATCAGTAGGTAAGAAGTTTGGAAAAGATGTTGTGAGTGGATTCAGTGAAGGTATCTCTAATATGTCTAGTTCAATATCTAATCAGATTACTATGATGTATGGATATTCAACACGATTCACAGATTTAGGACAATACTTAGGAAGTGCATTTAAAAATGCGTTCAACAATCAATCAGGAAACATTAATACAGGTGGTACAACTACTCCTACAGTAAACAGAGGAAATGAATCACAAGGAAAAAACTTTAAGTTTGCTAAAGGTGGCCCAGTTTACTTGAAAAAAGGCGGACAACCTATCGTTATGAAGCCTAGTGGAACAGATACAGTGCCTGCTATGTTGACTCCTGGTGAGTATGTAATGAAACGTAGTGCAGTTAAGAACGCAGGTCAAAGCTTCATGGATAAAGTAAATAACATGGATTTAAAAGGTGCGTTCAAAGAATTGTCTACTAGATATGGTTCTCAAGTTGGAAGTGTTGTTAATAAGAACGTGACTATCAACAATAACGATAATCGTGTTACGAATAACAGTATTGCTTTCAACGAAGGAAACGAAAGAAGGCAGGCTATCAAAGTAGGTAGATGCTTGAGAGGTTTGGCATAATGACTTGTTATAACTTAAACCCATTAAAAACATACGTTCAGTTCAATGATCTTGTAATAGACAGTGCAGAGGAGATTTCCTCTGCCTCTCTAAAGCAAGATACAAAGACTGCAACGCAAGAATATAGTTACGGACATGGTAGTTATGTTGCTTTCCAAAAGAATCAACAGTTTCTTACGGAAGGTGATTTGTCCTTAACGTTGAATTTTAATTATGAACATTTTCATGATGAAGATAGAAGATTCCTACGTGACTATTTCAATTTGAATTTGCTTAAACCTGGAAGGTTATGGGCGATTCAAGATAACAAATTGATTTGGGCATGGGCCTATGTCACAGGATTTAGTGAAGATTACAAAAAATACCAAGGCTATTTATCAATGGATATTGATTTTAAACTTTGGGAAGGTGTATGGCATATTGCAGACACAAAGAAAACATTCTTAGTTCCTTATTCTGTATGTAATATCCTCGATTGTGAGGATTTCAGAGATGCTCAAGAATGTTTATCATGTTGTGTTACTTGTCCCCCTGATATGGAAACCTGCAATTCGTGTTTATGCGATTGTGGAGACATTACAGAGGAAACATCTTTATGTGTAATGGGAACTAAAGCATTGGAAGATTTTATGAATTGTGGCAATTCATACAAGATTGTCTATGATTGCATCAAAGGTGAACAAATTTTCGGTGATGATTTGATTAAGAACAAAATCTGTAAAAAAGATTATTGTGTTGAGTCAATCGCTGGAAGATTCTACAGTGGAACAGTATTAGATACCGATAAGGTCAAATTGATTCTAGATGGTAAATTCCAAAACCCTGAAATTGAAATCAACGGAAACAAAATGATGATTTTAGGTGAATATGATGGAATTTTAACACTTGATTCAAGTTGGAACTTATACTTTACTGCGGATGGATGTTGTGCATCAGAGGAAGTGGATTTAGATAATCTAGTGATCGAAGATGAATTTGGGTTCACAGTACATCATGGAATGAATAGATTAGTGGTCACAGGCTCATGTTGTAAGATGGCTTGTGTATATATAGATGTTGATGAACTTACAAATTAAGGAGGCTTGCAGTGGCAAATGTAAAAAGTTATTGCACTGCTTGTGGAAAGTTAAAAGATAGCAGTGCAGAGTTTATCCAAAATGGTGTCACAGATTCAATCTGTACGTCTTTAGGAAACGATACAGGCTTAAATCCTGATAATGGCAATAATACGTGTACAGACATGGAAAATGCCAATGATTGTCTTACAAAAGGCTTGTATGACATCATAGATGGATTTGATTTGTGTGATTGGAAATTATTCATGAGTCAATATGCCAACAATGATTACAACATGAAAGCAGCTATGATTTGTTGGATGTGTGGATTGCAAGACCAGTTGTATAATCTTCAACTTCAAAATTTGGCAATCGAAACGCAATATACTATTGAACAGTCTACACCTGGATTGAGCGTTGAAATTGACAGACAAGGTAATTTCACATTCAGATATTCAGATTGGATTCACACTAGTGATTACGAGAAAGTGGCGGACGGAGTTATTACAGGAAAAGTAGATTTCTGTATGAAGCCTAACAAAGATAAGAGTGCTACATACAAATTCAACAGTGTTACATTGAAACACTACTCTTATAAAATGACAGGAGTTCAAGCTGGTTCAGCTCCTACTGTTTCGATTCGTGTTCCTAATAAGAGTGGATCGTTGGTATATCAAAAAGCAACAAACGCTTCATTTGAAGAAGATATTAACAAAACAGTGGAATTAAGCATGAGTGGAACAGTAAAAGCTGGAGAAACAACGAATTGGTTGCAGTTCCTTTCTATTTATGTTGATTGGATAGAAGATGATGAAATATCTCTACACACTCGTTTTGTAAATGATAACAAGGTAAACTTCGTTATCTGTAGAGATTAGGAGGTACACATAAATGAATAAAGATGTTTGTTCTGCTTGCGATTCTTTGAAAGCTACAAGCAGTAATTTCATTCAAAAAGGTGTAACAGATGCTATTTGTGCAAATCTTAAAGCAAATCAAGGGTTTGAAAATAAGGGCCATAAAAACTGTACAGATATGCACGATATGAACGATTGCTTATTAGGTGGGTTGTTAGAAAAGATTGATACATATGATGTTTGTGATGTAAAAGAAGCTATCAAAGATTTGGAAAAGAATTTAATCAGTATCATGGATGTAATGATTTGTTCTGATTGTGGACAATGGGAAGAAATCGAAAAGCTATGGGCAGAAATCCAAAAGATTTGGAATGCTATCAGAGATTTACAAAATAAGGTCGGAAAATTTGAAGGCAGCATTGGAGATATGTACAGTGCGGTTGAAAAGATTCTTACAAATCTTAAAAACAGTGGAGCATGGAAACAAACAGGAGATACTGTATTTGAAGGAAAATTCAATGACGGAAGAAGCATTGCTACAGGTAATATAAATATCTTTGGTGGTACTCCTGATGGAAATTCATACATCCGTACTAATAATGGAAGTTCTGAGAATGATTTGGCTGGTGGTGTTTAATGGCATGGCAAAACTTTCACGGAGCTTACGATAACACAGGGCCATACGCAAACGTAGTATTAGGTGGAAATCCAGGTGATACCGCAGACTTTGGATTCCCACTTGCTACCGCCCATGCTAAAGGCTATGGAAAAGGTATCAACTTTTCAGATGATGGAAACTATGGTGTTACCTTCACATTAGATTTAGTTGGATATGGTGTAACAGATGCTGGTCAATATACAGGAAACGGAAAGTATGTACAGTATGGTGGAAGATACAACTATATTTTGATCATTAGTGTTTCTAACAACAATAAAGCCTCATGGAGAGAGATTTACAATCAAGTAATATTCTCTCATGCTGATACATGGCCATTGGCTTATTCATCAGGTTGGGAAACAGTGGCACAAAACAGTCAATGGAGTGGTAAGCTACAACTTCCGACAGATACAACACACGTTAAAGTTGAATTAAGAGGTGAAGATGCTACATTACCTTACGAGAATATATATTCTATTCAACAAGTTATCCCTGATTTTAGACCATGGGCAGTAAGAAAAGGTAAAGTGTTCTATTCTTTGGATAGAGCTACAGGATGGTTTAAAAAGAGAGTTAAAGGCTCTTGGGCCACTATTGGCAAATATAGTGCTGATAAAGCGAATAAAGAAAACCAAGGGTCAAGTAGAATCAGAAAAAATGGTAAATGGGTAGGACAAGGCAAAATTGGTAGTTAGGAGTAAATATGATTCCTTACTTTGAAATATTAGAATTTGGAAAAGTTAAGAAAAGATTCAGAGAGGCTTTAAGCACAATCAGTTTTTCAAACGAGTTAATGACAGTACCTGAAATGCAAATCACAATTCCTAACGAATACTACGATTTAATCTCAGGAAGAAAAGAAATGAGGGTAATCATGGATTGTGGAGTTTTCTACGGAATGATTACCAACTATAAACCCTCTGTAAGTGGTTTAAACATATCTCTAACGCACGTAATCAACGAATGGGAATACAGACAAGTCCCAACAAATTATGCGGTTAAAAACGCTCTTATAAAGAACGTATACGAAAGCGAAGATATGTATTATTCGACTCAGTGGAAGATGAATTTTGAAACTGAGATTGATAACGAAAAGATTGACTATGTTTATTCTAGACAATCTAAATTGGATGCACTTACTAAAACTTGTGAATTGACACAATCTGTTTATTGGAGAGTTCCATTTACAAATGATAAGCAAGTTGAAGTTGGATATTTTGGAAAGAAACAACCTGTTATGCTTTCTAATAAACCAACGTTAGGAAGAAACTACAGAATCATTGGTGAGCCAACAATGGAAACCAATTTTTCGGATGTTATTAACTTAGCTACAGTTTATGCTAATAAATCTGATAGTGGTATGTCCTCTTTGTCATTAAGAGAAGTATATAACGATAAAAGCTTACAGAACCCTAAGTTTCCTGTAGTTATTTTGAGATCAAACATAAATAACGAGCGTGATTATGAATATGTAGACTTTCCTAAATTAGCTCCTAACAATCAATTGGAGTATTCGATTATTGATACGGAATCAGTTGGATATGAAAGCGGTGTATTCATTGAAGGAACATTTGCTTTTGATGATTTATCGCCATTTAGTCTAGAGGACATGACAAAAGACTCTAAAGACTATAAATGGGTAATTCCTAAAGAGCAAAGATTTTTGACGGATACAGAGGAAATAAACAATGCTAAAGCCTTATGGCACTCTTTAAAAGGCATTTGGAGCAAATCTGCTATTGCTGCTTTATGTGGTTCGTGTCACGTAGAATCAACCTTAAACCCTAACTTGTATCAAATGGGTGATGTTCCTGATTCTCAAAAAGGATTTGGATTGGTTCAATGGACACCATACACACGAATTACAAATTGGTTAGGCTCTCATGGGTATTCAAGCTACACAATGTACGGAAAAGGGGAAGTAGCTAAGTTAGTTGAAGAATGGTCAACAAACGTTACAAATGGGCCTTGGATTCCTACTCCTTCATATAACATCACATTCCAACAATGGTCACACATGGAAGCCGATATGAATTACATGGTAATGGCTTTTATGGCAGATTATGAACGTGGTGATACATCTATTGATTTACAGTATCAAAAACGTATTGAATTTGCTCAACGTATTTATGGTTTGATTCCTGAGTGGGAACAAGACGATAACGGAACTACAACCGATACGGATAAAACACAATCTCGTCCTTGGAACGCTCAGAATTTTATCAACACATGGAATGGTCAATCTATCGACATGGATGGTGTACCTCCTGAGCAACCATATCAATGTGTAGATGCTTGGAAAAAAGCATTGCAGACATTAAATTATCCTGACCCAACGAGAGCTATTGGCGGTGATGGATATGCAGATTACATTTGGTATAACAGAGATGAATTAGGCTATTCTCAATTCTTTGATTATGTTGATACACCGCAATTTGGTGATTGGTGCATATTCGGTAGAGGTGGTGACACACCTGCATCACACGTTGCAATGTACGTTTCAGATGCTGGTAATGGTAGAGCTAATTTCTTTGGCCAAAACCAACCTTATCCGTATTGCAATACCACAACAATAAGTACATCAAATATCATTGGTATTTTCAGAGTAAAGAGTGTTTATGTACAACAGAACATTGACCCTGAGTCTACAAACGGAACAACTATCATTACTGATAACGATAGAATTTATGCGGCCAAGGTTGTATATGATTGTGCCTGTAGAAAACTAATTAATGCAAGAAGAAAGTTTTCTATCAACACTTCTTGTGAAGCGTTGCCTAAAGAAGTAAACGTAGGCGATAGAATCAGATTTATTTATGATCTCAATTTATTGCAATTGGGAAGTTGTAACAGATACATGAAACGTATTTTAAAGCAAGATGATTGGTTCTATATCACAAACCTACAAAGAGAAATAGATAAAACAGGAATTGAAATAGATACATTGACTCTAGAAAAATTCCTAAGAACAGATAGAGACGGAAAGAGTGGTTAGTTATGGATATTAGTAAGGCGATAAATATATTAGCTGATAGTGTCTATGATTTGAAAGAAAAAGGAAGATACAATTCCATTCAACGTAGAAACCATATAGTTGATTTTTATGGGTACGAGTTTCCTAGATGGGGATGTTCAAGTTCTAAACCAGCGGTAATAGGAATGTCAATTTCTCAGGATTTGATTTATTATGAGCGTTTTGAGTTTAAACTAGTAATAGATAATTCTACTGCTACAAACTTTAATGTTGAGATTGAAGGAATAGACATGACACCATATTTCAAGCAGCAATTCAACGGAGCGTGGATTACAGGCAATGGACTATGGCCTGGGCAATACTCGAATTTTGATGTTCTTAAAGCTTGTGGGTATCTTTCAGAGGATGAGAGAAATAGAATATTAGATCCAGGATATAAAACAATCAAAGTAACAGGAAACGGAAATTTTGATTGTACGTTAGTAAATTATCTTAAATATAGTCATGTAAACAGATAAGAGGTATCTATGAATAGATATGAACAAAGGATTGAAAACCTATCAAATCATGTAAAACAAAATCCTAGAGATTGGCAGTCTGCCATATCGCTATTGAAATTGAACAGTCAACAAATTGACTTTAAAAGAAAACAAAAACAACAGTCTGCTAGATTGTCTATCAAAGCATACAAAAAGGAGGTTGTGTAGATGGAAAACAAATATAGCACTTCGGGAATTGGAGAAGATATTATCCGTAGTTTTACACAAATTGCAAGTGCAGAACTACATGCTAAAACCTTATTAGAAAAACGTATTTCAGAGGTTGAGAACGGATTAATTAGTGAAGAAGAAATTCCTGATAATTTAGAAAAGATTGAAGCACTAAAGGATGAAATTGATGATTATGCCAATATCAGACGTTCTCAAATGCTTTATCTATACAATTCTTTTGGTGGTAAAGGGGATAGAGAACAGTGGTGTTTAGTTAAACATTTAAGTATGGCTATGTACACTGCATTTGAAGCATATCAAGCTTCGGATAGAGACCCTGAATTATTGAATATTGCTTTGGAGATTAACAAGAAGTTCATTGAAGCTTGCACTAAGTTCTTAGGTGTAGAAATTACTTCTTGTGCATCTTGTTTTGCAGACATTATGAAAGCTGGAGGAAAATAATATGCAACCTGTAGTATGTAATAAAGATATGGCAGTAGTATTTCCTTTAAAAGATGGTGATTGCGAATTTTGGCTAGAAATCGTTGATTCAGTAAATGACATTACTAATCCAAGCAGAGACCATGCATATGTGGATTCAAAAGGATTGTTCTATATCTACAACGGAAAAGAAATTCAAGCAATCAATGACCATGCGAATCTGAAAATCAAATGGGGAAATATGATTGGCGATATTTCTAATCAATTGGATTTAATGGAAATTCTAAATCAATTCGTAAAGACAATTTCTGTAAACGGAACAAACATTGCCAAAGACAACGAAAAAAACATTGCTATTCAAGTGCCTATCACAACTATTAAATTAGATGGAAATACAATTAGTCCTGTTGATTATATTGTCAATCTAGATTTAGCTAGTGTTTATGCAAAGAAAACTGAAATCCCTAAAAATGTATCTGAACTTCAAAATGATGCTGGATATATTAAACAAGAAGTTGTAGATCAATTAGTGCCTATAAAAACAATCAAGGTTAATAACGTAACGATACCGCCTGATGAAAACCATGCAGTAAATATCGAAGCAATTCGTTATAAAGTTGGAACTTCCGACCCAAACACGACAAATTGCCCTAACGGATATTTCTACTTTCAGATAGGAGACTAATCCATGGCTTATGTAGGTGGAGGATGGGAATTACTTGGAAATCATCAAATTTGGTCATACAGTGGCAGATGCAATATGTATTTCCAAGTATACGCACGGAGCGAACAAGATGCTATAAATAATAGGTCTACAGTCCATACAAGAACTAGGATTTTAGTTGAAAATAAAAACCCAAGCTATTCAGGTTATTATGTTGAACAAGATTGGTCAGCTGGTGTTACAGGAGCGCCGGATTACAGTAGCCATGCTACATTAACAGATGGTGGTGCTGGTACGAACAAGGAATATGTTCTACAAAATGGTTCATTCACTGTAAATCATGATTCAAGTGGTAATGCTACAAGTAAGGTATATTATTGGTTTAATGGAACATATACAGGAGCTATAGGTAGCCCTACAAGCACAAATATAGTAGACATCTCGCTTCCTAATATTGATAGAACCGCAGACAAGGCAACAATAAGCAATGTTGGAAGTACATACAAAACAATGTATTGTACAATTTCTGTTCCGTTTTATTCTGAGGAAAACCAATGGAGTCGTGATGGGAAAACATGGACGGATTGGAATAAAGTAATAAAAGCAGATACGCCTTTTGTAGATACATGGACAGGGTTAAAGCCGAACACAAAATACACTGGATATTATCGCTTCAAAAGAAAATACAATGGAGTTTGGAGTGAAACAGTCGATTTTACTGCAACCACTAAATATCCTAATGCGCCTTCAAAAGGAAGTGTTTCTTTAAGCTCGGTAACGTCCAATTCTGCAAAAGTTAGTTGGAGCGGATTCTCATTAGGAGACATGGCAACTGATTATTCTTATCAAACATCTAATGATGAAAAAAAATGGACAGACCAAGGTAAAGCAACAAGCTTAACTCTTAGTGATTTGAAACCTAATACAAACTATAAATTCTATGTAAGAATGGTCGATAACTATGGTCAACCTTCGTTAGCAGCTAGTACATCATTTACAACATTGAACCCTGAAAAACCAAACGTAGGTGGTATTGAATGTACACGGTTAACACCGTATGGTGGTATGTTTGCTTGGTATGGATTCTCTGTAAATGAAGGAGCAACAATAGATCACTATGAATATTCACTAGACAATTCAAATTGGATTAATGTGGGAACTGATACGCAAATTCATTTAGACAATTTAAGCCCTGAAACAAGTTATACATTATACGTTCGTGTAGTTGATAACTTCGGTTCTAAATCAGATAGTGCTACATGCGATTTTAAAACATTGGTTGACCAATTTAAACTTGCGTACAATACAAATTTGTATCAAACAGAAATTCTAACTAAAGACGGAGTAGACATCTTGGCTAAGAATGGAGTTAACTTGATTGTTGATGTTCTTGGTATAGAAAGACTTAGAACTGCTAGAGTTTTCTACAACGACAATGGAGTTATAAAGAAAATAAAAGCAGTTTACTACAACAAAAAAGGTAATATTCAACACTATAAAAGCTATGAAAATTAAATAGGAGGTACATATAATGGGAGTTAGAATACAAGAATTGCCTGAAACAACAGGCATTAACAAGGAAGATTTATTGATCGTTGAAGATGGACAAGGAACTAAAAAAGGTACTGTTCAACAGTTAGATGAATCTTTAGGTGTAAGTATGCTTAGAAAAGAATTTGAAGCGTTGGGATTATCTGTAGACGAAGAAGGATATATTGTTCAGGAGGTACAAGAATAATGGCAAAACACAAAATTTTAACAGATGAAACAGGAGAAAAAATTGTAAAAGCATTGAATATCATTGCTCAAAATGGAATTTCATATCAACCAATGGATTGGCAGAAGGTAAGAACATTAATTGCAAACGGAGTCGGTGAAAGTGCATTTGCTATTGGCACACAATTGTTAGAGGATTGGACAGACACCGCAGACTCGAACAAGAAGTATACGTTGCCATGGCAAGTGAATCACTTTGAAGATATGACTTTAGAGGATGGAGGAGTTGTTCCTGGAATGTGGTTACAGTCGCACTATACTTTGCCTTTTGGTGTTCAATTTTCGCATCAGAGAGCGTTTCTAGCGTGTCCTAATGGACTTAGTGCTGGTACTTACAATTTCGATTTTGCAAAAGCATGGGGAAACAATGTTAAACCAGGAATCAACTACCAATTTACATTGACAAAACCTGTTGAAAAAGGTGGTAGATTAGCTGGATGTTACGGAGCACCAGATACCACACCTTCAAGTTGGAAAGTTTATTCATATGGTAAAGATGGAATCACGCTAAACGAAACGGTCAATGTTACTGTTGGTAGTGGTGGAACAAATCTAGGAACAATCCCATATGATAGTAGAAGTGGAAACTTAAACTCTACACAAGAATTGGCATATGGATGGAATCGTTGGAAAACATCTGCGTTACGACAATGGCTAAACTCAAGTAAGCCAAAAGGACAGTGGTGGACACCTCAGGATCAATGGGATATTTGTCCTGACCAATTAGCTTCTAAAGACGGATTCCTTTGTGGTATGCCTGAGGAAATGCTAAATTGTTTAAAAAAAGTAAAAGTGGTTACTTACGCTAACACTGTAAATGATGAAGGCGCAGAGGATATTACATATGATTATGTTACGTTACCTTCACTATCTCAGATGTTCATTAAACCACAAACTAGTGGTGAAGGTGATGTTCACACCTATTGGAAAAGAAGAAGCGGACGTACAACACCTTGCGAATGGTGGACAGATTATCCAAATATGGTTGAGTATTCCGTTGCAAACAAAACATCACCTCAGTCCGTCCGTTTGCGTTCAGCCAACCAAGGCAGTGCTTGTTTTACTTGGAATGTGAGCACTAGTGGCAGTGTCATCGACTACTACTACGCTTCCTATGCGGGTACGTTCGCCCCGCTTGTTTGTATCGCATAAATCTAAAATAGGGGCAGACAACGTACTGCCCCATACAAGGAAAGGAATTATTAAATGGCAACAAATATAAATGAAAGAAATGTACCTGATACACCAACAAATAAAATGTTGGATTGTTTGTGGGAAGCTAGAAGCTTGTCTTTATATACTGTAAAGATTTGCTCAAACACAAATAATTTCCCACCTGAGTATTATCAGACAATGACGGGTGACATGATTAAGAAGGCAAAAGATATATACAGGCTAGGAAAAAGAGCAAACGCAATCTATGTTCAAGGTAAAACAGGACATGAAAGATGGGAAGAACGCAGTAGATACCAACGTGAAGCCATTTTCCTTTGTGTAGATTTATTATCTGATATAGATGTAGCAAAGACATTATTTAACATTCGTGGAAAACGTGTTAAATATTGGACTAAGCAAGTAATAACAGTAAAGAGAATGTATATCGCATGGCATAATGCTGATAAAGAACGATATGCAAAATACATTAATTAGTAAGTATTAATAAATACTAATACATACGGGATGTAGGTTGATTCTCAGAACGTCCGTTTGCGTTCAGCCAACCAAGGCAATGCTTGTAATACTTGGAATGTGAACACTAGTGGCAATGTCAACAACAACAACGCTTCCAATGCGAATACGTTCGCCCCGATTGTTTATCAACTTAAACTATATGGTCAACCTTAGATGTTGATACGATTTGATATGTGTAAACAAGGAACCTCATCCCTGCTCGTTAGAGCGAACAATACCGCAGAATATACATAAATCAGTGTATTTTGCCACCGATGTTAGAGCCTCTTAAAAATAAGATGGTAGCTAACTATGACGGAAGGAAACTATTATTTTGGAAATAAAAGAATATATTACAGACTACGATCAATTGTTTGATTCAATGTTGAAATGTAAGAAAAATGTATCTTGGAAACCTAGTGTTAAATCATTTGTATTAAACGGTGTAGAGAATTGTTTGAAGATGGAAGAACAATTGCAAAATGATACATGGATAAACAGAAAACCTAAACCGATTGTTGTTACATATCCAAAAAGAAGGGAGTGTTTAAGCATTCCTTTTAGGGATAGAGTTTATCAACGTAGTATTAACGATAATTCATTATATCCTCAAACAACAAAGCAATTTGTATATACAAATATAGCTTGTCAAAAGTTCAAAGGAACAAAGAAAGCTATGGATGTAATGAGACAATATCTTCATAGATATTACATCAACAACAAAACGAATGTAGGCTATGTTGTATGGATAGATATACATGGATATTATCAAAATATGAGACATAAAGATGTCAACGAATGTTTTTATAAGATGTGCGATTCAGATACTGCTAGTATGTCTAAAGATGTGTTAGATACACAATATTCAGGAGATATTGGATATAATCCAGGTTCTCAAATGGTTCAGATTGCTGGCATAAGCTTATTGAATGAATTGGACCATTTCATCAAAGAAAAACTACATTGCAAAAGTTTCATAAGATATATGGATGATTCCTATTTGATTACAAATGACAAAGAAAAAGCGAAACAATGGAAGAAAATAGTTTGTGATAAGTTAATCGAATTAGGTTTTGAGCCTAACCCAAAGAAAGCTAAGGTTCTAAGAATAGATAAAGGATTCATATTTTTAGGATTTAAAGCTACACTATCAAAAACGGGCAAGGTTTATTACAACCTAAGTTCAGAAAATATAAAACATGAAAGGCGAAAATTAAAGAAACAAGTCATTAAAGCTAAGAAAGGTGAAATGACAAAAGAAGAAATTGATGCAAGCCTTCATAGTTGGAAATCACACGCAGAATTAGGGAATACGTACAAGTTGTTGCAAAGAATAGATGCGTATTATGCTAATCTATGGAAGGAGATAAAAGTATGATTATCAAACAATTAGATGTTTCTATTGACAAACAAGCGGAAGAAGAATATCAAGCTTCTCAAGTTCAATCTACTAAAGATGAATTGGCAAATCAAAAGTTTCTAACAGAATACGTTGCTTGTATGGCAGGTATCGAATTACCTGTTGACGAAGAAGAAACGGAGGGAATGACGCATGTACAGGATTTTGAGTAATCAGAAAAGCAGGGTGATTGACGGAAAGTATAGCAAAGATAATTATATTTTCTTAGTAGAACAAGCTTATAAGAAAAAGAAAATCACTAAAGCAGAATATCAAGAGTTGATTGATTTTGAGTAATTTCGAGTACATTCAATATTTATTAGATATTATTGATAAGCAAAATAAAATCATTAAAGAACAGAATGAGATTCTATATATGAATGGAATTGATGTTTTAGATAAAGAGAAAGGACGATAATGTACGTCCTTTTCTTTTCATTATATAATTGAAATGCCATAAAACAGTACCTCAGAAAATATGAGAGAGATGAAATATTTTTGGAGGTGTAAATTTATGAATGTACAAGATTTTTTAACTTTATTACAGACTGCTGCTACTTTGTTTTGTGGCGGATTAGCTTTGTATTTTAAATTCAGTACAAAGGCTAAAACTAAAGCAAAGGAAGTTCAAGAAGTGATTGCCAAAATTACTGCACAAGCAGTTGTTTACATTAAAGAAGCAGAGGACAACTACAAAGATACAACTAATGCAGGTGGCAAGAAGTTTGAAGAAGTTGTTAGTAAGCTTTATGATCTAGTACCTGATGCATTGCACGGCATTATTACAAAAGAAATGATTAGTGAAATCGTTCAAAGTACTTTTGATGAAATTGAAGAATACGTTAAGATTCAATTAGATAATGGAATTGATAAAATCAACGTCAAAGGTGACTAATGGGAAAAGTTATCACTATTGATTTAGAATATGTTTTATGGCTTACAGGTTTCATTGCTTCCGCTTGGGGAGTAGTAAAGATTATTAAAGAGCTAAAGAAACCTAATGACGATTTAAAAGAAACTGTTAGAAAACACGAAGAATGGTTAGCAAGAGATAATGAGAGAATAAAATCAATTGAAAGTTTAGTTATCACACAAGAAGGGATTAAGAAAGAATTGAATGAACACTCTCGAAGATTAGGAGAACATGAAGAAAGATTAGAAGAAGATAAGCAACGTGGTAATTTGACATTAAAGGCAAATATCGCAATTATCAATAATATGCTTTCTGAAAACGACAAAGATAAACTCCAAGAAACTAGAGATGAAATTCAAGACTTTCTTCTAGATAAAAATTAAGGAGGTTAAAGAATGGGAACTCCACAAGAGTTTTATAACTATGCTATCAATAAGGTTTTTAATAATAAAGGGCAAATAATGAACATCAACTATGTTCAAAGTGTAGAACCATATGGCGGACAATGTGTTTCATTAATTCAAGGATTGATGGCATGGGGAGGGAAGCCATGTATTGCACGTGGCCATGCCAAAGATTGGTGGTTTAATCGAGCAAATAATGGTGTTTTAAGTTACTTTGATGTTGTTACGGGTGCTCCCCAAAATGGTGATGTGGGAGTGTCTGTAGGTGGTGATGCAAGATACGGACATATATTTATCTATTGGGAAGGCAGAGCACTTTCTCAGAACGTTCTAGGCAAACCTAAAGCTATGTTATGGCCATTAAACTATCAAGGTGCTATTTGGGGATATTTAAGACCTAAATTCTATACTAATGCTTCTACATATGATGCTTCTCAATTGATTAAAGAAAATGGAATGGCAACTTTCAACAATGATACTGCTATCGTTATTCATAGAGATACACCAACAGGTGCTTCTTACGGAACATTTGTAAAGGGCGAAAAACAAGTCTATACAGAAAAATGGGTAGGACTTGGACATAGATGGATTTCATGGATTCATACAAATGGAGTCAGATGTTTCGCAGCAGTCAGTGGCAGTGAATCATATGGTGTTGAACCGTGGGCTACAATCGGTGCTCCTGAAACACAAGATATTGAATTAACTCAGGAAGATGGTATTGCAACATTCATTGTTGATGGTGTGCATAAGCACTATGATAATCCAAGTGGAGAAATATTTGGGCAATGCAATTCAGGAGATGAGATTCGTTATTATTGGAAGTGCGTTACAAATGGACATAGATACGTTGTTGGAAAAGAAGGAGACAGAAAGTTCTTTGTTGCAGTGTCCGCTACAGAGGATAGAAGCCAAATGTGGGCGAAATTCAGAGCGCCTGATGCAAATACTGAGGAAGATACAAAAGAGCCTTCTAATCCTTCTACAGAGCCTTCTAAGCCACCTACAACGGATTACGCTAAGAATGTTAAGGGGTACGGAATTGATATTTCAGAACACAACAGTTCAGATATTGATTTATCAAAATATGACTTTGTGATTTTGCGTGCTTCCTACGGAGAACACACTGATAAGAAATTTGAATACTTTGCAGATAAATGTGAACAATTAAAGATTCCTTATGGTGTGTATTGCTATGATTATGCGTTAGATGATAGTCAAGCTAGAGCGGAAGCAGAGTATGTATATAATCTAATCAAAGACAGAAATGTTCAATTAGGTGTATGGTTTGATATGGAGGATGCAGATAATTACAAGAAGAAAGCTGGTGTCTTAACAAAAGAAAGATGTTCTTTCTCTTGTAAAGTATTCTGCGACTATATGAGTGCTAAGGGATATTATACAGGTGTTTATACTAGTACTAGTTGGCTAGGAACATTTGTAGAAACAACATATCCTATTTGGATTGCAAATTGGGGTACGAATGATGGTAATATTCAATCAGACCAATCTGGTGTAGGTGTTATTCATCAGTATGCAGCTAACCCAATCGACAAAGATATAATCTTCCACGATATTGATTTTTATAAATCAAATCCAAAGAAAGATGAATCAACAGACGATAAAAAAGATGAACCAAATACAGATTCTAAAGACGATAATGGAAACGAAATCAATGTGACAGGAATCAATAAATTGATTGAACTGTTGCTAAAGATCGTTGAAAAAATCGCTAATTTGTTCAAATAATTGTACATAATGTAAGAAATACGACATCAAACACTCATATTTGCACAAAATCTGCAAAAAAGAGGTTTATATGTTTGTAAATGCATTATGATCTTGTGAACTATCGTGAACGAAAATTTAATTGGTGGAAATGAAAATCATGTTGCTCCTTAAATATCACGCAAGCTCGAGATAGCCAATTATAAAATAGCTCATCTACTAGAGTAGAAGGAGTTTCCTAGGACGTATGATTTATACGTCCTTTGCTTTTTTGTGTTAAAATATATGTACATAGATTAGCAGAGTGCACAATGCAACCAATACCACAATATGGTATAATGTCTATGTTAGCTTGATGTACAAATCCAAGTTAGACATATGGATTTATTAGTATCAGTCTATAGTCATACCAAGCGTGACTGATTGATATTATTTTTATGCAAGTCGACTACAAAGAAATATTATTTTCTTACCACTGAATAGAGTACATTCTAGAAGTACTTGAAAGGTGGTCTTTTTTCTATAAAATTCATACTGATATGATATAATCATGTTGCTAGGAAAAGTAGAGCGATAAAGGCCTAAGCTCTCTTTTGTGTAGTGCAAATTGCAGACGTGCAATTGAATCTTAACATTTCTCTTTGTGGCACTAGCAAAAACAACGACAAAATGTGACAATTGCTAAAAGCTTCCCTTTTTAGATACTGTCACCAAAACGATTCCATACCTCATCCACATCAGGTATGGTTTTTATTTTTTAACAAATCTTGAAATTTATGTGCTATATTATTGATGTGTTCTTCATGGATGAACACACCCTTTCTAAGATAACTAAAACTTATGCAAAAGAGTCTCCTTACCAAGCGGGAGACTTTTTTGTTTATATATTATAAGGAAAGGAAACAATAATATGTTTTTGGCATAATGGCATAAAGTGCGTGGCATAAAACATGGAATATTTTTTTAGGTTCAATTAAATAAAATGTGGTCAAAAACGAGAAAATATGAGAACATAAAGTAAACTAGATGAATAAAAAATAAAGGAAAATAAAGAGCTAGAAACTTATAAATATCATTCGACAATCAATTTTATATGGGGATGAGAATTGGTGAAACACTAGCGTTGACTTGGGAAGATGTAGATTTAGAAAACAATACGATTGCAATTAAAAAGACATGGTCAAAAGACTTACATAAAATCACAACCCCAAAAACTCCAAACAGTTATAGAACAATCACAATGCCCCAGTTCTTATCAGATGAATACAAAGAGTTTAAGGAAATGTTGGATGTTCCTGAGAAATCATTTGTATTCGGGATAGATATACCCGTATGCAATACGACAGTTAGAACGAGGATGAGAGAAGCTATTAAACTTGCAAACGAAAATAACGAAGAACAAATACCTATCATTCGTATACACGATTTAAGACACTCATGTGCTTCGTATATGATTGGCAATATGGTAAGAGATGGAAGCTCACATTTTAGCTTGTATGACGTTGCAAAACGCTTAGGAGACAATCTGAGCACTGTATTGAGTGTTTATGCCCATTGGCTACCTCGAGCCGATAAAGGAATTGCTAAATTAATGGATAAAGATAATGCACTAGATTAATTTCTAGTGCTTTTTTTGTTTGTAAAAAGAAAAACACACCCTTTAGCGAGTGTGCCTTCCATGAAATAGAGAGAGATGAAAATACAGTTGCCTATTTACAGGCACTTAAAGTTTATCATGTTTCGTTGCGGACGTTTTGTGCTACCAAAACAATACAAATTTAAACTTAATAATTATTATTCTACACCACTGAATTTACAAACTAGTTTCCCAATAATTCTAAAACACTCGTTAGTAACATCAATAATTATTGGGTCGTATTTGGGATTTGCACTTTCCAATACAATCATTCCATTATTTAATCTTCTAAATATCTTGCATACGCAATCATTTCCATCATTGATACAGAAAGAACCAATTTGTCCACTTTCCAACACGTTTGTTTTCTCAAATATTAGTGTGTCTCCATCATTGATTCCTTTTCCAATCATGGAATCACCTTTTGCAATATTAGCAAAGTATTCCTTGTTAGAATTTATATACCTATCGGGAACGGCTATATAGTCTTCGATATTTTCTTCAACAAATAATCCCATACCGCAACATATAGAAGAATATAAAGGAATTGATTTATCTTTGATATCTTTCAAAGGGAAATAATTAGGATCGTCACCCCAACCAATCAAGTAGAATGGTGAAATCCCTGTAGCACCTCCAATTGCATTTACGACATCAACAGGAACTTTAGTTGTTACTCCTTGAGAATATCTTTGTAAGGCTGATTTAGAAACTCCTGTCCTCTTTTCTAATTCAACAAATGAATACCCGCTTTTTTCTATTGCTTTTTTAATCCTATCAGATACTACATTATTCATTAATATCCACCTCCTAAAGTATTATCTGCTAAATATATTATATTTGTAATATCCCAATTTAGCAATGACATAATAAAAAATTTAAAACAAATATCCCAAAAAATGGTTGACACTTAATTCAAACGTGATATACTTTAGGTGTCCCGATAAAAGGATGAAAGAGGTGAGAATTTATGGACAGAGGGCTTTATAAAATGATGCTCGAAAGAAACAATATGTCACAAAGAGAGTTAGCAGAAAAGCTTGGAATCAGCAAAAACTCACTCTCTTTAAAAGTAACAGGCAAATGTAGACTTTATACGGATGAAGCTGCTAAAATGTGTGAAATTTTGCATATTGATAAAGATGAAGACAGAGCAAAAATTTTTTTAAGATAAACATCCCTAAAAAAGGATATAAACAGAAAGGAAGGAGATTGAATAAATGAACGAATTATTTAATGTAACTACAAATGGTGACAAATTAACTTTGTCGGCTAGAGAATTGCACAAAGAATTAAACATTGCAGGAAGATTCTCTAGATGGTTTGAGCAAATGTCGGAATATGGATTTGAAGAAAATGTAGATTATACCAGCGTACAAAATTGTACGGAGGTTCAAAACAATGGTGGCATTCAAGTTAGAGAATTACAAGACTATCAAATCACACTAGATATGGCAAAAGAAATTGCAATGCTCCAACGCAATGAAAAAGGAAAAGAAATTCGTAGAAAACTAATCGAATTAGAGAAGGCATGGAATAGTCCTGAAAAAGTTATGGCACGTGCATTAGACATTGCACATAAAACAATTGCTAATCTTCAAATTGAAAATGAAGAAATGAAACCGAAAGCTATCTTTGCAGATGCAGTTGCAACTAGCGATACTTCAATTCTAATTGGTGACTTAGCTAAATTGATCAAACAGAATGGCACAGATATTGGTCAAAAACGATTGTTTGAAAGAATGAGAAATGACGGATATTTGATTAAGAAAGGTACTTCAAAAAATATGCCAACTCAAATGGCAATGGAAAAAAGGATTGTTTGAAGTTAAAGAACGAACAATAAGCAATCCTGATGGTTCAACAAGAATCACGAGAACTACAAAAGTGACAGGCAGAGGTCAAATCTACTTCATAAATATGTTCAAAAAAGAATTGGCCTAAAACGATAAGAAAGGGTGAATAAAATGGCAGAACCAAGTGAAAGATTAGAAAGTGACAGATTAGATTCAATTAGATTATTCCAAGACTCAGTGCATTGGGAAGGAAAAGTTTTTGATGTGCTAATTAAGAACGGATGTTCTAAGGAAGATTTAGTAAACGTATCTTCAATGCTTCAAACCATTTATATGTGTGGATTTGAAGTAGGGAAAAGATGTGTAAAGGAATGAAAGTGTTGCTTGGGTATAGAGACATCATGGAACTTGGTGTTTCTAAAAAAAACCGCATACAAGATGTTGAATCTCATATGCGAATCGGAGGCTTACAAAAAGTCCAATCTATCCAAAGTGATAGATACAAAGAAAGTTCCAACAAAACTATTCGTAAAGATGTTTCCTGAGTTCAAAGAAATAGTGGGGTGTGAGAAATGATGGACACAGATGATTTAAGGGTTATTCAAGATAACCGATTTATTGATGAAGAAGAGGAGGAAGAACAAGATGAGTACAGTTACGAGGACTACTGCTACGACTTCTGCAAAGCAGAAAGAGACGAAGAAGCCTGGTTCTAAATCAACCGCAAAGAAGAAAGCAGTTGAATTAGGTGATTGCATCACGCTTCCTTCTTTTGCCAATAACGAGTATGAAACTCAATATTCTATGGCGGTTAGAAGTCAAAAGCAGACTCATATGGTTAATCGTGCTGCTAAATTCAATTACATTTGTTCTCTTATTTGTTTCTTAGTTTCTTTGGCTTTCATTGTGATAGCTAATTGGTACATAAGAGGTTTGTAAAATGACTCAAACAGAAAGAGTCATAAAGCACCTAAAGGAATATGGTTCTATCACTCCTTTAGAAGCTATCAGAGAATATGGAATCACTCGTTTAGGTGCAAGAATTTGGGATTTAAGAGATTTGGGATATGACATTGAAACTCAAACCGAAACTTCAAAAAATCGGTTTGGAGATAAAACATCATATGCCAAGTACGTATTGAAAGGAGAGGTGAAAAATGAATCTGTATCAAGACACTGAAAAGTTTAGTGTTGAAAAGTATGGAAGTCATGAAGAATGGTTAAAAAAGCGTGGATGTGGAATTGGTGGCTCGGATGCAGCGTGCTTCATGAATTTAAACCCATGGAAAACGCTAAATCAATTGTGGCACGATAAGAAGTTTGGATCACAACAAATCACAAATGATGCTATCGAGTATGGCAATACTGCAGAGCCTTGTTTAAGAACGTTATTTCAAGCCAAACATCCTGAGTTAGATGTGCAATACGTGGATAACGTTACGTTGGTTTCTAAAGAGCATGAGTTCTTGAGATACAGTCCTGATGGATTGATTTACAATAAGGAAACCGGTGAAAGAGGAATCTTGGAAATCAAAACATCTAAGATAATCAATTCTCATAGTTTGCAGAAATGGGGTTCTAAAGGAAATGAAACAGTTCCTGACAACTACTATTGCCAAACATTAGAAGGATTGATTGTTACGGATTTTGACTTTGTTATCTATTGTGCAGAACTAAGATTTGCAGATGGTGATGCACGAATTATAGAACGTTCATATCGCAAAGAAGAAGCACTAGATAGTATGAACGATCTAAAACAAGCAATGTTAGAAAAATGGGATAGGTACTTCATAGGTGATGTAGAACCGCCTATCACATTGTCTATATAGAAAAAGAGGAGATGGAAATATGGAATTTAATTTAGAGGTACGTGCACAAAACGGAAAAGTGTACACAAACGCAAGTGATTTATTACCTGAAATCAAAGAAGGTTTAAAGCACTACAACTATGTAGTAGATGAAGACAACTATAAGAAGGCTAAAACAGATAGAGCTGCTTTAAACAATTTGGTAAAGCTTGTATCTGATAAGCGTAAACAAGTTGAAAATGATGTCTTTGCTCAGTGGCTACAGGATAAAAAAGACATTATGCAAGTCGAAAAGACTATCAAAGCAGCATCCGATAAATTGGGTGATGGAATCAATGAAGTTGATAACGCAGAAAAAGAATTAAAGCGTAATCAAATCAAAGAGCTATGGGCAAACATTACGAACAACAAATATCCTTTTGAACTAGTTTTTGAAGAAAGATATTTGAACAAGTCTGTTAAGCCTAAAGAAATTGAAGAATCGTTGAATAACAAGTTCTTGAAAGCCGAAGAACAATTATCATTCATTGAAGCTTCTTTACCTGAGGATGAATTACAGGCAGAACAAGTTATCCAATTATTCTGTAAGACTTTGGATTTAAGCAAAGCTACGGAACGTATCAACGAAATTAAGGAAGCTAAAGCAAAGCTTCAAGAAAAAGTAAATGCTCAAATTGAACAATCTAAACAAGCTCAAATGGAAAGAGAAAATGTAGTTCCTAAACAAGCTCCATTTGAAACTCCTCAGGCTCAAAATCAGACAGAGCCAAGAAGATACTGCGTATTCCGTTTTGAAGGCCCTATGAGCAAATTACAGGCTTTTAATCCGATTTTAAATAAGTTCATGCGTGAAAATAACGTAAAAGTGACAATTGTAGAAAAAGGAGAATGTTAATTATGTTACAAAACAATATTGCAAAAAAGAATGACAATCAATTGGTAGAATTTTCTGCCAACGGAGAAAAAGTTAAATTATCTCCAGCTATCGTAAGAAATTACTTAGTAAATGGAAATGGTCAAATTACAGACCAAGAAGTTGTGTATTTCATTAATTTGTGTAAATCACAAGGATTAAACCCATTCATTAAAGATTGCTATTTAATCAAGTATGGAAACACTACACCAGCTCAAATGGTAGTTTCAAAAGATGTTTTCTTGAAACGTGCCGAAAGAAATTCAGAATTTGATGGTTTAGATGCGGGAATTATCGTAATTAATAACGAAAGCGGTGAGTTAACTTACCGAAAAGGTGCTTTCTATTTGAAAGATCGTGAAGAAGTTGTAGGTGGATGGGCAGATGTATTTAGAAAGAATGTATCTCATCCAACTCACATTGAAGTCTCATTTGAAGAATACGAAGGAAGAACTAAGGACGGAAAGCTTAACTCACAATGGAGCACGAAAGCTGCAACAATGATTCGTAAAGTTGCGATTACTCAAGCATTGAGAGAAACATTCCCTAACGATTTCCAACAGATGTATTCAGAGGAAGAAATGAATGTGGATATGAAATTGGATGAAACTCCAATTCAGCAACCTACAAATATTGTCGAACAAGCACCTATTCAAACATACTCAGAACCTGATGAACCACAAGGGGCACAACCCGAAGGTGTAAGTCTTGTATAAATCAAAACGTAGCCAAGCTACAGATATAGATTTAAAAACTAGAAAGTTGGTAAAAGAAAGAGATCAAATGTGCATATTTTGTGGGAGTACATATCGCATTGAATTAGCACATACAATTCTTTCAAGAAGCAATGGCGGACTAGGTTCTGAAAAAAACCTAGTCTGTGCTTGCCAACGTTGTCATAGAATCATGGACTCAGAAAGTCCTAAAGGAAAGAAATTGAGAGAGATTGCAATTAAGTACCTAGAACGTATCTACGGAAACATTGATGAATCAGAGGTGAAATATAATGCTAAGTCAAAATGAACTGTTGTTTAAATACAATCCATTCAAAGTTAAATATTGGAAAGATGAAGAAATCCAAGAGCAACTTTCAATCTTAGTGGATGCATATATTCCTGATGAAAGTGCAGTAATGGAAATGGCGTTAAATGTCGAAAACCTAGCGAATCAAATGTTCTTAATTGGCGAAATGATGGCTAGATTACAGGAACAATCGAACATTCTTAAAGCAGATATTGAAAATAAAATGACAAACGCTATTTATGTAGAACGTAGTACTTGGGAACGTGATCATGATGGGAAAGCACCTAGTATTAAATTCTTTGAAGCATTAGCTTGTCAAAAAGTAGCTGATGAAAGAACTAAGCTTGCAAAAGTTGATTCTGATTTAAAACGTTTCAAGACGGCTTACGAATCAATCGAAGCCAAGATGAATGCGACCAAGAAAAAAATCGAGGTCACTAAGTTTGAGATTGGAGGTGCGTAAGATGATTTTAGGTATAGACCCAGCAAATGAATATAGTGCATTTGTTGTAGTTGAGAATGATTTATCGGCAGTTGTAGATAAAGGGAAAATTCCCAACAAAGAATTGCAAGATAAAATCTCAAATTGGAAAGCAGAGAATTATCCAATTGATTATGTAGCGATTGAAGGAATACAAAGTTTCGGTATGCCTGTAGGTCAAACAACATTTGAAACTTGTTACTTTATAGGACGTTTATTAGAGCAATTTGAAGCTTTCGATATTGAACCCACATTAATATACCGAAGCGAAGAAAAAATGACTCTATGCCACTCTATGAAAGCGACAGACGCAACCATAAGACAAGCTTTAATTGATTTGTTCGCTAAAGATACTCCAAACAAAGGAAAAGGAACAAAGAAAGAGCCTGGATATTTCTACGGATTTAAGGCGGACGTTTGGAGTGCGTTTAGTGTCGTTATAACGTTTCATACAAAGTACATAGGTACAGAATGCTAGGAGGTGTGATGAATGGAAGAACAACAAAAAGCGTATTATGCGTTCATTCCAGCAAACGTAAGATACGATAAAGATTTAGTCCCAAATGCAAAACTACTATACGGAGAAATTACTGCGTTATGTAATGAAAAAGGGTATTGTTGGGCAACTAACCAATACTTTGCAGAACTTTATAACGTATCTGATAGAACGATTAAAAATTGGATTAGTCAATTAACTGATAAAGGGTACATTCAACGAAGTGTTAAATATAGAGAAGGAACTAAAGAAATCGAGCAAAGGAAACTGTTTATAGGTAGGGAAAATAATTTCACTACCTCAGGAAATTATGTTCCTGACCCTAGGAAAAATAATTTCACCACCCCTAGTGAAAATAATTTCCCAGTTAATAATACAAGTATTAATAATACATTTAATAATACAAATATATATAAGGGAAAAAAGAAACAAAAGTCAGAAACAGTTAATTCTGTTATTGCAGAGTATACAGAAAACAAAGATTTGCAAGATGCATTGCATGGTTTTGTTGAAATGAGAAATAAAGCAAGAAAGCCTTTGACTGCTAGAGCTATGAAGTTATCTTTAAATAAATTAAATGAATTAGCATTAGATGATATTACCAAGATTGCTATTGTAAATCAGAGCATTGTACATAGCTGGTTAACATTCTACAAGTTGCAGAACAATAACAATGGCGGCCAAAGACAATTGACGAGAAAAGAAATGGGGTATGCATTTTGACATTAGAAGAAACTGAAAGAATCTTACAGGTGCTAAGAATCAATTACCCAATGAGTTACAAAAACATGACTCAAGAAGATACACAAGCCTATTTAAAACTTTGGCAAGTATCTTTTAAGAATTATGAATATTTAACTGTAGCAAATGCAGTTAATCAAATCATCCAAAGTGATACAAGAGAGTTTGCTCCAAATGTAGCACAAGTAAAAACAAGAATTAGTAAAACTGCGATTGGAAAAACAAAGGAAGCTGGAGAGGCTTGGGAAATCGTTTTAAGGAACGCTAAGTGCGATCCTTATACTAGTAAGGTGAACTACGATAAACTGCCTAGAAACATTCAGAAAGCGCTCGGAGGGAGCTATTTGTTAAGAGATATTGCGTGGAGTAATAAAAAAGACTTGCAATATTACCGAGACAGATTTTTACAAGCTTATAAAGAGGTTTGTGAAGAAGAAGTACAGTTATTAAATTCAGGACAAATCAGTTTGGAAATGTATCAACAACACGATCAATTGCCTGCACCTCCAAAAAAGGAGGAAGGTATGAAGATGTTGGGAGATTTGATGAACGGATAAGAAAGGGATGGGTGGAAAGTGCATTATTATATGTTGGATAAAAACGATATATCAGTTGTACGTGGAATCGTATCTTCAAAAGAAGTAATGAGGGAATTGTGCATTACAAATGCTCAATTCCATAAGATGTTGAGAAAAGAGGAAACCTACAAAGGATGTATTCTTCTTCCTGTTAAAACGGATGAGGAAGAAAGAAGAAAGGTAACAAGCGAAGATGCTGAGCAATTCCAACTACTAGGCGAAAGTAAAACAGGAATCAGATATTACATCACAAGTTATTTAAGAGTTGTTTCTGTTGATCTAAAAGGAAAACAAAGGGAAATGAAAGCTAAAAAGGAAACGGAATCAATTTACAGAGTTGTAGTGAACTTTAAAGAAGGAAAACGATACTTGAATGTATTATTTGAAGCCTACAAAGCTTTTGTCGGGGAAATAGAAAAGAATGATTCTATCGTTTGGGACGGAGAAATGAAAATTGAAAACCTAAGAGTTATCAAACTAGCTCAGATTCAGGGGTTGAGAAACAAGAAGAAAGTGAGAATAGGCGATACAGTCTATAGCTCAATTGCCGAGTGTGCTAGAAAGAATTTCATTTCTAAATCACATATGTATCAGATGATAGAAGGAATCAGACCTAATTCAATAGGTGTTGAATTTGTATAAAGGAGTTGAAAAGAAATGAACAGAGTAATTTTATCAGGCGAAATCGGTAGTGATATCACTTTAAAGAAAACTGCTACAGGACAAAGCCTATGTAACTTCTCGATTGAAGTTAAAGAAAAGGGAAAGAATGGACAAGAGTTTAAATCTTTCTTCGATTGTACTGCGTGGGGAGAAAATGCAGAACATATTAATCAATATGGATTTAGAGGACAACACATTGCAGTTGACGGAAAGCTTCAAAAAAGCTCATACACGAACAAAGACAATCAGAAGGTGTATAAGACTAGCGTGTATGTAATGGACGTAGAATTGGCTTTAAACAATGCGACAATGCCACAAACACAAGCATATCAACAAACGCAACAACAGATGCAGCAGCCACAAACAGTACCATTTACAAATCAAGTAAATTATCAGTCTTATCCTGAACATTATGATAATGACGAAGGGATGCCATTCTAGATGATTGCGAAAAGATATGATGATGAACTTATGTACAGTGTTATGAAATGTGAAGGCGATAAAAAATACAAATACTGTACGAGAGATGGAAAACTAGCTTTTAAAAAGCCTGGTAAAGACTTTCTAGGGGTAACAAAGCAAAATTACAAGAATGTGTATGTTATCAAGGGAGAAATTTACATTGGAGAGTATGTTGATGGTGGTGACGATAGATGAATGACATCAAAAAATTTAATGGGCTTAATGTAAGTAGTAAATTTGCAATTTGTGGATTACCAATAAGAATTGATTCTTATAAAACGTGCTCATTTGGGTGCAAATATTGTTTCGCAGAAAACAGAAAGATAATGCAATATGGAAAAGAGATACAAGTTGCGAATGTTACTCAAGGTCAACAACTCGGCTACAAGTAACCGAGCATGAATCATACTGTAGATTTCATGCTGTATATTTGTAGTTGCCGTACTTCGCACGGAAGATGACTAGCCTAAGTCCTTGTTACATAACTCCATGGACTACGTCCATAAGGCCAATACTCAAACCAATAATGCCCTAGTTGGATAGGGTTGGGGCAACGTACGATGCTGAAAGTAAGGCAGACGCGACCCCGTGCATCAAGTCTTATGGACATTGGCGAAGGGCAACACACACCACTTTGTTGTGAAAGTAGGAGTGATGACGCAGAGATGCGGGCAGGACAGTATTGTTCCTGCTGTTATCTAAAATGAAAAGGAGGCACAAGTCGGATGAAATCACATAAAAGTGTATTAGTAATTGGTATGAATGGCATTGGGCTTATGCCTACCACAGCTTGTAAAGCAAGAAAACTACTTGAAGCTAAAAAAGCCAAAGTATATAGTAAAATGCCATTCACAATCAAACTGTTATATAAGACAGGCTGTGCTGTACAGAATATTAGTCTTGGTATTGATACAGGTTCTCAGCACATCGGTGTAGCTGTAACTACAGATAATTGTGTACAGCTCAAAGACGAGCATGAACTGCGTTCAACAATGGAAAAAAGAAAGCTCATTGAAACACGTGCTGAAGCACGAAGAAGTAGAAGATACCGAAAAACAAGATATCGCAAACCCAAATTCAAGCCACATTGTAAGCATGTGTATATGAACTCCATGACGAAACGTCATGGCCATAAAACACACTGGCACAATGTGAAAAATGAATATGGAACAAACAGACAACCTGGATGGGTGCCACCGAGTATTCAGCAGAAGATTGACCATCATATCCAGATTATCAACAGATACCTGGAAGCCTTGCCAAAGAAAACCAAGGTGAATATTGAAGTTGGAAGATTTGATACTCAGAAAGTAAAGAATCCAGATATCAAAGGCAAGCAATACCAGCTTGGAAGAATGTATGACTACGAGAATAAGAAAGCATATATTCTGGCCAAATATGATTATAAGTGTCCTATCTGTGGCAGGAAATTTGGCTCTGTACGTGAGAATGGCAGTATTGTTAAATTCCGTAAGCACCATCTGCATTTTGTAAGTAATGGAGCAACAGACAATCCAGATTCGTATATGGCAATTTGTGATTGTTGTCACACTGCAGAAGCACATGGTGATGGTGGCATTCTTAATAAGATTATGAAAGAAAGCAAGAAGACGTCTCGTGGCTTGCGAGACATGCCGTTCATGAATATTCTAAGAAGAAGACTCTGGAACGCGTTTCCAGAAGCATGCTTCACTTACGGAAATATCACAAACGCAGACAGAAAGTGGATTAGTTTGCCAAAAACTCATGCCAATGATGCGGTTGCTATTGCAATGCATGAATATCTTCAACAAGCTAAATCTTATGATGTGAAAGACGTTCCATATACAAAAATATATAAGGAAGTTCGCAAGAAGAAGCGTTCTCTGCATGAAATGAACCCTCGTAAAGGAAGACGTATTCCAAATATGTCAGCTACACGTAATAGCAAAAACACTAAGTCAGTTATAAACAAGCATAGAACGTTCAGTCTATATGATAAAGTACGTTATGCTGGACAGATTGGATGGATTACAGGGTTCTCAGGTACCAATACAGCGTATCTCAAAAATAAAGAAGGAAAGTACATCACGATACAAGGCAAAAATTATAAGAACATACCTTTATCGAACGTACAAATCTTAGAAAGGAATAATACATGGATAACTTATACAAAGTAAAAGACCATGTCTCTATAGTATGAAAATGAGGTATGAAAATGAGGTTAGACTTTTCATACTATAGATAGCCCGATTCATCTCCCATACAAGTAAGGGAGAATTCTCGGCGGGTACATTAAATCATTTATTTAAAGATGGACTTATTGAATTGGGATTCTCAGTTGAGAAAGCAAGCATTTTAAGAGAAAAAACATCAGAAGAAATTGCAAAGAAGAAAAGAAGAACAGTGGAGGAAATAAAAAATGCCTAATTGGTGTGCTGGTACCTTAAGAGTGATGGGTACAAAAGAGAATTTAACAAAATTTGTTTTAGAAGGATTACAACCTGTTACACATTTTGGAAGTGAAAAAGAAACGTTAAAAATTGACGATTATGGTCGCATAAAATGCGAAAGATGCTGGATTAAAGGAACTCGCAGAGGATTTATTCTTGACTTAGATGAATATATTGATGATTGGAACGATGAAGGAAAAATCGCAATTGGACTTGAAGCAGAATTCGCATGGGGTATTAGTTCGGAAGAACTATTAAATTCTTGTAAGCAATATGGAGTTGATATGAGAATTCATGCATTTGAATGTGGAATGTGCTTTAACCAAATCATTGAAATTATTGATGGAGAAATCACCAAGGATGAAGAAGTTAAATTCGATGATTATAACTGGGATTGTATTTGCCCAAATGTAGGAGGATAGAAATGACAAGTACAGAATTGATTAAAGATATGCTTGAAATACAGAAAGCATATGATGCGGAAGTATTTAAGAAACATAATGTAGACTATGTTTCTAAAAGCCAATTAGAAAGTGCGTTATTTGATGAATTAGGAGAATTGATGCACGCTCAAAAAGCTAATTGGTGTTGGTGGAAATTTACGCAAGAACCAACAGACAAGGCCAAGGTATTTGAAGAATATGCAGATGTCCTTCATTTCGCTTTAATGTATGAAATCAAGTTTGGTTCAGGATGCTATCAATATGAAGATATTAAGTGGAATTATAACAAGCTAAAAACGGATTTAGGTTTTGGACAGGCATATGCATTTAGTTGTGTAATCAGTTTAACAAGAGATGATAACGTATTAGCTTATGTAATCGCATTAGGATTGCATTTAGGATATTCGATTGAAGAAATTCATAAAGAATATATTCGTAAGAATGAGATCAATAAAGAAAGATTAGCGAAGGGGTACTAGGCATGTGGATTAGAAGTCAAGATAGAAAGATTTTAACAGAAATTCATGATGTGGAAATTGATAGTGGATTTAAAGTTTGGGGTAGTGGTTCTTTAATTGGCGAATATTCTACAGAAGAAAAAGCATTGAGAGTTCTTGATGAAATTCAAAATCGTGAAATAAACTATCCTCCAAATGAAGTGTTTGAAATGCCACAAGATGATGATGTAGGGTTATAAAAATGAAGTGTAATAGATGTGAATTCGAAGAATGTCAATCAAACGAATATGGCACTGAATATGGTTGTGCAGTATTTGGAGATGACGTACCAAAAAAATTTGAAACAAATGAAGGATGTAATTTAAGGTACAACGAAGCAAAAAAGCTTTGCGAACTTAATGATAAATGTATAGAAAAGTATTATGGAAGTATGTACGTGCTTTACGCATTGAGCGATGGAAATCCAACAAAAGAACAACAAGCAGAGATAGATAGAATTGACAAAGAGTATAGTTTAGCATCAAAAAAATTAAAAAATTATTACGATGTTCTTGTAAACTGGAGAAAGAGAAATGGCTGGAAAAGAAATATTAGAAAAAAACAGATTCACAAAAGAAGAGTATGAAAAAAAGGTTAATGAGAAGAAAGAGAATATCAAATCTATTTGTGAAGATAAAGAATTGATGAATTTGTTAAAAAGCTAAAGGAGAAAGAAAATGATTAATCTTAAAAACGGATACGGAATTACATCCGACGGAAAAAGCTACACGCTAGTTCAAGATGCAATTCAAAAGAGCAAAGACGGAGTAGAAACGGAAATCAAGAAACAGATTTCCTTTCACTCTACATTAGAAGGAGCTTTACAAGGCTATTCAAATTGTAGAATGGCAGATTTAGTTTCTAACGTAGATTTAGACTTGAAACAAGTTAAAGAAGCTATTGACGAATTAAAGAGGGAGATAAAGGAATATGAATAAAAAATACGAATATAATGGAAATATTTATTGTGAAGATGATTTATCAGAAGAAATATACAACTATGGTGGAGATTTAGATGATTTATTTTCTGATTTATTGAGAAACAAAGATATTGAAGAAACTACTTATTATTCCGCTAAAGGCGCTTGTAGTTCTGATGAATATTATGAAGATTACAAAGAATTAATTAAAGAAGAATATGAAAAGTTAGGAATTGAGGTGTTACAAGGCTATGAATAAATATAAAGAAGCGTTAAATCGAATGGAAGAAGCATATTACAGTTCAGACAATTCAATGGGTGCAATGAACAAATTCAAAGAAGATATAAATTTACTTACAGGACTAGTAAATGAGTGTTTTGAAGAAAAAGCAGAAACTAATTACGAACATTTTAAAGATGAAATTGTGCAAAAAGTTAAATATAATTTAGCGGTAGTAAATGGCGAGCCTAAACCATGTGAAGATACAAATTGTGACGAATGCGATTTCAAATGTAGTTGTTGTGGAGAAAAAAGATTTGAATGGTTGGCAAGTCCATACAAAAAGCTACCATATAAACTGAGCAAGTTTGAATTTGATTTATTAAATGCATATAAAAATAGTGGAATGCGGCAGTGTATTTCAAATTACGGTACTTTGCTTGAAATGTATGGAAAAGGACATTTTAAAGGCATTGATACAAGTACCCCGATTCGTGAAATCTTAGATAATTGTAAGGTGGTATGATGATTTATTTCTTTGCAGGATTTTTTATAGGGGGCATAGCTTCAATGCTCCTTTATTCCTTAGTTGTTTCAGAACGAATTAATGAATTGGAGCTTGAAAATGGTAGATTGATTGATGATCTAAACAAAGCCGAATATGAAGCTAGAAAATACAAGTATCAACATAGGAGATATGGATATGATGGGTTTGAAGAAACGAAATAAACCTAAAGAAAGTACGAATGTACAAATTAAATTGAATGTTACTGTTTCTGATACAGAAAACAGTAATTCATGTAATATTGTTGATTCATTATTAGATGATATTTGGAATATTGCGTTGGAAAAAGAAGGGGTAGAAGCTCAAAGTATGAGTTCAAAATACATGAAGGAGAAAATAGCAAAATGATGTATTTAAGCATGGCAATTCATAACATAGCGGTAATGATATTTACTGCATACATGGTGATTCATGTACACCCTATTTGGGCAGTATGTATCTTATTCACTCATAGAATTGGAACTAAAATTGTACGTGTTCCAATTGAGAGTGATGAGATGATGCAGTAGATGACGTGTACGGGATGGATTGGAATGAAGAAGATGATAGAAACGAATCAAGTAGAGACAAGTTTTAAAAACATAGAAAAAGCTCTGAAAGACAACGGATTATATGAAGCATATGATGATATGGTGTTAATTAAACAAGCTTTAATTGAGAGAGACAGAAAGATATATGGGTTGCAGCAGCATAACAGAAATTTAGAGGATAAATTGGGAAGGATAGGAGGTTATCATTATGGAAATCCTAAACAATAACATTTATTGGTGTGACTTGCCAAAATATAGTAATACAATTCTTTATAAGAGGAGACCATGTATCGTTATTTCAAACGATATTCAAAATAAAGGAAGCAAAACAGTAAATGTAATTCCAATTACCAGCAATTTAAAAAGAGTGGATTTACCTTGTCATGTTATGATTGATACAGGACATGAGTGTGGAATGGCAAAAGCTGAACAAATTTTAACGATCAACAGAGAAAATGTTAAGTGGCATATAAAATCACTCGATTGGCAAGAAGCAAAAGAAGTAAAATGTGCATTATTAACTCAAATAGGAATTATCTAAATGCCTAAAAGAGATACAGAATACGAGCACTTTAAAGAAACCTGCGGAGGATGGTTTAACTACCATGGCAATATTGGTTTAAGAGCAGGGGATGTCGCAATGGCAACGCTATTTGATGAAACTGAATTAGTGCAAATTGTATTGACTAAACCTTATACTTTCAATCGCTGGTGGTGTAAGATCGTTGGTTTCAATAGTGATGGAATTGAATATCTAGTTGATAGAACAATAATATTTCAAATTTTGATAGACAAAGACTATAACTTGCGAAGAAAAAGAAGAAAAAACCCTTAAAATCAATTTAAACACGTCTAGAAGTGATTCTAACGAGCAAAATAGATTGAAATGAGTATTTGTTAGGGTAAATAAAGAAAAGGCTAAAAACACGTTTAAAACGATAAATATGTTTATAGCCTTTTTTAGTCTTATGTAGTAAAATATATGTATGAACACTTACAACAATTACATTATGTTTTTATCTGATTTAATGGCGATTGAACCGCCTGTCGTTATCTATCAGAAAGACGGAAAAGCCTACTATGGAAACGGGCAAAAAACAGAAAGTTTCCAATTAAAACCATCTGCCAAAGCAACAACAATCGTGAAAGAGAATAAAATCTATGTGGATTTAGATAAATTCAAGGATGAAATAGATCTTTACTTGAGCTTGGCGCATGAAGTTAGACATTGCGCTCAATATCAGGCGATAAATGATGTTGGATTGGCGGATATTGCTACTCCTGAAATGCTCAAAATTTGGAAAAAGGAGTTAAAAGAGTATAAAGGGAGCGAAAATGAAGGATATGATGCCCAACATATAGAGTTAGATGCATTTGCATTTGCGTGGTTTATCGGTGTATCTGTATTCGGGGTGGAATTACACTTAAATGGGGTTAGAAGTGGAAAGCAGCTACTTTCAAGCTACATACAGTTCATTTCTAACAACTACAGTCTTGAAGAACTAAGGGATTGCCTAGAATATTCAGGATTTGCTTATAACAGAAATCAAGCCTAGTAAAATAGGCTTTTTTTTAATTTGTTTGTTGATAAAGACATCATGATATGTTATACTATACATGGAAGAGAAAGTAGAGGTAATAACTATGGCAAAAACAAGTGCAGCACAATTAAGAGCAACAATAAAGTACGAAAAAAAGAACGTAAGTCAAATTTGCTTGAAATACGTTACAAAGAACAATAAAGAGATTCTAGAAAAGTTAAATTCAGTGCCTAGCAAGGCGGATTACGTAAGACAATTGATCTTGCAAGATTTAGAAAGAGAAAAGAAAGAGGCTAACAACAAATAGCCTTTTTTTATAGGTTTTTTTCACACGTCTGCATTGAAAAATGGTATAATATATGTAGTTAAGGAGTACCTAAAAAGACCAAATATTGCCACTCCTTGACGAGACATTTTTTACTTCTACTTACTCAGAATTGAGTGCCTCGGGGAGACCTGAGGATATTATAACGGTGTAAGTGCAATATTAATTGACGGGGGAGGGTGCAATAGAAATTATGCCCTATAAGTGCAATGAAAATTGACCCCTACATTTCCAACAGCCCCTACAAATCCAATGGCTACAATCGCAACAGAAAATAATGCAATATATAGCCTAGGAACGCAACAGAGGTCGGGGGAAAAGAAGAAAAACAAGTTGATTCAGAGATATAGAAACGTCCATACAGTCAAATATGCGTAATAAACACGATAAGTTCCATAATGTTTATACTAATGTTTACACACGATTGTTTAGGTTGGTTCATAAATTGTCATCACGTAGTCATATACTACTACTTTGAAATGAATAGGCAGATAATTCATTTCTTACTCCTTTAGAAATTCTTTATTAATTCTATATCTTGAAGATTGTATGGTTTAAGGTTCTGTTTTGAGCACACAGAGCCTATATTATACGTATTCTGCATATTTTAAAACGATTGATCTTAGAAAAAAGTAATATATCTTAGTCCCTCGGCATATATATAATAGGAAAGAGGTTCGGGGGAGATAAAGAGGGGTTTTGACCTCGGGGGGAAGAAGAAAAGAGGAGCTACGTCCTCCACGAACTCCTCCAAACCCTATAAGAAGAAGATATATACACTATTATTACTAGTTTCATTTACCTATCAAGTTCTAATGTAGTTTGATGGGTTTTTTTATTGTCTTTTTTATTAAATTAATCATTTGTTCACGGAAAATAAGTGAAAAGCTTTAAATAAAGGGAATTTTAAGTGTTCCAAAAAGAAAATTTTGTCAATATAAAAAATAAATTTTGTATTTTGTATTTTGTAATCGGCGAAAAATTTTGTATTTTGTATATTTTGTATTTTGTAAATTGTTCACGATTTGTAGACAAAAACACGGTGTAGTACGAAAATATCCGCTATTATATTCACGATTCGTGAACAAAAAGCAAAAAAAGGGCTTGTAATTATGAAGACATCATGATATAATAACAGTGTAAAGAAAAGGGGTGACATCCAAAAATAAGACATAAAAAAATGATCATGTTAAGCGTCCAAACTTGAAACATGACCATTCAAAAAAAAACGTATATATATAAATATAGTATATGGAGGTAAAGCCCCAAAAATATATATACGTCCTAATTATATCAGTTTGGGGCTAAAAAGAAAATGGAAAAACAACAAAAATATTATTATGGAAATGCTATTAGCGATTATGGAATTGAAAATGGTTATGTTGACTATGCAACACTTGCAAAATGTTTCGATTCTGTATTAAATAATGACATTATGTCATTGACATATGACATTGGATGTTGGGAGCAAGTAAGCGGCATCGTTGACAACACGGACGAGACAGAAGAACTGGAAGAAAAAAGGGACGAGTTAGAAGAAGAAAACGAAAGCAGCCCATCTCAAATTATAGAAAATGAAATAAATGAAATAAATGAACAAATAGAAGATCTTGAAAGAGAACAAGACGACTATCCAGAAGTTTTTCAGTGGTTCATTGTGGATGATTGGGGCGCTAGATTGTTACAACAAGAAACAAACGAAATTGTTTATTATAATGAAACGCTAGATATGTATTTATGGGGTGTAACACATTATGGTACATCATGGAACTATGTTTTGACTAGCATTGCAATTGATTGGTAGGTGCTTGCAATGGTAACACGTAAGCACCTAAACAAAATGAATAACGTGCAAGTGTTATTACTTGCACTCTTAAAATTCTACTTCTATATTTGTTTTGATCTATTAATTGTAGGCATTTTTCTAGGCCTATCAAATATAGTTATGCCATTAATTTATAAATAATTGAAAGGATGAAAGAAATGAAAAGTTTAAACATATGTAATATATTTATGTACAAATCGAAACGCAAAAATGCTGAAATAAGCGATATTATAAAAGTATTAAATACATATAATAATGATAATGATATATTGTATCAATTAATCGGAACACTTGAAAAAGTGTTATTCTATGTGAAAAAGTATAAACATATAGAAGTTTCTTCTTATGTTAGTCTTAATAAAGAATCTTGCTTTATTAATGCAAACAATAATAATTACACTGAAAGCCAGATAATAACATATAAATTCAATCGTCAAGTTTTATATAGTTGTGAGCAACTTATTAATTATATATATAGTATGTATTGTATGTTATATCCAGGAAACAAGTTAAGTTATAATACTTTATACGATAATAGCAGCATAAAAAAGTTTATTAATGATTATTATAAGGAAGTGAAAACAAATGACTAAAATATACATGAAAGACATTAAAAATCTATGTAATTGCATAGTCGGTTTGAGTTGCCAAACTATACGAACTAATGAAAAAGGGGCATTCAATAAGGGGTATATATATTCATGTACGATATATCCGTATGGCAATTGTATTACATTTCGATTCATTGAAAACGATCATAGAACTTTTAATTCATACTCAAAAAAATTTATGTTTGAGCAACTTTTAAGATATTATAAAAAAGGCCTAAATAATTGGATAGAATTATATAATAATGATTGTTTTAAAACTAAAAAAGAAAAAAATAGAATGAATTATTATATTAATAAATTAAATGAATTTGAAAGGCTGCTATTAGATGATTGATCAATTAACGACTATACTTGTATTTATATTACTTCTTGCGTTTCTATATAAATACTGGTTATGGATTATATTATTATTTATTGCATTATTTATTATCATTTATTTGTTATGCTAGTTAAAACTTTAAGTGTTTAACTAGCTTTTTTTCTTCTCTTTTTTCTTCTTATTCCATAAATGATTATAACTATTTACATGATCTAGAAATAAATTGTTTATGAAATAAAGACATAAATATATATGCGTTTGTGGTCATGGTTTGAAAATCGCAACAGGAATTGACGACCATACACACCCCATGCCTTCCCTCTCGACCAAACCACATTTTTTACACCTAGCACTATACACAACAGAGTGCTAACACAAATAATTGCTAACACAAACCACCCCCTTTTTTAGATAAAAATTTTTGGAAAACGAAAATTCGAGTTTTGAAAAAAATGAGTTCATGTATTTTTGCGAGGGGTAAGCGAGGGGTAAGAGAATAGTAGACGAGGGGTAAAAACGTCCTCAATAAAATCATTTATAATGTAGGGAGGTAGAGAAAGAGAGGATGAGAAAATGCCAAGGGCAAAGAGTGTTTCAGAATTAAAGCGTGAGGATGAAGCTAAAAGATTCTTTGACGAGTATTCAAAGAGTGGGAATATTACGAAGTCCATGCAAAAGATTCGTCCTGATTTAAGCGATAAGAGTGCTTATAACAAGGGATATAAGATATTAAACAGTCCTTTATTTAGGAATGTCATACATGAGAGGGTAAAAAAGAGAGATCAAAGAAGTGTTATGACAGTAGAACAACGTAGACAATGGCTTAGTGATAACATTCAAGACGAAGAAAAGGACATGAAAGACAGATTAGGGTGCTTAAAAGAGCTAAACAGAATGGATGGCATTGGAAAGAGCAATATTTTAAATGTTGGAAGTGTAAATAATATTACTGTTGAACAGAAAAGAGCGATTGCAGAGGAAAGAATCAACGATATATTAGGTATCAACATGGGAAGTGAGTTTTTAGATGCCGAAGTAATAGAACACGAGGAGGACGATAACAGTGAAGAAACAGACTCTTAGTGTTACGGAACAGTATTTTAAGGATGTAGAGGACTTAAAAGAAGCTAAAGCTATTAATAAGAGCCAAGAAGAAGTTGTTAGGTTGTTGAAGGGAGCTACCCCGAAGTATAAATTAAAGAATTGGACGAGAGGGTATATCCCAGAACATTACAAACGACTTAATATTTCTCGACAAGAGGCTTTTAGACTTGCGGTTATCGGTGCAAGAGAGGCTTTGACATATTTTCAAGTCAATCTTCACTTTACGCAAGCTATGTTGTTCGGTGCAGTTGTAGAAGGATACGATACAATCTATGCAATTACTACTTCTCAGTATGGCAAAAGTTGGACTTTAGGTATGATTGCTATTTATCGTGCTTATAAAGGACATCAAGTACGAATTGCGGCCGCAACAGGAGAAACCGCTACTATCATCATGTCCAAAGTTATCGGACATTTACAAAACGCAGACGAGTCTATTCAGAGTTCCGTATTAGACTCAGGAAACAAGATTGAGAAATTGCAGACTTCTACTTCCAAAACTAAGATTTCCTTCAAGGGTGGAGGATGTGTAGAAATCGTTACATTAGGGGGAAACAGTGTAGACCCGAAGAAAAACAACAACGCTATCGGTAAGGGTGGAGATTATATTATTGACGAAGCGGCCCAAGTCAGTGAAGATGCGTATGCCGAGATAGGACGAAGGGAATTTTCAAGTGTTGACGGTTCAAAAGAGCTTGAAATTGCTATTTCCAACCCCCACAAACGAGGAGAGTTCTACGATTGCATGACAAACGACAAATACCCCGAAGGAACATTAGTTGTTTGGATGGATGTACGTACTGCATACGAAGAAGATCGTATGAAAAGTGCATCTCAGATACTAAATTCTCATTTTTACAAGAATAGAAGTACTTGCCAACGTTATTTAGTATGCGAATTAGAGGAATTTTCAGACGAAAGTATGTTTAAAACCATGACTTTAGACGACGATAAAGCCGATAATTCTTATAAAAAGCGTTTTTTCCTAGGCATTGACTCGGCTTATACAGGAAAAGACGGTATAGATGTTGCTTTATGCTCCCAAAATAGATACGGAAACTGCAAAATCGAGACGATTTACAATCTAAAAGAGGGTATTTGGGTGCAAGGAGTTACATCTGAGAAGATTATTGCTAAGATTGTTAAGATTATTAAGACATTAAACATCAAATATGTTTGTGTTGACGTTGGATTCGGTACTTGGTTGAC
>ERZ780226.255-NODE-255-length-52660-cov-6.579470_pt1 | contig 52660 bp, 56 predicted proteins | sample MGYA00511165_ERZ780226 | MGnify/ENA primary metagenome ERZ780226 (study PRJEB29588, sample SAMEA2152373) | human gut metagenome | biome: human gut; feature: human-associated habitat; material: faeces | place: Denmark | collected 2008/2010 ...
GGCTCCAACGGCGGCTTCGGCTACCGGGCCATCAAGGAGGGCGTGGATATTTCCGTTCTGGACTGCGCCGTGCTGGCGTGCTGGGGCGTTGACGAATTCAAGGAAACGCAGATCCGGCAGAGGATCTCGTACTGACAGATCGTGTTCAATTCGGACACACGTCCGATTAACAAAACTACCTCGACGGAGGGTATAAACGGAGGATTCATTATGGCAGAGTTTACACCGATCACCACGCAGGAAGCGTTTGACGAGGCGATCAAGAGCAGACTGGAGCGGGAGCGCGCATCCGTCCGGAAGGAATACGCCGACTACGACAGTCTCAAGGAGAGCCTCGCCAAGAAAACCAAAGAGGCCGAAGAGCTTACGGGCAGCATCGGCGGTCTGAAAGCGCAGATCGATGAGCTGAGCAAAAAGGTGAGCACAAACGAGACCGACTCGGCAAAAACGCGGATCGCTTACCAGATGGGACTTCCCTATGAGATGTCCACGCGGCTCGTCGGCAGCACCGAGGACGAGATCCGAAAGGACGCCGAGGCCCTGCAGAGGATTGTCGGCGGCGCCAGAGCGCAGCCCATGTTTTCGCCGGAGGGCGGCGAAGGCGACGCCAAAGACGCAGCGCTCCGAAAAATGCTCGGAGACATGAAAAACTGAAAAGGAGTTTAATTCCATGGCTGACAATTCTACGCATACCATTTCCAAGGGGACCATGTTCCCTCCCCAGCTCGCTGCCGAGATCTTCAACAAGGTCAAGGGTCATTCCTCCCTTGCCATGATGACGCCCAGCGAGCCCATTCCCTTTAACGGCAAGGACATTTTCACGTTCTCGCTCGACCACGAGATCGCCATCGTCGGCGAGAACGCCGCCAAGCCCGCGGGCGGCGCCACCATGACGCCGGTGCAGATCCGCCCGGTCAAGGTCGTGTATCAGTCCCGCGTTTCGGACGAGTTCATGCTGGCGGCCGAGGAGGCGCAGCTCGACACGCTGCGCGCCTTTGTGGACGGCTTTTCCGCGAAGGTGGCCCGCGGTCTGGACATCATGGCGATGCACGGCGTGAACCCCTTCGACGGCAGCGCGTCGAGCATCGTCGGCAACAACCACTTCGATTACGCGATCCCCGAAGCGAACAAGATCGTGTACGGTCACGACAGCTCCGCCGCGGACGCCAACATTGAGGAGGCTCTCGGGAAGATCGAAAGCCCGACCGGCATCATCATGGGCAAGACCATCCGCACGGCGGTCGCCGAGCTGACCACCAGCAACGCCCGCAAGTACCCCGACTTCGCGTGGGGCGCGACGCCGCCCACGCTCGGCGGCATGAAGCTCGACAGCAACTCCACCGTGGAGTTCAATGCCAGCAAGGACCGCGCCATCGTCGGCGACTTCTCCGCTTTCCGCTGGGGCTTTGCCAAGGAAATGCCGATGGAGATCATTGAGTACGGCGATCCGGACGGCTCCGGCACCGACCTGAAAAAGGCCAACCAGGTGCTGATCCGCAGCGAGGCGTACATCGGCTGGGCGATCCTTGACGGGGCGTGCTTTGCGAGGGTCTACGCAAACCCTTGAGCGCGGACCTGACTGTGCTCAAGTTGGGTTCGCTGACTCTGACGCCGGAGTTTGATCCCGGTGTGATCGAATACACGGCGTCGACGAGCAACGCGACCACCGCCGTGACCGCTACGCCGGAGGACAGCAGCGCCGCCGTGACTCTCAAGCTCGGCGGGACTGCCGTCACGTCTCCCGTAACGTGGGCAAGCGGCGAAAACACGCTGACGGCGGAGGTCACCAACGGCGACGTATCCAAGACCTACACCGTGACCGTGACGAAGACCGGAGCGTGACCATGAGCAGCAAGGCATTTGCCAGCGTCAACGACGTCCGCCTGCTCTGGCGGGCCATGACCACGGAGGAGCAGGAGCGGGCAGACGCCCTGCTCACCGTGATCTCCGATGCGCTCCGCGTTGAAGCCAAGGGGGTCGGGAAGGATCTTGACAGCATGATCGCGCAGGACGAGACGGGCGCTATGGCCAACGTGGCCAGGAGCGTCACGGTCGATATCCTCTCGAGAATGCTCACAGCGCCCACCGACGAGGCGGCATTCAGTCAGTTCTCCCAGAGCGCGCTGGGATACACCGCGTCCGGCACATATCTATCGCCGGGCGGCGGGCTGTTCATCAAGAAAGCCGAGCTCGCAAGGCTCGGCCTTCGCCGGCAGAAGATTGGGGCGATCAACCTGTGCGGATAAAAGGAATCCAGGTCACGCTGTACGAGCGAACGCAAAACGGAACGGACAGCTTCGGCGCTCCCGTCTGGGACGAGGCTTCCGTTACCGTTGACAATGTTCTCGTTTCCCCCGTGAGCACCGAGGCGCAGGTCAACGCCGCGCCGGCGGAGCTTTACGGGCGGAGAGAGCTGTACCAGATCGCCGTGCCGAAGGGCGACAGCCACCGCTGGAGCAACTGCCGCGTATCATTTTTCGGCAAGATGTGGCGGGTAATCGGCGGCGAGAAAAGGGGGATCGAGAGCAGCATCCCCCTTCTCTGGAACGCGATCTACACTGTGGAGGCTATCGATGAGTAACGTGACGATCGAGCTGAATTCCGCCGGTGTCCGCGAGCTTCTGCAAAGCGCAGCCATCCGGGCAGCCGTCATGGAGGCGGCTGCCGGAGTCTGCGCCAGAGCCGGAGACGGATACACGGTTGAGGCGTACACGACAGCGCAGCGAGCGGCTGCGCGAGTGAAGGCCGAGGCCGACGCTGCCGAAAAGGAAAACCGAGAGAACAACACGCTGCTCCGGGCGCTCAGCTGATGTGTCCAATTCGGACACAGGAGAAGAATATGATCATCGAACAAAGGGTCCGGGACTATCTGGCCGCCAATACCGGAAAAACGGTCGTTCTGGAATACCCGGAGAGGCCGGAGGCTTCGTTCATTCTTGCGGCACGCACCGGCGGCGGCGAATTCGTACGGCGGGCAACCTTCGCTATACAGAGCTATGCCGCCGCGCTGGCGGACGCCGCGGAGCTGAACGAGACCGTGAAGAAGGTCATGAGCCGCTTTGCCGCGGAAACAAACATTTCCGCCTGCCGGCTGAACAGCGACTACGAGTTTACGGACACAAGCAAAAAGCGCTACCGCTATCAGGCGGTATATGAAATCTACTATATGGAGGATTAACTATGGCTGCACCTGCAAAAAACGCCGTTTCCACCGGGAAGCCCAAGGTTGCCGGATCGGTCTATATCGGCTCGGCGGCTGCCGCAGCGCCTTACGACAATGTGATCCACGACGTCGCCATTCAGGACCTTCCGGTGGTGATGTGTCTCGACCGGGGCGGTCTGGTCGGCGAGGACGGCGTGACGAATGAAAACAGCCCGGAAACCGATTCAAAGAAGGCCTGGGGCGGCGACATCGTGCTCAAGCTTCAGACCGAAAAGCCGGACACCTTTACCTTTAAGCTGATCTCCTCGCTGGATCTGGACGTGCTGAAGGCCGTATACGGCGACGGCAATGTGTCCGGAACGCTGGCGGACGGGATCACCGTTACCGCCACCGGCGAGGAGCTGCCCGAAAAGCAGTGGGTGATCGACATGGTGATGCGCGATAACGCCGTGAAGCGCATCTACATTCCCTCCGGCTCCATCAGCGAGATCGGCGAGATCGTCTATAAGGACGACGAGGAGGTCGGCTACGAGCTTACGATCATGGCTATGCCCGGTTCCGACGGCGCTACGCATAAGGAATTCATCAAACGGGCCGCGGGCACCGGAGGCGGCTGATGACGAAGAAGCTCACGACGCCCAGAGGCGCGGCGCTGGAGATCGAGCTGACGAAGCTGGACGATATGCGGCTTTTTGACGCGCTGGTCGCTCTGCAGGACGGCGATCCCCTTCAAATGCCGCGGATCATGAATCTGATCCTGACGCCTGAGCAGAAGGCCGCCGTTTACGAGGCGTGCAGAGACGAGAACGGGCGTGTCCCTATCGAGGCGGTCAATGATGAGATCCTTGCCATCTTCAACGCCTTCACCGAATCAAAAAACTCCTGATCCTCGCCGCCATGGCGGCCAGAGACGAAGACGCTCTGGTGTGCGACATGGCTGAGACCTACCACATCTTCGATTACCGAGCCTTGCCGCTGTTTCTCGCCGCAAGGCTCGCATGCGGATTGCGGGAAAACAGCCGGAGCAAAATGCGGCTCGCCGGAAACCGGATCGAGCTGAGAGACGCGCTCCTCGCTGCCATTCTCGACCGTGTGAGCTTTTTGGCATGGGCGCAGACCCGCGACGGGCAGAAAAACCGAAACCGCCCTGCGAGCATTCTGGACCGTCTGATGCACGAGCCGGACGAACGTGAGACGCCTGTCGTTTATGCCGGCGGCGAGGAGTTTGAAAAAGCAAGAAAACAGATCCTGCAAAGGATCCTCGGGGAGGCAAAAGCCAATGGCTGATATCGCAACCGCATTTGTAAAAATTATGCCGTCCGCGCAGGGGATCAGGGAGCAGCTGGGAAGGCAGTTCGAGGGCGAAGGAGAATCCAGCGGAAAGAGCTTTGGGAAGGGCTTTGGCGGATTGCTGAAAAAGGTCCTTACCGGCGCGGCTGTCGCCAAATCACTGAAGGCCTTCGGCAGCATCGTCCGGCAGGGCGTCGACGCCTACGCAAACTATGAGCAGCTCGTCGGCGGCGTCGAGACGCTGTTCGGTACCGGCGGGCAGGGCCTGCGGGAGTACGCCGCCAGCATAGGAAAATCCGTGGCGGATGCTGCCGGCGAATGGAAGGCGTACAAGGCCGCCCAGAATACCGTGCTGCAGAACGCCTCCAACGCTTACGCCACAGCCGGACTCAGCGCCAATGCCTACATGGAGACCGTCACCGGCTTTGCCGCTTCTCTGAAGCAGAGCTTTGACGGAACGGCAGCCGGGGCGCAGGCTGCGGCCATCGCGGCGGATATGGCAGTTACAGACATTGCCGACAACGCCAACAAGATGGGCACGCCGATGGAGAGAATAACGGATGCATATCAGGGGTTTGCGAAGCAGAACTACACCATGCTCGACAACCTCAAGCTCGGCTACGGCGGCACGAAGACCGAGATGGAACGGCTTCTCGCCGACGCGCAGAAGCTGACCGGAGTGAAATACGATATCAACAACCTTGCCGACGTTTATTCCGCCATTCATGTGATCCAGGGCGAGCTCGGCATTACCGGGACGACCGCCAAAGAGGCCATGAGCACGATCCAGGGCTCGCTGAACATGACAAAGGCGGCATGGGAGAACGTGCTCACCGCGCTCGGCGGCGGCGGAGAGCTCGACGGTGCAGTAACGAACCTGATCACCTCGGCCGCGGCCTTCGCGGGAAATCTCCTGCCGGTCGTCAATACGGTACTGACCGGGATCGTTTCGGCGCTGCCGCAGCTTGTGACGGCGGCGGTCGGCTTTGTGCCGCAGCTTGCTACCACGCTGATCACGCTGGCTCCGGCGCTGCTGACGGCCGGGATCCAGCTGTTCACGGGGCTTGTGCAGGCGCTGCCGATGATCGTCCCGGCGCTGGTCTCGGCGCTGCCGGGGATGATCACACAGGTCACAACGGCGCTCGTGACGAATCTCCCGCTGCTGATCGGGGCGGGCATTCAGCTGTTTCTGGGGCTTGCTCAGGCGCTGCCGCAGGTGATCCCCGCCGTCGTTTCGGCCATTATGTCGGCCATTCCCGATATGGCCGGGGCAATTCTTGAGGGGATCCCGGACATGCTGTCGGCCGGTATCGATCTGATCAACGGTCTGGCGGCCGGCATCTGGCAGGGCATCCAGTCGCTGCTCAGCTCCGTCGGCGAGTGGTGCGGGCAGATCATCGCCAAGGTCAAGGGCGTTTTCGGCATCGCGTCGCCGTCGAAGGTATTCCGAGAGTTCGGCAAATACCTCGACGAGGGACTTGCGCTCGGCATCACCGGCAGCACGAGCATCGTGCAGCGGGCCGTAGGCGAGCTCGCCGGGAAGACCACCGACGGCTTCACCGCCGTCGGGGAGCTGCGGTCCGGCATCGGCACGCCGATGGGCGCGGTTTCTCCCGTGAAGCAGAATATTGTCAATCTCAACGTTTCCGCGAAGGAGCTCACGAAGAGCGATACGGATTATCTCGTGGAGACCGTCAACCGCAGGCTCGGAGGGTTCGCATGAACAGAAAAATCTACATTCAGAACGAATCCGGAGGCCGAATCGCGCTGAACGGTGAGACGGGGATCACGATCGTTGATTCCACCGGCTTCGGTGTGGACACCGCCGAAGAGTTTGCGGATATCGGCTTCGGGTTCTTCTCTCCTGTCAGCACAAGCAGCCACCCGCAGCAGAGCATTGCCGGAACGCTGTTCTTCAAGGGAGCCGACACGTTCGCCATGTACGAGACGTTCGCCGACTTCCTTATGAAGGCCGGCAGACTGTATGTCGTTGCGGAGCTCGTGAGCGGCGTCGGTGCTTACATGCGGGAGGTTCGGGTGAATTTCATCACGAAGGGCGAGCGGGAGCGCAACCATCTTCAGGTGCCCGTCAGCTTCCTTTCGCTTACCCCGTGGTTCAGAAACACAAAGCTGAACATCCGGCTGGATCGCGCTCCGGCGTCCGCCGCGCGGTTCGGCACCGAATTCTTCGGCTCCGCAGCGTTTACCGCGGCGTTTGATTCGGGCTTTACCGTCGAAATCCCGCCGGACGGGCAGCTGCCGGCCGTCCTGCAGCTCACGTTCACCGGCGCGGTGACCAATCCGCGCATCGAGTTGCGCGGCGTAGGCACGGGAACGCTGTACTGCCTGTGCGCCGTTTCCGTCAAGCTGAACGCCGGAGACCGGCTGGAATACTCCGCGAGCCCCGTCGATGCGTTCATCCGGAAGGTGAGCTCCGGCGGCGCTGTAACGGATCTCATGGATCGGGTCGACCCCTCCGCTGATCCGTTTGCGCTGATCCCCATCACCGAGCCTGTCCGTCTGACGTTCAGCGGAGACGCGGAGCCTGACGGCAGCGCAGAGGCGTCTGTCCGGTATTACTACAGGAGCATATAGAGCTATGATATGCAACATTCGCAGGCTGTCGACGTGGGAGCATCTCGCGTCGCTTACGGCTTTGGACTGGGAGCTGCCCCTCTGGGCGGAGGACGACGAGCAGGGGCGGGTTACCATTTTCGGCGAGCAGCCCGACTACAGCGGGCAATGGGCCTGCATCAACGGCGGGCTGTTCTTCATCTCGGGCTCCGCGCCCGATTCGGGCAGCACGAAGCTGACGCTCCGGCTTCCGCGGTACGCCTTTTCCCGAGAGCTTCCCTACAGCGGGACTGGCTCGGAGACATACGGCGAGTTTATCGCCGGGATCCTCACAGCGGAGTACATCGGGCAGGCGGACGCGGAATACGCGATGCCCTACCTTTCCGTTTCCAACACGGATAAAACGGCGTTCACGTTCCCCGTCGAGAGCGGGAAGCTGTACGCGCTTTCGGATATCTGGACGGCAGCAGAAAAGGCAGGCGTCCGGTTCGTGTTCTCGACGGCGCCAGAGGCTCTGACGCTTACGGTCGAGACGGGCGAGCCGAAAACAGTCAATCTGTTTTCCGGCAATGCCGGTGTGATCGTGTCCTCGCAGCAATGGTCCAGCTCCGTCGTCGCGAAGGTCACCGTGCGGCCGGAGGGCGGTACGCCGGAAGACTGGTATCTGCAGGAGGACGGCAGCGTGGCGCAGACCCCGCCGCAGGAGCGGCTCCATGGGCAGTGGACGACGGTTGAGATCAGCGGCGACAAGCTGCCGCAGGAGGCGGCGCAGGAGGCGATGGACAACAACACCGCCGGCTACAAGATCGAGCTTTATACAACGCGCACCGATCTGCATCTCGGCGACACGGCAATGCTGCGCTCCGGCGGACTGACGCGCAGCATAAAGCTTTCCGCCTGCATCGCATCAAGCGCGGATTCCCGCAGGAAGATCAAATGCGGCACGCTGGCGGCAACGCTCTCGGATGCGCTGCGGCAGGCGACGCAGGGCAGAAAATAGGAGGGTCATTATGGCTATTTTACCGTACAATTTTGAAAATCAGGCGATCACCGCCGCCGGGCTTGCGGCCGCGCTTCGGGCGCTTCTTGCGGACGGGCCGCTGCACGGCTGCGCAATCGGCTTTGACGGCGCAACGGTCAGCATCGCTCCCGGACGCATCATTATCGGCGGCTATGTTTTCCGCCTGTCCGCCGCGGCCGTCGTGGACGTTCCGACAACGGAGAGCACGGCCTCGGTCGTTGTGCGGCTTGACCTGAGCAAGCCAAGCACCGCCGGAAGCTTCGAGCAGATAGAGCTCCGCGCCGAGGCGGGCGATTACACGCCGGTCCGTTCCGATCTCGACGCGGGCACGGGGAACGTTTACGAGCTCGTCCTTGCGCGGGTCACCATTGCCGATGCAGCGATCACCGCCGTTTCGTATACGGCGCCCAGCGCTCACCGGGCCTCCCATATAGGCACCGCCGAGCCGGGCGCCGATCTCGGCGTGTACGGGGATATCTATCTCAAGTATGCAGAATGAGGTGAACGGAATGGGAACGTTCAGCACTGTAGCGCCAACAAACGTCGTCGGTTGGAGCGAGGAAGTATCCGGCGAAATTGTTAGCATGTACAACAAAGGAAAGTACGGCTATGCCTACTATTCCAAATGCGCTGTTACGCGGCTTTCCGATAACTCTATCTGTGTACGGATAGAGATGTATTCCAATGGGATTATGGGATGGGGAGCGGCAAATAAAGCGGCGTACATCCCATGGGGTAACAATGGTACGGAAAACGAGTTCGGCCCGAGCGAAGCGTACAATTACGGCAGCGGCTTTTATCTTGCCGCTACTTATTACTACACGCTTCCGTCAACGTATACCGGCGCGACGGTGACTGCCGGAATGACCAGCGGGCACAGACCGACTTCGGCAAACAGCCCGGTCACTCTTGCCGTACCTGAGCCGGTCGGGGACGCGGTTTATCTCAAGACCGGCGGCGTCTGGAAGCACGCGCAGGTCAAGGTCAAGGTCGGCGGCGTCTGGAAGGACGCCGTGGCAAAAATCAAGGTCGGAGGGACATGGAAATGACAGAAAAAGAATTGAGACAGAAGGTCGTCTCTACGGCCGAGGCCTGGCTGGGGACGCGCGAGTACAGTGATAAGCATTACGAAATGCTCGACATCTACAACGCGCAGAGCCCTCTGCCGCGCGGCGCGCGGATGCAGGCGACGTGGCCGTGGTGTGCGGCGTTCGTGTCTACCGTATCCTTGCAGTGCGGACTGCGCGGCATCATGCCGACGGAGTGCGGCTGCCCTGGCATGGTGCGGCTTTATCAGGAGCTGGGCCGCTGGGTGGAGGATGACGCCTATGTCCCCTCCCCGGGCGACGTGATCTTCTACGACTGGCAGGACAGCGGCGTCGGCGACAATGCCGGACAGCCCGACCACGTCGGCATCGTGGCTGCCTGTGACGGGCAGACGATGACCATCATTGAGGGCAACTGCGACAACGCCGTCAAAACGCGCAGTCTTGCCGTGAACGCCCGCTTCATCCGCGGATATGGTGTTCCCAACTACGCGAGCAAGGCGGACGGCGCAGATCCGCAGCCAGCGCCTGAACCGGCACCGGAACCGGCACCGGAACCGACTCCCACGCCGACGCCGCAGCCTGAACCGGAGAAGCCCGCCGTGGAGACGTCGGTTGACCCGTTCATCACGGCAAAGGCCCGCGAGGTCATCGCCGGAAAGTGGGGCAACGGACAGGCTCGCAAGGACGCACTCGCCGCATGGTTCGTAAAAGCCGTGCAGGACGAGGTGAACCGGATTCTCAGAGGCTGACAATGGAGGAAGTGACCATGGACAACGCGGTCAAGCTCGCGGAAGTGGACCAGCGGGCGCGCAGCAACACCCGGCGCATTGAGAAGCTCGAGGAGGTGCAGGACGAGATCCGTTCTCTCGCAACCTCCACGGCGGTCATGGCGCAGCGTCTCGGCGAGGTTGAGAGCCACGTCGATGAGATCAAGGCTTCCGTGAAGATTCTGGAGGCAAAGCCCGGCAAGCGCTGGGAATCGATCGTTGAAAAGCTGATCTGGCTGGTCGTCGGCGGCGTCATCGCCGCGGCGCTGGCTCAGGCAGGAATTATTTAAGGAGGATCATCAATGACCAAGAAAGACATTGTACGTAAGCTCACGAGCCGCAAGCTCTGGATGGCGGTCGCCGGTTTTGTGGCCGGTCTGATCGTTGCCTTCGGAAAGTCCGAAGCGACGGCGGAAACCGTTTCCGGCCTCATTATGTCCGGCGCGTCGGTGATCGGCTATCTGCTCGCCGAAGGCCTCGCAGACAGCGCAGGCAACAGCGGCGCTGACCCGCCCGAAGAGTAAACCCGCAACAAAAAAGTCGTGTCCAATTCGGACACGCAAGCAAAAGAAACGCCGCGCAAGCCCGGAAGGCTGCGATCCTCGCAGCCGTTCGATGCAGGACTTGCCCGGCGTTTTTCAATAGAATTGATAGCGTTGGGGGTGTTTTGGGGGTGTCAGGCGTGGTGAGCGCAGTTTCCAAGAAAAGGAAAAAGCCTGAAACCATTGAGATTTCAGGCTTTTTGATGGTCGGAGTGGCGAGACTTGAACTCGCGGCCTCTTGGTCCCGAACCAAGCACGCTACCAACTGCGCTACACCCCGATACCGATATCAGCAAGTCAGAATTATATTGTCTTTCGGCGGAATTGTCAAGTATTTTTCGGAAACTCTTTTTCTATTCTTGTAAAAAACTTCAGACTGTTATAGAATGTACATACTTTCTACGCACACTCTGTGCAGGAGCTTTGATGTATGGACAAGAAACTTGAACGGATCCTCCCGCTCGTACAGAAGCCCGCCAGGTACACCGGCGGTGAGTACGGCGAAATTCAAAAAGATAAAAGTGAAGTCGATCTCCGCATGGCGCTCTGCTTCCCGGACACGTATGAGATCGGCATGTCGAACACCGGCATGCGCATTCTCTATCAGGTGCTCAACGACCTTCCCGGCGTATGGTGCGAGCGCGTGTTCGCCCCCTGGTTTGATATGGACCGGCAGATGCGCGAAAAGGGTCTCCCCCTCTACGCGCTTGAAAGCGGCGACCCGCTCAGCGAGTTTGATGCGATCGGCTTTTCTCTCGGCTACGAGATGGCGTATACGACCGTTCTCGAAATGCTCGATCTGGCCGGCATTCCGCTGCGCAGCGCCGAGCGCACAAGCCTCACGCCGCTCGTATTCGCGGGCGGCAGCGTATGCTGCAACAGTGAGCCGATGGCGGACTTTTTCGATCTTATGATCATCGGCGAGGGCGAGAGCGTGGACGGCGAAGTTTTGCAGCTTCTGCGCGAGGCGAAAGCCGCCGGTTGGAGCAAGGCGGAATTTCTCCGCCGCGCCGCGCTCATCGGCGGCGTGTACGTCCCCTCGCTCTATACGCCGGAGTATAACGGCGACGGCACGCTCAAGGCCATGCACGCCGCGCCGGGTGCGCCCGAGCGCATTACGAAGCGCATTGTTGCGGACTTTGAAAACAGCTGCTTCCCCGTGGACGCGATCGTCCCCTCCACGGAGATCGTACACGACCGCGTCGGTCTTGAGCTCTTCCGCGGCTGCATCCGCGGCTGCCGGTTCTGTCAGGCCGGACACATTTACCGCCCGGTGCGCAGCCGCAGCGTGGAAAAATGCATGGAGTACGGCAAAGAATCCCTCGCCTTCTCCGGCTATCACGAGATCACGCTCCTCTCGCTCAGCACGAGCGACTACCGCGGGCTGAACGAGCTTTGCGACGGACTGATGGACTACTGCGAAAGCCGCGGCATCGGTCTCTCGCTCCCCTCGCTGCGCGCGGACAACTTCTCCATGGACATCATGCAGCGCGTGCAGAAGGTGCGCAAATCCGGTCTCACCTTTGCGCCCGAGGCCGGCACACAGCGTCTGCGCGACGTTATCAACAAGAATGTTACCGAGGAAGACCTTCTCCGCTCGTGCGCCGTGGCGTTTCAGGGCGGCTGGAACAGCGTGAAGCTCTATTTCATGCTCGGTCTGCCGACGGAGACGGACGAGGATGTGCTCGGCATCGCCGAGCTTGCCGACCGCGTTGTGCATTGCTGGCGGGAAAACTCGCCCAACCGCAGCCATGGGCTGCGCGTGACGGTGAGCACATCCTGCTTCGTACCAAAGCCGCACACGCCGTTTCAGTGGGAGCCGCAGGTCACGCGCGAAGAGTATATGCGCCGCGTTACGCTGCTGCGCGACAATATGAAAGCGCGCGCCGTTACCTACAACTGGCACGACGCCGACACCTCGCTCACCGAGGCGGTGCTCTCGCGCGGCGACCGGCGGCTCGGCGCAATGATCGAAAACATTTGGCGGCAGGGCGGCTTTCTTGAATCGTGGTCGGAGGGCTTTGATCTCAAGCGCTGGGAAAGGGCCGCGGAGGAGGAAGGCATCTCCTTCCCGTTCTATGCCAACCGCGAACGCTCGCTCGATGAAGTGCTGCCGTGGGATCATCTCTATATGGGCGTGAACAGGCGCCACTATATCCACGAATACGAGCAGGCGCACCAGGGGCTTCTCTCCCCCGACTGCCGGGCGCAGTGCTCCGGCTGCGGCGCCGCCGCATTTCTGAAAGGAGGCCGCTGCGATGGATAAGCTCCGTCTTGTATACGAGCAGACCCGCCGCGCGATATGGATGTCGCATCTCGATACGATGCGCACGCTGCAGCGTGCCATCAAGCGCGCCGGCATTCCCATCCGGTACAGCGAGGGCTTCAACCCCCACGAGCTCATCTCGATTCTTCTGCCGCTCTCCGTCGGCACGGCGAGCCTCTGCCAGATTGCCGACATCCGCGTGCGCGAGGATGTGGACATTGCCGCGCTGCCCGCGCAGCTGACCGCCGTGATGCCGGAGGGCATCTGCGTGACGGACTGCTACGAGAACGCGATGAAGCCCGCCGAGCTCAAATGGATGCGTGTGAACGGCACATGGGAATACGATACCGCCGACACGGAAACCGTCGCCGCAAAATGCCGGGAGCTTTTCTCCGCCCCCGTCGAGGTCATGCGCAAAACAAAACGCGGCGAGGGACTTTTCACCGTGACCGAGCATGTACGCGATCTGACGTTTACCGCCGGCGACGGCATTGTGACAGTCGAGGGGATCGTCTCCTGCGCCGAGCCCGTGGTGAATCCCGAGCTTCTCACCGCGGCGGTCCGGACACACCTTCCGGACTGTGCGCCGGACGGCGGCCGCTTCTGCCGCATGGCGCTTTATCGCGCCGACGGAACGCCTTACCGATAATTTCCAAATTTCTTAAATTAGGTGTTGACATTTTTCAAAGGCATGATATAATAACACTTGCCTTTGACATGCGGGAGTGCTGGAATAGGTAGACAGGCAGGCTTGAGGTGCCTGTGTCCAACCATAGACGTGAGAGTTCAAGTCTCTTCTCCCGCACCAATCAGCACAACAGTTTACCTGTTGTGCTGATTTTTTATTTCTGGTTTATACGCTTTTTTAGGATCTAAATCAAATGTTGGGTGAGCTATCCCGGAGGGATGAGCTGCACCCATTTTTTATTATTGAATCGAAAAACTACGCTATTGGGAATGCGGATACTGCGGAGATTTAAGAATCCATCTGCTCAAGTCATTCCCTCCCGTTGGATTTTTCTGATCACAGCCGTGAAATAACAGTTCAACTTGCATTAAATATGGTTCCATATTAGAATAAATTCGGAATATGCGAGAAGGAGCTTTCTTGAAATGAGTATACCGGCATTTTCACAGAATAAAAAGCGCTCTGAGAAAATTCGGCGTCTGGAGCAGGTCTTGCGCAGTACTGAAATCACCCTGCCCGATTTCATAAGAGCTGAGATAGTTTTTGAGAGCTATTCTCCGGGAGAACTGATCCGTACCGCAAACGACAATGTAAAAACCATGTCTGTAATGTTCAGCGGGAAAGTGCTGGTTTTTAATTCTTCCGTAGAGGGGAGAGAGTTTGCATACGCAAAGGAGCAGACTATGACCCTGCTGGGCGATCTTGAATATCTGTCCGGGAATTATTCCTACGCTTCCACTGTAATTGCCAGAACGAAAGTTGAAATCGGTTCAATCAGCTTTGAGCTTTTTGACAGGTGGATGGACAATAAAGATTTCCGGGATTATGTAGTATACTGCGTTGCTAACAAGGCGTTTACCATTGTCACAGATCAGGCGAAAACCAAATTTTACTCACCTGTGCAGAGGGTCGCCAATATTTTGCTCAAGGATCTGCGTCATGCCGACTTTTCGGATGAGCTGTATGTTGTAGAATGTACACACCAGGATCTGGCACTTCTGACGGGACTTAGCCTAAGAACCATAAACCGTGCAGTTCAAGAGCTGGTGCTTCAGAATCTTATTTCTGTCAGGCATGGAAAAATTCTTATTCAGGCATCCGAACTGAACAGCCTTATAAAAATTCTGGAATAACATCATCAACCGTGCCATTTGGCCTATTTTACCATTTCTCCTTGTTTTAATATCAATACGAGCTGGTCAGCTCACAGGAAATACTAAATAAAAGGAGAAACACAAATGGGTGGATTGGACTGGATTTTAATCGCGATTTACTTACTTATCATGCTCGGGATAGGTTTTACTTCCATGAAGAAGGTTAAAACCAACGAAGACTATGCATTAGCAGGAAGAAGCGTAGGAAATTTTTGGGTAATCCTTTCCCTGTTTGCTTCATGGACAGGTCTTTCCGGTCTGTTCGGAACCCCTCAGTATGTATACCAGTATGGCATCGCCGGCTGGTGGTGGTGGGTAACATTCCCGCTCGGCGTCTTCATAATGGGTATGACCATGGCGAAGCTTCTCCGGAAGAGAATGTATACCACTCTTTCCGATACCGTTGATCCTCTGCATTCCTCCCCGGCAATTCGTATTGTCTCTTCTCTTGTCACCGTGTGGAACTATCTTGCGTGGACTGCGGGACAGGTGGCCGGAATTATTTTGGTAATCACCACATTCACCAATCTCAACGGCACCACCGCTGTCATCATTGCTTATATTATTATTGTTATATTCACTGTCCTTGGCGGCCTTCGAGCCGTGCTCTATACAGACTCCTTCCAATCGGTGCTGTTCCTTTTAGTTATAGGTCTTGTCATTCCTGCGGTCATTCTTTCCAGATATAACGTTGCGGAGGCAATCGACTCTACACGGCAGATCGACGGATACTATAGTCTCTTCAGCAGTGTTCCCTCCGGAACGATGATCACCTGGTGGCTCCTTGCCCCTGCCGGATTTATCGACACGATGGCATTCCAGCGAATCTTCGCCGCAAAGGATGAAAAATCCGCCAAGAAGAACATCGAGGGCGCATTTATCCTTATGGTCATTTTCGGGATCGTTCTTACCTTTATCGGAGTAATGGCTCATGTTATCCTCCCCAACGGCAGCGACCCCGCCACGGTTATGCTTGATACGGTTAAGGTTATTCTTCCCAGCGGCATCCGCGGCCTTCTCGTTGTAGCTTTTGCCGGTGTTGCCGTATCCACAGCAAGCTCTACGCTCCTTGCCTGTTCAACCACCTTGGAGCAGGATGTGTTCGCCGTGCTTTATAAGGGTGAGTATAATAACAAAACAGCCATTCTCGTCAACAGAATATTCGTTGGCGTTGTAGGTCTGCTCTCTCTCGTTTTGGCTCTCAAGGTCGGCAGTGTTACCAAAATTCTCATGTACGGCTACTCCGTGTACGTGCCCGGTCTTCTGCTGCCTGTCATTGCACGCACCTGTAATATGAAGATTGGCGAAAAATACATTCTTTCCACAATGATCGTCGGTGTTATTTCGTCTGTGGTGCTCATCCTTATCGGCGAGCCCTTCCCCGCATCTCTCGGCGGACTCCTTCTGTCAGCAATTCCGTTTGTCATCGGTTGGGGCTGCAGCAAAAAGCAGGCTTAATCAGACAGCAGTTTCTTAGATCACCGTTCAGCTTAGGCTCTGTGCAAATGTACCTGTTAAATCGAAAGGATATAAAAATGGAAATAACAACATTTGATAAGCTCAGCAAAGAGGATCAGGCACTTGTAAAAACGGCCATGGAAGCCCGAGAAAACGCTTATACTCCTTACAGCAATCACAAAGTAGGTTCCGCCGTTCGCACCGCCAACGGAAAGGTTTTTCCCGGCTGCAATGTTGAAATAATCTCTCTTCAGACCAGCTGTCATGCAGAGCGAAACGCCGTAATGAATATGGCCATGCACGGTGAGCGCGTAATTGAGGCCTTAGTATGCTACGGTCCATACTCCGGTGTCCCCTGCGCAGAATGCAGACAGGTCATCTGGGAATTCTGTGACAACAATCCCAATGTCCGGATCATCGGTGCTACGACTGAGGGTGAAATTGAATTGATGACCATAGGTGAAATATACCCATATGCCTATGGACCGGCAACAAAAGGAATCGATTGCAAAAAATACTGATAATTGCAGGCTATCTGCATGAAATGAAGCGTCCCCACAAAAGTTAGACAAATATGTAAAGGGCTTGTTGTCTGTGAAAAGCAGACGGCAAGCCCTTTTTTCATTTTGGTTTATTTTGTTGTTTGATAGCGTCACGTTGTCTTGTGTTTATGAACTTCAGATCATCATTGTACAACGTTCATTTAAATTGTGGCAAAATTTAATACAGAAATAATAGAAGAATTTATTGAAATCAAATACTGCAAAACACATACGAACTATTTTATCATTCATAGCAATTTCGAGAAGTTCCTTAACTTCCGCTTTGCTTGGAATAGCTATAATTCTATTGGTCATGAAACAACCTTCTTCTTGATAGTATAATTTATCTGTCCTTACATAGCTCAGTTTCAATTTCCTGGATTCTTTTATTTAGGTCATTGATTTCTGTCTGGATAGGTGCAACAGCACTATCTTTTTCAGCCTTAGCCGTTGCCAGACGGTCATTGAGGCCGTTAATCTGCTCCTGCAAGGCTTTCTTCTCCTTACCCTTGAAGATTCCAAGCGCATCCTTTTCCTTTTTTAATGTCGCAATTTGAATCTCAATTTGCTTTACTGTGCTATTTTCTGGCAACGCTTCGATTGCTTTTACCAACTTGCTGTTTTTTTCTATCAGTTCTGCTTTCTCGTTCTCAAGTTCCAACTTGTCAGCATGGTGATCTGCCCAGTATTGTAAATTGCGTTCGGCTTGTTCTTTTGTCTTGCGCTCAAGTGCAATTTTTTCCGCAGCCTTTGCTTTATTTTCAATGGCTGTCTTGTTATTCTCCCTCATAGTTTTTGCAGATTCTTGCAATTCCGCACCATACAGTTTGAATCTTTTAATCAGGGCATCGGTCACATATTGATACTGCTTTGCACATTCGCCAATGATTTTTGTGATTTCAGGATAATCTGCCAGCACTTCATCCGGTATGAGTTGGATCATCGCCAGCGCCTCTTTTGCGATGTTATCGTAAATGTTAACAACCTTACTATCAACGTCCAATGTGTTTTTATTAGCAGTCAAAATGTTGATTGCGGCAAACTGTAGACATGTTTTCTCAACATCTTCAGTATCAGCCATTTTGTTCATAGCAAGCTTAAGCAGTTCTAAAGACCGTATCGCCTCGTAGGAGTATACTTCAAAGGTAATCTCTTTTTGGGAAACTTCATCAGCAAATGCTACTGCGTTTTTACCCGCCTCAACAACTTCCATTAGTTTGAGTTCACCGAGTGTCCCAATATATTCAATTGCTTTCATTTTTGCAATCCATGCCCTAGAGTTTTTAGGCGAAATTTCAAGTGCTTTATTTGCATAATCAAAAGCAGACTGTCCGTTACCACTATTATAGGCATTTTGGGAGAGAACGAGATAGTTTTCAATTTTAGCGCTATCATCGACTTTAACTGTACCAGCGACCTCAACTGTGCCTTCCACCATCATTTTCTTGGCTTCCTCAATGGAATACTTGCACCCGCAGCTTTGGCATACAAACACGCCGTCCTGTTTGATGAGGTCGGTTCCCCCGCACATTTCGCAAGTCAGTTGTTTCATTTTCTTTCCTCCTGATTATTTAAGTGTTTTGCATTTTCTGTTTCGCTCTTCCAGAAGCGAATCAAGTTCTTCGATGATCGCCGTTTTGTCCGCCGCGGTGCTCAGCTCTGCGATCTTCGCGCCAATCCGGTTTTCCAGATCCGCTAACTGGTCATCGCTCATGGGGTCGGAGAAACGGAGCTTTTCCGCAAGCTGCGCAAGCGTCGCTTTTGCCGCGGCGTCCTTCTCGGCATTCGCGAGAAGCTCCACCTCGGTTTGCATTTCCCGGATACGGAAAACCTTGCTCTGCACTCTCGCCTCTACCCGCTCTATCTCGCCGCGCCCAACATCGGAGGCAATCATACAAACGGCGGATACACCTGCAATTACTGCACATGCAATGACTGCACTCCATACCGGGAGAGCCGGGACGAACCGGAACACTCCCAGCGCCAACGTCTGGATCGCAAGATAACCCATGCCGATGTGAACGACCGGCAGACCGAGGAATTTGCTCTTTAGCGTCTCTTCTCTTCCCAGCGCCGCCTTCCAGATAACGATCTGTGCGGCAAAGGAAACGACGGAAAATGCATAGGCGACCCAGAACGCCGCCGTCCTCTCCACCGGGACAACGAACACGATCACACTCACAAGAGCAAACAGGATGCCGAGTATGAGATATCCCTTTGTACTATTCTTTTTCATGCTTCGCTCTCCCTTTTCGCGCCGCATTTCGGGCAGAATTTGCCGGGCTTGATGAATTTGAACCCACACTTTGTACAGGTATCCGGCGCGGCCTGCGGTGCGCCGCACGCATCGCAGAATGCCGTTCCCGGCGTGAGCTCCGCGCCGCATTGGTCGCAGAAGCGGTTCGCCGCCTCCTGCGGCTGCATCGCCAGAGCCGCAAAAGCATCCGATACCGCGCCGCCGACCATACTGCCGACCGTTCCACCCACGCCGGCCATCATCCCCAGACCGATGCCCATATTGGAAAACTGCCCGGCGCCTTCGTTTTTCGCCGCGTCCTGCGCCACATCAAAGCCGCGCTCCTGCTGGTAGGTATAGCCCTCCTGCCGGCGCTTTGCTGCCTGTGCCTGTGAATCGATGATGACCTTCTGCGCTTCCGTCTGTGCGCGGATCACATCGGTTTGTTGCCGGAGCTTTGCCTCCGCGATATCGGCGTATTGCCGGAAATGCAGCTCTTTGAATTTCTCATACTGTGCATCGCCCTCCGGCTTAACGACGGTGGTGATATAAAAGCGTTTGAGCTGCACGCCGTAATCAAGAAAGTCCGGGATAAGCCGCTGCCGGATATCCGCCGAAAATGTCTCCAGGCTCTCATCAATTTCAAAGATGTTGATGGCGTTGGCGCGCATCGTCTGGGCTATGTAGGTTTTCACCTTCGTCAGCAGAATGCCGCGGAAATAGGCCGTCAGCGTCTGGCGATCCAATACGTGCTCCGTGCCGACGAGTTTAACGAGAATCTTTCGGGAATCGTCCACGCAAAGAGACATTTCGCCGCTTGCGCCGATAGAGAGCGGGAAATGGTAGGTGGGGTCTATATACTGCACTTTGCTGTCTGTTCCCCAACGGATCGCCATCTGCTCAGTCTTGTTGATAAAATAAACCTCGCAATGGAACGCGCTCACGCCGCCCGTCGGGAGGTTGACAAAGCGGCGCAGGATTGGGATGTTCTCCGTTTCCAGCGTGTGCCGCCCCGGCCCGAACAAATCGAGCGCCTGCCCGTTCAGAAAGAGAATTGCCTCCTGCGATTCATGCACAATCAACTGGGATGATGTGTTGAAATTCTCGCAGGGATGCTTCCATACAAAGGTGCTGTTGTCGCCCTCATACTGGATCACGGATGTGATCGGCGTCATGGATTTACCCCCCTTCGTTTTTGCGAAATTGTGTACTTTTTTGTAGGCTGCTCCGCATCTTGGACTCTTTCGTGGAATGCGATTATTTCCCTATTTGTTGGTTGATTTTCCCTTAAAGGTGTGGCATTATAGGTATGTAAGCACAAAAACCACGCATTTACAGAAAAGTACACCTCTCTGCAAATGCGTGGTTTTTACGTTGTTCCGGAATCGGCGTAATGTGCGACGCGATAGCGGAATGTGGAAAGCGGCATACCGCACTCTCTGGCCGCTGTCGTTCCGGTGATCTCCCCGCTTTCCCAGCGCCGGCACACCGTGCGAAAGTTCTCCGGGAGCGGCTTGGGGGCGCGACCAAACCGGACGCCCCTTGCTTTGGCTGCCGCAATTCCTTCCGCCTGCCGCTGGCGGATGGATTCCCGCTCCGTCTGCGCCACGTAGCTAAGAAGCTGCAGCACCAGATCGGCGATCAGCGTCCCGGTGAGATCCCGTGTCTGGCGCGTATCCAGAAGAGGCATATCCAGCACAACAATGGCAGCCTGCTTTTCTTTGGTGATGCATCGCCATTGCTCGAGGATCTCCTCGTAATTCCGCCCCAGACGGTCGATGCTCTTTATTACGAGAGTATCGCCGCTCTTCAGCCTTCGAAGCAGCCGTTTGTAGTTTTTCCGCGCAAAGTCCTTCCCGGACTGCTTATCCGTGTAAATTCTCGCTTCCTCAACGCCGTATTCCTTCATAGCAATCATTTGCCGCTGCTCGTTCTGCTCTCTTGTTGAGACCCGAACGTACCCATATTCCATGGCACAAACCTCCTATTTTATCGGTATTTTGGTTTAATCTCCGTTTAAACTTGATTAATACGGTTTTAAACCCGAGGAATGATAATAACATCGTCGAAGGGACAAAACGATGAATTTAATACCGGAGGGTATTGACCATAAAAATGAGCTTTCAGAACTATATTACCTAAACCGTTACCGCTTACGCCAACGTTTCTCCCGAAGAAGTCCCTGATATCCGCATCCCCCGGGCGGAAACGCTCTTTGAAATCAACTTTTCCCCCGAATGGATTATCTGTTATATTAATCTCAGCGGCGAGATACTCGACTTCCTGACTGAGCCGGTTTTCGAGCTCGAGACAAATAGCACCGAGCCGCACTCTTCGAAGTGCGGCTTTTTGTACCTAAAGGGACAAAGATATAAAACAGCGGCTCATCCGTTTGATCGGATGAGCCGCTGTTTTATTATTCATCGGTTTCCGAGTCGTTTTCCGTGGGCGTGCCGCTCTCTGTCTCCGCCGCGATCCCCGCACCGTGCTTTTTAAAGGCAGGCTCGGTGAAGAGCGACCAGAGCAGCATCAGCACCGCCGGCATGAACGCGAGCGGAAACAGCCACCGCACGCTCAAGCGTGCAATTTCAGCCGTCATCAGCACGAGCACCACGGTTGACGGCAGATGCCCCGCGGCAAATTTCAGCGCTGTTTTGTTCAGCGCGCCGAAGCTCATCGCACAGCGTGAGAGGATCGGAAACACCCAGCATGCCGCGCCGAGAGGCAGGATCAGCGCGACATAGTACGCCGCGCCCGCAGCCATGGCGGTGGGGGCTTCGGCGCTGTACTGCCGCAGCAGCGCGAGCATCCACAGCCCGAGCGCGGCGACCGCGCCCCAGAGCAGCGTCAGCAGCAGGCCCGGCACAAGCTCATTTTTGAACGTGCGAAAAAAGCGCTCATAGGGTCCGGACTGCTTATACCGTATGCAGCGCACGACGCTGTCATAGAGCGCGGTCGTCGCCGCGCCCAGCGTCAGTACGGGGGTGCTGCACAAAAGCCACAGCACGCTCAGCGCCAGAATGTCCGTCAGCGTATTCAGCGCCCGCCAAAGCCAGCCCTGATAGCGAAATACGCGCCCCAGCATCAGGTCAGATCGCACACTCTCGGCGCGAGCGCGGCGGCGAGCTGGCGATGCCCGCGGCGGCTGAGGTGCATATAGTCCACCGTGTTGAACTCCGCCACGCCCTCGGCGTCGAAGAAAGCCCAGCCGTGCGCAGCGCACTTTTTGCGGTATTCTTCCGCCACGCCCACGGACGCTGCGTGGCAGGACGCCCCCATGGCGGGATCGTTGTGCCCTGCGCCGATGTGCGGCGGCGCAACGATAAGCAGGTTCGGCTTGCCGGCGCGCCACGCGGCGACGGTCTCTGCTTTCAATGCAAGGCGCTCCATGCCGATGCCGATGCACGCCGGACTCGCGTTGAAGCGCTCCTTTGTGTCGTTCGTGCCGAGCATGATGATCAGCAGATCGACCGGCTCATGCGACATCAGCGTGGAATATATGACATCCAACCCGGACATACACTCGTGCAGCGGATCGGAAAACACGGTCGTCCGGCCGGACAGTCCCTCTTCCAGCACAAGGTACTCCTCCCCCAGTGCCTTCTGCAAAAGGCAGGTCCAGCGTTCGTCCTCGTTGAAGCGGTCGGTGCGGTCGGCGGAGTCATTGGGATCGGCACAGTAGCCGTGGGTATTGGAATCGCCGAAGCAGACAATGTGTTTTTTCATATGTGCTCTCCTTATCACGGGATAGTTATTTTCGGTTCTCCGGCAGAGAAGCGGCGGCGGCAGACTGACCGACACGGCGGAACTTCTCATCCGGCAGAGCAAGGTGGATCATATCCGCCAGCTCGCTGTACTCATCGCGCAGCACGCGGCCGCACTCTTCTATCACGAGCTCGCCGCCGCGTCCGGACATTACGCGCCCGAGCAGCAGCACATGGCGGAAGTGGTACATATCGTGGTAGAGCGCGAGCGAGTGCGCCAGATACACGCCGATGCTGCGGTATATCGCGGCGGCGCGGTCGTCCCCCTCTTCCATGAGCTTCTGCACGACCTTGAGCTTTTCCGCCGGAGAGAGCGATTCATCCAGCTCGATACCCGCGCGCGGAGCGAGCTTTATAACGCCGTCCTGCGAGAAATACTTCACGCCGCAGCCGATGTCGAGCGACCATTCGTCCTGCATTGCGCCGGGATTTGCGTCCACGGGGATGAACGCCAGCTCGTTGAGCCAGCCCGTGATATACCCGTTTTCATCAACATAGCCGCCTGCCTCGCTTGTACCCATGGCGATGCCGAGAATGTTCGTATCCTCCAGACTGATGGCACCGGCGAGCGCTGTAACGTCACCGTCGTTGAAAACGCAGAACGGCACATCGCCGAACGTATCGGTGATGGCGCGGATGTAGATATCCTTGACCTTCGCATCAAAAAGGTCCTGCGGCACCTTGAGGAAGAGCGAAGCGTTCATGGTGCGGTTATTTATATACACACCGGCGCTCGACACGCCCACGGCGTCCACGCGCGGCAGATGCTCCGCCGCCGCCCGGAGCGCAGCAACGATGCCATCATAGTGGTAGTCCGGGTCCGCTGTCGTCTTGGGAAACCACACGACCTCCTCGGAATACACGGTCTCGCCGTCGATCACGGCGCTGACCTTGCGGTCGCTCCCGCCCGCGTCAAAGCCTATGCGGCAGCCATCAAAGTGTCCTCCCGCAGGCCGGGGCGAATCCTTCGCTTCCGGCAGATTTTCGGCATAGACGACCTCAAACGGCCGTTCATATATATGGGAAAAATAGTCCCAGTCAAACGCCTGGCAGCCGTCCGCGCTGAAGCATTCACGGATATACTCACTCATTTCCCGGTCGCCGCTGATATACACGCGCCAGCCGCCCTTCATCCACAGCATGGACTTGACGAGACGGCGGATATAATATCTGTCAGCCTCGATTCGGTCAGGCGTGCCGTGGATAAACGTATGGACGGATGCCATCTCGCCGCCGCTGCGCTCCACGGCGACTCCAATGGGCTTTTGGGCCGATGCAAGAAATGCGTGGTTGAACTTATAGAGCGGGAAAAAGTCACGGTCAAGCTCCGGAAGATTTCGGACGCTTGCCTCGATGCCGAGATAATTCATGCTGCGCATCCTCCATATACAGAAATTTTATGTTATGAGGCGTGTGATATATTTATTATATCATGCCTTTGTGTGCCTGTCACTAAGAAATAAAAATAATTTCAAATTAAAAATCTATTGAAAATTATTTTCTTTGATGCTACCATAAGAGTATGATCACCGGGTCAGTTTATACCGACGAATCGGAAAGGGGCGTTTACGATGGATAAGCAAAAACTGGAAAACGCGAGAGGCTGGATACAGTCCGAGCTGAAAAACTGTATTGATTTCTGGCTCAAAAACGGCATGGACCCTGTCAACGGCGGCGTATACACCTGTCTCGATCGCAAGGGCGAAATATATTCCACAGATAAAAGCGTGTGGATGCAGGGGCGCTGCGGCTGGATCTTCGCGTATCTCTGCCATGTATACGGCACGCGCGAGGAATGGCTGCGCGCATCGAAGAGCTGTCTCGACTTTATGGAGGCACACTGCATAAACCGCGCGGCCGGGAACCGGATGTACTTCACCGTCACCGCCGAGGGCGCGCCGCTCCGCCAGCGCCGGTACTGCTTTTCCGAGGCGTTTTACGCCATGGCGAACGCGGAATACTACGGCGTGACCGGCGAGCGGGAGCATCTCGAGCGCGCTCGGCGCGCGTATGACCTCTACTGGGATCTCAATCACGGCATGCCTGACCCGACTGGTCTCGGGCCGAAGACCGAGCCCGCAACGCGCACGGGGCGCGCCTTCGGCATCCCGATGATATACCTCAACGTCACCGCCGTGATGCAGCGCGTCGATCCGGAGAATGCGGCGCTCTACGCCGAACGCGCCGCCGCCTGCGTAGACGAGATATTCCGCTACCACGTCCATCCAGAGCTTAAATGTGTGCTGGAGAACGTCGCGGTTGACGGCACAGCGAGATTGTATTACACTGAAGGGCGAACTGTTAACCCCGGACACGATATAGAAGGCGTCTGGTTCCTGCTCGAATATGCGCGCAGAACCGGCAACGCAGAGCTTGTCGCCAGAGCTGAGGAGATTTTCCGCTGGGCGATAACTGCCGGGTGGGATAAGGAATACGGCGGACTATTGTACTTTGTTGACGCGCTCGGCAAGCCGCCCGAGGCGTACGAGCACGACATGAAGCTCTGGTGGCCGCACGATGAGATACTCATATCCTCGCTCATGCTCTATAAGGATACCGGCAAGGAAGAATATCTCGACTGGTTTTATACCACGCTAGACTACTGCAAAGCGCATTTCGCTGACAGCGAGTACGGCGAGTGGTACGGCTATCTTCGCCGCGACGGGCTGCCCACCGAGCCGTCGACCAAGGGCTCAACATTCAAAGGGCCGTTCCATCTGCCGCGCATGCTCATCATGACGGACGTTATGGCGGGAGAATTGCTCTCGAAATAAAAACACAGGAGAAGCGTATGGAGCAAAGCAGCATAAACGTTTTTGAGCGAATCAGCGCAGAGTATTATAATCTCACTACCGCAGAGAAAAAGGCGGCGGATTATGTGCTTTCGCACCAGAGGAAAGCGCAGGACATGAGCATCACCGAGCTCGCCGCGGCAAGCGGCGTGGCGGAGGCGACCGTGTCGCGCTTCTGCCGGCGGCTGGGATGCAAGGGGTACAATGCTTTTCGGCTCGCCATTGCCAACTCCATTGCCCAGCGCCCGCAGCAGTCCAACCCGCTCTCCGGCGAGGTGCTCGATGACGACAGCTTTTCCGATGTCTGCAAAAAGCTCTACACGGCCAACGTCAGCGCCATGACGCAGACGCTTGAGCTTGTCCGTCCGGAGGAATATATCCGCGCGGCGGATCTTCTGGAGCAGGCGGACCGGGTGCTGTGCATGGGACAGGGCGGCTCTATGATCATCGCCATGGAGGCGGCGCATCTCTTTTCCACGGCGAGCGGAAAGTTCTTCTCCGTGACCGACTCGCATATGCAGGCCATCGCCATCGCTACTGCGGGCGAGAACGACGTCATTCTCTTCTTCTCCTATTCCGGCGCGACAAAGGATCTGATCGAAACTCTCTCTTACGCGCGCGAGCGCGGCCTGCGCTCCATTCTCGTCACACACTTTGCCAACTCTCCCGGCGCCGGTCTTGCGGATGTGGCGCTGCTGTGCGGCGCGGACGAAAGCCCGCTGCAGCTCGGCTCCGTCGGCGCGAGGATCGCGCAGATGTACCTTCTGGACGTTCTCTTTTCCGAGCTCTGCCGCCGCAATCTGGACGCATGCCGCCAGAGCCGCGCCCGCATCGCCGCCGCTCTTGCGGATAAGCACCTGTGACCGGCTGAAAATTTTTTTCATCTTCCCTCCCCCGGAGAGTACTCTGCTCTCCGGGGATTTTTATACTATCATTTGCAAAAAATATTCTTTGTCTAATTTTAAAGAAAATTATTTCCAAAAATCTATTGACATTGGCGAGAGCTTTGGTTAATATGATGGTGAAAAGAGGAAATTCACCGGCGAGAGCCGTTGAAATAACGAAACCTGAACAAAATGTTTAAGGAGGCACATCATGAAGAAACTGCTCGCAATGCTGCTCGCGCTGTGCATGGTATTTGCCCTGTGCGCCTGCGGCCAGACCGCTGCACCCGCTGCCGACCCCGCACCTGCTCAGGCTGACCCCGCTCCCGCTGCGGAACCCGTCAACATCACGCTCTGGACCTACCCGATCGGCGGCTGGGGCAATGCTGACACCGTCGATGCCCTCATCGCCTCGTTCGAGGCGGCGAACCCCGGCATCACCGTCACCGTGGAATATCTCGACTACACCAACGGCGACGACCAGGTCAACACCGCGCTCGAAGGCGGCTCTGCTCCCGACCTCATCATGGAAGGGCCGGAACGTCTCGTTGCCAACTGGGGCGCGAAAGGCTACATGGTCGATCTCGCCGACATGTGGGACGCCACCGACAAGTCCGAAGTCAATCCGGCCTGCGTCTCGGCCTGCTTCACCGCGGACGGCGCCTGCTATGAGTACCCCCTCGTTATGACCGCGCACTGCATGGCCATCAACTATGATGCGTTCGTCGCCGCCGGCGCCGACCAGTACATCGACACCGAGACCCACACCTGGACGACCGAGAACTTCATCAAGGCGGTCGATGCGCTGTATGCCTACTACAAAGAGCCCGTCGGCGACGTCTACTGCTCCGGTCAGGGCGGTGACCAGGGCACCCGTGCTCTCGTCAACAACCTCTACGGCGGCATGTTTACCAATGCCGAGCACACCGCCTACACCGCGGACTCTCCGGAGAACATCAAGGCTCTCGAGCTTCTGCAGAGCATGGACGGCATCTACTTCAACGCGGCTGAGAACGGCGGCGAGGAGATCACCGCTTTCCGTCAGGGCATCCTCAAGATGGCGTTCTGCTGGAACATCGCTCAGCAGCTCAACGCCGACAACAACGATGCCGAGCTCACCAACGACGGCGAGAAGATCGTCTTCATGAGCTTCCCCTCCGAGACCGGCGAGAGCAAGCTGCAGGGCGGCATCTGGGGCTTCGGCGTGTTCGATAACGGCGACGCCGCCAAGATCGACGCTGCGAAGACCTTCATCAAGTACTTTGCCGACGGCGAAGGCACGATCGATGCGGTCAAGGCCTCCAAATACTTTGCCGTGCGCGACACCGCCGAGGGCATCGACCTCACCGGTATCTGGGCGGACAACGCCATCATGAACGAGTACACCAAGCTCATGCCCTATCTCGGTGACTACTACCAGGTCACCTCCGGCTGGGCGACCGCCCGCACCGAGTGGTGGAACATGCTCCAGCGCATCGGCGGCGGCGGTGATGTTGCCACCGAGGTCGCAACATTCTGCGCCAACGCGAACGCGGCGGCTGCCGGCTGATCAAGCAAGCAAGGCTTTTTCATATCTCCTTTTCTCCTTTGACCCACCGCGCGCACCCTCTCTGTGCCCCTGCGCAGAGAGGGTGTGTTGATAGCTACCGAATCCATAAGGGGGAGCGACCCTATGTTCAAATCCAAAAACAGCATGAGCCGCGCGCTCGTGCGGCGGGAAACAACAGCGGGATACCTGTTTTTGCTGCCGAGTCTGTTCTTCTTCGTCACATTTGTGCTGTATCCCATGTTCCTGTGCATATACACCAGCTTCTTTGACTCCAACATGGGCAAAAACGCCGTGGATGTCTTTGTCGGGCTGGGTAACTATAAGGAGCTTTTCCGGGATAAGCTCTTCCTCGGCGCGCTGAAAAACACGGTCGTCATCGTTGTCGTTGCCGTTCCGACGGTGTGTGCGTTCTCCCTCTGGGTCGCCACGGCGATATACGATATGAAGCCTGCGCTGACCTCAGCGTTCCGCTGCATCTTCTATCTGCCGGTCGTCACCGGCTCGGTTGCGGTAACGGTCGTCTGGAAATGGATGTACAACAGCCGCTACGGCGTGTTCAACTATCTTTTCAAGAGCCTCGGCATCATTGACCAGAATATAAACTGGCTGGGCGATGCGCGCTTCGCGCTCTGGTGCATCATTCTCATCCTCTTCACCACCTCCGTCGGTCAGCCCATCGTTCTCTACGTTTCGGCGCTCGGCAACGTGGATCATTCGCTCGTTGAGGCGGCGCAGGTAGACGGTGCGAACCGCCGTCAGGTGTTTTGGAAGATCAAATGGGCGCAGATCATGCCCACCACGCTTTACATACTCATCATCACCACGATCAACTCCTTCCAGTGCTTCGCGCTGATCCAGCTGCTCACCTCCGGCGGGCCGACGCACAGTACGGACACGATCATGTATTACATCTATTACACCGCGTTCAAGCTCTACCGCTACGGGTACGGCAACGCCATGGGCGTTGTGCTTATGATCATCATCGCGGTGCTCTCTGCTGTCCAGTTCAAGCTGGGGCAGCAATCGGACTAAGGGAGGTGAGCGTATGCAGAGCAAATCGAAAGCAAACCGCATCATCACTCTTGTCATTATCATTATCCTCGCAGCGCTCTTCACGTTCCCGCTCTACTGGATCATTACGGGTTCCTTCAAGACCGCCAAGGAGGTCAACTCCGTTACACCTGTCTGGTGGCCGAGCGAGTGGACGCTGAAGAATTACCAGACGCTCATGAGCAAGCTCAAAGCCCCGCTGTGGGAGTTTTACATCCCCTTCAGCCAGTATTTCTCGGCCGACGGCAGCCCGATCGTCTTCTCCGCCGGGCCCACCGCGCCCGGTGCGATCCGCTGGATGTTCAACACCGTGTGGATGGCCGTTGCAGCCATGCTTCTCACCTGCGCGACCTCCGCGCTCGCGGGGTATGCGCTGGCCAAGAAGCGCTTCGTCGGACGCAGGCTCATTTTCACGCTCATCGTCTGCGCAATGGCCCTGCCGAAGCAGGTCATCCTTATACCGCTCATCCGCGAGATGTCCTCGCTCAAGCTCTACAATACGCTCAGCGCCGTCGTCTACCCGATCGTCGGCTGGCCGTTCGGCGTGTTCCTCATCAAGCAGTTTGCCGAGAGCATCCCCAGCGAGATACTGGAGGCCGCGAGGATCGACGGCGCAAGCGAGCTGAAAACCTTCATCCGGATCGTTTTCCCCATGATAAAGCCCGGTGTCGGCGCGCTTGCCATCTTTACGTTCATCAATTCGTGGAACGACTATTTCATGCAGCTCATCATGCTCTCCAGCACAAAGAATCTGACCATATCGCTGGGCATCGCAAAGATGCAGGCGGAAAACTCGACGGACTTCGGGCTCATCATGGCAGGCGCCGCCTTTGCCGCCGTGCCGATCATTATCGTGTTTCTCATTTTCCAGAAATATTTTACCAAGGGCATCACGATGGGCGCCGTCAAGGGCTGACACACAAGGAGTGAAAACAATGAAAGCAAGAGACCTGAATAAATACCAGGGGATCTTCCCTGCCTTCTACGCATGCTACGACGATGCCGGCGAGGTATCGCCCGCCCGTGCGCGGGCGTTCACGGAATACCTCATCGAAAAGGGTGTAAACGGCCTTTATGTCGGCGGTTCGTCCGGTGAATGCATCTATCATTCCGTAGCAGAACGCAAGGCGCTGCTGGAGGCCGTCATCGCCCAGGCCGCCGGGCGCGTCACGATCATCGCGCACGTCGCCTGCAACAACACGCGCGACAGCATGGAGCTTGCCGCCCACGCCGAGAGCGCCGGAGCCGACTGCATCGCCGCCATTCCCCCGATCTACTTCCATCTGCCGGACCGCGCGATCGCGCAGTATTGGACCGATATTGCCTCTGCCGCGCCGAATACGGATTTCATCATCTACAACATCCCGCAGCTCGCCGGCACAGCGCTGAACAGCGCTCTTCTGCGCACGATGCTCGCCGTACCGACCGTGATCGGAGTGAAAAACTCCTCCATGCCGATACAGGATATCGAAATGTGGCGCGACGAGGGTGCGATCGTTTTCAACGGTCCGGACGAGCAGCTTCTCTCCGGTCTCGCCGCGGGTGCGGTCGGCGGCATCGGCGGTACGTACGCCGCCATGCCGGAGCTCTACGAGCGTATCTTCACTCTTGTCCGCGGCGGCGGCATTCTCCCCGCGCGCGACATTCAGGACGCCTGCTGCCACATCATTTACAAGATGTGCTCCGGGCAGGGCAACATGTACGCCATGATCAAGGAGATCCTCCGTCTTCGCGGCGCGCCGGATATCGGCGGCGTCCGCGCGCCGCTCTACCCGCTTCAGCCGGGCGATGAGGCCATCGCCGCCTCGTGTGCCGCGGATATTGACGCCGCGATAGCGCAGTTTTGCTGCTGACTTTCCTGCTTCCTGCTTTTTCCGCACGCAAAAAATCGGCTCACCCGTTTCAAACGGATGAGCCGATTTTTCATGCATTATTTCTTGCCGAAGACGTCTATGACGCCGTCAGGCAGCGTGCCGAGAAGGTCGCCCTTCCCGGAGCCTGAGCCGCCGGGCAGATGCCGAGAATATCCGAAAACCCGGAGGATTCTCCCTTGAGAAGACCGACCGCCGCTTTCTTCGTGTCGGCGTCCGCCGCGCGGCACAGCTCCAGGAGCTTTTTTGTGTATTTACCGCATTGCAGCACAGAGGCAAAACGCTTCCCCGCGAAAAGCTCTGTCCCGGTCAGTCGCGCCGGAGGGCCTGAATGGGGTTGAGGTTGGACGCCTTAACCGCCGGGAGAAGGCCGAACACGATGCCGATGACCATGGAGAACACCACGGCGATGAGGATCGCCGGAAGACTGATGGCCGTCGGCGTACCCATGACGGACGAAATGAGCCGCGCCATGATGATGCCGACGATCACGCCGAGCATACCGCCGAGGCTTGTGAGCACCGCCGCTTCCGTGAGGAACTGGTTGAGGATGCGGCGGCGGCGCGCGCCGATGGCTTTTTTGAGACCGATCTCCTGCGTGCGCTCGGTAACGGTGACGAGCATGATGTTCATAACGCCGATGCCGCCGACGAGCAGCGAAATGCTTGCGATCCAGATGAGCTGGCGGTTGGAGGAGTTGGAAAGCTCCTGCAGGTTCTTCGCCTGCTCCATGAGGTCCTGCCCGCGGTAGGAGAGCGTTTTGTCCGCGCCGATGAGCTGGCTGGACGAGAGAAGCTCGCCCGCCTTCTGTCCGACGCTCGTCATATTGTCGGTATTGTCCGCGCGCAGCGCCGCGCACTGCGGCTCGTCGAACGAATAGAGCATCGGCCAGGTCTTGAGCGGAAGGAAGATCGTGCCGGTCTCGTTCATGTACTGGTAGTAATCGCTCGGCGTTTTGATCTGCATCGTTGTGGAGCGCGCACGCTTCACAACGCCGACGACCGTGAAGCTGTCGCCCTGCATCTCCACGGTCTTGCCGACCGGGTCTTCGCCGGAGAAGAGCGCCGAGGCCGCTGCCGTATCGAGCATGCAGACCTTTTTCGCCTTGGCAAAGTCCTCCTTGAGGAAGATGCGGCCGTGGTCGAGCGAGTAGCCGTTCACGTCGAAATAGTATTCGTCGATGCCGTAAAGATTGCCGGAAAAGCTGTTATTGCCATAGTATACGCCGTCGGCGTAATTGCGGCTGCAAAAGAGCGACACGCCCTTCACATGGTCGATCTTGCAGAGCTCCTGCCGCGTTTCCTCGGTGATCGGGTAAACGCCGGCGGGCACGCCGTTATACTGTACCTCATACGGATAATTGTCCTGATAGAGCTGCACAACAACGGCGTTGTTTCCCGCGCCGACAAGGCTTTCCTTGATCTGCTCGTTCGTGCCTTTGATCGTGGATACGATCGTGATGATCGAAGCGATGCCGATGATGATGCCGAGCATCGTAAGGAACGAGCGCAGCTTATGCCGCCACACGTTTTGAAACGCCAGAGAAATGCTTTCAAGCAATGCACCCGCCCCCTTTCAGTAATTATAGAACGACGCGACGTCGGATATCTCGGTCTTAGCTCCGGCTCGGATATTGTTGCCGTACGGGAAGGCAATATATTCCTCGCCGGTGAGTCCGCCGTTGATCTGCGTATACGAACCCCAGAGCGAGCGCCCGGTCGATACGGCGCGCTTTTCAAGCTTCCCGTTCGCGTCACGGACATATGCGAAGCTCCCGCCGCCCTCGCGGAGGATGAACATGTTCTGGAGATATACACCGGAAGCACTGCTGCCGAAGGGGTTGTAGGTGATGTTCACATACTCGCCCTCGCGCACGGGGGTGTCCTCGTTCAAATATACAGTGAAGGGATAGAGCGAAGCGTTGCTGTTGCCCTGGCTCCAATGATAGTAGCCGCTGTTCTCCCCGACCGGGTATTCGGAAATGCTGACGATCTCCGCCTCCGTCTGGGAATACGTCTGCCACGACATCACCGTGACCGTATCGCCGACATGGAGCGTTTGCAGCTCCGTTTCACTCATCGCGCCAGTGACATAGTATCCGCCGCCGCCGGAAATGAGCACCGCCGGGAGCTGCTCCTCGCGCGCCTGATCCGGGCTGCGGATCGTTTTCACTACACCGTCGATCTTGCTGTAGACCACGCCGTTGTTGATCTCAAATTCCAGCGTCTCGTATTCGAGCCGCGCCTTCTTGAGATCGAGCTCGGTCTGGTAGATCTTCTCCTGCGCTTCTCGGCGCATGGCGATGAGCTCGTTGTAGGTGTAGCTCGGCGTCGTATCGATATAGGTGTTGCCGCCGTCGTCGATATCGCCGCCGTCATCCGGCGCTGTGCCGTCATCAAAGCGGCCGTAGGCCTCGTCCACCTTGAAGGCCACCGTGCCGTCGCTCTGGCGGACGAACACCATGCCCCAGCTGCGGAGGATGTCGCCGTCCGGAGAATCGCCGTCATGGACCTCAAACACGACATACGCCGTGCTGCCGCCCGCCCTCGTCAGGAGCGAGTCGATAAAGGCGCTGTCATAGGCGCAGTTGTTGCTCCAGATATAGAAGAACGGGCTGTCCTTCGTGCCGCTGCCGCCGCGGAAATACGGCACCTCCACCGGCGTGAGCGGCGTATCCGGCTCCTCGTCGGGGAGAGGATCGGGCTGCGGGACATACAGGCGGTAGTTGTTCACCTTTACAAGATTGGCGTTCGCCTCGTCGAGTGCGATCTCCAGCTTCTGTACGGAGATCCTCGCCCGCTCGAGCTGCAGGTCGGTGAGCGTCGTGTCGTAGGACAAAATCGGGTCGCCAACTTTGACCGTATCGCCCTCATGGACATAGTACTTTGTGATCTTCTGCGTTTCGGATACATAGATCGACTGCATTTTATCGGGCTTTACAAGCCCCTGCGTCTCCGCCTGGTCGTCGGCATAGTTTGTGCAGAATTCCATGATCGGATAGACCTTTACCTTGCCGCCGCTGCCGCGGACGAGGAGCAATATGCCGTACACGCCGCCGCCGATGAGCGCGGCGATCAGCACTCCGGCGATCGTGCGGCGCAGCCAGACAGGCAGATTATTAAAAAACGATATCTTCACCTTTTTCATCCGCCGCGCCTCCTTTCATCATGTCGTACCGGTGCTTGTCCTCGTCGCCGCGGATCAGCTCGCCGTCGAGAATGCGGTGGATCTTTTTTGCGCAGTCGGCAATGTCCTGCGCGTGCGTGATGAGCACGACCGTCGTTCCCTTCGCGTTCAGCTCGCCGAAGATCTGCATGACCTGGCGGCCGGAAGCGGAGTCCAGCGCGCCGGTCGGCTCGTCCGCAAGCAGGATGCGCGGCTTTGCGATCATCGCGCGGGCGATCGCCACGCGCTGACACTGGCCGCCGGAGAGCTGGTTCGGGTAAAAGTCCATACGATCTTCCAACCCGACGCTCGCAAGCGCTTCCGCGGCGCGCTCACGCCGTTCACGGCGCGGCACGTTCGCATAGAGAAGCGGCAGCGCGACATTGTCGAGCGCCGTGAGCTTCGGCAGAAGATAGAAGCTCTGGAAAACGAAACCGATCATCTGGTTTCGTATATCGGCGAGCCGGTCATCCGAGGCCGAGGATACGTCCTCCCCGGCAAGCACATAGGTGCCGGAGGTCGGCGTATCGAGACAGCCGATGATGTTCATAAGCGTTGTTTTGCCGGAGCCCGAGGGTCCCATGATGGCAAGATAATCCCCGTCGTCGATCTCAAGAGAAATGTTCTTGAGGATGTGTACAACATCCTTGCCCTGGGGATAATCCTTGCAGATGCTGCGCATTTCCAGAAGCATTACGCCACGCTCCCCTCCGCATTCGCCGCAGCGTCCTCTGCGGGCGCTGTCTCCGGCACAACGGCATCCTCCGCCGGCGCTTCGATCTCGGCGGGGTCGCCGAAGAGCGATTCGTCCGGCGCTTCGATGGGCGCGTCGCCGTCGGAGGCGTTGCCGCCAGAGGCATAGTACCCACCGTCCATAATGGCGAAGCCGCCCGCATTTCCGCCGGACACATAGCCGGAATTGTCCTCATACACCTGCGTGTGCATGCCCGCCGTAAGGCCGTCCATCGGGAAGGCGATATAATCGCTCTCCTTCAGACCGGAGATGACCTGATATTCGCCCCGCTCCGCGTCATATTCACCGAGGGACACACCGCGCTTTTCCAGCCGGTCGCGCCCGTTCGCCGCCCAGACATAAGGCGAAGAATCGGCGTCCACAATATAATATTCCGGCAGCCAGAGTCCCTCGCGGACCTCCTGCTGGCCGTAGTCCGGCTCAATGTACACGTGTTGGCCGAGAATGAGGCCGGTCACGTCGTTGAGCTTCACATAGAACGGGTACTTGGATGAGCTTGTCATCTCGTTGCCGCCGCCACCGTAATAATACGGGCTATTATTGCTCTGCACCTTGGTCTCCCAATCGATGCTCTCGAGCACACCGCTCCACGTAACGCTCTCGTCAAGGCGTGAACGGATAAGCACGTTCATCCCCTCGGAAAGCGTGCCGACGTTCAGCTCGTTGATCGTGCCCTTGACCTGATAGGTCGTCATGTCCATGATGGTGATGTAGGCGTCGCTGCCGCTCGTATCGCCGTCATAGCCGGAGCTTGCGCCTGTATTCTCCGTATTCTTCACGCTCATCACGCGGCCGGAGATCGGTGCGCGCACGTCCGTATCCTCGAGAGCTTCCTGCAAATTCTCGATCTCGCGCTCCTTGAGGCCCTTGTTATAGGTCGCTTCACGCACGTTCGCCTGCAGCTCCTGGATCTGCAGCGAGTAGGTGAGCTGCTGCGCCGCGGGGGCGGCGTCGCGCTGGCGCTCGAGATTGGGGATGTCCTCCTCGGCGTTGGAGATCGTGTTCTCATAGCCCTCAAGCTCAAGCAGGAGCTTGCTGAGCTGAAGCTCCATGGCCTCGTTGTCGTAGCAGAAGAGCACATCGCCCTCGGTGACGAAGTCGCCTTCCTTTACGTAGGTCTCAAGAACTTTCTTGTCGCCCTTTTTGACCGTTGCCGTTTCGCCCGAAACGACAATACCGGCGTACCGGTTCACCAGCCCCACGGAGCCCTGCGAGGTGATGTCCGATACCTTCTGGACGGTAACGGCATCCTCGGCATTGCCGCCGCAGCCGGTCATAACGCCGAGCAGCAGGCAAGCGCCGAGGAGAATGGCAAGCAGCTTTTTCATGTATGTTCCTCCTGTACTTTCAGGATGTATTGCTTACTATTCCTATGACGCACCCCGAGGAAGAAAAGTTCGCTTTTCCCTGCCGGAGACGCCAAAAATAAAAGCGATTGCATTTTATCATAAAAATGATATATTTGATATATGAAAAAACAACTCGAAAACGGAGGGATTCTTATTATGACCTGCAAGGAAAGATTTCTCAAATACATCGCCGTGTCCACCGCGTCCGATGAGGACAGCACCGAAAGCCCGTCTACGACCCGGCAGCTGGAGCTCTCGCGCCGTCTGGCCGAGGAAATGCTCTCTCTGGGGCTGAAGAACGTCCATATGGACAGCTGCGGCAATGCCATCGGCACGCTCCCCGCCACAGAGGGCGTCAAAGCCGCCGGAACGCTCGCGCTCGCCGCGCATGTGGACACCGCTCCCGCCGCGAGCGGCGAGGGCGTGAACGCCCGCGAGGTGCTCTACACCGGCGAGGATATTGAACTCGGCCACGGCGTCATTCTCTCGGAAAAGCAGTTCCCCGCCATGAAGGACGTGCGCGGGCAGGTGCTGCTTGTGACGGACGGCTCCACGCTGCTCGGCGCGGACGACAAAGCGGGCGTTGCCGAGATCATGACGGCGGTGGAAAAGCTCATCGCCTCCGGCGCGCCGCACGGGGAGCTGCGCATCGTGTTCACGACCGACGAGGAGGTCGGCCGCGGCACGGAGGGGCTGGACGTTAAAGAGCTTGCGTGCGACTGGGGATACACCGTGGACGGCGGCGAGCTCGGTGTATACGAATACGAAAACTTCAACGCGGCTGCGGCGCTCGTCCGTGTGCACGGCGTCGGCATCCATCCGGGCAGCGCGAAGAACATTATGAAGAACGCCGCGACGATCGCCATGGAGCTGCACTCCCTTCTCCCCGCCGATCAGGTGCCGGAAAAGACCGAGGGCTACGAGGGCTTCATCCATCTCACCGACATGTCCGGCGACGTGGTGGAGGCCGAACTCCACTATATCATCCGCGACCATGACCGCACGCTCTTTGAAGAGAAGAAGGCGTGCGTCCGCGCCGCCGTGGGAGAGATCAACCGCCGCTACGGTGAGGGCACCGCCGAAGCCGACATCTCCGATACCTACTACAACATGCGCGAAAAGATCGAGCCGCACCGCCATTTGCTCGACCGCGCAGAGGCCGCTTACCGCGCCTGCGGCGTAGCGCCGCGTACCGAAGCGATCCGCGGCGGCACGGACGGCGCGGTGCTCACATGGATGGGCCTTCCCTGCCCGAACCTTTCGACCGGCGGCTACAACTACCATGGCGTACACGAATTCATTCCCGTGGACAGTCTCGCGGTCATGCCCGACGTGCTGCTGGAGATCATCGGCAGCTTTGTGGAAAACGTCTGATTCCCGGAGGAAATCATGTCCAGAACATCGATCCTCATCGCCAAGATTCTGGCGGTGCTCCTGCTCGCGGTGCTGCTCACCAGCGCGGCGCTCTCGCCGCGCTGGGCGGCGCGGCCGGAGGATGTGCGCGTTCCGGCGCCGACGGCGCTCCCGACCGCGGAGCCGACGCCAACGCCCACACCCACGCCGACGCCTACCCCGGAGCCCACGGCCACGCCGACCCCAACACCGACGCCCACGCCCGAGCCGACCCCGATCGAATATACGATCTCTATGGTGGGCGACTGCACGCTTGCGAGCTATCCGCAGGCACGCTACTACGCAAACTCCTTTGAGAATGTTGTCGGCACGAACTGGGCGTACCCCTTCTCCAACGTGCTCGACGTGACGGCGAACGACGATATGACGATCGTAAATCTTGAGTGCAGCATCTCCGATCTCAGCGCCGGGTCCGGCTCCACGTTCTCCTTCCTCGCGCCGAAGGCGGCGACGGACATTCTCACGCTCGGCAGCGTGGAGTTCGCCACGACCGCCAATAACCACGCGATGGACTTCGGACAGCAGGTCTACGACGACACGCTCGCCAATCTCAACGCCGCCGGCATCGGCCACAGCGGCGAGGGGGAAGGCACGCTCTATACGACCGAAAGCGGTCTGACCGTCGGCGTGTATGCCGTTTACAGCTGGCACACGCCGAGCGCCGAATCCGTCGCCGCGGGCGTCCGTTCTCTCAGGGACGCGGGCGCGGAGATCGTTGTCGTGAGCGCCCACTGGGGCAACGAGGCGAGCTATTACCAGAATGCCAATCAGGAAGAAGTCGGCCGCGCTGCGATCGACGCGGGCGCGAGCATCGTGTTCGGCCACGGGCCGCACCGTCTTGAGCCGTTTGAAAAATACAATAACGGCATCATTTTCTACAGTCTCGGCAACTTTGTGTTCGGCGGCAACACCAACCCCGCCGACATGGACAGCGTGATCGCGCAGGCGACCGTTACCCGCGACCCGGACGGAACGCTCTATCTCTCGTCGTTCAACGTTCTGCCGTGCAGCATCAGCAGCAAGACAAACGAAAACGACTACTGCCCGACGCTCTTTGAGCCCGGCACCGAGGAATACGACCGCGCCATGTCCAAGGTGGACGGCTCATGGACGGGCGCGAACAACGTGATCGATTATTCCTTCATGCACCCCGAAGGCTGAAATCTCAACAGCAAAATGCCGCCGAAACCGGTCTGGTTTCGGCGGCACTCTTTTTTTATTCTGGTTTATTTGCGGCGGCGGCCTCCGGAGCGGCGGTCGGCGTAGATCTTGCTGTCGTTGATCTTGCTGTCAGACTGCTGCATGAATTGCTTGAGCTTATCTTCAAAGCTGGTATCCCCGGTGGGCGGCGCGACTTCACCTCCGTGCGACGGGGCGCTGCGGTAGGTATTGGCCGGGCGCGTGGTATATGCCGGGCGCGGCGCGTTCGCTGCGGGCTGAGCCGGGCGCGGCGTATAAGCCGGGCGCGGGGCGCTCGGCTGAGCCTGCTTGATGGAGAGATTGATCTTACCTGCCTCGTTGACACTGAGGATCTTTACCTTGACGGCGTCACCGACCTTCAGATAGTCGTTGACGTCGTTGACGTAGGCGTTGGCGATCTCCGAAATATGTACAAGACCGCTCTTGCCGCCGGGAAGCAGTACGAACGCTCCGAATTTGGTGATGCCTGTGACTTTGCCTTCCTGAATCGCTCCAATTTCCAGCTCCATGGGGTTCCCTTTCTCTTTTCTTTCAATTTATTGATATATCCTGTCATCCGGCAGGACAAGACCAAGCCGTTCCCGCGCAAGCTCCGCGATGCGATCCGCGTCGCCGCTGCGCTCGATCCGCTCGCGCAATGCCGCGTTGCTCTGCTCCAGCGCCTCGCATCGCTCCCGTGTCTCTCGCAGAAGAAGCTCCGCTTCCTCCACGCGGATCGCCGTTGTGACATACCGCGCCGCGGCATACACAAGCAGAATGGATAGAATACAGCCAAAAAGAAACTTTATGCTTTTGCTCATCGATTCTCTCCGCCGTTTCCCCTGCCGCGGCAGCTCTATAACGACCGGGGAAACTTGCGCATTATTGTAAACGATAGATCCGATTTTGCATAGATATTTTTTCAAATTTTTTCATCTTTTTTTCGCGATTTTTTCCGCCCATTTTCTTTTCTGCACCGCTGTTCTTCGCTATGCTCGCGTTTCCGCTCCGCAAGGCGGCGCACCGGGCGCCGGAGCGGGGTCAGAAGGTACGTGCAAAGGGCGCATCCGACGATCGCCGCCGTGAGAAAACGGGGCCGCACGCCGCCGCTGCACCACTGCCCGGCAGCAAATACCGCGAGTCCCGCCAGCGCATAAAAGATCACGTCCCACAGTGCTGCGAGCCGGTAAAAAACTTGCCGGAGGATGTATACCGGAAACCGCATAGCGCCGAGCGCCGCGCCGGTCACAAAGGCAAATGCCAGCTCAAAAAGCTGCCGAGCCGTCGATTCGCTCATTTATCCGAAGAGCCTCGCCCAGAAGCCGCGCCGCACCGGGACGTCGGCATACGAGAGATCCGAAATATCCCCCACAACGAGAAGATCGCCAGAGTCCACCGAGAGCGTCTCCACCCGAAGGTTGCTCCCATGCACCGTGAGAGCGCCAAGCTCCGTCTGCATCTGCACGATGCTCTCGTCAAAACCGCTGACCTCTTCCACGCCGGACACGCTCAGGCGGCTCCGGTTTTCCAGTATGATGTTCTGCGCTTTTCTCCGCTCGGTCTCTCCCGCCATACGATCACCCCGACACAAGCCTATGCCGCGGCGGGGTCAAGTATGCTTTGTCTTGACAGCACGGGCGCGGAATGGTACTTTATGAGGGTATCCCACCATGCCGGTGTGGCGGAATTGGCAGACGCACGGGACTTAAAATCCCGAGACGAACGTCGTACGGGTTCGATCCCCGTCACCGGTACCACGTCAGAAGGAGCAAACACCGTTCCGTTTCCGCCTCGCGGCGAAAACTGCACTATGTTAGCTCCTTCTTCCTTTCCAAATCAAACCCGCTCCGCTGGGCTTCGATTTGGTTTTATTCGGGCGGAGATGCTATGCTTTTTTTGATTATTCCACCATTCTTCAAAAAATGGAGGTGTTAGACTTGGCACGGGTAAAGGTGCTTGGACGCTATCAAAAGATCCTCCTGCTTCTCATGGCGGTTATGTTCCTGGCCTTTACGGTCATCTATCCCATCGTTACGGCGCGCTCAGGTTTTCTCTATGAGGACACCATTCTCGTGCCGGCGGAAGAGGACGGCTGCACCGTTTATTCCGGGAAGATATACGGAACCGCCGCGAACTTCACCGTATCTGCGGACAAAACCGTCATCTTTCAGTATGGCAACACCGTTTACGGCCCCTATACCGTCAAAGAGGATCCCACCGCCATTCCGAAGGACAGCGACCTGCAAACACAGATGACCGGCATTGAGCTGTGCTGCGGCGGCGAGATCGTGTTCCGAGGCGGCGTAGTCAACAGCGGCGACTGGCGTATGCTCTATAATGAGGACGGGAGCTTTGATCCGCTCCGCATCACCGCCACGATGAGCGACGGTACCGTTGTAGACGAGAACGGAACCCGGATCGATCCGATGGAACCCTCTGTTTCAACGATCCTCGATCTGACGGACGGCCCAGCGCTGACCCATAAGGGAACGTGGCTCGGTTGGGTCGGCGGCGTGCTGATCTGCGTTATCGCGGCGCTCGCCATGCTGTTTGCCGATGAGCTCTTCCGCTGGAACGCTTCGTTCCTTGTCCGCAATCCGACTGGGAGATCGCCGGGCGGTATATCACGTGGACGGCGCTGCCGGTCATGGCGGCGGTGATCTTCATTCTCGGATTAAAGTAATATGCAATGGAGCAGCCCGGACGTTTGTCCGGGCTGCTCCACGTTATTTTTTCCCGTCAAAGGAAAGTATTTATAATTCTCTGATATACATCTCTTCCACCGCGCCGGAGGTAAGTTTTTCCCGCCAGCAGTTCGGCGGAGATGATGAGCGCAAATTCCGCCATCCGGTTGATGCCAGCGCGCGCGGAAGCCACCGCGTCGGCGTTGGATTCCGGGATATACCGATATACCCTCCGTTTTCGATATTCTCGTTTATGGACTGTTTAACAGCGTCCGGCGTAACGGCAGCGTCGCGCACCGTCTCGACGGTCTGCAAAAGGCGCGTTTCGAGGCCTTCCGTGTTGACATTCGGCGCCGCCTTTGGTACATTTTGAGTACCAACAGGAAGGTCGGCTTCGGGTTTGGCCGTCAACGTCGGGGCCAAAGCATCAGCGGACTGGACGCCTGTTGGCTTATTTTTTGTTATATAAGCCGAGGTAATATATGTCATATGCTTCGACGTATCCGGGACGGCTTCCACAACGTAATATGTGCCGTTTACCGCTTTGCTGAACACAACTGTTTTGGCAGGGCGGTTTTTGCCATTCTCATTTGTTACATAGGCTTGCGACCTTCCTCTATGGCGGATCTGCCTTGCCATCTTCGCCGTGCCGCCGAAGAATGTGCTCTGCCATACGCTGTTCAAGAACCGTCTGATTACCGGCTGTATCAACGCCGGTAATTTTTTTATGTCGGCAGCGGCACGCTCGGAAACGGGATTGAGAGTGTACCGCTCTTTGCCGCCGGGGTTCTGCGCGGCTCTCTGCACGAAATCGACGAGCGCGGCATCCGTAGAGTTTCGGTATTCATCAATCACGCGCTGCTCTACGGGCGTGTGCTCCGCAGGGTTCGTGTTTACGGAAGTGCTTTCAGCGTCAGCGTTTTTCCCGGTCAGCACGTCCGCCATCGTCCGCGCCGGGGCGCTCTCCTACACGGAGTTCTGCCTCCGTCTCACCAATCGGAATCGTCCCGTTCCTCATCTCCGCCATCGAATTCTGCATCGAAGTCCGGCTCATCTGCCGCGCGGGGCTCCAGCGTGAGCGTGCCGGTCGTTTTGTCGTTAACAGCAAGGGACAAAAGCGCATCCTTTGCAACGGCGGCAAAGTAGCCGGTAGCAGCATATTCACCCGCATAGTTTTCCTCAATGCGGTCGAGCATTTCGCGCAGCTGCAGCATGGCGGCGACCTCGTGCTTGCAGTTTCCGACGCAGTAGCAGGAGCACGTCAGCGCGTAGATCATGCCGTCCGAATACACGAACTCCACGTCATACGGCTCCGTTCCCTCGACAAGCGCGTACCCCTTCATTCCGTCCAGACAGAGATAGCGCACACGGTTTTCCGCATAGTACGCATACCCGCGCTCCGCGACCGCCACATCGACGCGCATCCGGTGCAGCTCCCGCAGCGGGAAGGTGCTGTCGTCCGAGCCGCAGGCATACTCCGTGTCCGGCTTCGACGGCGCTTTATACCAGCTCATCACCTTCCGGCGCGGAAGCGCCGCGCGGTCGAACGTCAGAACGTGCGACCCGGCGAGGGTAAACCGGCCGGACACATTGGTATCCGCCACGCCGATCACGCGCTTATAGTCCGCCAGATTGATGCGGAAGTTGTAGTTGACATCCACGACGCGCCCGCGCTTTCCCTCGAGCTTGCCGTCTACGTACACCAGATCGCCGCAGTGCAGGTCGAACCGGTCGTTATAGTAGGCAAGCGTCATATTCCGCTGCGGGAATTGCACGCGCACCACCGACCGCCGCGGCTCGCGCTCTTCCGCAACGTCCGGAGGCTCCGGAGCGGTCATCTTTTCCTTTTCCTCCGATACAGAAAAACCGATCTTGAACGCCATATCGCTCTTCCTTTCCAGTTTTATCTCTCTTATGGTTGTATATTACTGCATCGAGTATCCTATAATCAGGACTTCCGCAAAAATACATAAAGCGAAATGTAAAAGACGCTTGACATTTCATTTTGCCGTGCTATACTGCGCATGTAAAGCAAGCTTTACTTTTTCACATTGAGGTGACCCGATGAAGAACCGTATTGAAGAGCGGCGCAAGGCGCAGGGCATGACGCAGCAGCAGCTGGCTGCATTGCTCGGCGTTTCGCGCCAGACGATCATTTCGCTGGAGAGCGGAAAGTACAACCCCTCGATATTGCTGGCGCACAAGATCGCGCAGACGTTCGGGGTACACATTGAGGATATTTTTCTGTTTGAGGAGGATGAAGCATGAAGCTCAAGGATCAGAAGAAGCTCGGTATTTTATATCTTGTTCTCGGCGCGGCATTGTTTCTTGTCGGGCTGCTGACAGACGCCGGCGAAAAAACGAACTGGCTTTCCTCGTTCGGCAGCGCCATTGCCGTTGTCGGCGCGGCGCGCCTGCTGCGCGTGTACCGGCTCACCCGTGACCCGGACAAAGCGGCGGACTATGACGCCTCGCTGACCGACGAGCGCACGGCGTATGTGGCAAACAAGGCGCGTTCTATGGCGCTTTACATCTGCATTTACGTACAGCTCGCCGCAGCTCTCGCCGCTATTTTGATCTTTAAACAAACTCTGGTCGGACAGGTGCTCTGCGCGCTCACGTGCCTGCAGACGCTCGTCTATACCGGCTGCTTCTGGTACTACAACCGGAAATACTGAAAGGAAATCCCATGAACGCATTGGAAATTAAGGATCTGTCCAAATCCTTCGGCAGCTTTTCGCTGCAAAACCTGACGCTGACCGTGCCGATGGGCACGGCGCTCGGGCTTATCGGCGAAAACGGCGCGGGCAAGTCCACGACGATCTCGCTCATTCTCGGGCAGCTTCGGCGCGACAGCGGAGAGATCCGCATTCTCGGGCAAGACACAGACGGCGACAACGTCTCCGTCCGCGAGGACATCGGCGTAGTATTCGACGAGAGCTGCTTCCCGGACGGGCTGAACGCCCGGCAGGTGGACAAAGTGGAGCGCTGCATCTATAAAAATTGGGACAACGGCGCATTTTATGAGCATATCCGGCGCTTTGATCTGCCGGAAACGAAGCCATTCAAAGAATATTCCCGCGGGATGAAAATGAAGCTCGCGCTTGCCGTGGCGCTCTCGCACAAAGCAAAGCTCCTGCTGCTTGACGAGGCGACCGGCGGGCTTGACCCGCTCGCCCGCGACGAGCTGATCGGCGAGCTCTCCCGCTTTATCTCAGACGGCGAGCACGCGATACTGCTCTCCTCGCATATCGTGAGCGATATAGAAAAGCTCTGCGGCCGTGTGGCGTTTCTGCATAAGGGGCGGCTGATCCTGAGTGAGGAAAAGGAAGCCCTTCTCGCGGCGCATCCCGGTCAAACGCTCGAAGAGATCATTCTGGACATCACGAGAAAGGAGCGGGCGTTATGAAGATCCGCGGACTTTTGCTCAAGGATATATTTGAGCTGTGGGCGCAGTGCCGGGTGCAGCTCGTTCTGACAGGCGTGTACCTGCTCCTGCCGCTTTTTACAAGCGTCGGCATGATGCTGCTTGCGATGATGCCGATCTATGCGCTCAGCTATGACGAACGCTGCCGGTGGGAGCGGTACGCGCTCGCCATGCCGGTGCGGAAGAGCGACCTCTTCTGGAGCCGGTTTCTGCTTGGTGTGATCGCCATCGCGCTCGGCGCGGCAGTGCAGGCGCTTGCCGCCCTTCTTGCCGGGCGGGGCGAGCTTCTCTCCTCTCTCGCCGTTACGGCACCGTCGGCCGTCGTCTATCTTCTCATCACCCTTCCGCTGATGATGAAGCTCGGCGTGGAAAAGGGTCGGTTTCTTCTTCTGCTGCTGACCATGGCGTTCATGCTGCTGTCCGGAGCAGCTGCGTAAGACAAACCGGCGTATCTGTTGTTGAATTTCCCGCGCCGCTCGTGTATGATATAGCAAAGAAATTTATCCTTCTGCGGAGAAGCCCATGAAGAACTTTTTCAAAGTTGTATTTTCCCGCGCCGTATTCACCGGCGCATTCATTGCGCTGCAGTTTGCCGCTGTCTATCTTGCCATCACCCGGTTCAACGAGCACTTTGCCATTTTTTACGGTGTCTGCCTCGTTCTCTCCGCCGTTGTTGTTGTCTATCTTGTCAGCCGCGACGGCAACCCCGCGTACAAGATCGCTTGGATTATTCCGATCCTTGCGCTGCCGGTGTTCGGCGTGCTGCTCTATCTCGTATTCGGGAAAAACCAGCTCTCGCTGAAGGAAAAGGCGCGAATGTCATCCGTGGCCGAGCAGTATGAAAAGGCGATGCGCAGCGTTCCGGCGGCGGAACCGGCGCTGCCTGAGCACACGGACGCGAAGCGCGTTTCCGACTATCTGCACCGTGCCGCCGGCGCGCCGGTATTCACGCATACCGAAACAACGTATCTTCCAGTCGGCGAGGTCTATTTTGACACGCTTCTGGCGGAGCTGGAAAAGGCGGAGAAGTTCATTTTCATGGAATACTACATCATCGCCCCCGGCACGATGTGGAACGCCATTCATGAGGTGCTGCGCCGCAAGGCGGAAAGCGGCGTGGATGTGCGCGTGATGTACGACGATTTCGGCTGCATGTACAAGCTGCCGGAGGGCTATGAGGACACGCTTGAGGCCGAGGGCATCCGCTGCTGCGTGTTCAACCGGTTTATCCCCATTCTCTCGCCGCGGTTCAACAACCGCGACCACCGCAAGATCTGTGTGATCGACGGGAATGTCGGCTTCACGGGCGGGATCAACTTCTCGGACGCCTATATCAACGTGGTGCAGCGCTGCGGCCACTGGCTCGACGCGGGCGTCATGCTGCGCGGCGAGGGCGTGTACGCGCTCACGGCGATGTTTCTCTCCATGTGGGACTACACGCGCGGCGTAACGGAGGATTTCACCCGCTACGCGCCGGACGCGGCGCTCTGCGAGAGCATCACCGCCCCCGGCTGGGTGCAGCCGTTCGGCGATACGCCGCTCGACAACGAGCCGGTCGGCGAAACGGTGTACATGCATCTCATCAACCGCGCCAAGGACTATGTGTATATCAACACCCCCTATCTCATCATCGATAATGAGATGATCACCGCACTGACCGCCGCGGCCAAGTCCGGCGTGGATGTGCGCATCGTCACCCCAGCGATCAGCGACAGCGCCCTTGTGCATGAAATGACCCGCTCCTACTACGAAACGCTCATTCTCGCGGGTGTGAAGATCTATGAGTACACCCCCGGCATGGTGCACGCCAAAACGTTCATCGCCGATGACCGCAGCGCCGTGGTCGGAACGATCAATCTCGATTACCGCAGTTTGTATCTCCACTTTGAGTGCGGCGTATGGATGTGTGATACGCCCGCCATCGCGGACATGAAGGCGGAATACCTTTCCGAGCTGGAACGGAGCGCGCCCATCACGGAGGAGCTGTGTCTGCAGCAGCGCCGCGGACGGCGGCTGATCCGCGCCGTGCTGCGCACGCTCGCGCCGCTGTTTTAAAAGGATCCTATCCGATTTATCCGGCTTTCCGTTGGAAAGCCGGATTTTTTCCTGCAAAAATCACTCTTGCAAAGTATATCCCCGGTTTGATATACTTGCTTGTCCGAAAATAGAAACAGGAAAGGAATAAGCATTTATTATGTGGTTTTGGTTCGCACTCATCGCTCTGCTCTGCTGGAGCGGCTCCGATCTTTTCTCCAAAATCGGATGTCAGGACAGCAGCGACAAATACAGCCATCTCAAAATGGTCATGGCCGTCGGTATCGTTATGGGTCTGCACGCTGCCTATGAGATCTTCATCGGGAAGGTCGGCATCACATGGGAGATCATTCTCATGTATCTGCCTGTTTCGATGCTCTACATTCTCTCCATGGCCATCGGCTATCTCGGTCTCCGGTACATAGAGCTCTCCATCTCCTCCCCCATCTGCAACAGCTCCGGCGCGATCGTAGCGGTGCTCACGCTCATCACCGTCGGCATCGGCGACGATCTGCCGCCGCTCGCGCTCGTGGCCGTGGCGCTCGTGTGCATCGGCGTGATCGCGCTCGGCATCACGGAGTCCAACGAGGACGAGGAGCTGCGCCGTGCCCGGCAGGACGAATCTAACCGGCACTACGCCAAAAGCTGGCTCGCCATCGCGCTGCCGGTGATCTACTGCCTGCTCGACGCGCTCGGCACGTTCGCCGACAGCCGTGTGCTCGAAAAGCTCGGCGAGGAGCTGGCGGACGCCTGCAACGTCGCCTATGAGCTCACATTCCTCGTGATGGGTATCGCGTGCGCGATCTATGTCCTCGGCATCAAGAAGCAGCGCCTCATCCCGAAGCAGGAGGGGCCGAAGTATCTCGGCGCCGTGTGCGAAACGATCGGCCAGTTCTTCTATATCTACGCGCTGGCCGACACCGAGCATGTTGCCTTTGCCGCGCCCATCATTTCCTCCTACTGCGTGGCGAGCGTTATCTGGGGGCGTATCTTCCTCAAGGAAAAGCTCTCGAAAAAGCACTATGCATGCATCGCGCTCGTCGTGGCGGGCATCATCATCATGGGCATCCTCGATATCTGACCATTTTGCTTTACCTTAATAGACAATGCCGGAACTATCCAGTTCCGGCATTGCTTTTTTGTGGAAAACGTCAGTTGCTTTGTCCATTTAAAGTGCTATAATGCAAATCATAAGAGAAAGGCAATTTGCCTTATATAAAGGAGCTAAACACCATGAAAAAAGCACTTGTCCTTCTTCTCGCGCTGGCGATGGTACTCTCCCTCGCCGCCTGCGGAAGCGCACCGGCTGCCACGCCCGCCGAAGAACCCGCTGCCGCGCCCACCGCGGCGGAAGGCGAAGTTTATACCGTCGGCATCTGCCAGCTCGTGCAGCACGTCGCGCTCGACGCCGCCACGCAGGGCTTTAAGGACGCGCTGACCGAAGCGCTCGGCGACAAGGTCCAATTTGTGGAGCAGAATGCGGCGAACGACATCCCGACCTGCGCCACGATCGTCAACGGCTTTGTTTCCGACGGCGTGGATCTCATTCTTGCGAACGCCACCCCGGCGCTGCAGGCCGCCGTCGCTGCAACGGACTCCATCCCCATTCTCGGCACCGCGGTCACCGAATACGGCGTTGCGCTGGATATCAAAGACTTTAACGGCACCGTGGGCGGCAACGTCTCCGGTACGTCCGATCTCGCCCCGCTCGACCAGCAGGCCGCGATGATCCTGGAGCTCTTCCCCGATGCGAAGAAGGTCGGCATTCTCTACTGCTCCGCCGAGCCGAACTCCGTCTACCAGTCCGACGTGGTGAAGGCAGAGCTTGAAAAGTCCGGCGTCACCGTTTCGGTGTACACCTTTGCTGACTCCAACGATGTTGCCGCCGTAACCGCGACCGCGTGCGATGAAAACGACGTGCTCTACATCCCGACCGACAACACCGCCGCGAGCTGCACTGAGGCCATCAACAACGTGGCCGAGCCCGCCGGTGTGCCGATCATCGCCGGCGAGGAAGGCATTTGCGCCGGCTGCGGCGTCGCCACTCTCTCGATCAACTACTACGATCTCGGCGTGACGACCGGCAAGATGGCCGCAAAGATCCTGACGGGCGAAGCGAGCATCTCCGAAATGCCCATCGAGTACTTCCCTGACCCCGTGAAGAAGTACAATCCCGCGATCTGTGAGGCTCTCGGCATCACGGTTCCGGAGGATTACGTCGCGATCGGCTGATCTTCGGCAATATTAAGAAATAGAGCGGCAGACCGCCGCGAAACATAAAGGACGGACAAAACCATGGGCGCTTATTTTGCTTCCCTGAATTTTGCCAGTCTGCCCGCAAGAATGCCCTCCGCCATCGCGCAGGGCATTCTTTGGGGTTTGATGGCATTGGGCGTATACATTACCTTCCGGCTGCTGGACGTGGCCGATCTGAGTGTGGACGGCAGCTTTGCGACCGGCGGCGCCGTGACCGTTATGCTGATCATCGTCGGGTGGCCCGCGTGGGCGGCGCTGCTCGCGGCGCTGCTTGTCGGCGTGCTGGCCGGACTCTGCACGGGGCTGCTGCACACGAAGCTCGGGATCCCCGCCATTCTTGCCGGTATCCTTACGCAGTTCGCTCTCTATTCCGTGAATCTGCGCATCATGGGCATGAAGGCAAACCAGACGGCAAGTCTCAAGACTTACGGCATGTTCTGGGAAAACGGCGGCAAGGGTTTCCTTGTCTCCTCGCGCTATGTGCCGCAGGCGATCGGCATCGGCTTTCTGCTCGCGGCGGTGCTCATTGCGCTGCTCTACTGGTATTTCGGCACGGAGCAGGGCTCGGCGCTGCGTGCGACCGGCTCCAACCCCGCGATGAGCCGTGCGCAGGGCATCAACATTGACCGGATGAAGGTCATCGGCCTTGCGCTCTCCAACGGCGTTGTGGCGCTCTCCGGCGGACTGATGACGCAGTTTCAGGGCACGGCGGACGTCAACATGGGCCGCGGCGCGATCGTCATCGGCCTTGCGTCCATCGTTATCGGTGAGGTCTTCTGCGAGGCGATCTTCAAAAAAGGCTGCAACTTCTCCGTGAAGCTGCTCTTCATCGTGCTCGGCGGCGTGCTTTACTACATGGTCATGACGCTCATTCTGTGGCTGCGGCTTGACCCGAACGATCTCAAGCTCTTCACGGCGCTGATCGTGGCGCTGTTCCTCGCGGTGCCGTATCTGCAGAAGCAGTCCAAAAGCTCGTTCAGCCGGGCGAAAAAGCGCGGACAGAAGGAGGCGATCGGACAATGATGCTCGATGTCAACCATGTTTACAAGACGTTCCACCCCGGCACGATCAACGAGCGCCGGGCGCTCGCGGGCGTCGATCTGCATCTTGAAGAGGGCGATTTCGTCACCGTGATCGGCGGCAACGGCGCGGGCAAGTCTACGCTTCTCAACGCGGTAGCGGGCGTGTGGCCCGTGGACGGCGGCTCGATCGTCATCGACGGGAATGACATCACCGGTCTCCCGGACTATAAGCGCGCGCCGTTCATCGGGCGCGTCTTTCAGGACCCCATGATGGGCACCGCCCCGGATATGCAGCTTGAAGAAAATCTTGCTCTCGCCTACCGGCGCGGAAAAAAGCTCGGGCTTCGCTGGCACATCAACCGCGAGGAGCGCGACATGTACCGCGAGCGGCTGCGCGAGCTGAATCTCGGGCTGGAGGACCGGCTGACAACGAAGGTCGGCCTGCTCTCCGGCGGACAGCGGCAGGCGGTAACGCTGCTGATGGCGTCGCTCCAGAAGCCGCGGCTGCTGCTGCTCGACGAGCACACCGCCGCGCTCGACCCCGCGACGGCGGCAAAGGTGCTGGAGCTTTCCGACCGCATCGTGCAGGAAAACGGTCTCACCACCATGATGATCACCCACAACATGAAGGACGCCATCCGCCACGGAAACCGGCTCATCATGATGAACAAAGGCGAGATCATCTTTGACTGCCGCGGCGAAGAAAAGGCAAAGCTGACCGTAGAGGATCTGCTCGAGAAATTCGCGCAGATCTCCGGCAGCACGCTGGATAATGACCGCGCGCTGCTCGGCTGAGTCAACAAACAAAAATTGCCGGAGGGAAATTCCCTCCGGCAATTTTCAGTCTCGCAACGAGTGCGCCGCGGCGAGCCGCGGCCTGTTTCAAACGGGAGCCCCGCACAGCGGGACTCCCGTTTGATAAATTACCACATCTGGCAGACGAAGCCGACGTTGTCGCCGTAGAAGGCGTAGAAGTCGAGCAGCGGGTTTTCGCGGCTGTCGTTATAGTACCAGCCATCCTCGCGCCGCCACATCATGAGGAAGTTTTCGGGCGCGTTGTCGCCGATGTCGATGCCGGACGGCTCGCCCTCGTCCCAGCGGAAGAAGGTGATGATCTCGCCGTTCGTATCGCGCCAGTTGCCGTCCGCCTGACGCTCCGCGCCGAGCCAGACATAGTTGCATTTGGCGCTCGTGCATACGCGGACGATCTCGTTATACTCGTCCTCCGTCAAGGGCACCGCCAGCGTGCCGCCGAGCTCCTCGCAGCGCTGCTGCGCCTGCGTCCAGCTCACGTTTTCGGCATAGACGACATAGCGCGGGCCCTTCGGCGTGGGCGACGGCGTCGGGTCCGGCGTGGCGGTCGGCGTCGGGGTGGGGATCTGCGTCGGCTCGGGCGTGGGAGTTACCTGCACCTGGGGTTCCTTATTGTTCGCCGTGCCGCTGGCGTATGCCGCAACGACAGCGCCGACAACGACGATCGCGGCGAGCAGCGCCCAGAGCCAACGGAAGCTCTTCCGCCGCTGCGGACGGCGCCCGGCGGGGATCTCTCCGTCGTCGTAATATGTACGGCCTCTTCCCTGCCCGTCGCGCCGGTCGATCGCCGGAGCGTCCGCCGAGCGCATCAGAAGGCCCGACATGGCAAGGGAGATGTCCACCGCCGATCCGGCGGCGTCGCATCCGCCGAGAGCGTCCTTCAGCTCCTGCACATCGTGCCAGCGCTCCTCGATGCGAAACGCCAGAGCACGCAGAATGATACCGGCCAGCTCGGCATCCGCGCTCGCGGGCGGCTGGATCTCCTCGTTGCTCATGCGCTTCTGCAGCGCGCTGGCCCGGGCGTTCGGCGTGATCGCGCCGGATACCGGCCAGAACGGGAGACGGCCGTAGTTATAAAGAGAATAGAGGATCAGTCCGATGGAATACACATCCGCCGTCGGGGTGCGGATGCCGTCCCAGAACAGCTCCGGCGCCATATACTCGAGCTCCTGCGGCGTAAACTCGCCGACCGTGTGCTGGAGCGTCCCGCCGAGATAGGCCTTATCTCCGCGGACGGAGATGTTGTCCGGGCGGATGCCGCCGTGGAAATGGTCCCGGCCGACGCTGTAGAGCACCGCGTCGCAGAGCGAGATGGCTAGGCCGACACCGCCGAGGCCGTCCGCCTTGGCGCTCTCTGCCTTCTTCTCCGCCGCAGGCGCAGTCTTCGGCGTATCCGCCGCCGGCTTGTCTTCCCCGGCAGGCTCCGCCGTTTCCGGTGCTTCCTCCTTCGGAGTTTCCTCTTTTGGCGTTTCCGCTTCCGGTGCGGTTTCCTCCTTCACGGCTTCCGCCGGTTCCGACGGTTTTTCCGCTTTCGGCGCTTCTTCCGTATTCGGCGTTTCCTCCGGCGCGGCGGTTTCTTCCGCCGCCGGGATATCCGCGTCCGCCGCCGTTTCCGGCGCGGTATCGTTCTGCGCAGAAGCGGGCTGTGGTCTTTCTTCGGGCAGACCCGTATCTTTTTCGTTGTCCGTCATGCTATCACTTCCCGCATTGTATTCTTGGAAATTATACCATGAGAGCAAATCGATGTCAATTTTTCTTAACGCAAAAGCCGTCGCTCCGAAGAGAGACGGCTTTTCCGGATCGGCAAAAAGCCTCGCAGAGTTTGCGCCCGCAGGCGCAAATAAAGTTTAAAACATTTTTGCCGGCGGCGTGTACGTCGGCAAAAATACTTTTCGGCTCGCAAA
>ERZ780226.258-NODE-258-length-52434-cov-3.441589_pt1 | contig 52434 bp, 36 predicted proteins | sample MGYA00511165_ERZ780226 | MGnify/ENA primary metagenome ERZ780226 (study PRJEB29588, sample SAMEA2152373) | human gut metagenome | biome: human gut; feature: human-associated habitat; material: faeces | place: Denmark | collected 2008/2010 ...
TTTTGAGCCGCCGTTTTTTTCTGTAGCAATCTTAAATTCAGCAATATCCATCACTGTTTCCGAACCGAACTCACGCAGGAGGTTCAGCACCTCTGCCTTAGTCGCCGGAGGCTCTGTGGCTTGATTTTCAACTATGCGACATACCCTCCTGATGGTTTTGGAATCCGCTTTAAGACGGTGCATTACTGGATTTATTTTCTCGCCAGCGGATGCACAAACAGCCGCAAGTCTCAGTGCAAAAACTTTCGGCAATTTATCCGCCGCCCTACACAGTTCCGGATCAAAATTCTCTGAACCAAAGCACTCGGGAAAAATCTTTTCAAGCACGTCCCGATATTTAATCAAAACCTCAGACGGCTTCTCCGCCGAGAGCAATTTTCTAAACTCGGCATAAACCCGCTCCATTGCTATTTCTCTAAGGTTTTCTGCCATTTCTCTTACTGCGGTTTCAGTTTTGTCCTCTATCTTAAAACCACATACGGCGGCGAAGCGCAGAGCACGGATTATTCTCAAGGCATCCTCCGAGAATCTCTTTTCGGGTTCTCCGACACACCGAATCACGCCGCGTCTTATATCTTCTCTTCCAGCAAACGGGTCAACAATCCCCTCATCTTCATTATAAGCCATCGAATTAATGGTAAAATCACGTCTCGCCAAATCTTTGGTTATATCCGTGACAAAGCTGACACTGTCCGGACGGCGATTGTCGCTGTAACTTCCGTCAATGCGAAATGTTGTCACCTCAACCGGAATTTTATCTGAAAGAATCGTTATTGTTCCATGCTTTATTCCTGTCGGAATTGCCGGCATAACCCCGTTAAATACCCGAATTATCTGCTCGGGCCTTGCGGAAGTGCAAACGTCCCAATCAGCAGGGGTCCTTCCCATAATACTGTCTCTCACACATCCGCCGACAATAAAAGCCTTAAAGCCTGCACTCTCAAGGTCCTTTAAAACATTTTGTACATAAACGGGTATTTCAAGCTTAATCATAATTCACCATCCACCATAACTATATCAGCGGCTTACCTTAAGAACAGCGGAAAGCGTACAATGCTTATCGAATCATCTATTGTGGTTCTCGGTATTTCATAGACCGTTCCCGCACCCTTATCTATAACCGAAAAGCCTGTTTTATAAAAGCGTCTCGCCTGACCTACAACGGTCTGGTTGATTGACCCATACGGATATGCGATAGCGGTAACCTCTCTTCCGGTTACGTTGTATATAGCGTCATTAGACCTTGAAAACTCGTCCGCAAGCTGATTCTCTGAAAGTTCGGTCAGCCTTGAATGGGTCGCCGTATGCGAGTATATTCTGAAAACGCCGCTGTCACTCATCTCATAGAGCTGTTGAGGGTTACAGTAATATTCCTCTCCTATTTTATCCGACACCATAAAAAGCGTTGCCTTTGCGTTATATTTTTTAAGAATCTTATACGCCTTGTCATATGTCTGAATATAACCATCATCAAATGTAATCACAACCGGTTTCTGAACCGTACTTGCAAGTGACAGCTCCTCCGGGAAAAGGAAGGTATAACCATTATCATAAAAATACTTTATCTGTTCCTCGAAGTTCGGTTCACTCACATATACATACGGATACGGGCCGGACGGATAATCTATTACGTGATACATCAAAATAGGAAGATTTCTCGAATTCCTCTGTCCGCTTTTACTGCGTCTGCCATAATTCTGAGCACGCACAGCCAGACTTATGTAATACCTTGCCATTCCCTCGGAAATAATTGATTTTGGCTTTAAAAATCCCGAGTTATTATATATACCAACCGCCGACAAAAATGCAATCTGACTTTGGTAAAAAGGGCTCACCTCATTTTGGTCGGTATGCCATACTATCTTTGTGTTATCATAAAAAAGATCCGGACACGAAACGTCAAGCGCCCTCTTTAGCATAATTAAAAATTCCTCTGTGGTTACCTCACGGTTCGGAAGAAAGTTATTACCCGAAATCGCATGAACAATCTTCTTTTTTCTGTAATATGCAACAGCAGGGTCATCTGTATCATCAAAGGTTGTTCCTGTTTCCCATACAGGCAGGACTTCTGTCAACATATTAACCGCTGACTTACGCGTAACCGCCGTATTTTCATCAGCATATGCCACACTTGGTATAAATAATGCTATAACCAGCAACGTAAATATAAATTTTCTCATCACTATGAATCCTTCTTTACATTTGTTTTATAATAATATTTCTGTCTAACTTATATAATATATCACACTTTAACCTAAATGTCCAGCTTTTATAACCTTTTTTACTAAAATATAAGTCTCACTTTTATATTTTTCCGAAAGACACAATTTAATTTCTGAGAGATTTTGTTGAAAATTCAGATTGACAATTAAAAATCCGTTTTGTATAATAAAGCTATTAAATTTAATATTCAAAATAATTCAGCGTGTTGCATTAAGCGTAAGTCCGGCTTTTTGCTTCACGCTTTTTTATTTTGTTAATTTTTTAAGAATGGAGATTTTTATGCAAAACACAACAAATCAAAACAAAATGGCTGTTATGTCGGTAAACAAGCTGCTGCTTTCTATGGGACTTCCCATCATTATTTCTATGGTTCTTCAAGCTCTGTATAACATAGTGGACAGCGCTTTCGTTGCAAATATGCAATCAAACGGTGAAGCTGCGCTGAATGCGCTTACTCTTGCGTTTCCTATGCAGATGTTTATCGTCGCACTCGGCAGGCAATTTGTTTTTATTCTTCCCATAGCATATTTTCTCGCTGCCGCAGTACGCAGCTATGTCTTTCCCGAATCGCTCATTTGGATTACGTTTCCATTCGGCGAATTTATAACAATGCTTATCGCTTGTGCGATGATGAAACACAAGTATAAAAAATTATCATTTTAACCATAAGCTAAATATAAAATATGTGTATATACCGAGAAATGAGATCGGTATATACACATATATCAAGAGAACATACTTTATACATCGGTGAACCCACCGAAATAAATCTTATTCATTATCACATTGTATAATATTGTTTCAAATACTTCTTCGGTGAAAGCCCCTCCGTCTTTTTAAAGCATCGGCTGAAATAAGCACTATCACAAAAGCCCAGCCTACCGGCAATCTCTTCTATAGAATGTTTTCCTGTAATTAAAAGTTCCTTTGCCCTTGATATTCTAAGCTCATTTCTGTATTCAGACACCGTCTTTCCATATCCTTTTTTAAACGTTCGCTGAAATGTCGATACGCTGACCGAACACATTTCAGCCAAATCAGGTTCCTTAAGTTCAAATTCAATATCGGCATCTATAGCCTGTTTTATCCGGACAAACTCTGCATTATTTTCGCCGGAACAGCAAAGTCCATCAACTATGGCATAAAGCATTGATTTAACCATACACTCTCTGCCGCTCGCCGTCCAATAACTTAAAATATCAAAAAATTTTTTTTGAAGATCTACACGATTTCTAAACATTAGTATTGTATTCTCTGATCCGGAGAATAATCCGCTGTTTCCATCAGGCGCTTTACAATAAAAATTAACCAATATGCTTTGTGTGGAATTAGCATCAAAAACCGCACGATAACGGGCATCTTTTTTCAGAACTACAACATCTCCGGCGGATGCCAAAATATTTGCTGTATCCATCTTATATCTAATCTCACCCGATACAATAAAACAAATTCCATAATGCGGACGGCTTTTGGTTTCATATGAAAAATAATTGCCGCTATGCCATATCTGATTATGCACAATTATGTTATAAAAGTTCAAGCTTGCCATATCCTCGTTAATCATGTTTTATCACCTGACATAATTATATAAAAAAACAGTCGATTAGTCAAGAATTTCTGCCGCAAAAACACAAAAATTCCTATATCAATATTTTGAATGTTATGTCTGTTATCAATTATGTTTTATCTAATTTAACATTTTTACCCTATCCTCTTGAGTTTTAAGCCACCTTCGTGCACCGTCGCCGAAGGTTTCGGCCTCTATTATGTAGACTCCGTTCTTTTCCTGCTTCACCACCGCGGTAGGGATACGATCCAAAATTGCTTCAGCTGACAATCCCGAATATTCAAACCGAATCGTATTCAGCCTTCCTCCGAACATAAATTGAATTCGCTTTTTAAACTCGCCGTCATTAAAACGGTCGCGATACGGAACCGTAAACTTTTCTCCCGTATCCTTTATGCATTTTATTCTGTCGATTCTGTATATTGTCGGATTAATGTCACAGGGGTCATCAAAATGTTCTTCCTTGTCTATATCATCAATAAACGCCGCAAGGTAGAAATAAAAATCCGATGCCATTATGCCGACCGGTTTAAGCTTCCTCCTTACCGGAGAACCACCTCCTAACCGCTCATATCCTACTTCTATTATGCGATGCCGCGATACCGCATCTCCGAGCTTACAAAGCTTGTCCAAAACGGCCTGCCCGTGCCGCGGCTCGCAATAATTAAATTTATCACAGCTTATCAGTTCAGACACATTATGCTTAAATCTTGATGAAATGCAGTTATTGACAATCTTATCGATTATCGGCATCATCTCAGACTTTATAAGCGGGCGGCTGTCAAGCAGTATCTTGCAAACAGCAAGCCCCTCGCCCTCGTTTAAATGTCCATCCTTCTCACTATGCAGGAAATACCCGCATTGCGACCTGTCGTATTTCACGCTTTTGTCAAGTCCGATATTCGCCGAATTGTTATCGAAAAATGCTCGAATATCATCTATATCACGCTGAATCGTTCTCTCGCTTACCCCAAATCTATTGGCCTCTTCAGCCTTTCTTACTATAACACCCGACTTAAATTTTTCATAAATCGAGAGAATTCTATCATATTTTGATTTTTTATTGTTGTCCATAACGAACGCTCCCTTTTCCAAAATCTACTTAATATTATACTCACGCACATAGACACATTATGTCATTTGTAAAAAAAATTAGAATTTAATTAAAAAATTTTACATAATGACATAATATGTCACACTAAATATGTATAATATAATTAGTCTCTATATAGGAAGCGCTGCTTTAGAAGTATTCTCTTTTACATTTCGGTAAGGAAAAACCTTAATTCCTTATCGAACACCAAATTTCCTTTCAAAGCTAAAATGTGCATTCTCAAAGGAGCACACCAAAAATGTAATTTTCTTCTTGTTTGGTTCTGTGCAAACGCTCTCATATGGATGTATGTAAAGAAGGAAATGCCCTTTTACCTAAAGCATTGTCTTCCTTATAGAGATTTATTCCTTTTTTTTACATTATTTTTATTATATCACCTTTTCCTTTTTATGTCAATATTTGTTAATATTTTAATTAAAACATCGAGTCAAACTTCATATCAAACCAACAATAAAATCTTGACAAAATGTGGGACTATATGATATTATAATCATACGAATTAAAAAACGCCTTGTTCTGCGCTCACATCACTGTATTTTTAAGTCTATATTTTCAAAAGGCACAGAGCCCGGACGTCGACATTTATTCAGAATTAATCGGAGGTAATCTCATATGATTGAATTAAAAAAAGGCGGAACAACAGTAAAAATCAATGAAATTGGAGCCGAACTTCAAAGCATTCTTCATAACGGTACGGAATTAATATGGAACGGTGACCCAAAATTTTGGACAGGCCGTGCTCCGATTCTTTTCCCGATTTGCGGAGGCCTTAAAGATGACGCATACTTTTGGAACGGCGAAAAATATTGCCTGCCCAAGCATGGTTTCGCCAGACACAGCAGGTTTACGGCAGAAAAAAAGACTGAAAATATTGCTGAATTTTTGCTCTGTTCAGATGCCGAAACCAAGACGAATTATCCGTTTGACTGGAAGCTCAATGTAACATATACTTTAAATGAAAGTGAACTTAAGATTGAATATTGCGTCACCAATTTATCATCCGGTATTATGCCATTTTCTATTGGTGCACACGAAGCGTATCTCTGTCCCGAAGGAATAGAAGAATATGACGTAATTTTTGAAAAAGAAGAAACACTTGACAGTTATATCTTAGACGGAAATCTTTTAGAGCATAACACTGTAAGGATTCTTGACAGAGGTCACGTGCTTCCGCTGAAATATGATTATTTTGAAGTAGACGCATTAGTTTTTAAACACCTGAACAGCAACTCGGCTGTTCTTAAAAATCGCTTAAACGGAAGATCGGTTAAGCTCAGCTTTAAAGACTTTCCTTACTTTCTCTTATGGACAATTAAGAAAGATGCACCCTATATATGTATGGAACCGTGGTACGGAATTCAAGACCCGGTTGACAGCAGTCAGGATATTCTTGACAAGGAAGGTATTATAAAGTTAAACTCAGGCGAAAGTAAAACATTAATTCACACAATTACTCTTATAGAGGAATAGAAATTCTTAATAAATTAAAATCAAATTCCGCGCTTTAGGTATAAATATTACCGATGCTGAATTAAATAAATACGGAAGAATTTTGAGTATCGGCTCTTATGCAACAAGCGTCAGTCCGTGCCATATTGACATATGACACGGACTGATTTATTTTTTTTTAATACACACTGCTTATTATATCAACACATTTTTCGATTCCGAGTTCACCGCTGTTGAGCGCAATATCATAATTCATCATATCGCCCCAATCAGAGTCCGTATAAAAATGATAATATGCCGAACGGCGCTTATCCTTTTCTTTTAATCTCTTTTCGGGTGCCTTTTCGCGTTCGCCGTAAACCTCAACAATACGTTTCGCTCTGCTTTCCATATCAGCGTGAATAAATACTTTAAGACAATCATTTCTGTCCCTTAAAATATAGTCAGCACAGCGCCCTATTATAACACACGGCTCCTTGTCAGCAAGTTCAAGAATTATCTTTCTTTGTGCATTCCACACATCATCCTGAAATGAATGTCCGTTATAATCCCGACCGCAAAGCATACCAAACCAACTGCTGCTGACTGCATACTCACCCTGTTCCTTAATATAATCGGGGGCAAGGTTAGTCTCCTGTGCGGTTTTATCAATAATCTCAGCATCATAGCATTTGATTCCGAGTCTTTGTGCCAATTCTTTTCCTACCGTTCTTCCTCCGCTTCCGAACTGTCTGCTGATTGTTATAATTTTATAACTCATTATGTAAAAACCTCCTCTTTTCTACAGCATTGCGCTGATTTTTAATAAATCTGATTCTGTTTATAGCAAAAATGAGCAGTATAAACAATCGGATTTACGTCGTTTCAACTACTCATTGCATTTATATTATATCATACTTTTTTGATTTTTGCAAGAAATCATAAAAAAATTTTTTATGATTCAGAATGTTGTTTATTCTGCATAATTTGGTTCAGCCCGCTTCCCGCACTCTTCACAAGAAGAATTAAGGCTCTTGTCACCGCCATAATCGTCGTATCATCAAGGTTTTTAACGGATTTAAGTGCGAATTTTATATTTGAAAGGCGATTCACATTCAAATCCTTAAGCGTATCCGAACCTCTCTCGCTGATTGCCGCAAATATCGCATCCACAAACTTCTCGCGCTGCTCATAATTCATATTTGTAAGCCAATTCTTTAATGTATAATCGAGGAACTTACTTCCGTCATTGACTGTTTCAAGATACACAAAGCCGTCACGGCGAACATTCCATGAATAAATGTCATGCTGCATAATTCCTACTCTCTCGCTGTGAACAATGGTATATTTCTCTTTATGACCGAGAAGCATTCCCACAACCGAAAATTGCGGAACATACGTGCTGACCTTCTCGCTTATCGTCTTATATCCATCATATTCAAGCACGCTGTCAACAAACCCGGGCCCATCAAAATTATATACTTTTTTAATTCGCTTCTGTATATCTTCCCCGCAAAACGCCGAAGCATACACTGCAAGGTTTCCGCCCTTTGAGTGACCGACTATAATTAAATCCCCCACTCTGTCTGCGGCAATCTTTTCAAGATATTTAACCGCCGAGGTCTGTGCCGGAACAGGACATACAAAGCCCATATTAAAGTCCTCTCTCCAGCCTGTAACAGTGCTGTCGGTTCCGCGGAACGAAACACATATATCGCCGCTTTCAAGTTCAACGGATACCGCCGAAAACTGTGTCTGGGTTTCAAAGTCCGACCTTGCCGTAAACTCAAATATGTATGAATTACAAAAACGCTCACTCTTTGAAATTTCTCTCAGGAAGTCAACATCCTCCTTTTGAAGGACAGTGCTTTCGATATTCGGAAGGGCCAGCATCTCCGCAGCAGCATAAGCAAGCCTGACCGGCTCTGACGGGTTTAATACAATATGTTCAAACGGTAGGTACGAGAGCCTTGCAAGGATTGCTCCGTCAACCTCGTTAAACATCTTATCATTCAGCGAAATATCTCCCCTCCACAACAAATAATCCAAAATATCAGCATTCATATTATAAATTTCTCCATTTCACAGCCTTGCATCGGCCAAATTAAAATAAAGGAGCCGCCTAAAGCCCCTTTATCTTAATTATATTCATCTTTATTTTCTTTTTATTACTTCTTTCGCCGCTTCAACTATTGTCTTTGCGTCAAGGCCATACATGGGAAGAAGCTCAGCCGGCTTTCCGCTTCTGCCGAAAACATCTTTTGTTCCGACTCTCTTCATCGGAACGGGCACAGTCTCACCCAGAACCTCTGCAACAGCCGAACCGAGTCCGCCGTTTATATTGTGTTCCTCAGCGGTAACTATAGCGCCGGTTTCTTTCGCGGCCTTTACGATAATATCCTTGTCAATCGGCTTGATAGTGGCCATATTTACCACTCTTGCCGAGATTCCCTGCTCTGAAAGAAGCTTTCTTGCCTCAAGCGCCTCAGGAACCATCAAACCGGTCGCGATCAATGTTACATCCTCGCCGTTTTCGAGTTCGACACCCTTGCCGATTTCAAATTTATAATCCTCGCTGAACACCGTCGGAACAGCCAGTCTTCCGAATCTTAAATATACAGGTCCGTCATAATCAATAGCCGCCTTAACCGCAAGCCGCGCCTCAACCGCGTCAGCAGGGTTTATGATGACCATTCCCGGGATTGTACGCATAAGGCCTAAATCCTCAAGGCACTGATGCGTTGCGCCATCCTCGCCTACCGAAATACCGGCATGCGTTGCGCCGATTTTAACATTAAGGTGCGGATAACCGATTGAATTCCTTATCTGCTCAAACGCCCTGCCTGCCGCAAACATAGCAAACGAACTGGCAAAAACTATTTTTCCGCAGGTTGCCATTCCGGCAGCAACCGACATCATATTTCCCTCTGCTATTCCACAGTTGATAAATCTCTCGGGATATGCCTTTTTAAAGCTCTCTGTCTTAGTTGATTTTGAAAGGTCAGCATCAAGAACAACAATCTTTTCATCGCCGCCAAATTCCGCAAGGGCCTTTCCATAGGCCTCTCGTGTCGCCACCTTTTCTCCTATCGGGTACATCATTATGCCTCACCTCCGACTTTCTTAATATACGCATCGAGTTCTTCCATCGCCTGTTCATACTGTTCCTTTTTAGGAGCAGCGCCATGCCATTCCGCCTTGTTCTCCATAAATGAAACGTCCTTACCCTTTATGCTTTTTGCAAGAATTAAGGTAGGCTTCCCTTTTGTGGCCTTAGCGTCATTTACGGCGGCCTCGATTTCTTCAAAATTATGCGCATCTATGTGAAGCACATTCCAGTTAAACGCTTCAAACTTTTTATCAAGAGGAGTCGGATTCATAACATCTCTGACATCACCGTCAATCTGAAGGCCGTTGAAGTCTAAAAACACAGTAAGGTTGTCCAGCTTATAGTGAGCCGCAAACATAGCCGCCTCCCACACCTGGCCTTCCTCTGATTCGCCGTCGCCCATAACAACGTACACGCGATAATCTTTATTATCAAGCTTCGCACATTCAGCCATTCCGCAAGCCGCACTTATTCCCTGACCGAGCGAGCCTGTCGACATATCAACGCCTTTCACACCCTTCATATCCGGATGCCCCTGTAAATAGCTGTCTATATGTCTAAAGGTTTTTATATCCTCCTTCGGAATAAATCCGCGTTCTGCCAGTGCGGCGTACAACGCGGGTGAACAATGCCCCTTCGACAGAACAAATCTGTCACGATCCGGATTTTTCGGATTCTTTGGGTCTATGTTCATCTCTTCCATATACAGATATGTAATTATATCCGCCGCGGAAAGCGAACCACCCGGATGCCCTGAATTTGCGCTGTATACCGCCTCTATCGCCATTTTTCTGACGTTTGCGGCGTGCAGCTTAAGCTCTTTAACCTTTTCTGCATTCATCTTTGAATGTACCTCCTATTATATTTCTGTCTTAATTATATTCCTTTAAATCTTGCTTGTAAATACTGATAATCAACGTATAGATTAAGAAAATCAATGATTTCTCAAGCAACAGTGTAAACTATATATTTTTAGTTTCAAAGCCTTTTCCCATTATTTCTTTTGCATCTGTCACTATTACAAATGAATCCGGATCAACCGAATTAATAATAAGCTTAAGCCGCGGAAGTTCCCTTTTTCTGATTACGCAGAGAAGCATCCGTCCTTTTCTTCCCGAATACATCGAATGTGATTCAAGTGCAGTAACTCCGCGCTTCATTTCTCCGTATATTCTCTCGGTTATTTCGCTCGTTTTGGGCGAAATAATAAATACCAGCCGTGCAAATTTAAGTCCCTCTAAAACAGTATCGGTCACATAACTGCTTATAAACAACGCTGCCGCCGAATACATAACCGTCTCCCAGCTTTCAAGCAATATTCCCGCAAGAAGTATTATCACGCCGTCTATCACCGCAAACAGAGTCCCCACTGACAGGTTCGGGTTAAACTTTCTGATAATCATTACCGCTATATCGGTTCCGCCGGTAGTACCGCCGCCGATTAAAACAACCGCTATTCCGACTCCCATAACCGCTCCGCCAAAGACGCAAGCCAAAAGCGCATCGGAAATCGGGATATGAATCCTTGACATAAGTTCTGTTGCCGCCGACAGTGCAAACATTCCGTAAAACGAACGCAAAAGAAATCTCTTGTCAAAATAGATAACCGCCGCGGCAAAAATAGGAATATTTATCACCGCAATAAGCAGTGAAACACGTATTCCTGTGATATAATGCGCCACTGCCGCCAGCCCGCTGACTCCTCCGGGTGCAATCTTGAACGGAACGAGAAAAACCGATAACGCACAGCCAATAAGAGCCGCACCGATTGATATTTGTATAAGTGGTGAATAAAACCGATTTTTTATTCTGTACATATCCGTCTCCTGTAAGTTTAAGTCATATGTACAAAAAAATCATCAAAACAAGTGCGCCATCAGTTCCGAAATACGCTTTGTGTCGCCCTTTATGTAAAGGTAACCGATTAAAGCCTCCACCCCGGTGGCAATCTTATAGTCAATAACATCCGCATTTTTAGGCGGATGCGACTTTGCATTTCTTCCGCGTTTAAACGCGGAAAGCTCTTCCTCTGTCAGTATGCCCTCAATTCTGTGATAAAATTCAGCCTGTGCCGAAGCACATACAAATTTTGTTGCCATCTTATGAAGGTCATTGACCTTGTGATTTCCGTCAACCGTAAGGTGACTTCTTACATACAATTCATAAACACAATCGCCGAGATAGGCAAGAGTCAGAGCCGAATATATATTAGGCTCGTTGCCACCGCCGGCTGCCGCGGCAACAGTTCTTTCAATGTTTTCGATATTACTCATACAAGCACCCGCTTACGCCTTGATAAGCTGCTGCCCATGAGGCGTGTCCTTAACAATATAACCCATTTCTTTAAGCTTATCACGAAGTTCATCAGACTTAGCCCAATCCTTAGCCGCACGAGCCTCAGCGCGTTCAGCAGCTATTTTTTGAACATCGCCGTCTGTGCCTTCTTTCTTCTTTCCGAGAAGGCCGAGGACATCACCGAGTTCGCGTATTGCCGCGGAGCACTTTCTGCATACCTCTGCGGACGGGTTTTGAGTTATTATCTTATTGACGTCGGCAACCAACTCAAATATAGCCGAAATTGCGTCAGCCGTGTTAATATCATCATCCATCGCAGCTATGAACCTCTGTTTATGCCCTTCCAGACCGTCAAGAACCTCCTGCTCTGCCGCGTTCGCAGCCCTGTCCTCTGCTGATTTTTCAAGAAAATCGAGTGTTTCAAGACAGGTATATATTCTTCCGAGCGCCGACTTTGCGGATTCCATCAAATCCTTGCTGAAGTTAATCGGACTGCGATAATGCGCCGAGAGCATAAAGAAACGGATAACTTCATAATCAAATTCCTTTGCAACATCACGAACGGTAAAGAAGTTACCGAGTGATTTAGACATCTTTCTGTTGTCAACGTTTATATAGCCGTTATGAAGCCAATAGTTTGCAAAGCAGCAGCCGTTTGCCGCTTCGCTCTGTGCAATTTCATTCTCGTGATGAGGGAAGATTAAATCCTGACCGCCGCTGTGAATATCAATCGTTTTCGCAAGGTACTTATTTGCCATTGCACTGCACTCGATATGCCAGCCCGGTCTGCCCATTCCCCACGGACTCTCCCACGCGGGTTCACCGGGTTTTTGCTTTTTCCATAAAGCAAAGTCCATCGGGTCTTCTTTGTCCTCGTTTATATCAATTCTCGCCCCGCTCTCTAAATCCTCAAGAGGCTGGTGCGAAAGCTTTCCGTAATCCTTAAAATTTCTTGTTCGATAGTACACGTTTCCGTCAACGTTATAGGCATAGCCTTTTTTCTCAAGTGTGGATACAAGTTCAATAATAGCGTCTATATTTTCCGTTGCACGCGGGTGAACGGTCGCTTTTTTTATTCCCAACCCCTGTGCATCGGTGAAATACTCTGAGATGTATTCGTCAGCAAGCTCTTTTACCGTTATGCCAAGCTCGTTTGCCTTGTTTATCATCTTGTCATCAACATCAGTGAAGTTCTGAACAAATTCAACCTTATAGCCCTTATATTCGAGGTATCTTCTCAAGGTGTCAAAAATAATAAACGGGCGTGCGTTTCCTATATGAAAAAAGTTATATACAGTAGGTCCGCACGAATACATTTTCACCTCGCCCTTTTTTATAGGAACAAATTCCTGCTTACTTCGTGTAAGTGTGTTATACAAATAAAGCTTGGTATCAATCATTTTCTATCTCCTCCAATTTTTTCTTAAGCCTTTCAATCTCGCCCCTGATGCTGCATATATCCATCGAGATTGGATCGGGTATGTGAATCTGGTCAAGATCAGCAACCGGTTTAAGCACCGGTGATGCCGAAGCGACTCTCTTATTTTCAAGCCAGACAATGTGCGCCGGAACACCAACACACGTGCTGTTTGGCGGTATCTCGCTTAATACGACCGCGTTTGCGGCAATCTTACTGTTATCACCGACCGTAAACGGACCGAGGACCTTTGCCCCACAGCCGATAGTAACGTTATTTCCTATCGTCGGATGACGCTTTCCCTTATCCTTACCGGTTCCTCCTAAGGTAACCCCTTGATAAATCGTACAATTATCACCGACAACAGCCGTCTCGCCGATAACCACGCCCATTCCGTGATCGATAAAAACACCCTTGCCTATCTGTGCCGAAGGATGAATTTCGATTCCGGTTCTGCGCCGTGTGCGCTTTGAAATCCAATCCGCTATAAAGTGATGCCCCCTTTTATCAAGAGTATGCGCAATCCGATAATTTATTATTGCCCTAACGCCGGGGTACAAAAGCAAGACCTGCGCCTTTGACCTTGCGGCGGGGTCACGTTCAAAAACAATATTAACTTCATCTTTTATAACCTTAAAAAAATTCATATATCTGCTCCTTTAAGCCAAAGCCTTTAGGTCATATAGTATTAGTATAACTCATTTTTGACATTTAGTAAAGAGTTAATTTAAAATTTTTTGACATATTTTTGCCAAATTCTAAAATTTGTCGTATGCACGCTATTTTTTTAATTTTTTACTTGATTTTTTATCAAAAATGTCATACAATAAAGTATATACCATATATAATTATACGCTATAGTTTCTCAAAAGGTGATAACGTGAAAGAAATCTTCACGTTATCACCTGGCGGATTAAACCGCTCGCGCGAAATTTTCCTCACTTTGTTCGGGACACACACGAGCGCAATAATCTCTTATTGTTTCCTACCCTGCGAATAAGAGAAATTTGTTACTGTTTGTGCCGATGCAGGGCGGCAGATAAGGAGATTACTATGAAAAATATAAAAAAGTTTTTTACAATTCTTTTGTGTCTGACGTTTATTCTGACTGCCGCTTCCTGCGGAAAGAAAAAAGACAATTCAAATACCGATGCGTCAATCAGCAATATTCCTACGGCCTCAGCTGATGATAATCAGTCACAGGAAAATTCAGAACAGAATAATGCCGATACTGATAATTCCACATCCGACGAATCGGAAGCGGGAGACAAAAGCTCTTCATCAGGCAAACAAAATAATACACAAAACCGACAGGAATCAGCGAACAAGGATCGGACTCCTCAGACAGACAATGCTGAGATTGAAAGCAATATCCGTGACGCTCAGGAACTGATTAATGACGGAAACATTGATGATGCAAAAGCGCTTATACGAGTTTTAAGAAGCAGAAATTTAACCGAGTCTCAGGAAAAACGAGTTGACAAACTCGAGTCACAGCTCATTTCCATCAGCGATTAAAAAACTGTCTTCCGCAGGACAATCATAGAATATCACAATATTTCAGCTATACAATTTTAAGAAAGGAGTTTCGGCTTTATCGAAGCCGGAAATATATGTACACAAAAATGAGTTCTGATTTTAATTCATATTTAAGTAATTCATCAAAAGAAACTTCATCCGATACAAAAACAAATCCGGTTGAATATATGCGTTGGTCTATAGACAAAATGATTTCCAAAACCGCACCAATGTTACAGGCACTTATGTATTCCACCAATCTTGATCCAGACGAACTTGAATGTGTATACAAAACATATCTCTACGAACAGAAAATGATGTCCTTTGTGCATAATATATCTATTTTATACAATGACATTCCTGGAGGAGATGCTATAGCCGTAAACATCGCAAATTATGATGTCGGTCATTTTCTCACCTCGCTGACAAAACAAACTCTCAGAATTTTCGACAATTCGGGTATAGAAATTTTTGTTAAATGCAGTAAAAACTGTAGATATGCCTCATTTGACTTAAAATTGCTCGGGTTTATAATGTATAATATTATCTCAAATGCAATCATTCATAATAATCGAAAAGAAAAGGTTATCGAAATTAACGCCAAAACCGAGTCAGAACGTGTATCCGGTAAAAATCAAAAATACCTTAAAATTTCCGTTAAGGATAACGGCCCGGGAATTAATGCAGCCAAACGAAAAACTCTTTTTGTAATGGATAATACTATGCTTCAATATGATATGATTGAGAAAACAGGAGGGTTTATGAAAAGCGTATTTGGGCTTAAGGCATCATATAAAGCTGCAAGAAGGATGGACGGATATATAGAATATCTTCCCGGCAAGGGTGCTGAATTCGTAATATCTATCCCTCAGAAGGACGAAGTATGTGGGTTTTATGAATCACAGGTTGCCGAACCTCAGATGCACGAGTTGTTTCCTATATATGCCAGTGCTCTTTTAAAACTAAAATACAATGAATAATTATTGAATTTTTGGTTTATCATTTTATATAAAATGATGTGACTTTTGCCAAACACAAAAATTAACCTGCATTCTGTCACTTCTGCAAAAATGAATCAAATACTTGACAATATATTAATTAAATGTTACAATAAATTTTGTATAAAAAATGTTCAAAAAGATGCGGCTTATCGCCTTTTCTTGAATATTAAAAAGCCGGTTTATACCGACGAAATTATACCATATGGCTATTCCGGTATTCACGGCTTAGCTACAATTATTGGAGGTTTTTTAAATGACAAATTTTGAACAGTGGAATGGTTTTAAAGGTTCAAAATGGCGTGATGACATTGACACACGTGATTTTATAATCGAAAACTATACACCCTATGACGGTGACGAGTCGTTTCTTGAAGGCCCCACCGAGGCCACAGACAAGCTTTGGGGTAAGCTCCAAGAGCTCCAGAAGGAAGAACGTGCCAAAGGCGGCGTTCTTGATATGGACACACATATCGTTACCGGCTTAACCGCACACAAGCCGGGCTATATTGATGAAAGTATGAAGGATCTCGAACAAATCGTAGGTCTTCAGACAGACAAGCCTTTAAAGCGTGCGTTTATGCCATTCGGCGGAATTAAGATGGCCGAAGAAGCCTGCAGCACCTACGGCTATGAGCCCGACCCTGAGCTTCACAAAATCTTTAATGTATATCACAAGACACACAATCAGGGTGTTTTCGATGTTTATACTCCCGAAATGCGTAAGATTCGTAAAAACAAGATTGTTACCGGTCTGCCCGACACTTACGGCAGAGGCCGAATAGTCGGCGACTATCGTCGTGTTGCCCTCTACGGTATTGACAGACTTATCGAAAAGAAACAGGAAGACTTTGCTAACATAGACAGCGAAACTATGTTCGAGGATGAAATCCGTCTCCGCGAAGAGGTTAAGGATCAGATTAAAGCTCTGCAGGGAATCAAGGCTATGGCTGAATCATACGGCTTTGATATTTCTCAGCCGGCTAAGAATGCAAAGGAAGCCTGCCAGTGGCTCTATTTTGGTTACCTTGCTGCTATCAAGACTCAGAACGGCGCCGCGATGAGTGTCGGAAGAGTTTCTACCTTCCTTGATATTTATATTCAGCGTGACCTCGAAAACGGCACAATAACCGAAAAGGAAGCTCAGGAGCTTATCGATCATATGGTTATGAAATTCCGTATGGTTAAGTTCGCGCGTATTCCTTCATATAATGAGCTGTTCTCGGGCGACCCGGTATGGGCAACACTTAATGTCGGCGGTAAAGGTATCGACGGCCGCAGCATGGTTACGAAGAATGACTTCCGTTTCCTTCACACTCTTGAGAATATGGGTCCGTCACCCGAGCCTAACCTCACCGTTCTCTATTCTTCAGAGCTTCCTGAAGCGTTCAGACGTTACGCTGCTGCTATTTCTGTTCGTACAAGCTCAATCCAGTACGAAAACGATGATGTTATGCGTGTTGTTTGGGGCGATGACTATGCAATATGCTGCTGTGTATCTGCTACACAGACGGGTAAGGAAATGCAGTTCTTCGGCGCACGTGCTAACCTCGCTAAATGCTTGCTCTATGCTATAAACGGCGGTGTTGACTGTAAGACAAAGGTTCAGGTAGGCCCTGAATTCCCGAAGATTACATCAGAATATCTTGATTACGACGAAGTTCTCGCGAAGTATGACAAGATGATGGATTGGCTCGCTAAGGTTTATGTTAAGGTATTGAATGTAATCCATTATATGCACGATAAATACTATTATGAAGCGGCTGAGATGGCTCTTATCGATACCGATGTACGCCGTACATTCGCTACCGGTATTGCAGGGTTCTCACACGTTGTTGACTCTCTCTCCGCTATTAAATATGCAAAGGTTAAAGCTGTCCGCGACGAAGACGGAATCGCTCAGGACTTTGAGATTGAGGGTGACTTCCCGCGTTACGGAAACGATGACGACCGTGCGGACGAGATTGCTGTGTGGCTTCTTAAAACATTTATGGGCAAGGTTAAAAAGTGTCACACCTATAGAAATTCAGAGCCGACAACATCGATTCTTACCATCACATCAAACGTTGTATACGGTAAGGCAACCGGTACTCTGCCTGACGGACGTAAGGCAGGAGAGCCTCTGTCGCCCGGTGCAAACCCGAGTTACGGCGCAGAAAAGAGCGGACTTCTTGCATCACTTAACTCTGTTGCTAAGCTTCCGTATGAATATGCTCTTGATGGTATCTCAAATACACAGACAATTAACCCTGACGCTCTCGGTCACACCGAGAACGAGCAGACAACAAACCTTGTAAACGTTCTTGACGGTTACTTTGACAAAGGTGCTCATCACCTCAACGTAAACGTATTCGGCAAGGAGAAGCTTATCGACGCTATGGAACACCCCGAAAAGGAAGAGTACGCTAACTTCACAATCCGTGTTTCGGGTTACGCTGTTAAATTCATCGACCTTACCCGTGAGCAGCAGCTTGATGTTATATCAAGAACCTGCCACGCTTCTCTGTAAGCCATATGTTAGGACGTATTCATTCAACCGAAAGTTTTGGCGCAGCCGACGGCCCCGGCGTTAGATTTATAATCTTCGTTCAGGGCTGCGGTATGCGATGCCGCTATTGTCATAACCCTGACACATGGAATAAAAACAGCGGCACCGAGGCAGATGCCGATTCGCTTATCGAAAAGGCACTTCGTTACAAGACGTACTGGCGGAAAGACGGCGGAATCACTGTCAGCGGCGGCGAGCCACTCTTGCAGATTGATTTTCTGCTTGAGCTCTTAAAAAAAGCCAAAGAACACGGTATCAATACGGTTATTGATACCGCCGGCAAGCCATTTACTCGTGAAGAGCCGTTTTTCAGTAAGTTCAATGAGGTAATGAAGTATACCGATCTTGTTATGCTCGATATAAAAGAGTTTAACCCTAAGCGACACAAGGATTTGACCGGTTTTGACAACGATAATATTATCGATATGGCAAAATACCTCTCTGAAATAGGTAAGCCGATGTGGATAAGACACGTTCTTGTCCCCGGGCACAGTGATTTTGACGAGGATTTAGACGCTCTCGGTGAATTTATCGGAACCCTCTCAAATGTCGAAAAGGTTGAGGTTCTGCCTTATCACACGCTCGGCAAGTTTAAATGGGAAAACCTTGGCATTCCCTATAGCTTAGAGGATGTTAATCCTCCTTCCCCCGAAAGGGTGAAAAATGCCGAAAAACGTCTTAAAGCACATTTTAAAAAATAATGTATACTAAACCAAAACCGGCGTATCGTTTATCGCGATACGCCGGTTTTGTGTTGTCAATAGATCAAGGTCAATATTTGTAAGCTTTATGCGGTTGTTTTCATCTGAAGTCTGAGCCTGTCCGCAATCATCGCTATAAACTCTGAATTTGTGGGCTTGCCCTTTGAATTTGCAATCGTATACCCAAAGAACGAATTCAACACGTCTGTATCTCCTCTGTCCCAGGCAACCTCAATAGCGTGACGGATAGCGCGTTCAACTCTGCTCGGCGTGGTGTTAAAATCCTTTGCGACAGTAGGATAAAGCTCTTTGGTAATCGAATTGATTACATCAAGATTATCAACCACCATTATAATAGCGTGTCTCAAATACTGATACCCTTTAATATGTGCGGGAATACCGATTTCGTGTATGATATTTGTAACCATTGTTTCAATATCCTGCTCGGGCTTTCTTTTTACAATACGAATGTCCGCCCCGCTGATTTTCTTCTTCGTCTCCTCGATTGCATCGTCCCCCTTCATAAACATTTCAATTCTGTTTAATAACGAGTCCACATCAAGAGGTTTTTGCATAAAATATTCGGCTCCCATCGCTATTGCATTTGCAGCTATTTTCTCGTTTGCAATAGAACTTACCATAAAAAATGCAGGGGAATTCGGGTTTGTGTTCGGTTCCACCCTCTCAAGTACGCCAAAGCCGTCAAGATTCGGCAGGACAACATCCAGAATAACTACATCAGGCTTTCCCTCTTCTATCAGATCAAGGGCATCAATACCTCCGCACGCAGTTCCAACAAGCTCAAACCTATCGCTTTCATTAATCACCTTGCTTAACGCACATACCAGCTCCATGTCATCATCTACTATAAGTACTTTACATTTTTTGTTTAGAAATTTTTCCATTTCTACTCTCTCCTCCGTTTTTTCAAGTTTTTAGTTTTTATTCAACTTTATGTATATTATAAACACAAATTACATTATTTGTCAATAGTTTTTAACAAAATAATTGTTATTTTTTTACAATTCTATTACAACAAAAATCAAAAACTCACAAATCGATTTTTTCTGACGTTCTATAACCTTTTAACCGTTTTTTCTATCGACAAAATGCACAAAATAATTACACGTTGACTTTTCTCCGTATCACGCCGCAGCAGATATTAATATCTGCCGCGGCGTTTTACTTTGATTGAAATACTTCAAGTTCAATACTGAATAGTCTAACTTGCTGCCGATGTCATTTTATCCACAAAAACAGCATAGCCTCTTGTCGGATTGTTGACAAACACATGGGTGATTGCCCCTACAAACTTTCCGTCCTGAATGAGCGGAGAGCCTGACATACCTTGAACAATTCCGCCTGTTTTTTCAATAAGCCGTGGGTCTGTGACCTTAACAATCATACCCTTGGATGAATTCTCATCATCATTTATTTTTATTATGCTCACCGAGTATTCACAAACTTCGTCACCTTCAACATTGCACATAACAGATGCGTCTCCTTCGTGGACCTCATCTCTCTCAGCAACGCTGATTGCCTTATCTGATTCTAATTTATCACGGTTGAGCCTTCCGAAAATTCCTTCATCCGTGTTTTTATCAATACTTCCGATTTTATTATTTCCTTCACTGAAAACACCTATCAATTCACCCGGAGCGCCTTTTTCACCCCGTCTTATCGATGTTATCTCGGCTTCAAGCGCATTGCCGCCGCTTATATTGATTAAACTTCCGTTTGAATCACATATTCCGTGGCCGAGCGCGCCAAAGTTTCCTGTGTTTGGGTCATAATAGGTCATTGTGCCTATTCCGGAAGCAGAATCCTTTATCCATACACCTATACGGTACTTTCCGTCGCTTACATCTTTTTTGGGTTTTACGGTTGTTTGCATTTCATTTCCGTTGTGTTCATAAATAACAGCCACTTCATTTTCTCCATCGGTTAGTTTTTCAAGCGTTTTAACTGATGTTACCTCTTTTCCGTTAATTTTAAGAATAGTGTCTCCGCCTGAAATTCCTGCCTCAGCCGCCGGCGAACAAGAGCCTCCTCCCTCTTCTTCAAAGCCGGCAGTATTTATAACACTTACACCCTTGATATTAACGGTTACCCCGATTGTTCTGCCGACAGGAACAAGCAAACGTTCCTCTGCATATGCCGATACATTTATGAGAGACAAAAGCAGAAGCACTACACAGTACGGTTTAAAAAAATTACTTATTTTTTTCATATCTACCTCTCGGGAAATGTTTTTTCCGTCATAGATATTATCGCCGAACTCATTTTTTTCAGTCATACAATAAGATGAAGTATGCACACAAAATAGTAATCCATTTTAACCTCTTTTATCCGACCCATCTAAATACGTGCGTTACACAAAATCGAAAAAATTATGAATACAATTTAATCCAATTTTGTTTTTAAAATTAAATCATAAAGTATTTTGCGCATTTTGTCGAATAATATCATATATAATAACACAAAATTAACTTTATGTCTATACCATAATTAAATAAAGATAGTTCAAAAGCCTGAAAAATCTTCAAAAATATTGATTTTTCCTGTATTGACAGTAGTTTTTATTTATGTTATTATTATAAAAACAGCAAATATTTTTGGAGGCGAATTATGAACAAAAGATTCAAAACACACGATATGGTTATTTCAGCATTGCTGATTGCCATAGGAATATTGATTCCTATGATATTTACAGGGCCGCCGTTTCGGATAATAATAGGCCCGTATACCGCGACAATTATGGCACACGTCCCGGTAATTATAGCGATGTTTATATCACCTCAAACAGCAATTTTAACAGCCGTAGGCACAACTATAGGTTTTTTCTTTACCGCACCTGTTATTGTTGCTGTACGAGCCGCTTCTCACATTGCATTTGCAGTATGCGGCGCTTACTTAATTAAAAAGGGAATGACCGCTGTTCCGCTTTGTGTCGTTACCGGTATTATTCACGCAGTGCTTGAAGGGCTTGTTGTTCTCATTTTCTTCGCAGGCGGTCTGAGCACCCCAACAGCCGGATACTCTGTTACCGCTTTGGTAATAATCACAGTAGCCGGAACCTTAGCACATCACACCGTTGACTTTATCATCGCGTATGTTGTCGGCAGCGCTCTGCATAAGGCAAGGCTTATGCCCGGTCTCCCCGGACTTTCTAAGAAAAATGCTTAAATAAAAGGAGAGAGAATATGCTTATAGACTTCAATAAAATCGAGAAGACTGTTCTTCCCGCCTTTAAGGGCGGCGAGGGCGAGTACCACGCAAGGATGTTCACCGATGACAACAACAAAATTATGTACGGCTGCTTGCCTGCGGGTTCTTCCATCGGTATGCACACACACACGGGAAACAGCGAGATAATATATATTCTTTCCGGAAATGGAAAAGTGATGTATGATGATACCGAAGAAGCTCTGAGCAAAGGAAGCTGTCATTATTGCCCCGAGGGCCACACACACAGTCTTATAAACAACAGCGATTCGGATTTAAAATTTTTTGCCGTTGTTCCCGAACATAGCCGTTGTTCCCGAACATAAAAAATAAGGAGTGACAAATATGAATGAAACATATAAGGAAAAAGCTGAAAAATTAATACCTATGCTCGAAAAAAGGAATTTCGAGGTATATTATTGCGAAAACGGCAAAGAAGCGGCGGAAAAGGCGCTTACTCTTATAGATAAAAACGACTTAATTGCATGGGGAGGTTCACGCACGGTTTCGGAAATCGGCCTGCTTGACCTGCTTCGCAGTAAGGGGTATAATCTGTTAGATCGTGACACGGCCAAAACCGACGAAGACAGGTTCGAGATAATGCGCCGCGGACTTCTTTCGGATACATTTTTAATGAGTTCAAACGCTATTTCAGAGGACGGAGTTTTAGTCAATATTGACGGTCTCGGCAACCGCCTTGCAGCTATGCTTTTCGGTCCGAAAAGCGTTATTGTTATTGCTGGAATGAACAAGGTCTGTCCCACTGTGGAGGAGGCTGAGGATCGGGCGCACAATATCGCCGCGGTAAAGAACGCAGAGCGTTTTGGCCTTACCAAAACCGGCTGTGCGCATGGGAAGTGCGTTGACTGTCTATCTGATGAATGTATGTGTTCTTATATCGTCAAAACAAGACGAAGCAAACAAAAAGGCAGAATTAAAATCATTCTTGTCGGCGAAGATTTAGGCTTTTAAAGCTCCCAAAACATCTATTAAAAAAATACTTTTTATTTATGATATATGCCTCTGCGATTAAACATCGCAGAGGCATATATTGTTTTTATAGGTTTTCTGAAATTCTTTCGAAGATTGCGGCCGCTTGTGCACGTGTTGCATTATTTTTCGGTGCAAATCCGCCGTTATCCTCGCCCAATATAATTTTTTTGTCATTGAGCCACATTACGGCATCTAACGCGTATTCCGAAATTTCATCCGTATCCGTGAAGCTCGGCCTGCCCTGAACAGATACATCGTGTCCTTTAAAAGCTAAGTAACGATAGATGATTGCTGCCATCTGTTCACGTGTGATATTGTCATCGGGCGCAAATTCGGTATTTGTTATGCCTTTTACTATACCGTTATTGCTTGCCCACGCAACAGCCTTAGAATACCAGCTCCCCGTCCGAACATCCGAAAATCCCGATATACCCGCGGTTGGCTCATTCTCCATCCGATAGAGAACTGTTACAAACATAGCGCGTGTTACTTCGGAATCAGGCTCAAAGATATTTGTGTCTGTTCCTTTCATCAAGCCCTTTTCATACGCATACATAACCGAGTCATAGAACCAATCACTCTCTTCTACATCCTTAAACGGATTTGATGTAGGCGGCTTATAGGTTGTATTGCTTCCCGAACCTCCGCCGTTTCCTCCGGGTGTAGGTGTGGGTGTTGGAGTCGGCGGTGTCGGGGTCGGGTCATCGTCCGAATCATCATTTGTTCCGCCGAGAACAGCGTATGCGCTCTCTCCGTCAAGTGAAGCAACTATAAATCCGTTTACCTTTTCGCTTGACGTGAGGTTGTTGCCCTCGCCTATTCCGGCACTTCCCGAAACCGTTGAAACGTTCCAGTCAACTCTGTTCGCCGCCGCACTGTCATCATTAATATCGATGTATTTATCGCCTTGTTTAAGCTTAAGCGAGAGTTGCCCGCTGCTGCCTGCGGCAATTTTCTTTTGGCTGTGATCATCGCCGTTTAAGAATACGGCTAAGCTTGCATTCGGATCACCGAGTGCGCTGTTGGTAAGCGACAGAGTTATCGGTGCAGTTTCGTTTCCGATTTTGTCTTTGGCGTATATCATTATATTTTGATATGCCTTTGAAGAATCAAGGGTTATACTTTCCTCAAATTCTTGACTGTCGGTTATATTAAACGCCTGTGGCTCTTTTCCCTCGGCACAGATATAAACGGTCGCGCCGCTGTCGCTTATACCCTTGACAGTGACCGAATTATCAAAGAAACCTCCGTTTGACGGACTGCTTATCTGAAGTCTCGGTGCAAGCGTGTCAACAGTAAACATATACTTTTCTGTGACGCCGTCGCCGTATTCATTCTCACCTTTAAATGTGAGCGTATGGCTTCCGTCGGTCAGACCTTTCAGAGTAATTGTTTCGGCCGTTGCTTGATTCAAGCTGCCCGATTGCTCTCCGTTGTCGAGGCTCCACGTGCCGCTGACAGGAATGTCCGAAGTAAAGCTTATCGAAACATCAGATGAGTTTACCGTATCGGTTTCATCTATAACTTGACTGTCGTTAGCTTTTAATGTGATATTTGCCTTTTTAGGTGCGGTCATTTTAGGCGGTTCGCTGAGCGTCTCATCGGACAGTATCTGTATATCGGAATTATCGGATTTTTTATATCCTTTAAGTCCGACTTTGTATTGCTTTCCGGCGGACAGACCGAGAATTTCGCTCTTTTCGGTATATTTCGCTTTTTCGTCCTCAGCCAACTTTTCATAGTCGTTGGGGGTGATTTTATACTCTTTATTGTTCTTTTCGTCTTTATATTCGTATACGGTTTGTGAATATTGCCCTCCGACGGTTATAATGCCGTTTTCATCGGCTGATGCATCGACATTATTAAATATGGTCGGTGTTGCCTTTCCGTCAGCTATTTCATAGACGGTTGCTTTAAATCCGTCATATTTAGCTGCATTTGTGACATTTAGGTCAATGCTGTAATCACCGCCGAGGCTTGCCAAAAATTCGGGCTTTGTTGGCTGTTTTGAATTTGTATACAAAAGCTTTTTTGCGGCATCGACAATCGGGTTGGAACTTTCGTCGGCGGTCTTTGCAACCGCACGTATCGTATATGTTCCGCTCGGCATATTTTCGGGTATGCGGATACTTGCGTTTCCGTCATTTATGGCAAGTTTATCACTTGTTTTATAAAGCGGATATGCTTCGCCGTTAGCATCTGTCGCGTATATGGCAAGCTCGCTGAACTTATCCAAATCACCGCTCCACGTTACTTTTGAAGTCCCGTCAAACGTTAATGTGTCGAGTGTCGGCAGTTTTGCCATTCCGTAGAGAGTCAGCGTTGATGCAACGGGGGTTGTTACAGTTAAATTTTGATTAAAGTAGTTACAATCGGTAACCGTCACGGTAAGAGTGCCCTGTTTGCTATCTTTATCCCAGTTAAAGGACGCATTTGCATTTGCGTTTTCGGGAGCATCCGCATAACGCTCGGGATTCAGCATAGTAAGCGGATAGTCGGCGATTTTAATATTGTCGGCATAATATTTAGCCGATGCCTCATCGGGCGCGCTGAACACAATGGTAAGAATACCGTTTTCGTTATTATATGTTCCGAAGTTTACAGTATGAGTCTTTTTGCCCGCCTGTGATGTAACCTTTGCACCGGTTGAAGCTCCTAAAATCGGCTGATTGTTTGCGGCGAGAGTGCGAATGCCGTTATTCACGCTCATATAAAGCGTTTTTCCGGTTGTATCGTCATGATAAACCGGAACAGCCTTAAGCGACTGCATAGAAAACGGGTCTATCGTTGCCTCGGGGGCATCATACTTACCAAAGGCAAAGTCAACATCGCCGCCCCAATAATAGGTCACGCCCGCGTCAATCTTTAAAACGTGAATGGCGCCCCAGATTTTCTGCGCGTTTATGCCGAGGTCGGCTGAACCGATTTCTTTTCCGCCGAAGATCGGAATTTTGTCGGGAATCGATACGCTTGCCGTGGCAAAGCCCTCCCAGAAATACTTTCCGGTTTGTTTGTCTTTTTCGACTATGATACTTCCATTACCCTCGATTGCATCAAGGATGTCAAGATAAACCGCCGCCGCAAATTTAAGCTCGGGATACCATTGACAATTTATGCCTGCATAATTTAAAAGGCTGATTCCCGCGATTTCGACATCAGACAGTCCTATGCTAAGCGCACGCGGACTTATGCTTAAATCGCCCCTTGCCGAGAGAACGTCAAACAGCGCAAACTGTCCGCTCAGTAAAAGCGTAATCGGCGGCACCGATGAGCTTGGATAAATCGTCTCATACAGATTGTCTATTCCTCCGCCTGCACCCTTTATCCAGAATATTCCGAAGCCGTCTACGTTTATTCCCGGGGTGAAGCCTCCGGCATAGAAATAGAGCTTGTCGGGGATAGGAATACCGTTATGGCTTCTGAGGGTGATTGCCGCCTCCATCTGAAAGGCAAGCATATCCGCCGTTCCCTCAACGCCGATTGTGTATTCTTTGTTCATTACTTTAAGGTTAAGCGTTCCGTCAATGCTCGGAAGGCCGTCGGCGTATGAGGGAAGTCCGACCTCAACCGAGGTGTTAAAGCCTATAAAACCGCCGCCGAACAGAATATCGTGGATATAAAGACTCAGGCTTCCGCTCTCGGCTTCCTCCCATGCCTCCTGGTCCTCAGCATATCTGTCCTGAACGTCTCTTAACTGCTCGGGGGTGTAGTTGCTCTTAGCAAGCTTAAGCTGAGCGACCTCCATAGCGGACGTTTTTCTTTCGCCCCACTTAAAGTTTGACGGAACGAGAAAATCGGGTGACAGCTGTGCGCCGAATGCGATTATCCGCTGTTTGGAAGTTTTTGATGTTACCTCACCATCTTCAAGCGCCATCTGACCGAACTGACAATAGCGGAACTCCATAATCATTCCGGCAATCGTCTGAGCCGTGCTTGCCGCTCCCGGCCATATAAGAGTGATACCGTTGGTGTTTGCCACGCTGTTTTCAACATCATTGGGCGGCTCACCCTCGTTGCCATATTGAAGAAGAGTTGATTCCGAGCCGTTTTCAAAGGATGATATTGCACACACACCGCTCCACACCTTAGTTCGCGCCCCGGTGGTATATACCTCGCCGTCAATGTCTACATTTATTACCTGGTCAGCGGTGTCAGGATTTTCAACGGAGATTGTAACGGTTCCCTTTTCGACATCAAGGCAGTCGCTTATATTAATTGTGCTTTTTGCCTTTCGGTCAACCGTTTCAAGTGAAACCGCCTCGGCTTCGACAAGCTTTCCGCCCTCGTATTTTAAGTTAAAATCACCGCGGAACTCCAGCAAGACAACGTTTTGAGGGTCCTTGCATTTATTCTTATAATCATTTTCGTCCCGATATGTCTTTAAAGCATATTTATCGGTATGGCCCTCGCTGTCGGTGCCTGCCTTTTCAATTGTAACAACACCGTATGAACCGTCCTGATACGCTATATCGTCACTGACACTGAAACGGAGTGCGTCAGATGTTATATCACGCTTTGAAGTATCCTTCATATCGAATACAATCTGATAAGTTCCAACGCTCATTTCTTCGTCAAGAACCAAATCGGCAGTGTTTTTATCGGTGTCCAAAATAAAGTTCTCTGCTGAAACTGTTAAGGTTCTTCCTCCGTCTGCGGGTACAAGCCTTACATCATAGAGAGATTTGTCTCTTAAAAGCTTAAAGTTCTGACCGGCAAGGTATATATGCCTTGTGCCCTTGTTATAGATGATTTCGGGGTTAAGGCTTACAAAAGACACCCTGTCGCCCGAAGCGCCGGGGCAGAGAAGATATGTGCTTCGCGTGCCTATCTGCTTCTCCGACAAGAGTTTTGTGTCCGTTCCGCTTACATCAAAGCACCGAAGCTCTATCTTTCTGTAATCGGTGCCGCTGAGAGGTACGGCGTTTAACTTAAAGTTAATTTGTCTTTCCTCGCCGGCATTAAAATCCATAATCTCGATTGCGTATGGATTTGAATATGACGCGGTTGTTTCAGGCTCACCCGAGAGATTGTATGGAGTGATTCCCTCCTGCGGATAGATTGCAACGGCTATCTGCGAAAGGCTTGAACCCGAAATATTTTTAACCTGTGCCGAAACGGTGAAGTCACCGTCTTTTCCGCCGCTTATTTGGGATATGTACGCATCCTTCGCCGCATTAAGCTGCATAGCGCCAAGCTCTGACGAGAAGTTTATCGAAACTTTATCGGCGTTGTTTACCTGTGCGTTTGAGTATACACCATAGTTGGTGGAAACCGTACTTGCCGTTTCCGAAGCCGCACCCATATCAAAATAGAGGGCATACGCGCTGTCGGCGGTGAGGTACTTTTCGTTATACTGGTTGGTAAAGGTAAGTGACGTGTCGGGCGTAAAGTCAAAAGCTGTCGCCGCAAGGTTGTTCCAGTGACCGAAGGCAAGCTGATACGGCTTAACTATCGTGTCACCCACAGATGCATTGACTGTATACGCGGTGATTGATGGAGCCTTAGGGTCGTCATAGCCAAAGAGAGCATTGTTATAGGCGTCCCCGTTTGAATTGTCTATTACCGCCTCCTGCTGAATCTGATTATAGCTTCCGTCAGCCTGAGTTAGCTCATACACGGCATAATCCTGATAACCGAGAGCAGTATCAAGCATAATTCTTGCCTTGACATTATCGGCTGTCCTGCCATCGGTGCTTCTGACCGAATAGCTTATCTGAACCATACCGTGGAGGGCAGATTTTGTGTTTTGAAGCGTCATAGTCTGAGTGAACTCCAGACCGTCAACACTCCACTTGGCAGAAATGCTGTCTGAATTTTTTGAAAGGGTTACATTACTGCTGTTAAGCCCCATAAAGCCGTAGCTTCTGCCGAAGATATAATCCTTTACATCATCTCCGCGTGTTACGCGGAAGGTGCTGTAGGATGTGTCGAAATCCTCTGAAGGATACAACAGGAATTTATTGTTATCCGATTTATTCAGCTTGTCGCCCTCGACGGTGTCTATAAGGAAGCCTCCGTTCTTTTCAGAGACCTTAACGCTGATATAGCCGTCATTTAATTCTTCAAAACCGTTTGAAGAATCCGCAAATATCTGTATCGGGATAACGCAGATAAGCATTGCGGCGGCAACAGCCGCGGCGATGAATTTTTTTATAATTTGCATCAATAATGACCTCCTGTTCTCGCTTTTAATTATTTAACGTATATCACAAATCTATAGCTGTCCTGACCCTGGGTCTTGACGAGGAAGGTATAATACCCCGCCTTATCGGGCGTGAACACAACGGCCGTATCATCGGCCTTGTTATAGGCAAGCTTAGTGCTTCCGATTTTCATCTGACCTACCGTCTTTATACCGTTCTTGACATATACGCTGTACGGCTCTCCTCCGCTTGATACAACTATGTTTTGCGGCTCTTTCGCACTGATTACAACCATATCGCGGTATGTTGATACATCGTTGACCTTAACCAAAAGCTCGTTATTTTGATAGAAGTGTATCTTTCCCGTTCTATGCGCGGTGTTTTTGGCTTCGTCTTCTGCTTTATACGTCACATTCACCGTTGCCGCCGCTTTTGGCTTTTCGTAGGCAAAGCTGAGTGATATTTTATCGTTTTTCGATGTATCGTCCGATACGATTGCGTTCTCCGTAAGCTTTGATTTGATTTCATCATCACTAAGTGAAAGTGATATATCTATTGTCTCGGCTTTAAGCTTGATTGTCGGCGGAGTTTTATCGGGCAAGGCAATCTGAAGGAAGTGATAATACTTCGTGTTTCCATAATCATCTGTTGCCTTTAATGTCGGGTACAGACCCGCCTTATCCTCGGTGACGGTAAGTTCTGTCCATTCACTCTCCTTGGCGGTTATATCCTTCCCAAAGGTAATAGTACAGTCTCGGCTTGGTTTAACATAAACCTTATCGCCTACATTTAAGCCGCCCAGCTTATCGGGGGTCGGCTGACTGTTTGAGCCATCGGAGTTTAAGCTGAACATAAGGCTTAAATCGCCGGTTATTATATCCGAAACCTTCACCGTAATCTCCGTCTTGTTTCCGGCGAGGTCTGTGAAGTTATATTTGTACGTACCGTTGGCGCTGACTTCGCGTGTAAATTCGGTTCCGCTTTCGCCGCCCTCAAGGAATGCGACTGTCTCGTCCGCCGTAAGCGTTATTGTCGCCTTACGTTTATACTTGGAAAGTTCGGTTTTTGTAACAGTTATATTCGGTTTTACCTTGTCGATATTCTTGACCTCGTTCAGTTTGACTTCACACTTTTGTCCGTTTACAGCGGTACATTCAATCGTAAGAGCAGGTGAATTTTCACTGTACGATACTGTCACTTGATTATCAAGCCTGAAGATTTCTACATTTGATAAGTCTCCAATAAGTTTTGCATCAGTAATGGTTTTATCAAACCTCATCTGAACGGTAACGTCTTTGTTGGTTTTAATAGAATGTACATTTTCAGACCACTTTTCTTCTATTTTCTTCGGATTGGACTTATCTATTTCGGTAACAGATGTGCTGAGCTGCCCGGTTAACTCCTCACCATTATATTTACAGCTGTATTTGACCACAAGATCTTTAGCGTTGTCGCTAAGTTCTATGTAATAAAGTCCTTTATAGTCGCCCTCGGTTTCCGGTATGGCACCTTCGTTTGTTATTTTTAATTCCGTAAGTCCGCCGTCAGCCGGGGGAACAAGATACACCTTTATTTTCTGTGAATCACCCGAGACTACCTTTTCGAGGTGCGGAACGGGTGCATTTCCCACATTATCTATGTTCATATAAACCGATGTGATGTTGCCGAAGCTATCGATTGCATAAACGGTGAACGAAGCATTTTTCGACACATCTATTGCTCTTCCGCTTTGGCTTACGCCGTCAATCACATCCGATACCGAATTATAGTCGGGTGCTGAGGCGGGAACTCCGTTTTTCAGTATAAGCTTAACCGCGCTTTCGTCGCCGATGTTTACGTTAAAACGGTACTTGCTTGCCCAGCCCATTTTTTGAAGGAATATTTCGGGGCTTTCGACCTTTTCATATGCCTTTTCTGTTCCGGAATCATTATAAGTATATTCCGGAAGGGCGGGGTTCGCCAACTGTTTTTCGGGATTATACACTGACAGGATGATATTCTTGCTCTGTGCAACATCGCCGCGTACAACATATCCGACAATTCCGACGCTCGGTGCGGTGGTGTCTTTCCACTCTTTCGGCGCAGGATAGTCTATTACCTTAACGGCTAATTCGGCGGTTACATCCTCACTTGCTATATCACCGTATTGGTTTGTGTATGACTGAGGTTTAAACGTGAACTCGGTCTCCCCATCCGGATAGAAGGTGTGTGAAGGCGCTCCGCCCGTAATCGGGTCGATTAATGTCGAGCCGTTGTCATCGACAAGAGTCGCGGTTACACTCTCATAAACACATCCGTCGGTTATATCGCCTTCGCTGTAATCCCATACGATTTTAGGTGAAATCGGCTTAACTTCGTTATTGTTTATAATCATAGTGCGCGACTTAGCGCCCGAGCCGTCATTCCACGTCATCGTAAGCTCGGTCGGCTGTTTTATAACAGCGGTAACAGTCTTTGAATCATTATCGCTGATTGTTGCCGCGCTGTTACCATCTTTCTCGGCTAAGGATATATTATAATTATCCGATTTAGCGATAAGCGTCACATTCCCTCTTGTATTTTCAAGCGGAGTAACGGTAACATTCGGGCCGTCTCCCCATTCATTAACAATCACGGGAACGGTATGAGTTTTTCCGAACACATCGGTAACTTCAAAATTATATGTTCCGTCCGAGAATATGGGATACTTTCTGATTGAGCCGTCAAGATAGCTGTCTTCGCCTTTTAGCTTTATGTTTCCGTTAAAGGCGATACTTGTTCCCTTCTCGTCTGCGCTATAGATAATATATTCGGGCGCAACATATTTAAGTCCGTCTATTTGGCTTGTGTTTTCTCCATCAACAGATCTTTCCTCTATAATTGTGTCACCGTGGATACCCACTCTTTTAACCTTCAGCTTATATACAAAATCTTCATTTGCGGCAGCTTTTTCGGCATCCCACGGTTTCGTAAAGTAAAGACTAAGCTTGCCGCTGTTGTTCGAGGCGCCCGTATATCCGTAAGGATTTGGTATGGGCGGATTTTTAAGAGGAAGCTCTTCGCCGCTGTCGTTTATAATTATTGTTGATTTATCAAGGTCTGTATATTGATCGTTAATATGATAAATATACTCTGAGGTGTTATATTTATTTAACGAATACGGCGCGGAATTGAGAGTTTCTTTTTCAAACGTATATTTTGTTCCGTTCTTAAACTGAGGGAAAATCACGATTGAGTTCCCGCTTTCGTCAACAATACAAAACGCGTGCATTGTGTTTTTAAAACCTGTATCGTTTACATCGGTATAACTTTGATATTTCTTACCCGATTCGCCGATTAAATTAGTTATGTCATATGTATTTGTCTCTTCATTGGCTTTTATTTCCCTGCACGACCAATGGGCAAAGTTATTGCTGCTTCCGCCCTGATACAAATAATAAACCTTTACATCTCCGTTTGGCGAGAATACATTTTCAAGACTTGCATCGGCAGAGAGCGCGTGAATTGTTGAACCGTCCTCATAATTTTTCGACTCGTTTATCTTCATATTAAGAGATGCCTGCGGCAGAGAATCAACGGTGTTAATCGTAAATTCATATACGGGCGATATATTTCCGTTGTCAAGCTTAACCTGATAGCAGATCGTGTTTGTTCCCTTGATAATCTTAAGATCGCCGTCTGCTTTAGCGTTTTTAAGATTGGCTTCATCCTCAATTTTCCTTATATCATATGTACGGCTGTATGAATTCTCTTTATCGCTTTTAAACGGAAGGTCCTCGCCGCCGCTTGTCAGCTTGTTCCATACACGGAAGCCCGAAACCCGACCTATTGTTTCACCGCAAAGTTCCTTTGAAACATTCTCGGTTGTAAGAGTTATTTTAGTATAGAACATACCAAGACTGTTTACAGCGTATGCGTCGGTTTCACTTCTGAAAATTTCGGCTTTATCGGCTGTTCCGACATTTATTGTTGCCATAGGTGTGTCGCTTGTCTTCTCTATCGGAGTAATGTAGGGTGAACCGATGGCATAACCGTTAAAGAATGTGCTGGGCAGAATCTCTGTCTTCGTTGCGCCCGTGTTTGATGACGGGGTCAGATTGTCAAGCACAACCGCGGTGTCGTAGCTGAAAGTCTGCGGTTCGTCACTTCCTGTCTGATACAGATAAACCGTTATTCTATATGCGTCTGTGCCTAAAATATTGCCGTCATTATCTCTGTCGGGCATAGCGAATATCTGATTTTCGCTTCTGCTCAGCGGAGCGGTATAAACCGTATCATTACTTGAATTTGTTACTTCGATTCTTGAATTTTCAAAATCGATATTGTTTACGCCCCACCCCAATACTTTAGTGTTTCTTAAATTAAAGCCAAGCCTTATGTCAGACATAGTTTTAAGTCTTGTGATATGCTTGACGCTTCCGTCTGCCGTTAAAGTCTCACCCTTGTCGGTCTTAAAGCTGTTATCAAAGCTAATGTCGTGAAGTTTGTCGGTTATCGGTGCATATAATACCTTAAACCCGCCCTCTTTCTGATATGAAACTTGTTCCTCGTTGTCAGTCGGACGAAGCGGTTTATTATTTTCGGGGGTCAAATCAGAGAACGCACTTTCAAACTCAACGGTAACCTCGCCGTAAAAGCCTGAAAGCTTAGTCATATCATCGACTTCGGTTACGGATTCAAAGGCTGTGCCGTCCTGATTATATGTGACTTTGTACCAGCCGCTTTGACCCGAAAAGTCAAATATATTTACTCCGCTTTCCGCATTCTTTGAATTATATACCTTTGTATAATAATTTTCGCCCATTTTAAGGGTAACGCGTGTGTCTGCGTATTGCTTTAAATCGGGATTATCCGGTGCCGACACGATAATTTCGGGTGAACTGTTTAACTGTGACAAGTCACTTTTAACCTCGTATTTTGCCTTTGCCTTTGTGAGGTCGGCGACAGCACTATATCGCGAAGTGTCGGATGCATTACCTTTTTTATCTGCTGCGTATACAAGCAGGTCTTTTTCAAATTTTTGAGCGGAAGTAAGCTCCTGTGAAAAGTCAAATACTCCGTCTGTGATATTTGCGCTTTCCCATTTGGAGTCATTGGGGTTCGCGGCTTTATCAACAAGCTGATATTTAGCGACAAGACCGTCTGTGTTATAGTCGGTCACCTTAACCTTAGCTTTAATTGTTGCAGAGCCGTCACCGTACTCGGTATTCATTGAAACAAGAGAGATAACGGGGGCGACCTTGTCTATACTTATTTTATCAAGAGACTGTTCGCTTGTTCCGCTGTTTCCCGCCCAGTCGTTTGATTTAAGCATAAGCTTTGTGTCTTTAAGCTCTGTCGCATCGGTTTTTATATGTATATAAAATTCGCTCTGCGGAGTTTCAAACTTATTCCACGCGGGGTTTGAGGATTTATTCAAAACCGCGGTTTTATAGTCGCTCTCGGCAGGAGGTGAAGCAAGAGATGTGCTTATCGCATATTTATAGCTTATCTGTTTATCTCCGTCATAGACCCACGCAAAGTCAGCGTCAAGACCGACAAATCCAGAGACTGTACCCTCGCCGTCGTTTAACTTTATCGGTACAACAAATTCGCCGCTGTCTGCATCGCCCGTTATATTTCCGTCAATTTCAACTGTCGGGGCGGTGTTGTCAAAATAAATCTGCTGTTTCGGCATAAAATCAATGTCGGTTGACTTCATAGAACTTATATATAAATCATATACTCTATTCACTTCGATTTTAGTCGGTCTGATAGGATCGTTTACATTATCGGATGTCATATCGGCGGTTATAGTAAGCGGCTTAAATGTTATCTTTGTTGCCTTACGCTTATTTACGCCGTCATATATATTCTCTGTTTTGTCATAAGAAAGCCGTATCGGCTTGCCGTCTTTATCTTTTATATTAAGGTCTATATAGATTTCGCTTTCATTATATATTTTAAGCACTTCATCAGACATAAGCGAGAAGGTTATGCTGTCACCCACGCCGGCGAAAACGCTGCTTCTGTCGATGTCCTCAGGCCAGGATGACCCCTGTGAAATTTTTGTATTATCCTCTGTTATCATACTTCCGCTGATTTCGGCACTTACAACCTTTGGCGGAACTTCATCGTTGATAAGATTAAACGAGGTCAAGTCCTTTCGCGATATCTCTAAATTGTTTCCGGCAATATCGGTAACAGGTGTCGAAGATGTGAAGTTTTCCGGGATAAGCCCCGGCTGATTATTTATCTTTTTGTATTTCGCTTCACCGTAATATGTTGAAAACAGATAGTTATCGGCAAGAGATACTCCGTACATCCGACCAGTATAGTTTTGACCGCTTACCTCAAATCCCTCAATTCTTGTGACCTGATATTCTTTTAAATCATCAGGGGCGTCAATTTTAAAATCGATTGAGTTCGAGTGTCCGTTGGTTATGCGTTCTGCCGTTGCGGTAAGGGCAATATCCTGGATACCCGTCTGAAGATTTGTCGCGCGAAGTTTAAGCTTCATATCGGATATATTTCCGATTACGCGAAGCGGCTCGCCCATATCCAGTTTGAGTGTTCCCGCCCCTATTGACGCGGATTTAATTGTCGGCTTGGTCAGGTCGGCAAACATAACCCACGGGCGGTTGATATACGTTTCGCTTCCGTCTCCTCCACCGCCCATTTTAAGCTCGGTGTACATAAGGTCGTTATAGCTTACATTAAACCAGCCGCTGTCCTTTTCGACTGTGGCGTTATTGGGAAGGCTTGAGCCGTCGATTCCGTTTGACCCGAACTTCATAGACGGACGGCTATTTCCGTTGTTGGCAAAGTTTCCGCCGAACTTCATCTGAATCTGACCGCTGTTTAACATTTCTTTGAAGTTCTTGTATGAAGCTTGGTCGCTTGTCTCAGTCGCCATCTTGAACTTGAAGTTTGCTTCCCAGCGTTCGCCGCTGTTTCGGCGGTAATATCTTGTATTCCACAGCATAGACATTGAATCGTCTTTTTCGTTAAAGCCTGTGCTGTAACGATATGCAGAGTTATATCTGCCGACCAGCTTAAATAATGCCCCCGATGACAGCGTCAAAGACGTAGGTGACAGCTTGCCGCTGTACGCGTTTCTGATATACTTTTTAAACAAATTGTCATCGTTATAGTTGCTTGCGTTAAAAACGGGCGCTTTGACACCGTTGCTCACATCTTCGACCGTCTCTGTGGTACCCGCGGCAGATGCCGGAAGGAGAGACAAAATCATAATGCCCGATATAAACGCACTCAAAAATCTTTTCATTAAAACATTCCTCCTGATGATTTATATTAGTTTAAGCTTTTCAGCTGTTGTTTTCGCCTCGCTTCGGCGCTTTGCGCCAAGCTTTTGCAGAATATGGCTGACGTGGCTCTTGACCGTTGCCAGCTTGATATTTAAAATTTCACCTATTTCGGCATTGCTTTTATCCGCACAAAGCAGACGAAGAACATGAAGCTCAGCTTCGGTCAGCTTTTCGACCGGACTGTTTTGAGGCTTCATAAAATTCGGATAATACACAGCTTGATTCCGCATCGATTTAATAAGCCGTGTTATGAATTTTGAAGTTTTTTTGCCGCTAAAGTATTCGTCCGCAAGCGGTAAGAGCACCGCTCCGTATCCGCTGAGTGTACGTATGAATCCATATTCTTCAACTATATCAAACGCCGATTTTAAATTATCTTTCCATTCGGCATCACCGTTTCTGTATCGCGCAACCGCGGATAAAGCATAGATATGTGCCAGATCGATATGCCTTCCGCATCTGCGGCAGAACGGTTCGAGCGGAGAAAGTGTAAGCAGCACCGCATCGTTTTCTCCGTATGATAATTCACACATTGCCCGAGTGATATACTGATACCTCTTCATTGTTTTAAAATTTACGCTGTTTAAATCTGCGTTTTTATGATACCATTCATCAACAAGGTCAGAGTTTTCGCTGTAGAGCGCTATACGGCAGAGCATTGCATCTATATTAGGCATAAACCGTATAAATTCTTTTTCTTCAAATCTTTCTTTAAGAGATGTCAGCGTTTGCCTTGCATCATCCGTCTTGCCTGCATCAATCTGGCTTCTGACAAGAAGGCCAACAAGCGCAAACTCAATATCCGGCGTACCCTTGCTCTGAACCTCACTTATTTTAGAAACAAGCGCAAGCATACGGCTCGACACATCTTCTCCCTTTTCAAACTTACTTTCGGTGATGGCACAGTCAGGCAGACACACTCCGTCCTTTCCCAAAATTGCCTCGACCGGGATACGTATGGTCGAATACAAAAAGTCATCGAGCTTACTCCAGTCCGAAAAATCCTTGCCGCCGTTCATTATGCTCGGCATAGCGCTTGTGACCGAAAAGGAAGGCAGCTTAATTTCTTTATTTGTCAAAAGTTTAAATGCCGCCTTAACGGTGTCAATCATTCCGCTCACACCGCGCTGAGGAAGAGAAACATCAAGCCACGTCAGACGGCTTCTCGCCTCACGTGCCGCCGCATCAGACCTTTCACGCACAGCCGCAAAGTTTTCGAGTTCACGGTACCATCTTTCCGATTCATCATAATCTGTGTGAAGAGCACATAGCATAGACATTCCCTGCATGAGCGCCGGACTTGAAGAAATTTGGCTCTCGGAAAGAGAAAGATAATAGTTTTCCATCTCTTCATAATGCCCCATCCCGGGGTGAAGGTTTGTTGCCTTTATCAAAAGCTCAGACACCTTCGTCTTTTCGCCGCTCTTTGAATAATATTCAAGAGCCTTTCCATAATTCTCATGAAGCTCATAATAAAGGCCGCCGCGGCTGTATATCGCCGCCTGATGCTCTGCTGTAAATTCGCGCGATTGTTCCCATAAAAGGAATTCGCGGAAGATTGCCCAAAAACTGAACTCATCGAGACCGTCGTATATAAGCATACGTGTGTTTGTTTGGATTTCTGCCAACAGCTCACCGGCACGGATGTCACCGCTGACCATTTTAGCAAACTCTGTATTAAAGCTCTCAAACGGAGCAAGTTCGAGTAAAAATCGACGAAGCGGCAGTTCAAATCTGTGAAAAATCATTTCATCAAAATATGTAAAAATTTCACGTTTACACTCGCGAAGTATCTTATCTCCGAGTGTTTCGCCACTCAATACCAGCCGAAGAATGACCGATACCGCAAGGGGATAGCCCATTGTTTCCCGGTGTATGACCGAAATTTCGGAATCGCTCATATTAACACCGTTTTTTTCAAAAAATTCGGCTATGTTCCCGCGGTCAAAAAAAAGCTCTTTCGACTCAATCGTTGTCATAATTCCCGAAAGCTTGAACGGAATGAGCATTGCCGGGACAGCGCCGCGGGTCAGCAAAACAAACTTTGCGTTTGGGTTATCACGTATAACAGAATATAACGCTTGTTTGTCATTATCATTCTGAAGTTTCTGAAGGTCGTCTATAAAATATATATCCGATTTCTCATCTGTTTTGAAAGAGCCAAAATCCGCAGTATCTGCAAAGATTTCACTGTATGAAATATCTTTAAGAAGCTGTCTTGCAGAGGTTGTTTTTCCAAAGCCGCAGGGAGCGCTGAAAAGCAATATCCTCCCGTCCTCTGTAAAGTATTTAAACCTTTCGCGTATTTCGGGTTTAATAAAGGGTTCAGGTGTCAAACATTTCACTTCCTTTTCTATTTTCTATGATTCTACGATTCTACAATTTTTAAAATATGTGGCAAGACCGTATTTGTTTCATAAATTTCGAGTATATTTATTATAACATAAGCAAAATTCAATGTCATCATTCCAAAGTATGATTTTTAAGATTTTTATGCAAAATGTTTGAATTTTCTATTCCTCTGAAACAGTATATATACGACTAAATACAATTTCATATAAAAAAAGCCTGTTTTCGCGGAACTAAGGCGAAAACAGACCGGGAAATCATCTTATTTTATCTCAGTAACGGTATAGTCCTTATCTTCAACAGTCTTTTTAAGAACGCTGTCATCTACCTCCGAATTTAACGAAACAACAGCCAAGCCTGTTTCGTGGCTTACCCTGGCTTCATCAACCTGAGGCAGAGCTTCAAGAGCCTTTTTCACCGTTGCCTCACAGTGGCTGCACATCATACCTTCAATTTTCATCGTCTTTTCAATCATTTTTGTTTCCTCCCGTTTAATATAATTTTGTTTATTAATTTTATTTAGTTTATTTTTTCTTTTATGGTCTTTTGATTGATCTCGTATATCAAACAAATTCAGTCTAAGCGCATTTGATACGACACAAAAGCTCGAAAGGCTCATTGCCGCCGCACCAAACATAGGATTCAGCGTAAGCCCAAGCGGTATAAACACTCCTGCCGCAAGCGGAATTCCTATTGTATTGTAAAAGAATGCCCAAAAAAGGTTTTCGTGAATATTGCGAAGGGCGGCACGGCTTAGCCGAATAGCGGCGGGAACATCCGAAAGTCTGCTTTTTACAAGCACAACATCGGCGGCATCAATTGCCACATCAGTTCCGGCACCGATAGCAATCCCGACATCTGCACGGGTGAGTGCAGGTGCGTCGTTAATTCCGTCACCGACCATCGCCGTTTTTCCGTACTCTTTAAGCCTTCGGATTTCATTCTCTTTTCCGTCGGGCAGGACCCCGGCGATAACCTTATCGACACCGGCTTGTTCTCCTATTGCCCTTGCTGTCCGTTCGTTATCACCGGTCAGCATTACAACCTCTATACCCATATTTCTAAGCTCTTTTATTGCCTGAGGACTGTCTTTCTTGATAACATCAGCAACGGCAATTATCCCTATAAATCTTCCGTCATAGCTGAAGAACAGCGGGGTCTTGCCGAGTTTTGCGAGTTCGTCAGACTTAGACCTAAACTCATCCGGTATCTTTGATATTCCGTTTATATATTCAAAATTTCCGCCGAAAAGCGGCTTTCCCGACAATGTTCCTTTAAGTCCGTGTCCCGGAAGAACAGCGAATTCACCTACATCCGCCGCCGTTATTTCTGATTCATCCGCTTTCGCAAGGATTGCCCCGGCGAGAGGATGCTCGCTCTTTTTCTCAAGAGCGGAAGCAAGTTCAAGTAATTTTTCATCGGTGATTTGTTTCGCCGGAATAATATCCGTTACCTTAGGCTCGCCCGATGTTATCGTTCCCGTTTTGTCAAGCGCGACAATTTGAATCCGCCCGGCTTCTTCAAGAGAAGCGGCTGTTTTAAACAAAATTCCGTTTTTCGCTCCCATTCCGCTTCCAACCATTATCGCAACAGGGGTTGCAAGTCCAAGCGCACAAGGACAGCTTATTACCAAAACAGAGATTCCCCGCGCAAGCGAGAAGCCTACTCCTCTTCCGAGAATGAGCCACACAATTGTGCTTATTAAGGCAATCCCGATAACAACAGGAACAAATATTCCCGAAACCTTATCCGCTATTTTGGCGATAGGTGCCTTTGTTGCCGCTGCATCGCTCACCATCTTTATTATCTGCGACAGCGTGGTGTCCTCTCCCACTCTGGTCGCGCGGCACTTCAAAAAGCCTGAACTATTGACTGTTGCGGCTGAAACAACATCACCGACAGTCTTGTCGGCAGGTATACTCTCACCCGTGAGAGTGGCTTCGTTCACCGCACTGTTTCCCTCTATAACAACGCCGTCTACCGGTATGCTTTCACCCGGACGGACTACAAAAATATCGTCCTTTTGAACGCTTTCTACCGGAACGGTTTTCTCTTCTCCGTTTTTAAGTATAACCGCCTTTTGAGGCGAAAGCTTCATTAAACTCTTTAAGGCGTTTGTTGTTTTACCCTTTGAACGCGCTTCAAGCATCTTTCCAACAGTTATCAGCGTAAGAATCATTGCGGCCGATTCAAAATAAAAATCCATCATATACTTCATTACGCCGTCCGCATCGCCCCGAACCTCTGCTCCTGTCATAGCAAAGAGCGCATACGTACTATAGACAAATGCGGCCGAAGCACCTAAGGCGACAAGGGTATCCATATTCGGCGCCCGATGCCAAAGGCTTTTAAAACCGCTGATGAAAAATCTCTGATTGATTACCATAATAACCGCCGTTAAAAGAAGCTGTGTCAGCCCCATAGCTATATGGTTGTCATTATAAAACGGAGGAAGCGGCCATCCCCACATCATATGACCCATAGAGAAGTACATCAAAACTATCAGAAAACCGACTGACCATATCAGCCTGCTTTTCAAAGCCTTTTCGGCCGATTCTTCTAATTCACTCTCTTCCTTTGCTTCGCTCTGCGCCGACTTTCCGCCATCTTTAAGCGACGCTCCGTAACCCGCCTTTTCCACTGCACTTATTATATCCTCCGTCGAGGCACTTCCGTCCACACCCATTGAATTTGTAAGCAGGCTTACCGAACATGAGGTAACCCCGGGAACCTTAGCAACCGCCTTTTCAACTCTCGTGCTGCACGCAGCACAGCTCATTCCGGTAACATTATATTGCGTCATACATACAGACCTCCTTTATTTCATAAGTTTTTGAAGTGTTGTAACAAGCTCATCTATAATCTCGTCCTTCCCGGCACGTATATCGTCTGCCACACAGGTTCGTATATGGCTTGAAAGAAGTTCCTTGTTAAACGCATTAACCGCCGCATTGACCGCGGCTGACTGAACAAGTATGTCCGGACAGTAAGCTCCGTTTTCGACCATTCCTTTTATGCCCCGTATCTGACCCTCTATCCGATTAAGCCGATTTATAAGCTTCTTGTATTCCTCCGGAGAGCGTTCCTTTTTACGCTGTGAACAACAGCATTTTTTTGTATTCTCCACAATACTCACCTCTTTTTATTATACCCCCATCGGGTATTTTATTATATACCCATATGGGGTATTTGTCAATTAAAATATTGTACAATAATGAGTATAAAATAATGTTATATTTATAAAATATTTGCCCAAAACGAGTCCTGTTAATACGTTTTATAATCAAAAAAGGCATTTTCGGATAAAGTTTGGCAAATAATTGTATATAAAGCTAAAAAAGACTTGCACAGCGGCAAATGTTATGGTAGAATATAATATTAGTAATAAAACTTCGCAGATAAAGTGTTAGGAGTGATTTTTGTGGCAAAAGAACTGCCAAAAACATATGACCCTAAACAGGTCGAAAAAAGAATATATAAGGAATGGTGTGATAAGGGGTATTTCCACGCGGAGGTTGATGAAACAAAGAAGCCCTTTACTATAGTTATCCCGCCGCCGAACGTTACCGGAAAGCTTCATATGGGACACGCCCTTGACGAGACAATACAGGATATTCTTGTCCGTACAAAGAGGATGCAGGGGTACAACGCCCTCTGGATACCTGGCACAGACCACGCGGGTATAGCAACCCAGATTAAGGTTGAAGAAGACCTTCGTGTGAACGAGAATCTCACACGCTATGACCTCGGCCGTGATGAATTTTTAAAGCGTGTTTGGGCATGGAAGGAAAACTTCGGTGACAGAATTATAAACCAGCTCAAGACTCTCGGCTGTTCATGTGACTGGGACAGAGAGCGTTTCACTATGGACGATGGCTGCAGCAAGGCCGTTCGTGAGGTGTTTGTAAACCTTTATAATAAAGGATTGATTTATCAGGGAAGCCGTATAATCAACTGGTGTCCGAGCTGTGCAACGGCGCTTTCGGATGCCGAGGTTGAATATGCCGAGCAGGACGGATTTTTCTGGCATATAAAATATCCTATTAAGGACAGTGACGATTTTATTGAGATTGCAACAACCCGACCCGAGACCTTACTCGGCGATACCGCTGTTGCTGTAAACCCCAACGATGAAAGATATAAGGATTTAGTGGGAAAAACTCTTATTCTTCCGCTTGTCGGCAGGGAAATTCCCGTTATTGCCGATGACTATGTTGATATGGAATTCGGAACAGGCTGCGTTAAGATTACGCCTGCGCATGACCCGAACGATTTTGAGGTCGGCCTTCGTCATAACCTTGAACAAATCAAGGTGTTAAACGATGATGCAACCATAAATTCCTATGGCGGAAAGTATGAGGGAATGGACCGATATGAGGCAAGAGCCGCGATGGTTTCTGATTTGGAGGCCGAAGGCCTCCTCGTTAAGGTTGTTCCTCACAAGCATAATGTCGGTCAGTGCTATCGCTGTGGAACAACGGTAGAACCAATCACATCAAAGCAATGGTTCGTCAGGATGGAGCCGCTTGCAAGACCCGCGCTTGATGCCGTTTTGAACGGAAAAACGCGCTTTATTCCCGAGCGTTTTACAAAGACATATACCCATTGGATGGAAAACGTTCACGACTGGTGTATCTCACGTCAGCTTTGGTGGGGACATCGTATACCTGCATTTTATTGTCAGAATTGTGGAAAGACGACTGTTTCCAAAGAGGATATTACCGTCTGCCCCGAATGCGGCGGTAAGGTCGTTCAGGATTCGGATGTGCTGGATACATGGTTCAGCTCGGCTCTCTGGCCCTTCTCGACACTCGGCTGGCCGGACAAGACAAAGGAACTTGATTATTTCTATCCTACCTCTGTTTTGGTTACCGGATATGATATTATTTTCTTCTGGGTATCAAGAATGATTTTCTCGGGTCTTGAGCATATGGGCGAGGTTCCGTTTAAAGACGTATACATTCACGGTCTTGTTCGTGACAGTCAGGGAAGAAAGATGAGCAAGTCTTTAGGTAACGGTATTGACCCGATTGAAATAATTGAAAAATACGGCGCCGATGCCCTTCGTTTCACCCTTGCCACAGGTAATTCGCCCGGCAACGATATGCGTTTCTATATGGAACGTGTTGAAGCAAGCAGGAACTTTGCCAATAAGATATGGAACGCTTCGAGATTTGTTATGATGAATCTTTCGATTGACAAATACTCAGAGCCGGATTTAAACAAGCTTAGGCTTGAAGATAAATGGATTTTGCACGAGTATAACTCTCTTGTGAAAGAGGTTACCGATAATATCGAAAAATATGAACTCGGAATCGCTGTTGCTAAGCTCTATGACTTTATATGGGATAAATTCTGTGACTGGTATATTGAGCTTGTCAAGCCGAGATTTTCTCAGGAGGGCGAAAGTAATATTACGGCTCAGAACACGCTTGTGTACGTCCTGTCAAATACGCTTAAGCTCCTACATCCGTTTATGCCGTTCATAACCGAAGAAATATGGCAGGCACTTCCGCATATCGGCGAAAGCATTATGATTTCAAGCTTCCCCGTCTTCGATGAGAAGTTTGAAAACGAAGCCGCACGCGACGAGATGCAGCTTATAATGGAGTCAATTAAAGGAATAAGAAATGTCAGAAACGAGATGAACGTTCCGCCGTCACGGAAGGCAAAGCTGTATATCGTAACGGATAAACCCAAGGTTTTCAAAGAAGGAACATCCTTCTATACAAAGCTCGCTTCGGCATCTGAGGTTATTATAACCAATGATAAATCTGACGTTCCCGAAAACTCTGTTTCTGTCGCCTCGCCCGGCGGAGAGCTTCTTCTTCCGCTTGACGATTTGGTTGACAAGGCTAAAGAGACTGAACGTCTCGAAAAAGAGAAAAAGCGTCTAATGGGCGAAATAAAACGCGTTGAAGGAAAACTTTCCAACAAGGGTTTTGTTGAAAAAGCCCCTGCAGCTGTTGTCGATGAAGAGAAAAAGAAAGGTGAACAGTATAAGGCTATGCTTCAAACCGTCCTTGAAGGACTTGAAAAGCTCAAATAATTATGAATTATAATGAAACAATTGAGTATATCCACTCAACACCGAAGTTTGCCCGAACCTTAGGCAATGAGCTTTTGCGCAGGCTTTTGAACAAATTAAATAATCCTCAGGATAAATTGAAATTTATACACATCGCAGGAACCAACGGAAAAGGTTCCTGCGCTGTTATGCTTGCTGAGATTTTAAAAACCAGCGGTTATCGTGTCGGACTTTTTACTTCGCCGTATATAACCTGCTTTAATGAGAGAATAAGGATAGACGGCGAGGAGATTCCGAACGCTAAGCTGGCCGAAATCACAACGCGTATAAGGGAGTCTATCGAAAAATATGATACTCCCGTTTCTGAATTTGCTTTGGATACGGCGATTGCCTTTGAATATTTCGCTGAAGAAAAATGTGATATTGTTGTTCTTGAAACCGGCTTAGGCGGAAGACTTGATGCGACAAACGTTATAAAAGTTCCGCTTATAACGGTGCTTATGTCTATAGGGTTTGACCATATGCAGTATCTCGGCGACACTATTGAAGAAATTACCGCAGAAAAATGCGGAATTATTAAAGAAAGCCGACCCGTCATCGTTTATCCGTGTATGAATGATAACGCTGTTTCGGTTATAAAGAAATTCTGCGCCGAAAAAAACGCATCGTATATTCAGGCCGATATGCCAAAGAAGTGCAGAGGCGGTCTTATATATAACAAAAACGAATATGAACTATCCCTTGGCGGAGACTTTCAAATATATAATGCCGCAACAGTCTTAAAGGCAGCTGAAGTACTAAACGGTCTCGGTTTAAACATAAACGATACCGCTGTTTTTAACGGACTCAAATCCGCAAAAAACCCGGCGCGTTTTGAGACTCTTGAGTGTGGCTTGATAATAGACGGGGCGCATAATAAGCCTGCCTCCGCCGCACTTTGCGAGACGCTCAAAGCCTTAAATCAGCCGATATGTCTTTGTATTGCTATGATGGCGGATAAGGATATATCCGGGGTTGTTTCCGAGTTTTCAAGCCTTTCGCCTTATGTTATAGCGACAGAAATTCCTATGCCCCGCTGTGCGGCGGCGGAAAGGATTTCGACCGAGTTTTCCAGGCACGGTATTTCGGCGGTTATTGAAAAAAATCCGATAAAGGCCGCACGGCTTGCTCTCGCACAGGCTGATAAAATTCCTGTTGTCTGCGGGTCTTTGTACCTTGCGGCGGAAATAAGAAAAAACTTCAAAAGCCGAGATGATTGATACAATGTACTATGTATATATCCTTCGCTGTAGTGATAATTCACTTTATACCGGGTATACCACCGATGTAATGCGGCGTTTTTCAGAGCATCTTTCAAAAACAGGCAAGGGCGCAAAATATACACATTCGAGAATTCCCGTAAGAATTGAAGCTGTTTGGGGTTCTGACAGCCGCTCTGCCGCTATGAGACTTGAAGCATTTATTAAAAAAATCAAAAAATCAGCCAAAGAAGAGATAATAAAGGATAACAGCCTTTTACTCAAAAAATGCTCAGACAAACTTGACATACAGGCATATACAATATTAGATAGGAAATCGATTTATGAGGATTAAAAATCTTGAACTCGAAAACAATATTTTTCTTGCCCCGATGGCGGGGGTTACCGATAAGGCATTTCGATTGATAACAAAGCCGTTCGGCCCCGCACTTATGTACACCGAAATGGTATCGGGAAAGGGTCTCTATTATAAGAGCAAAAAAACCGCCAATTTGCTTGCTGCGGACAGCCGCGAGATGCCGCTTGCGGTTCAAATATTCGGACATGAGCCGAAAATAATGGCGGATATAGCCAAGAACGCTCTGTCCGGCGGTGCTGTTATTATAGATATAAATATGGGTTGCCCTGCACCAAAAATAGTGAATAACGGTGACGGAAGCGCACTGATGAAATCACCTGAGCTTGCCGGCGAGGTAATCTCGTCCGTGTGCAGTGCGGTCGATGTGCCGGTGACGGTTAAATTTCGGGCCGGATGGAACAGTGATTCCATAAACGCGGTTCAACTTGCTGAAATTGCCGAATTGAACGGCGCTTCTGCCATTACCATCCACGGCAGAACCCGTGAACAGTTTTACAGTGGAAAGGCTGACCTTGATACAATAAAGTCTGTGAAAAACGCCGTAAGCATTCCGGTAATAGGCAACGGCGATATAACAGACGGAAAATCAGCAAGGTATATGCTCGACTATACAGGCTGTGACGGAGTAATGATTGGCAGAGCCGCCGAGGGAAATCCGTGGATTTTCCGGGATGTGATTCACTATCTGAAAACCGGTGATGTCCTTCCTCCTCCGACAATTTCAGAGCGTATAGAGGTCGCCAAACACCATTTTGACCTGCTTATAAAATACAAGGGCGAGCATAGGGGAACCCTTGAGGGTCGAAAACATATGTCGTGGTATTTCAAAGGTATTCCCGGCGGCGCAGTATTACGCGGATACATCAATAAAGCGGAAACACCGTCGCAAATGCTTGAAATTCTTGATGAGTTCCTTAAACCATACTGTGTTTAAACAGAATATTATGCTGTAACAGGCACGAAAGAACGGAGATAAATATGTCAAATTCAAAGAAAAGAATAGTTGTTAAGGTAGGAACATCCACCCTAACACACGAAACCGGAAAAACAAATTTAAGAAGAGTTGATTCATTATGCCGCGTTATTTCTGACCTTATGAATATGGGTCACGAAGTGATTCTTGTATCAAGCGGCGCAATCGGCGTAGGAGTCGGCAAGCTCGGCTTGACCGAAAAACCGTCAACGACCCGCCAAAAACAGGCTCTTGCCGCAATCGGGCAGGCAAGTCTTATGGCTATCTATGAAAAGTTTTTCAAAGAATACGGATATAACACAGGTCAGGTTCTTCTGACTAAATTTATTCTTGAGGATGAGCTTAGATACATTAGTGCGAAAAACGCATTTGAAACTATGCTTGGCTATGGCGTAATCCCTATCGTAAACGAAAATGATGTAATTTCTACATATGAGATAGAGTTTGGCGATAATGATACGCTTTCTGCGTATGTTGCTAAGCTTGTTGATGCAGACATTCTTGTTATTATGTCAGATATTGACGGCTTTTATAACGGAAACCCCAATGACCCGAAAACACATCTTATACCTGTTATAACCGAGATAACAGATGATATAAAAAGCTGTGCCGGAGGCGAAGGAACGAGACGCGGAACTGGTGGAATGCGCACTAAGCTCGGTGCCGCGGAATTGGTTTGTCCTTTAGGAATTGATATGATTATAACAAACGGAAGCCATCCCGAAAATTTATACAAGATAATTAATTCCGAACCGGTCGGAACGCTTTTTAAAGGAAAATAAGATAAAAGTCTCGTCACAATATCGTGACGAGACTTTTTATATCAATGAAGTTTTTTATTTCAATGAATATTAATACATACCACCGGCACCTGCACCTGCCATCGCTGCAGCCGCCGCTGCATCAGCAGCAGGATCAGGCTTATCAGCAACCAGACTCTCAGTTGTGAGAACCATAGCGGCAACGCTCGAAGCATTCTGAAGTGCTGAACGTGTAACCTTTGTCGGGTCAACGATTCCGCCCTTTATCATATCCATATATTCGTCTATCAAGGCATTATAGCCAACGCCGACCTTGCTTTCTTTAATCTTGTTTACTATAAGGCTTCCCTCGATACCTGCGTTAAACGCAATCTGACGAACCGGTTCTTCCAAAGCGCGAAGAACAATCTTTGCACCGGTCTTTTCGTCACCCTCAAGGCTTTCTACAACCTTTTCAACAGCGGGGATAGCGTTTATGAAAGCAGTACCGCCGCCGGCAACAATACCTTCTTCAACAGCCGCACGGGTAGCAGCAAGAGCGTCCTCAATTCTGAGTTTCTTCTCTTTCATCTCAATTTCGGTAGCAGCACCGACCTTGATAACAGCAACACCGCCGGCAAGCTTAGCAAGACGTTCCATAAGTTTTTCTTTATCAAACTCAGAAGTTGTTTCTTCAATCTGAGTTCTGATGTTGCTTACACGGTTAGCAATCTCAGTCTTGTCACCCATACCGTCAACGATAATTGTGTTTTCCTTCTGAATCTTAACCTGACGAGCGCGACCGAGCTGGTCAACCGTTGCGTCTTTAAGCTCTAAACCGATTTCCTCGGATATAACCTGACCGCCGGTAAGAATAGCAATATCTTTAAGCATTTCCTTTCTTCTGTCGCCGAAGCCCGGAGCCTTTACGCCGACACAGGTAAATGTTCCTCTCAGCTTGTTAACGATAAGAGTTGAAAGTGCTTCGCCTTCTATATCTTCAGCTATTATAACAAGTTTCTTGCCCGACTGAACAATCTGTTCAAGAAGCGGAAGGATTTCCTGAATATTAGAAATCTTTTTATCGGTAATCAAAATGTAAGCATCATCAATAACAGCTTCCATCTTATCGGTATCGGTTACCATATAAGGAGTGATATAGCCTCTGTCAAACTGCATACCTTCAACAACCTCAGAATATGTTTCGGCCGTCTTAGATTCTTCAACGGTAATAACACCGTCGCTTGTAACCTTCTCCATAGCGTCAGCGATAAGCTTTCCAACGGTTTCGTCAGCCGACGAAACAGAAGCAACACGAGCAATGTCATCTTTTCCGTCAACCTTCTTGCTGTTTTTAACAATCTCATCAACCGCCGCATCTACTGCCTTTGACATACCGCGTCTTACTATCATAGGATTTGCACCGGCAGCAACATTCTTCATACCTTCACGGATGAGAGCCTGTGCAAGCAAGGTAGCGGTTGTTGTTCCGTCACCTGCTATATCATTTGTCTTAGTAGCAACTTCTCTTACAAGCTGAGCGCCCATATTTTCAAACGGATCCTCAAGCTCAACTTCCTTTGCTATTGTTACACCGTCATTTGTAATAAGCGGAGCGCCGTATTTCTTGTCAAGAACAACGTTTCTGCCCTTAGGACCGAGTGTAACCTTTACTGTATTAGCAAGCTGATTAACGCCGCGCTCAAGCGCGTGTCTTGCTTCTTCACCAAATAAAATCTGTTTAGCCATAATTATAGTACCTCCGAATCAAATTTTTAAAATCAATCAATTTTAGCAAGAACATCGCTCTGTCTGAGAATGATGTACTCTTCACCGTCAAGCTTAACTTCTGTTCCGGCATACTTGCTCATAATAACCTTATCACCGACAGAAAGTTCCATTTTAACTTCCTTTCCGTCTACCACGCCACCGGGGCCTACCGCAACAACTTCAGCTACCTGCGGTTTTTCCTTTGCTGCTCCGGCAAGAATAATACCGCTCTTTGTGGTTTCTTCCGCTTCAAGCATCTTAATAACAACTCTGTCTGCTAATGGTTTAATATTCATAAAACAAATCCTCCTTGCATTATTGTTTAAACTTTACTGTTAGCACTCTAACTCTCTGAGTGCTAACAGTATTATAATACCTAATATTACTAAATAAATCAACTCCGATTATATATATATATATCCGATTATAAACGATTATATTGAATTATGTTAAATAACTTCGTGTTTCCTTAAATTCAAGTTTTTTTTGATTTGAATTTTAATATCGTTTTTTAACCGTGGTATATTATTTTATCCATTTATATTATAATTTTAACATTCGGTTGACTTTTTAACATCAAACATATATAATGAAAAAAATGTAATTTTTTTAGGAGGATTAAACGTGAATTTTAAAATCGAATCTACTACAAATATAACCTCGTCCGTCAGCCGTGTAAACGACTTTGGCAGTGCCGAGATTTATAAGCTGAATTTAAAATGGGATAAAAATAATATTAAACCAAATGACAAAGTCAAAGTATATTTTGAATATCCGATGGCTGAAATAACCAATGTCTGGCTTCCGAATTCAGCTCCTCTTTTCGGCTTACCCCGTGAGATAAAGCCCTCATGGAAAGAGACGGGCATCATCTCATCTATCGCTGTTTCAGCTCCCGTTATGACCTTTTATGACAATGCTGATAAAAATCATCTTACCATTGCTCTTTCCGAAACAAAAAAGACAATACGTTTTAATTTCGGCACTGAGGAAAAAGCGGCCTCTTTGGGATGCAGCTTTGAGATTTCGCTGATTCAATACACCGATACTGATGAAACAGAGCTCTATCTATTTGTCGACAAGTCTGATTCATATATGTATGAATCAATAGAAAACGTTATTGATTGGTGGGAAAACGAAATAGAAATCAAGCCTATGAATGTTCCCGACTCGGCATTTGACCCGCTCTATTCGTTCTGGTACAGTTATCACCAGGATGTATATGAGAAGGATGTTGAAGACGAATGCCAATACGCAAAGGACTTCGGTTTTAAAAACGTAATCGTGGATGATGGGTGGCAGACGGATGACAATAACGGCGGCTATGCTTATTGCGGCGACTGGGAGGTATGTAATAATAAGTTCAGCGACTTTGCCGCTCACGTTAAACGTGTTCACGCTATGGGTCTTAAATATATCCTGTGGTTCAGCGTTCCTTTCGTGGGTGAAAAATCCAAGAATTGGAACAGATTTAAGGATATGATTTTATATAAAAACAAAGATTTAGGCGCAGGTGTTCTCGACCCGAGATACAAAGAGGTAAGAGATTTTCTCACTTCTCTGTATAAAGACGCAGTAACCGAGTGGGATCTCGACGGTTTCAAGCTTGACTTCATAGATTCGTTTTCAAACCCGGATAATATACCCGCAAACGAAAAGATGGATATTCCCGACCTTCAGGACGCAATCGACGCACTTATGGTCAATATCAGAAAAGAATTAACCTCAATAAAAAGTGATATTCTCATCGAGTTCCGTCAGAAATACATAGGTCCGAACATCAGAAAGTACGGCAATATGCTTCGTGCGGCGGATTGTCCGTATGACTATCTTTCAAACAGGATATCCACCCTCGATTTAAGACTTTCAAGCGGAGAAACTGCTGTTCACTCTGATATGCTGATGTGGAATAATGATGAAAAGCCTGAAGTCGCTGCAATCCAAATTATAAACTCAATTTTTTCAGTAGTGCAGATTTCGGTTAAGCTTAATGACCTTCCCGAAAGTCACAAAAAAATGCTCCGTTTTTGGGTTAAATTTATGGACGAAAACAAAGACCTGCTTTTAAGGAGCAAACTGATTGTCCGTGAGCCGCATATGTATTATACGTCGGCAACCGCTTATGATGAAAAACGCGAAATCAGCGCGGTTTATTCAAATGATAAATGTATTGAAGTAAACCACAGCGAGTCGGTTATTATAAACGGAACGGCAAGAGACTATATTATTTTAAGTTTTTCAGAGCAAGGCAAATATAATTTTAAAGTGCTTGATTGTATGGGTAACACCGTTGACGAATCAACAATAGATGCCGATGAAAAACTTCAGAAAATAAATGTTCCGACAAGCGGAATGATTGAGCTTTCTATTGTAAAATAAATATAATGCAAAA